>Ga0075313_1000001_pt1 | contig 62463 bp, 48 predicted proteins | sample MayberryNE_Catta_3_FD_120051 | JGI IMG/M metagenome (GOLD analysis project Ga0075313, IMG submission 120051) | Natural and restored wetland microbial communities from the San Francisco Bay, California, USA, that impact long-term carbon... | ecosystem: Environmental > Terrestrial > Soil >...
CCTGCGGGTCGTCACTGCCTGGCACCTACCGGCCGCCGCGTTCGCCCTCGGCCTCGGGCCCGCTCCCGCGTTCGACCCGCACGAGATCGAGCAGGCGGCGGAGGCGATCGCTGCCCGGGCGCTCGAGCTCCTCCAGGCCGACGCGTCCGGCCTCGCGGTCGAGACGCGCGTCCGGGAGGGCGATCCCGCGCACGTCCTCGTCGAGGAGGCCGCCGACGCGGCGACGCTCGTCGTCGGGTCGCGTGGCCACGGGGGGCTCGCCGGCGTGCTCCTCGGCTCGGTCAGCCAGCACTGCGCCGCGCACGCCGGGTGCCCCGTCGTGATCGTGCACGCGCCGGACGAGGGCGGGGAGTCGGGCTGACGGCCCCGCTACCGTGCGCGGCGCACAGCAGACGTGTCGCGCGCGAACACCCTCAACGCGTACACGGCCGCCCGGGCGGCCTGGATGAGCGCCGTACCGCTCAGGTTGCCGATCGTGTCGCAGCGCGCGTGGTAGCACGGGTCGTACGGGCGGTCCGCCCGACCTCCGAAGTCCGCCGCCTCGTCCCGGGACTTGCGTCCGTCCGCCCCCGTGAAGAGCCCGCCCACGGGGATGCCCGCGCGGGCGAACGAGGCGTGGTCGGAGGCGCCGATGCCGGTCTCGAGCAGGGGTAGCCGACGGGCGGCGAACCAGCGCCGGAGGACGCGCTCGACCGCCGCCGAGCCCGCGGGCGCACGTTCGCCGTCGTACACGAAGCGCGCGAAGTTCGGCGAGCCGACCATGTCGAAGTTGAGGTAGAGCGCGATCTGGCGGCGCGCCGCCGCCGAGAGGCGCTCGACGTAGCGACGCGAGCCGAGCAGACCCTGCTCCTCGGCACCCCACCAGGCGAAGCGGAGCCGGTTTCGGGGACGGAGCGCGGCGAGCGTCTCCGCCGCCTCCAGCACGACGGCCGAGCCACTGCCGTTGTCGTTGATGCCCGGGCCGGCGCCGACGCTGTCGAGATGGGCTCCGACCATCACCACCTCCCCCGCACGGCCACTCCGGCTCTCAGCGAGCACGTTCCGTGTCCTCCGTCGCTCGGAGACGACGGCGGCTTCGAGGGTCACGACGATCCCGGTCGGCCCGCGGCGAGCTCCACGGCGGAGGGCGTCCCCGACGGCGAAGCTCGCTGCGAGTACCGGGATCTCGACCTGCGGCGAGCCGAGCGTTCCCGAGAACACCCCGGCCCGGCCCGGGCCGCCCTCGTTGAAGACGACGGCGGCGACGGCGCCCGCCGCGACGGCGTTCGCGATCTTCTCGCGGAACGTGCACGAGCCGCGCTGGAGCAGCGCGATCGCGCCGTCTGCGAAGCCCGCGAAGTCGGAGGTCTCGCAACCGCTCGTGGAGGCGTTCTCCCCCGGGCTGGGGACGAGGAGGTCGACCGCCACCACGGGGGCGCGGGCGCGTCCGCTCCCGGAGTAGCCAAGGGTCGCGTAGTCGCGATCCGCCCGGAAGCTCCAGTCGCCGCCGTCCACCGGCCGGAGCGAGGGAGGCGAACGGTCGGCGACGAAGGCGAACGTGAACTCCTGGAGACGGACGCGGTAGCCGGCCGCGCGCATGCGGCGAGCCACGTAGCGCGCGGAGGCGTCGTAGCCCTCCGTCCCCGCCAGGCGGTTGCCTCCGTTCCGCTCCGCGATCTCCTGGAAGGCGTCGAGGTGCTCGCGGATCCCGGCGAGCAGCGGGCGGGCCTGGGCGCCGCCCTCCCCCGCGAGCGGCCGGGCTGCTCCGTCGGACCACGCCGCGGCGCCCAGGAGCAGGGCGAGCGCGAGGAGCGCAGCCGCGACCGACCGCGCGTGCCGGCCAGAGGTCACGCCCGCAGGGTACGCGTCGGCGCCGCGCGGACGCGTCCGCGGCTACGGGCCGTCCGCGGGCGGGACGTTCCGGTTCAGGCGGAAGAGGTTCGTCGTGTCGTAGCGGCGCTTCACCGCTCGCAGGCGGTCCCAGGTCGCACCCGGGTGGGCCTCGCGGACAGCGCTGCTCGCCCTCGTCCCCGAGGAAGTTGACGTACGCGCCGCGGGTCGTCCTGGCGCAGGGTCCCGGCGAGCTCGTCCACCCACGCCTCGTGCGTCGCGGTCTCTCCGAGACCCGTACACCGCGGCCACGTTGACCATGATCCGGCTCGACCCGTGCGCGAAGGCGGTCGCGTCGACGGGAACCCGGGCCATGGCGCCGCCGAGCACCTTGTTCGAGCGCGCCTCGGCCATGAGTGAGCGCACCTGTCGTTCGCGCTCCGTGAGCCCGGCATCGTCGACTTCGTCGTCCTGACGACGTCGTGGGCTTCGCGCTCGCGGGCTTCGCCCAGCCGGTTCTGGTGCTCGCCGGCGCGGAGAGCGAGTTCGGCGATCGCGCGCTCCACATCACGGAGCGCACGGTAGAGAGCGACCACGAGGAGATCCTGGTCGAGCGGGCGGCCCGGGAGGAGCACCCCGCGAGCGCGTAGACGGCATGGGCGAAGGTCTCAGACGGTGACGACGATCTTGCCCCTGGGGTGGCCCTCGCCCATGTGCCGCAGCGCCTCCGCGATCCGCTCGAGCGGGTAGACGCTGTCGGTCACGGGCGCGACCTTGCCCTCGGCGAGCAGGTCTCGGAGCGTCTCCATGTCCTCCTTGTGGAACTGCGCGAGGAAGAAGACGATCCGCTGGCCCGCGCGGAGCGCCGAGACGCGCGATCGCGCGAGGTGCCCGAGCGGGCCGAGCAGGCGGTTCGCTCTCGGCCCGCCGACGATCACGACCGTCGCATTCGGCTCGAGCACTCGCCGGAGGTGGATGAACGGCCTCGTACCCGCGATGTCGAGCGCGATGTGGTACCGCTCGTCGCTCCGGGTGAAGTCCTCCTGCGTGTAGTCGACGACCCGGTCCGCGCCGAGCGAGCGGGCGATCTCGACGTTCGGCGTGCTGCATACGGCGGTCACGTGCCCGCCGAGCGCCTTCGCGACCTGCACGGCGTACGTCCCGACGCCGCCGGACGCACCGTGGATCAGCACGCGCTGCCCGGGCTGCATTCCGCCCTGGTCGCGGAGCGCCTGCAACGCGGTGATCGCCGCGGTGCCCACGGCGGCCGCCTGCTCGAAGGTGACGCTCGCCGGCTTGTGGGTGATCCCTCGGTGAGCCTTCGCGACGACGTACTCGCCCCAGGCGCCGGTGCGGCCTCCGAACACGTCGTCGCCTTCGGCGAACTCGGATACCCCCTTCCCTACCGCCTCGACGGTCCCCGCGTAGTCGATCCCGAGCCGGAGCTCCTTCGGGCGGCGCAGGCCGCGCGTCGGTCGCGTGACCCACGGACGTCCCGTGACCCCGTACCAGTCGGCGATGTTGACCGAGGACGCCCGGATCCTGACGAGCACCTCGTCGTCCTCGGGGACCGGCATCTCGATCTCCCGGAGCTCGACCACGTTCTCGGGGGAGCCGAACCGTTCGCGCACGGCGGCCTTCATCGGGCGCCCCCGTTCAGCGTCAGCACGACGTTCCCGACTTTCTGCCAGCTCTCCACATACCGTGTCGCCTCGATCACGTCCTCGAGCGGGTACCGCCGATCCACCACCGCGCGGTACGTCCCCGCCTCGAGCAACTGCTTCAGGAGGGCGGGGTTCTCCCGCGGCGGGGGCAGCTCGATCGTGAAGACGACCCGCTTCTTCGCGCGGGAGGTCAGCAGCCCGAGCGGGATGTTGTAGAGCCGGTCGGTGGCGGCGTATGAGCCGGGCTCGTTCAGCGCCCGCCTCGAGCGGAGGTAGGAGTGCTTGCCGACGGCGTCGAGGACGACGTCGTACGTCTCGCCGGTCCGGGTGAAGTCCTCCTGCAGGTAGTCGACGACCTCGTCCGCGCCCAGCGAGCGAACGAGCTCGACGTTCCGCGTGTCGCAGACGGCGGTCACGTGCGCGCCGAAGTGGCGCTTCCCGAGCTGCACCGCCGCGGTTCCGCACGACCCGGACGCCCCGTACACGAGAAGGCGGGTTCCTTCTCGGACTCCGGCCCCTCTCAGGTGCCCGAGTGCCTGGTTGAACCCGTCGGTGACGGCGGCCGCCTCGTCGAAGGGCATCCCGGCCGGGATGCGCTCCAACAGCCCGCCTTCCCGGACGCAGGCGTACTCGGCGTGCGCCTGGTAGGCCATGCCGAACACCCGGTCGCCGACCTCGAACCGGGTGATGCCACGTCCGAGCTCGACTACCTCGCCGGCGAGCTCGAGGCCGAGGATCCGTCGCTTCGGCCGCCGGAGGCCGAGCATGAAGCGCCAGAAGAACGGCTGCGCGCGGCGCATGTGGCAGTCGGTCTGGGTCACGGTCGTGGCGTGCACCCGGACGAGCACCTCGTCGTCCTTCGGCGTCGGTCGCTCGACCTCGTCGACCCGCAGGACCTCGGGTGGCCCGTAGCGGTCGTGGACGACGGCGCGCATGGTCGCCGTGCTCACGGCGTTCCAGGACGTCGGGCTGCCAGCACGAGCCCGAGCATCGCCGTGGGCGCTCTCTCGGCGCGACGGGCGGGGCGTGGTGTCCGGGCCAGGGCGGCGAGACGTGCCGCCTCCCCGTCCCGCTCGAACTCCCGACGCCGATCGCGCGTGAGCTGTCGCAATGTCTGTTCGTTCATGGCCGTCCTCCGTTCGGGTCGGGTCGGCGACCGCTCTGGACGTCGCCGGCGCGCAAGGTCAATACGACGTTTCCGGTCTTCTGGCCCGTCTCGACGTATCTCGTCGCCTCGACGACCTGCTCTAGCGGGTAGGTACGGTCGATCACCGCCCGGTACTCGCCGGTCTCGACGAGCTCCTTGAGGAGGAGAACCTCCTCCTTCGCGTACTTCGGGATCGGCAGCGTCACGCGCTTGTCGCCGATCCACCGTGTGGCGAGCGCGAGGAGCGGCACGTGCCACAGGAAGCCGAGGTCCGTCTCGATGTAGACGCCGCCCTCGGCGAGGGAGCGCCTGCTGCGTCGGAACGAGTGCTTGCCGACGGAGTCGAAGACGACGTCGTACGTCTTGCCGTTCCGGGTGAAGTCCTCTCGCAGGTAGTCGATCACCTCGTCGGCTCCGAGGGAGCGGACGAGGTCGACGCGCTTCGTGTCGCAGACCGCGGTCACGTGCGCGCCGAAGTGCCTGGCGAGCTGCACGGCCGCGGTCCCGATCGAGCCCGAGGCGCCGTAGATCACGATGCTGCGGCCCGCGAGCGGCTCCGCCTTCCGCAGGCAGGCGAGGGCGATGCACGCTCCGTCGCAGATCCCGGCGGCCTCCTCGAACGTCATGCCGGCGGGCTTGGGCGCGATCGCGCCGCTCTCGGGGACGCAGACGTACTCGGCGTTCGCCCCGCCCTTGACCCCGAACACATCGTCGCCGACCGCGAACGCCTTGACGGCGCCCCCGACCTCGCGCACGACGCCGGCGAACTCGAGCCCGGGCGTCCGCCGCTTGGGCCGTCGGAGGCCCGTGAAGGCGCGAGAGAAGAACGGGTCGGCTGCGCGGAAGCCGCAGTCGGTCCGCGTGACGCTCGTCGCGCGGACCTCGACGAGGATCTCGCCCTCCTTCGGGACCGGCTGCTGGACCTCGTCGAGGCGCAGGACTTCGAGTGGCCCGTACCGGTCGTGGACTACCGCTCTCATCTCTTCCCCTTTCTTCGGCCTGCGGTCTGCGGGAACCGGAGCGGGCTCCCGTCCTTCCACTTCGCGCCCGCCCGGTACAGCTCGGGGGGCTTCCCGCCCGCCGAGCCGGGCCGCGCGCGCCGGCCGGTCGGCACGACCCACCCCTCCTCGGCGAGCACGCTCCGGCGGAAGTTGGCCGCGTCCAGGTCCACCCTCCACACCGCCTCGTACACGGCGCGGAGGCGGCCGAGCGTGAAGGTGGGCGCAAGAAACGCCGTCGCCAGGCCCGTGAGCGAGAGGTCGGCGCGCACGCGCTCGACTGCGTCTCGCAGGATGTCCGCGTGGTCGAAGGCGAGCTCGATTCGACCCTCGAGCGCGTCCGAGACGGGGATCGACGCGGCCGCGACGGCGTCCGTGCCCCCGGCCAGCTCGCCGAGCTCGGGGAGGACCGCGAAGTACCCGACCGTGACGACGTTCATGCGCGGGTCGCGCCCTGGATCGCCGTAGGCGCCGAACTGGCGCAGCAGGCTGGCGGCGTCGAGACCCGTCTCCTCGACGAGCTCGCGCGCGGCGGCCTCGTCCAGCGTCTCGGACGGGCGCTTGAACCCGCCCGGGAACGCCCACATGCCCTCGTAGGGCGGGACGCCCCGCTGGACGAGCAGCACCTGCAGATGACGCTCCGGAACGGTCAGGACGACCACGTCGACGGTGACCGCGAACGCTGGAAAGTCGGTCGGGTCGTAGTCGAGCGGGACGTCCGGGTGGGGTCTTTTGGTCGACATGACCAATACCGTAGCAGATAGTTCAGGTCTCGTCGACCAAAACTCGGATCGGATGCCGCGCGCGCGTGAACGCAACTAGAGTGAGGCACGCCTGCCCGTTACGTCGAGGAGGAGGTAATGAGCGCTCGCGAGGGTGGCTGCGCGTGCGGAGATGTTCGCTACCGGCTCACGTCGGATCCGCTCTTCGTCCACTGCTGCCACTGCCTGAACTGTCAGCGGCAGACGGGGAGCGCGTTCGTCGTCAACGTGCTGATCGAGACCGACCGCGTCGAGCTCCTCGCCGGTGACCCGCAGCCCGTCGCGGCCCCGCGCAGCGGCGGGAAGAAGCAGAGGATCTGGCGCTGCCCGACGTGCCAGATCGCGCTCTACAGCCGGTACACGCTCGACGGGATCCGGTTCGTCCGCGCGGGCACGCTCGACGACCCGGCGTCGGTCGCGCCCGACGTCCACATCTTCACCCGCTCGAAGCTGCCGTGGGTCGCGCTGCCGGAAGCGGTGCCGGCGTTCCCGGTCTACTACGACACGCAGAAGCTCTGGCCCGCGGCGAGCCTGGAGCGCTTGGAGGCCGTCCTGGCCACTCGCTCCGAGGCCTAGGGCCTCAGGCCGGTACCCGCTCGATCCGGGCGACGAAGCACCCCGCCTCGGTGTTCCGGACGTTGACGAACCGGGCGTCGGGGAGATCGAGCAGCCGCGCGATGGCGTCCTCCACCGGCCCGCCGGCGGTGCGCTCGAGTGCGACCACGCGCGGTCCGTCTGCCACGGCTTCGAAGGTGAGGCTCAGCGCGCGCAGCTCCCGTGGGAAGCCGTCGTCCGCGTACCGGGGGCAGGCGTCGGCGTGCACGTACACCGGCCCGGGCTGCGGGAACTCCGCGACGCCGTGGTAGCTGTCCCAGGTGAACAGCGTGCGCGGCTCGCCCTCGCAGAACGTGCGGAGGCAGAGCCTGCAGGGGCCGAAGCCGGTGGCGGGCTGCGTGACGGCGGCGTGGCCCCAGATCGGGTCGCTGCCGCGCTCGCGCACGAAATCGGCGACCTCCTGCGGCAGTGCGGCCACGGAGAAACGGGTCGCGGTCAGGGAAGGCACCTCGTCTCCTCTCGTCGGTGTCGCGTGAGTCAACGCGGACGGGCGCGCGAACGTGAGCTGGGCGCGAGCTGGCATGGTGCGGCGGTGATCATCCGGGCATCGGGTACGGGCGTGAGAGCGCCTGTGTGCAGGACCCTCACGCACGACGAGCGCCACGCGTACGACATGAGCGGGAAGGAAGTCTTGCCGCGACGTTCGCGTTCGCCGTCATCGCCGGGTTCACCGCGCTCACGGAGGCGGGGACGCCACGAGCTCCGCAACGTCCGCGAGCCGATCGAGCTTTTCGCGGCCGTGCCGTTGGGCGGGCGCTCCGGCGGGTACGTCATCGATCCCGTCTGCAACATGGTGGTCGACCCCGACCGGGCGGCCGGTCGCCTCGTGCACGAGCGGAAGGCCTACTTCTTCTGCACGCTCTCCTGCGCCGCGGCGTTCGCGCGGGACCCGAGCGCTTCGCGGAGTAGCCCCGAGAAGCCCCGGCCCGTGACGGGCCGGGGCTTCTCGCTCGGTCCTACGCGGAAGCGGGCTCGAGCTCGGGGTCGAGCTCGGGGTCGGCGGGCCCGCCGTGCCCGAGCCGCGGAAGCCACTCGAGCCATGGCGGCAGGTACCAGTTCCAGTCTCCGAGCAGCTTCATCGTCGCCGGCAGCAGCACCGCGCGGACGATCGTGGCGTCGATCAAGACCGCGGTCGCAAGCCCGACGCCGAACTGCTTGAAGAAGAGCAGGGAGAGCGTCGTGAACACCGCGAAGACGCCGACCATGACGATGGCGGCGCTCGTCACGACGCCCGCGGTGGTCTTGATGCCGTGGGCGACCGCGTCGTCCATCGTCGCGCCGCGATCGAAGGTCTCCTTGATCCGGCTCAAGATGAAGACGTGGTAGTCCATCGAGAGGCCGAACAGGATCACGAACAGGAGCAGCGGAACCTCCGGGGCGATCCCGGCGGTCGAGCCGAAGCCGAGCAGCCCCTTGCCGACGCCGTGCTGGAACACGAGGACCAGCACGCCGTAGGCGGCGGCCACCGAGAGCAGGTTCAGCACGATCGCCTTCACCGCGATGACCACCGAGCGGAACGCGACGAGCATGAGCGCGAAGGCGAACACGAGCACGAACGCGACGACGAGCGGGAGCTTCGACGTCGTCTGCTCCTGGCTGTCGCCCCACTGGGCCGTGAGCCCGGTGACGCCTGCCTCGACGTCCGGGAGCGCGCCCACGGTCGCCGGGATGAGCTCCTCGCGCAGCAGGGCGACCGCGTCGTCGGACACGGCGTCGGTCCCCGTCCCCGCGATCGGGACCGTGATGTTCGCCACCGTGCGGTCGGCGTTGACGTCCATCGTGATCGGCTCGAACATCTGGCCGCTCGCGAGCGCCCGACGCTCGAGCTCCTCGATCGCGCCTGCGACCGCAGGGGCGTCCATGCTGGGCGCCGAGACGACGACCTGAGCCGGGAGGGCGGAGCCGGGGAACGCCGTCTGCATGCGGTCGTACGCCTTGACCACCGGCATCGATTTCGGGAACGTGTCCGGCCCCGGCGTGGACATCTCGAGCCCGACGGCCGGAGCCGCCAGCAGCAGCAGGAGGCCTCCCGAGAGAGCAGCCGAGAGGGCAGGCCTGCGCAGGACGCGGTCGACGATCGTGCCCCAGATCCGGCCCTCGCCGTCGTCGCGGCGGAGCCGGCCGACGAGCGGCACGCGCAGCCGGTCGACGTTCTCGCCGAGCCGGGACAGCAGCGCCGGGAGGACGGTCAGCGAGCCGAGCACCGCGACCGCCACCACGAGGATCGTGGCCAGGCCGAGCGAGGCGAAGGTCGTGTCGCCCACGAGGAACATGCCCGACATCGCGACGATCACCGTGAGGCCGGAGACGAGCACCGAGTGGCCGGAGGTGGCAGCCGCAGCTTCGAGAGCGGCTCGCTCGCTGCGGCCGGCAGCCCGCTCCTGCCGCTCGCGCTTCAAGTAGAACATCGAGTAGTCGACGCCGACCGCGAGCCCGATCAGGAGCACGAGGGCCGGCGCCTGCATCGCCATCGGGAGCACGTAGCTCGACAGCGCGACCAGGCCGAACGTCGCGAACACCGCGGTCAGCGCGAGCAGCAGCGGGATTCCCGCCGCAACGAGCGAGCCGAACGCGAGCACGAGGATGACGAGCGTGATCGGGAGCGAGAGGAGACCGGCCTTCCCAAGGTCCTCGGCGTAGAGCGTCATGAGCCCGTCGACCGAGCTTGCGTCGCCGAACTCGCCGATGAAGAAGGTGGGATGGGCCTGCTGCGCAGTGTCGACCGCGTCGAGGACGGGTGCGATCTCGTCCACCGCGTCTTCGCGCTCGCCGCGGATCTCGAACTCGACGAGGGCGGCGCGGCCGTCGCTCGCGACCTGACCTCTGTTCGCCGCGTCGAGCGGGGAGCGGACGTTCTCCACCACGTCGACCTGCGAGACGCGGGCCACGACGTCCTCGATCGCCGACCTGAAGGCGGGATCGCCGACGCGCAGCGAGTCGCTCTGTACGAGGACGCTTTCGCCCGCGGGCTGCCTGAACCCGGCGTCGAGGATGCGATCCATGCGGCCGGACTCGCCCGGCCCGGCCGTCGCCTGGTCGATGGTCTGCGTCCCGAGCATGCCCCCGAGCCCGAAGGCGACGAGGACGAATGCGATCCAGCCAAAGGTCGCGGTCTTCCAGTGCTCGGCGCTCCAGCGGCCCATGCGAGCGGCGAGGTTGTGGGACTGCCCCGAGGGCTGGAGCCGGTTGTGGTCCTTGCTGCGGAACATGACGTGCTCCTTTCCGTGGGTTCGCGGCCGGTCAGGCCGCGTACGCGAAGGGGTGGTAGAAGACCTCGAGCGCGCGGCCGGGCTCGACCGCGATCTCCAGGCTGTCGCCGACGCGCGCGTCCTCGACGGAGACGGTGAGCGCGTCGTCGTCCGGATGCCAGAGCAGCCGGACGGAGATCCCGTCGCCCTTGCGGGCGGCGAGCTCGCGGGTGTGTGCTCTCCGAGGGCTCATGACTCCTCCGTTTCGCTCGGGAGCGAGCGGCGGCCGGCTCGTGAGGTCGATCTGCTCGCATGCCGCTTGCGGTTCGAACTCCATGCCGACGACGCTAGGCCGGTCGGGGCGGCCGGGCGTCGTCGCCGAGTCGGATCCGCGCGTGGTACCCCGCGACGATTCGGGCCTCCTACTCCGGTAGGAGACCTCGGGCTGCTAGGAGGCCAGCGGGCTCTCGAGCTTCGCCTCGTCGATCGGAACCCGGCGCCGCAGCGCGAGCCCGACCGCGGTCGCCAGCACAGGGATGGTCGCCACGACGACGAGGGCGACCGCGTCGTCGCGGCCCGGCTTCACGGCCATGACCCAGACGGCTGCCAGGACGACTCCGACGTCGAGCCAGCCGAACACGAGCAGGCGCCCGATCCCGTCGGCGACGTCGGGCTCGTCCGTCTGCTCCGCGAGGGCCGTCACGCGTGCCCAGCCCGGGCCGAGGACGAGGACGCCGATGAGCGTCGAGGCCGTGAAGGCCGCCAGCCCGAGCTGGACCCAGAGGTCGTCGAAGCCCCACGGCCCCTCGCTCGCCGCTGCCACGCCGGAGACGAGGGTCAGGACGCTGGCGGGGAGGAAGAGACGCAGGCCGAGCCACTCCGAGTCGCGCGCGTAGGCGAGCGTCCGCTCGCGCGCGGCCGACGCGGCCCTGCCGCCGAGGAGCGCCATGAGGAAGGCCGCCCCGATCCACACGCTGGCGAAGAGCACGTGCAGTCCGACGAGTACCTCCGATCGCGTCATGGCTTCTCCTCTCTTGGCGGGGAGCCAGTGTCGCGGCCCGCCGGGAGGGCGCGCCTGATGGATGTTGCTCAGCCGTGGGCGGTTGCCCCGCGCCGGTCGCGCACCCGCAGGGGCTCGTACGCGCAGTCCGGCTCCTCGGCCAGGGGATCACCGGTGGCGGCGTACGCCCGCGCCCGGCAGCCGCCGCAGAGCGCGCGGTACTCGCACGCGCCGCAGTCGCCACCGAGCCCCGCAGGGTCGCGGAACGCCTCGAAGAGCGGCGCCCGCAGGTAGAGCTCCGAGAACGGTCGCTCGCGCACGTTCCCGACCGCGAGCGGGAGGAAGCCGCATCCGCACACGTCGCCGACGTGCGAGACGAACGCGAACCCGTTCCCGGCCAGGCAGCCGCGGGACATCGCGGTCAGCCGGGTGGTGACCCGTTCCGGCCGCCGCTCGTGGCGGGCGCGTGCGCTCTGCGCCTCGACCCGCCGGAAGTGCGGCGCGCAGATCTGCTTCACCGGGAACGGGGAGTGGCGCTGGAGCCGGTAGAGCCAGCGGAGGACTCGCTCCTGCCCGGGCGGGGACAACTCCTCGCCTGCGAGGCCGCGGCCCCGACCGGTGGGGACGAGGAAGAAGAGCTCCCACGCCGCCGCGCCGAGCTCGCCCACGAGGGCGTGCAGCCGCGGGAGGAGGGCCGCGTTCGACCGCATGACGGTCGTGTGCAGCTGGAAGGGCACGCCCGCGGCCCGGAGCTCGGCGAGGCCGGCGAGCGCCGCCTGATGGAACCCGGGCGTGGAGGCGAAGCGGTCGCTGCTGGCGGCGTCGGGAAAGTGGATGCTGAAGGAGACGCGCCCGACGCCGGCCTCGCGGATGGCGGAGCACGTCTCCCGAGTGAGCAGCCAGCCGACGTCCACGGACAGGGCCATCTGGAGCCCGGCGCTCGAGCCGGTCGCCGCCAGCTCGAGCGTGTCGGGCCGGCTCAGCGGCTCGCCGCCGGTGAGGATCGCTACCGCGCCCGGAAACGCCTGTGCGACGTCGGCGATGAGGGCTCGGCCTTCCCCGAGCGTGAGCTCGGCGGGATGCCGCTCGGGCTGGGCGACGGCACGGCAGTGCCGGCAGGCGAGCGGGCACGCGCGCGTGACCTCCCAGGCGACGACGAGCGGCGGACGCGTCGTCGTGCGGCCGAGCATGCCGGGCACGGCGACGGCGGGGGCTCTCGCTGCGGAGGTCGGCGGAGACGTGGCAGCTCACATTCCGTGGGACCGGGTCGCGTCGATTGAAGACGTTCGCCGAGCGCCGCCGGTGATGAACGTTGATCAGTAGTTCCCCGCAATCGAGACTAGGGTCCAGCCGCTTGGCAGCGGCCACGGATGTCTCCACAGTGCAGGGCGACATGGCCGAGCGATTCCGGTCGGGCGACGCGCTGTTCGCGTTCGGGGGGGACATGACGATCGTCTTCTGGAACGCGGAGGCCTAGAGGCTGACGGGCATCGGGGCGAACGAGGCCGTGGGCAGGCCGTGCTGGGACATCCTGCGGGCAGTCGACGAGAAGGGCGCGCTCGTCTGCCACCCGGGCTGCTCGGGAGCGAGGCTGGCGTGTGACGGCTGGCCGGTCCCCTGCCGCCGCTTCCTGATCAGGACCGCGGACGGCCGCAGATCGGTCGCCGCCTCGACGGTCCTGCTGCAGCTCCCGGGCGAGGACTCGGTCGTGCTGCAGCTGCTCCGGAACGGCGACGTGCCCTCCGAGGCGCGGCGGCAGGCGGTGTCGCTGACGAGACGTCAGCAGCAGGTTCTCGCCCTGCTCGCGGACGGGCTGCCCGCGAAGGTCATCGCCCGGCGCCTCGACATCGCGGAGGTCACCGTCCGGAACCACATCCAGGGCATCCTGCGCGAGCTGCGCTGCCACTCGCAGCTCGAGGCAGTGGCCGAGGCCCGGCGGCGCGGGATCGTCGGCGGCGACCGGCCCTGAGCGAGGGTCGCGGGGCTCATCTTCGAGCACGTGCTCGCCACACACGGGCGGTCCGGCCGACCGGGCCGCGCTCGAGCGCGCGCTCGCCTGACGAGAAAACCCTACGAGCGGGTCGGGAAGAGCCGTTTCTCCGCCCGGAGGTGCGGCGCCCACTCGACGCGCGCAGCGGCCGCGAAGCGCAGGTAGGCGCGCAGCGCCTCGCGCAGCGCGTCGACGAACCCCTCTACGCGGCGCGGCGCGAAGCCCTCCTCCCACCATAGGCCGAGGATCTTCACGCGCTGCTCGTCGCGATCGATGCGCGGCTCGATGCGGCCGACGAACCGGTCGCGGAAGAGGAGCGGGAGCACGTACCAGCCGAAGCGCCGCTTGGCCGGCGGGAAGAAGAGATCCCACACGTAGTCGAAGTGAAACAGGGACCCGAGGAGGCCGCGATCCCAGATCAGCGGATCGAACGGCGGGAGGAATGCGACCGAGGGAGGTAGCTCGGGCGGCGCGGCGAGCAGCTCGACCTCGTCGCCGAGGACGAAGCGCGTACCGCGTACGCCCTCGACCTCGACCGCAACGAGCTCGCCGCTCTCCACCAGCTCGACTCGCAGCGCCGTCCGCCCTGGATGGTCCGGCACGCGCGGGTCCGGCTTCGCAGGGCCGAGGCCGCCGAAGATGTCCCCACCGCCGCTGGCACCGAGGAGGCCGTGCGCCCGGTACCGCGACAGCATCTTGTGCCGAAACCGCTCTCGAAGCGGCACCTCCCGCTCGAGCGCCTCGCTCGGCACGAGGCGTTCGAGGACGTCGTAGTAACGGCGGTTGCCCTCGCGCCGCGCCAGGCCGAGCACGCCGGTGGCGGCATACGCTTCGAGCACCGCCCGCACCACGTTCGTCCGCACCCCGAACCAGTCGACCGTCGCACCGTGCTCGCGCTCGAAGTCGAGTGCGGAGAGCGGGCCGTCGGCGCGGACGCGCTCGAGCACCTTCTCCGCGACGTCGGCGTTGTCCGCGAGCACGCGCCCCGCCCGCCCGCCCTGCGTTCCCCGGAACCATGGGTAGTCGCTCGTCGGGACGAAGGAGAGCCCCTTGTTGACGGCCTCGAAGCTCTCGCGGCGCTCGTACAGCTGCTCGCCCCAGCCGGTCTCGTAGCCGGCGACCCGCGCGTGCAGAACGAGGTCGTGGGTCCGGCCCGCGACCGCGATCGGGTCGAACTGGATCGACCCGAGCCGGCGGAAGACCTCGAGCACGGCGCCGGGGCCTCCCTCGAGAGATCGCGCCGGCGCGAGGAGCTGACGGGCGACGAGGAAGCGGCGCGCGGCCTCGGCGGTGACCCTCACCCGCGAGACGCTAGCGACGCGGGCCACGCTCCGCCGATCTTCCCGTCGGAAACGCACGAGTTGACGGCGGAGTCCGAACCTGTCAGAGTCCTCGCGTCAAGTCCTGTGGGCCCTCGGGTTCGCAGGACTTGGCATTTCTGCAGCGTTTTCGCGCCGACCGCTTCGTGCGTCCCATCATGCCCGCTCCCGTACGAGGCCTCGGATGAGGCTGGTCGACGGCGTGCACCACGTCACGTTCCTGACCGAGGACATCGAGCGGTTGTCGGCGTTCTACCGGCGAGTGCTCGACGCGAAGACGACGCTCGACCTGACCGAGGAGGGCGTCCGGCACGTCTTCCTGACGATAGGGCCGGCGACCGTGCTGCACCCGTTCCAGATCCTCGACGGGCCGGTTCTGCCGTCTGCGCCGGGCACGATGTTCCAGCGCGGCCGCGTCGACCACTTCGCGCTCTCGGCGCCCTCCGAGGAGGCGTTTCGCGAGATTCGCCGCCGGGTCGAGACCGAAGGCGTCGCCGACGGTGACGTCAGGGACATGAGGACGATGTGGATCATGGGTTTTTACGATCCCGATGGCCTCTACGTCGAGGTCGTCTGGCGCAAGCCGGGCCTGGCGGACTCGGAGACGCTCCCGCGCGCGGAGTGGGAGACCGTCGACCTGCGCTGACGCGACGCCCTCCCAAGGGTCACGGTCACGTGCTCGAGGTGTCGGTCGACGTGACCGGCCGCGGGACCCGAGGACCAAGGGCGGCGCGAGGTGGATCGAGGGCTCAGGTGCAATACTTTCCGGTGCGTCTCCTTTTGTCCGTGCCCGCGCAGGCCGATCGCGGTCGCGCGTGAGAGGTTCCGCGCATTCGTCGGCGACCGGCTCGGAGAGGAGTGAGCGAGGATGGCGGCTTCGCAGGCTGCGCCGCATCCAGTGCAGGCCCCGCGACTGCACCCGGACCGGGTCGCGCTCTCGGCGATCGGGCTCGGCGGACTCGCGCTCGGTGCGGTCTCGCTCACGCTGGCGCTGACGAACGACGCCATCGGATCGGAGCTGGGCGAGCCGCTCGTCATCGCGCTGCTGGCGGTCTGGATCACGAACGCATACCTCGTCGGTGGGCTCGTCGCCTGGTCGCGGCGGCCCGAAAGCCGCTTCGGTCCGCTGATGATCGTCGCGGGCTTCCTCATGTTCGTCACCACGTTGTCGTGGTCCACGAAGGACGTCGCGTACACCGTCGGCCAGGCCTTCGACGTCGTGGTGCCGGTCCTCTTCCTGCACGTGTTCCTCGCGTTTCCGGACGGCAGGCTGCATGGACGGTTCGAGCGGGCGCTGGTCGGGGTTGGGTACGTGACCGCGCTCGGGCTCGAGCTCGTTCGGATGACGTTGGGCGGCTTCGGGCCGCGCAACCTGCTCGAGGTGACCACGAGCACCGGTGCCGGGGAGGTGGTCCGTCACGTCCAGCTCCTCACCGTGAGTGCGATCTGCCTGTGCGGCGTCGGCGTGCTCGCCGTTCGCCGGCGCCGGTCGGGACGCCCTCTGCGGCGCGCGTCCGCACTTCTCGTCGACGCGTTCGGGCTCGGCCTGATCATGATCGCCGTGCTCCTCACCTCGGCCACGCTGGGCGCGCCCTGGGTGAATCAGATTCGCTGGGTCGCGTTCGTCACGATCGGGCTTGCGCCGCTGGCGTTCGTGCTCGGCCTGCTGCGCGCTCGTCTGGGGCGCTCCGCGGTGGGAGGGCTCCTCATCGACCTTCGCGGCGAGCCGGAGCCCACGGATCTCCGGGATGCGCTCGCGCGCGCGCTCCGTGATCCGTCGCTGACGCTCGCGTACTGGTTGCCCGAGTTCGGAAGCTATGCGGACCTCGACGGCCGCGCGGTGTCGCTTCCCGAGCCGGGGAACGGGAGCATGGTCACCGTGATCGAGCGCAACGGTGTGCGCGTCGCCGCGATCGTGCACGACGCATCGCTGCAGGACGAGTCGGAGCTGCTCGAGGCCGTCACCGCGGGCGCCGGTATGGCGCTCGAGAACGCACAGCTGCACGCTGAGCAGCGGGCTCATCTCGAGGAGCTCCGCGGCTCGCGCACGCGGATCGTCGACGCGGGGCGAAGGGAGCGGCAGCGGCTCGAACGGAACCTCCACGACGGGGCGCAGCAGCGGCTCGTCGCGCTCTCGCTCGAGCTCAGCCTGCTCGAGGAGAGGCTCGCGAGCGACGCCGACGCGCAGGCGCGCCTGACGGCGGCGAGACGCGAGATCGGCGCCTCGCTGGAGGAGCTGCGCGAGATCGCGCGTGGTCTCCATCCGGCAGTCGTGAGTGGCCACGGTCTGGCGGTCGCGCTCGAGCACCTCGTCGCAGGCGCTGCCGTGCCCGTTCGCCTGACGGTGAGCATCGGCTCGCGGCTTCCCGAGGCACTCGAGGTCGCGGCCTACTACCTCGTCTCCGAGAGCCTCGCCAACGTCGGGAAGCACGCGCAGGCGACGTCGGCGACCGTCGAGGTGACGCGCAGGGCGACCGACGTCGTCGTCGAGATCGTCGACGACGGAGTGGGAGGTGCCGACGAGGAGCAGGGCTCTGGGCTGCGCGGACTCGCTGACCGGGTCGAGGCGCTGGGCGGGCGGCTGCGCGTGTGGAGCCCACTCGGCGGGGGAACGCGAGTACGGGCGGAGATGCCATGCGCGCCGTGATCGCCGAGGACAGCGTCCTTCTGCGCGAGGGGGTCGCTCGTGTCCTCGGCGATGCGGGGATCGAGGTCGTCGCGGCGTGCGAGACCGCCGACGACCTGTTGCTCGAGGTGGGCAGCCGCACGCCGGACATCGCGATCGTGGACATCCGCTTGCCGCCGACGCACAGCGACGAGGGCATGCAGGCGGCGCTCGAGATTCACGCCGACCACCCCGGCGTCGGGGTCCTCGTGCTCTCGCAGTACGTGGAGGTGGGCCTGGCGATGAAGCTGCTCGCCGAGTCAGCGGAGGGGGCGGGGTACCTGCTCAAGGACCGGATCAGTGACGTGAAAGAGTTCGTCGGCGCGGTGGAGCGCGTCGCGAGCGGCGGCTCGGCGATCGACCCGATCATCGTCTCCACGCTCCTCTCCAGGCGTCGGAGCGACGACCCCCTCGATGCGCTGACCCCACGCGAGCGTGCAGTGCTGGAGCTCATGGCGGAAGGTCGCTCGAACCAGGGAATCGCGGACGGGCTGGTGATCACGCTGCGCTCGGTCGAGAAGTACGTGTCGAGCATCTTCGACAAGCTGGGGCTGCCCTCGGGCGGCAGCGAGTCGAGGCGCGTTCACGCCGTGCTCCTGTATCTGCGGTCCTGACCGCGCGGCCGCAAGACACCAGAAACCCGCCCTCCAGCACACCGGTCTCCCGTCTGTTGCCGCGTCCGCCACCGTGCGACATTCGTGCGGTACCGCACGAAACGTCGTGCGAGCCCGTCGAGAGGAGTGGAGATGAGGTCGGTTCTGATTCAGGACGAGACGACACTGCCCGAGGAGGGTCGCCAGGCGGGCGTCGCGGAGGCACTCGTCACCGCGACGGACGTGACCCGCCGCTACGGCGTGGAGGGCGACGTGTGCGTGAGGGCGCTTCGCGGCGTCTCGCTCGACGTGGGCGCCGGCAAGCTGACGGCAGTCATGGGGCCGTCCGGGTCGGGGAAGTCGACGCTGATGCACATCCTCGCCGGCCTCGATCGCCCGAACGAGGGCGAGGTCACGATCGCCGGCACGGACATCACGGAGCTCGGCGACACCGAGCTCACGAAGCTCCGGCGCGAGCACATCGGGTTCATCTTCCAGTTCTTCAACCTGCTGCCGATGCTGACCGCGGAGGAGAACGTCGTCCTCCCCCTCAAGCTCGCCGGCGAGAAGCCGGACCGCGAGTGGATCAGGGAGCTGACGAGCAAGGTGGGCCTCTCCGATCGGCTCAAGCACCGTCCGTCCGAGCTCTCGGGTGGTCAGCAGCAGCGCGTCGCGATCGCGCGGGCGCTCGTGGGGAGGCCGACGGTGATGTTCGCGGACGAGCCGACGGGCAACCTCGACTCGCAGACGAGCGCGGAGATCCTCGAGCTCCTGCGCGACTCCGTCTCGACCCTCGGGCAGACGACCGTCATGGTCACGCACGACGCCCACGCGGCCGCGATCGCCGACCGTGTCCTCTTCCTCGCCGACGGCCTGATCGTCAAGGACCTGGGGTCCTCGACCTCGCACGAGATCCTCGAGGCGATGGAGGAGGTGAGCCGGCCATGATGGGGGTCACGCTCCGCGGCCTCGCCGGCCGGAAGCTCAGGGGGCTCCTGACCGCGCTCGCCATCGTTCTCGGCGTGGCGATGGTCAGCGGGACGTACGTCCTCACCGACACGTTCCAGAAGGCCTTCGACAGCATCTTCGAGGAGTCCTACGTCGGCACCGACGCCGTCGTGAGCGGGAAGAAGCTCGTCGAGTTCTCGTCGAGCGGACGCGCCCCGGTTCCGGACACCCTGCTCCGGGAGATCAGGGCGCTGCCCGAGGTCGAGGCCGCCTCCGGTGCGATCTTCGACCTGCAGTCCAACTCCAACCCGGCCCAGCTCGTGGACGCCGACGGGAAGAAGATCGGCGGAGCGGGCGGCTCGCCGACGTTCGGCGTCGGGATCGACTCGAGGGAGCTTCGCTTCACGCCGCTCGCCCTGTCCGGGGGGACCTGGGCACGCGGCCCGAGCGAGGTCGTCATCGACGCGAACACCGCGAACGACAGCGGCTTCGGCATCGGCGACTCGATCGGCGTCGCCGCGCTCGGGCCGGTCGAGCAGTACGAGATCACGGGCATCGCGAAGTTCGGCTCGGTCGACTCGATCGGCAGCGCGACGTTCGTGGTCTTCGACCTCGCGACCGCGCAGAACGTGTTCCAGAAGGAGAGGCACTTCGACTCGATCTCCGTGGCGGCGAAGGACGGGGTCTCGCCCGAGGAGCTCGTGCAGAAGCTTCAGCCGCTCGTTCCCGCGACTGCCGAGGTGCAGACCGGCACGGCGCAGGCGTCCGCCGATGCCGAGAGCACGAACGAGGGCATCGCGTTCATCACGTACGTCCTGCTCGGCTTCGGAGGCATCGCCCTGTTCGTCGGAGCGTTCGTCATCTTCAACACGCTCTCGATCACCGTCGCGCAGCGCACCCGCGAGTTCGCAACGCTGCGGACGCTCGGGGGCTCGCGGCGCCAGGTGCTCGTCTCCGTGGTCGTCGAAGGGTTCGTGCTCGGCCTCGTCGCCTCGGTGGTCGGCATGTTCCTCGGGCTCGGGGTGGGGAAGGGCATGAACGCGCTCTTCGTCGCCTTCGGGATCGACCTGCCCCAGGCGGGCACGGTCTTCGCCACGCGCACGATCGTGGTGAGCCTGCTCGTCGGCACGACGGTCACGGTGCTCGCGAGCATCCTCCCCGCGCTGCGAGCGACGCGGGTCCCGCCCATCTCGGCCGTCCGCGAGGGCTCGATTCCACCCCCGTCCCGGTTCGCGGGGCGGGTGCCGTACGTCGCCGCCGGCACGCTCGTCGCCGCAGGCGCCGCGCTCGGGCTCGGACTCTTCGCGAACGGGCTCGGGACGAGGAACGTGCTGGTCCTCCTCGCGCTCGGGACGATCGCGCTCTTCGTCGGCGTCGGGCTTCTCGCCTCGCGCCTGGTGAAGCCGCTGGCCGCGATCGTCGGCTGGCCGGCTGGCAGATTCGGCGGCATGGCGGGCGAGCTCGCACGCGAGAACGCCATCCGCAACCCCGGTCGCACTGCCTCGACGGCGGCTGCGCTCATGATCGGCCTCGCGCTCGTCACGGTCGTCGCGGTCCTCGGCGGCGCGCTCCGGAACTCCACCGAGGGCGCCGTTCGGGACCAGGTGGCGGCGGACTACGTCGTGACCTCCCAGAACGGGTTCGACCCCTTCCCCGCCTCGGCCGGGAACGCCGTCGCCGCGGCGCAGGGAGTCGAGCGCACCTCGAGCGTCCGCTTCGACCAGGCGCTCGCCGCCGCCACCGAGGCGGACGTCACGGGCGTCGACCCGGAGACGATCGCGACGTTCTTCGACTTCGCCTGGACCGACGGCTCCGACGCGACGCTTGGCGAGCTCGGGGCCGACGGGGCCGTCGTCACCAAGTCGTTCGCGGACGATCGCGACCTTGCTCCGGGCGACAGCTTCCCGATCGAGACCGCCAGCGGGAAGACACTCGAGGTGACGGTCCGAGGGATCTACGACCCGTCCGACCTGGCCGCGCTCCTGGGCGTGGTCACGATCGGTCAGGAAGCCTTCGACGCCGCCTTCCCTCGCCCACGGAACCTCTTCACGTTCGTGAACGTGAACGGAGACACGGACGAAGAAGCGGCGTCCGGGCTCGAGCAGACGGTTGCGGGCTTCCCGGACGCGAAGCTCCACACGGAAGCCGCATTCGTCACGAGCCGGACCGCGGAGTTTCGGACGATCCTCAACCTCCTCTACGTGCTGCTCGCCTTCTCGGTCGTCGTGAGCCTGTTCGGGATGGTGAACACGCTCGTGCTCTCCGTGTTCGAGCGGACGCGGGAGCTCGGGATGCTGCGTGCGGTGGGAATGACGCGGCCCCAAGCGAGGCGGATGATCCGGCACGAGAGCGTCATCACCGCGCTCATCGGCGCGGCTCTCGGCATCCCGCTCGGCATCTTCCTGGCCGTGCTCATGACGCAGGCGCTGTCGCAGTACGACGTCGCGTTCTCGCTCCCGGTCGTCCCGCTGGCGATCTTCACCTGCATCGCGATCGCGGCCGGCGTCCTGGCGGCGATCGTCCCGGCACGCCGAGCATCCCGCCTCAACGTCCTCGAGGCGCTCCAGTACGAGTGAGCGTCCGACCTCGGGGGCAGGTGCTCACCTGCCCCCGAGACCGAGCCTTCACCCGACCGAAAGGACGAGCCATGACCCTCGAGATCCCGGTAGTCGCGGCAGCGCCGAAGGCGAGCGCGCCCGCCCGTGCCGTGCCCGAGGAGATCGAGGCGCGCGTGACGGCGGTCGGGCGCCGCGAATACCGCCTCTTCCTCGCCGGAATCGGGCTGGCCACGGTCCCGATCATCGACGACAACTTCCTCCACCCTGCCCCCGGAACGTCGGCCGCCGACCACCTCGCAAGCGGTCTCGTCCCGCTCGGCGTCCTGGCGGGTATCGCCGTCCTGTACCCGCGGCTCCGAGCGGGCCTCCGCGCCGCGGTCTCGATGACGCTCGGGGCGATCGTCTTCGCGGTCGGCTTCCCGGGCGCCTACTACATCCGCGACGGCAGTGCCGCCTTCGACCACTACGTCGCGCTGCTGGCGTTCGTCGCGGGGGCTCTGCTCCTCGCCCTCGGGCCCGTGATCCTCTGGCGGGCGCGCCGGGTCGGCGGCACCCGGAGACGGCGCTACCTGCTTCGCTCGTCGAGCGTGGCGACGACGCTCGTTGCGACCCCGCTCGTGTTCTTCCTCCTGATCTTCCCGATCGCGTTCCCCTACGGATACGTCCACGTGGGGAACACGACGACGATTCCCGACCTCGGCGCCGGCGAGCAGGCCGCCCGCGTCGTCACGAGCGACTCGTTGGTGCTCGAGGCGGCCTACATCCCGTCGAAGAACCGCGCGGCGATGATCGTGTACCCGGGAGCGACCCGGACGGAGCACGCCCTCATGCTCGCGCGCCACGGCTACGGAGTGCTGCTCCTAAGCCCGAGGGGCCAGGGCGCGAGCGAGGGCGACATCGTCCGCTGGGCCGGGGACACGGACCTGCTCGCCGGAGTCGCGTACCTCCGGACGCGGGCGGACGTGGACGCCGATCGCATCGGGGCGATCGGCTTCTCGATCGGCGGCGAGCAGCTCCTCGAGGCGGCAGCCCGATCCGACGCCATTGCTGCGACGGTGTCGGAGGGAGCCGGCGGCCGCGTCGGCGAGGCGGACGGAGCCACCGGTCCGCTGGCGCCGCTCGTCGACGCATCGATGGCCGTGATGACGGCCGCCACCACGGTGTTCCAGAACCACGGGCCGCATCCGCGGATCGAGGAGCGGATCCCGCTCGTCGCACCGCGGTCCGTGTTCCTCATCTACGCCGTGCCGGGCATAGGCGAGGAGGACATCCGGCAGCCGCAGTTCTACGCCGCGGCCGGCGAGCCGAAGGCAATCTGGCGGGTGCCTGGCTCCGAGCACACGGGCGGGCTCGAGGCCCAGCCGGCCGAGTACGAGAGGCGAGTGATCGCGTTCCTGGACGACGCCTTGCTGGGGCAGCGATGACCGCTTCCGCGCACGAGCTGCCTGCGACAGAATCCCGACCCGTGAGGAAACTCGCGGCGAGAGCGTCCCACCTCGCGACCGAGACCGTCCTCGCGCGCGTGGCGTTGGGCCTCGTCGCTCTGCACGTCGTCGACGACAGCTTCCTCCAGCCGCAGCCGGGGACGGCTGCAGGCGACCATCTCGCCGGCGGCCTCGTCCCGACCACGCTGCTGGTCGCGGCGGCGTGGGCGTATCCACACCTGCGCGCCGGCGCCCGCGCGGTGCTGGCGCTGGTCCTCGGCGTCTTCGGCGTCGTCGTGGGCATCGAGGGTGCGTACTACACCGCGAAGGGCAATGTCTCGGGCGACGACTTCACCGGGCTCCTGGCCATCCCCGCGGGGGCGGTCCTCATTGCGGTCGGTACCGTCGTGCTCTGGCGGTCGAGGAAGCGGGGCGGCAGCCGGACCTGGCGCTACGCGCGCCGGACGCTGCTCGCGGTCGGCGCGCTCGCGGGCGTCTACGTCGTCCTCTTCCCCGTCGCGTTCGCGTACGTGTTGACCCACGTCGCACGCGGCTTCGTGCCGGCACCCGAGCTCGGCGCGGCGCACGAGGACATCTCGTTCACGACGAGCGACGGGCTCGAGCTCCGCGGCTGGTACGTCCCGTCGAGGAACCGCGCAGCGGTGATCGCCTTCGCGGGCCGCAGCGGGCCCCAGCGTCCGGCCCGGATGCTCGCGCGTCACGGCTACGGCGTCCTGCTGTTCGACCGGCGCGGGGAGGGCGAGAGCGAGGGGGACCCGAACGTGTTCGGCTGGCGGGGCGACCGTGACCTCGAAGGCGCCGTCGCCTTCCTGCAGCGCCGACCGGACGTGGACGCCGACCGGATCGGCGGGATCGGCCTCTCGGTCGGCGGCGAGATGTTGATCGATGCGGCTGCCGACGTCGAGGGGCTGCGGGCGATCGTCTCCGAAGGCGCGGGGATCCGCTCGCTCCGGGAGGCGCTCGACATTCCCGAGACCAGGACGCTGATCGAGGCGTCGCTCGTTCACGGCGTCGTCACGCCGGCCGTCGCCGTCTTCTCGAGCTCCCTGCCGCCGCCCAGCCTCACGGACCTGGTCGGCAGGATCGCGCCGCAGCCTCTCTTCATCATCTATGCGGTTCCGGGTCAAGGCGGCGAGGCGGAGTTGAGCGAGGTGTTCTACGACGCCGCGCGGGAGCCCAAGACGATCTGGAGGGTTCCCGGCGCCGGGCACACGGGCGGCATCGAGGCGCAGCCGGCCGAGTACGAGCGGCGCGTCGTCGGCTTCTTCGATCGGGCGCTCCTGGGCGCGGGCTGAGCGCCGAGCTCTGGCTCACGATCCGGTCCCTCGTCGAGGGCTTGGGGCCGGGGTGGCGCGGGCGGCGGTGTTGCGAGGTCAGGTGACCGTCAGCGTTCCGGTCATCCCTGCGGCTTCGTGCGGTGTGCAGATGTAGGCATAGTCACCCGGCTCGAGGTCCACGGTGATCTCCGCGCTGTCCTCGGAGATGAGGTCCGTCCCCTCGACGCGCTCCCCGTCCTCTTCGATGACGAAGTCGTGAGGCGTCGACTCGGAGTTCGTGAAGCGGAACGTCACCGTCCCCGCGTCGACCGTGAGCTCGGACGGATCGAAGCGGAGCGCGCCTTCGACCACGCCGACGTCGATGGTCTCGGCGCCGCCGGCGTCGTCCGCTGCCCCCTCGTCCGTGGTGTCACCCTGGTCGTCGCCTGCCCCGGGCGTGGGAGGAGTGATCCGCTCCGCCCCGACCTCGAAGACCACGAGCTCCGCCTTCTGCCCGGCGCCCTGCGGGAACCCGGCGGCTGTCACGAGCCTGTCGCCGGCGATCGCGAGCGGCGAGTTCGTGCCGGCCGGCAGCCGCGCAGACCAGACCTCCGAGCCGTCCTCGAGCGAGTAGGCGACCACGCGCCCGTCGAACAGGGTCGTGAACAGCAGATCGTTGGAGATGGTCGCCGCGCCCAGTGGCATCGTGTCGACGTCGACGCTCCAGTCGATCTGGCCGGTGGCGAGATCGAGACGAACGATCTCGCCCCTGCCCTGGCTGAAGTCCACCTGAGCCACGGGCCGGTTCAGGTCAGCCGGCTTCTTCACGAGGCCGGGAAGATTGACGACGGCCGCGTAGACCTTGCCGTCGTGGACCGCGAGGTTCGTCTCCACGCCGCCGTACGGGCCGGGGAACAACTCGAACGGAGGCTCCGGGAGCTCGAGCGTTCCCTCCAGCTGCTTGCGGCTGTCGTCGTCCCGACCGTTGTGCGTGCCCACGGCGGTCCTCCAGACCTCCTCGCCGGACTCGGGGTCGACGGCGATGACGTATCCGAGCTTGCCGCCCGTCACGATGACGTCCTCGCCGCCCGACTCGGCGAGCACGGGCGAGAGATGCAGGTCCCAGTCCCAGAAGTCGTTGGGAAGCGCCTGGTAGTACCAGAGGAGCTCACCGGTGTCGCCGTCGAGCTTGACCAGGCTGTTCGTGTACAGGCGCTCGTTCTGCGTGAACTCGGGCGAGTTCGGGCTGTAGTACCCGTTGGCGACCGAGTAGTAGACGTCGCCGGCTTCGTCGACGAGCGGCGTGTTCCAGGCTCCTCCGGAGGGAGTGTCGTCGCGCGCCGGCTCGTCGGTGGTATCGAAGGACCAGAGCTGCTCGCCCGTCTCGGCGTCGAACGCGAGGGCGCGTCCGCCACCGGCCTTCGCCGCCTCGGAGAGGTACAGGACTCCGTCCCGCACGGCAGGCTGGATCGTGAATCCCAGGTTCTGACCCTCGGCGACGCCGAACTCGTAGTCGAGGACCTTCTTCTTCCACACCTCGTCGCCCGATTCGGCGTCGAGGGCGAAGATGTCGCCGTTGGTCACGCCGAAGAGCACGCCGTCCTCGTACGCGAGCCCGTTCGGACCGATCGTCGCCTGGTCGTACTCCACCCTCCACAGCTGCTCGCCGGTCTCGAGGTCGTAGGCCATGGCGTTCGACCTCAGGTCCTGGACGTAGGCGACGCCGTCGATGACGAGGGGCGTGGCGGCGAACGCGCCGAACGGCCCGGAGCCGGTCAGAGGCTGGCTCCACGCGATGGTCAGCTCGTCGACGTTTCCGGAGTCGATGTCCGAGCTCGCGACGCGCGTGTTCTCGTAGCTCCCCTGCGGGTGGATCCACTCGGCACTCGTCTCGTCGCCCCCGCAGCCGGCGGCGAGCGCGGCCGCGGCGGCGAGGACCGAGAGGGTCGCGAGCGCGCGGCGGCGCAGGCGTCGACGCTCGCTGCTCCTTGGTGTCGTGCCCCCTTCGGTACGGGGTCGCGCGGGTCCGGCTCGGCGCATGTCCCACCTCCTGCTCTCTCGCTTGCAGATCCTGTGTGCGGGATGCGCTTCGGGCGACCCGGCACGTGGACGTTCCCCGAATCCCTGCGCGGGAAACGGGAGCGACGGACTGGTGCCCGCGGTTATCTCCACGCTCACCCGCCCGGTTGGGCCTCGACCTGCGGCTGCAGCTCGGGTCAGGGCGTGCAGCAAGGATCGGGGCGGCCGCCGGAAGCGGCCGCCCCGATCTCGTTCCCCCGCCCTAGAACGGCCGGTCGCCTGAGCGGTAGCCGCGCAGGCGCAGTCCGAAGACCGGATCCGTGACCGCCGTGACGTAGTCGCCGTCCGCATGGGTCGTCGGCACACGCTCGAGTTCGAGCGATCCGGCGTTCGGTCCGGTGTGCTGTGAGACGGCGAACTCGCTGATCGTGTTGTTCGCGTTGCGCCGAGCCTCCCAGGCGATCAGCTCGACGGCTCCGCCGGGCAGGCGTTGCGCCGACATGACGCCCCCGATGCCGAGCGGTGCGGCCGCCGCCTCCTCCATCGGCACGGCGGTGTTGACCGAGCCCGCCTGTACCGGGGTGCCGGCCGAATCGATCAGGTGGAAGCGCATCGACAGGTTGCCATTCGCCCGGAAGACCGTTGCGTAGTAAGCGGGCGGGAAGAGCTCGCCCTCGAACACCGTGCTCACGAAGAACGGGGTGATCTCGATGCGGTCTCGGTTCCCCGCCTCGACGAGCTCGCCCAGGCGCGTGATCTCGCCCGTCGTCGCATCCACGTCCCAGGAGTCGTGCACGAGTACCCCGGGCGCGACCGCCGCCGTCACGGCGCCGTGGCCGCTCAAGTCCGAGGTCAGGGGCCCCGCCAGGGCGACCTCGCTGTAGACGCGCGACTCGTCCCTGTACGTGTCGAGGTCGACGAAGCCGGTCCCGTCGAGCCTCCACGACTTCAGGACGAGCACGCCGTCCGGGTCGGTCACGGCCGAGAGGAACATGTCGGCGTAGACCGGCTGCAGGTCCATCGTCGTCGCCGGCCCCAGCTTGATGCCGTCGTCGAGGAGCGAGAGCGCTCCACCTCCGTCGATCGACCAGCGCGACAGCTCGACGCTCGCGCCCTTGCGGTTGGCGACGGCGATCGACCCCGCGAGGAGGCGCGTGAGCGCCACGTCGCCGTCCGGGCCCTGTCCTTTGCCGTTCCCGGGCGGCAGCGCCGAGCCGGGAAGAGCCTCCTGGTCGAGGACGCCGACCGTCGAGTCGTCGAGGTCCGGCTCCCAGGAGACGAGCTGGACGTCGCCACTCGCGGGCAGCGCGACGGTCAGGCAGCGGCTGCTGGAGAAGCAGACGAGGTCGTCCTTCTCGACGGCGCCCACGGATGTGCTCGAGCCGCGCGGGTCCGGGTGGAAGATCTGCGCGAAGCCGAAGTCGAACATCGTCGTCGACAGCGCGCCCCCGACGCACTGCATGCAGGACGCGACGACGCGTCGTCCGATGCGCTTGGCTGCGTTCGACAGGCAGTAGCCGTTCGGGCCGGCCGCGCCGTTGCAGTTCTGGGTTCCGCCGCCCTTTGCACCCTCCCAGCCGGGGTAGGTCGACCCCCAGCCCCACTGGTAGGTTTTCGGGCCGTTCGGCCCCTGCGTGGTGTCCGTGTACGTGCCCTGGAACCCGATGACCTCGCCGAAGTGCGGGTGGCTCTGCAGCCCGTGGTGGATGGTCTGGCTGAGCTCCCGCGCGGTCGTGTAGTGCACGAGGTCCTCGGGAGCGGGATTGGCGGTCCCCGGGTCGTCCCAGCCGTTCGCGCTCGTGAAGTGCGTGTCCGTGAACCCGAGCGCCGTGGCGTGCTGGTTCATCCTCTCGACGAAGTCGTTCCCGTCGATCACCGAGTCGCCGTTCGTGTCCTCGCCGTACGCCTGCGCGACGTAGAAGGCGATCGCCCAGGCGGCGTCGTTGCCGGACGGGTACATCATCCCGCGGCTGAGCGTCTCGAGGCTGACCACCTCGCCCGGCTCCAGCGTCACGCACGCACTACCGATCGACCAGGCCTGCCCGAGGTTCATGCCGTTCGAGTCGAATTGGCAGAAGGGATCGGCGATGGTGGCCATGAGGCTGCTCGGCACCTCGATCGAGGCCGCGAACGCGTCGACCGTCACCTGGTCGTTCATGCTCACGACGCCGTCTGCCACCGCGTGCAGGAGCACGTCGAGCGTCATCAGCTTCGTCGTGCTCGCCATCGCCGTGCGTTCGTCCGGCAGGGTCGCGAAGAGGGTCCCCTGCGTCGTGTCCAGCCCGAACAGCGGGTCGCCGATGAATGCGTGCTGCGCTGTGACGTTCGGCGTGTCCACATGACCCGCCGCTGCCGGCACGAGCCCGAAGAACACCGCGGCGAGCGCGAGGGCGAGGAGACTGGGAACGAGCTTCCGTCTGATCTTCATGTCCATGCCGTCGTCCTCCTTCGATCTGTCCGTTGGCTCCCTCAGCCGATCCGCACGATCGCGACCGAGCCGCCGATCTCGGCGTGCGAGCACGCCCAGGCCTCGGCGCTGATCTCGAGGCTGACGCTCGTTCCGCTCGGGCCGACCGTGAAGAGCCCCCAGTTGCGGTCGGGCTCGACGATCAGCCCTCGCGTGTTGAACTGCCGAATGAACGTGCTCCCGAGCTGTGCGACGACCTGGCCGGCGTAGAAGACGTCCGCGTCGTCGCGGGCGACCGTCTTCGAGATCTCCCACCGGAAGCCCCTCGGGACGACCAGGTAGACGCCCTCGTCGAGCTCCACCGGCCCTGCCGTGGACGTGAACGGTCCGGCCTGGCCGCCTTCGTTGAACCCGTCGTCGCACAGGCTCGTGTCCTGGCTGCCGGAGGCGGCGACCACGCCGGCGTCCAGCGTCGCCACCAGCCCGACCGGCGACGGCTTAATGCAGACGGCGGATCCGTTCTCCAGGATCGACGCGATCGCTCCGGCGCCGCAGTCGGTTGTCACACGACGCTGTACGACCGTCGGATCGACGGCCAGCGAGACGTCGCCGCCGCTGCCACCGCCCGTGAGACCGAAGCCCGCCTCGACGCCGCTGACGATCGCGGCCGTGTCGACGGAGAGCGTCACCGCGCCTCCGTCACCTCCCCCGGTCAGCCCGTCGCCGGCTACGACCGACGTGACGTCTCCTCCGCCGACGTGGACGAGCGCCTCCTTGTCCTTGCATGCGGCCATCGGAGCCTCGCCCTCCGCGAGGTTCGCGATCGTCCCGCTCGAGGTGTTCAGGCAGCCCGTGTACGACTCGACGGGCTCGTCCTCGTGGCCGCCCAGCGCGGCGACTGCTCCCGCGAGCGCGACAGCGCAGGCGAGAAACGTCGCGCGTGCGGTCCTGGATCTCGTCATCTCCACCGCTCCTGTCTCGAACCCCCCGTCGTCTCTCGCGCGGCTTCGAGCCGGGCGCGCAGCGTCGAGAGCAGCTCGCGCTCGCCGCGAAACGGATACGACTCCGAGGCGCCCGGTCGCTCGACCACGCCCCGGAGGTCTCTCCCTCCGCCGTCGCTGGCAGGCTCGGGAAGCCAGAGCCGGACGAGGAACGTCTCCACTCCCGCGATGGTGCGAGCGCGGTCCTAAACCAGGCTTAAGCGGCCGCGGGGAACGGCGCCGGCTCGACGCAGATCTCCTCCATCCTCCGGCAGTAGCCGCCGTACGCCCGCCGGGCCTCCCCGTGCCTGCCGCCTGCGACGAGGGCGGTCACGAGCGCCAGATGGGCGCGCTCGTCGTAGCGGTCACGGTCGAGGATGCGAAGCGAGAAACGCGCCGCCTCGTCCGGTCGGCCATCGGCGAGCGAGTCCTCGCCGAGCGCCCGTGCGACGTCGGCATGGAGCGCCCGCGCCTCTTCGCGAAGCGGGATCGCCCAGTCCTCGTAGGCGTCCTCCTCGAGGAAGTCCCCTCGATACAGGAGCACGGCGTGCTCGAGCCGCTCCCGCGCCTCCGCCGCGCGGCCTGCCGTTCGCAGCTCGATGCCCTCCCTGGCTTCCGCGACGAACTCGACGGCGTCGAGGACCAGGTTCGGGAGCGCGAGTGCGACGGCGTCTCCGTCGACCTGCAGATACCGGTCCGACTGGTGCTCCCGCGCCGGGTCCAGCACCGAGCGGATCGTGCTGAGCGCGACCGAGAGCCGGTTTGCGGCCTTCTCGGGCGGGGCGCCGGGCCAGAGCGCCTCCATGAGCACATCGCGCGGCGTCGGTGCGCCTCTCCGCGCAGCCAGGATCTTGAGCGCGTCTCGTGCCTTGTGCGAGCGCCACTCGGAGGCCGGCACGGGCCTCCCCTCGCGCATGACCCGGAACCCGCCGAGGGTCTCGATGGAGAGAGTCGGGCTACGCCCCGAGGCGACGAACCTGAGGATGCCCGCGGGCGCTGCGCTGGTCACGCGGACGCCGAGGTTCCGCAACCTGCGCTCGGCTCGCCGGGCACTTCGCCCCCAGCGCGCGTGCGGTTCGAGCTCCGCGAGCGCGAGCTCGACTGCCGCTTCGTGGACCACGTTGCCGATACTCCGCCACAGGGCCAGCGCTTCTGCGAGGGCGTGCGATCGCGAGGCCGGGTCCTGCGCGGCGAAGGCGGCGAGCTCGTGCGACTCGGCGAGTCCGAAGGGGTCGCGGAGCTCCCGCGCCGCAGTCGCGGCGCGCTCGGTAGCATGCGCCGCCGCATCGCGGTCGCCGTGGACGAGCGCGATCCAGCCCTGGGCGTTGAGCGCCCACGGGAAGTCCGGCCAGCCGTGCTCGACGGCCGAGCGGGCGAGCTCCTCGGCCCGCTTCGGCTCGTCGTCGACGAGCACCTTGGCGAGTTGATACTGAGCTGGCACGAGCGCCTGCCGATCGCCGGTCGTCTTCGCGAGGGCGAGACCCTGCTCGTACCTCGTGCGGGCCTGTGCGATGTCGCCTCGCTCGCGGTGGACGTCGCCGAGGCCGATCAGCGCGTACGCCTCCTCGGCGCTCCCGGCCCGGCGGTAGTGGGCGAGCGCCGACCCGTAGTCGACGGCGGCCTCGTCCAGACGTCCGAGACACCAGCGGCAGAGCCCGCGATTCATCGTCGACAGTGCGAGCAGGCTCGTGAACCCGCCGACCTCGGCGAGGCGGATGGCCGCTTCGAGCTCGTGGATTGCGTCCGTGTAGACGCCCTCTTCGAGGAGCTGCGAGCCGCGGTTGTTCCGGATCCTCGCGGACTGGAAGAGGTCGCCGGCGCGCTCGGCGTGTCCCAACGCCTGGCGCAGGTGCCGGTCGCCTTCAGGCGCCCGGCCCTGTGGCCCGAGACCGCAGGCCGTGTGCGCGAGCGCGAGCGCGCGGTCGTCCCCCGCGCCCTCGGCGAGGGCGAGCGCTCTCGCGGCGAGGGCCCGCGCCGCGTCGTGGTTGCCGCGGCGCCGCTCGACGCTTGCCGCCCACCCGTGGAGCAGGGCCTCGTCGACCGGCGATGCGTCCTCGAGGCGGCAACGACCGTGCTCGGCCATCGCCGCGACGAGGTCGTCCCGCAGGTAGTGGGCTGCGACGAGGCGCCAGGCAACGGAGGCAGGCAGCGCGCCGCGATCGTCTGCTGCTCGCAGCAGGTGCTGCACCGCCCGCTCGGTGTCGCCGCGGGTCATGTACGCCTCGCCGAGGATCACCTCGGCCTCGCGTCCGAGATCGCCGTCGGACACCATCGCCGCGTACTCGACGAAGGTCTCCGCACCGACGTGGTCGAGGACGTCGCGCGCGCGGCGATCCAGGAGCAAGCCGACTGCGGAGGCATCGCCGGCCGCCCGAAGCGCGGCGAGCGCGCGCTCGAGCAAGCCCTCCGCCTCGAACCACTCCGCCGCGGCCCGGTGCTGGGTCGGCTCGTCCGCGCCGAGCGGCCAGGCGCTGCGCGCGTACTCGCGGACGAGCGCGTGGACGCTGAACCAGCCTCGTCCAGTTTCGACCGCGAGCCCTCTCCGCACGAGCTCGTGCAGCGCCTCGGTCGCACCCCCCGCGCCGAGGCTCTCGCACAGGTCGGCCGAGACCGGATCCACGACCGCCGTCCTCCGCAGCACTTCGCGGACAGCGGGACTCTCGCGGCCGAGAACCTCTTCGGCGAGGTAGGCGTGGAGCGGTCCCGTCGGGCGCACGAGACGCTCGAGCACGACCGCCGCGTCCGCTCCCCCGCGCGCCGCCTCGACTGCGAGTCGTACCGCTGCAGGCCATCCCCCTGTTGCGGCATGCAGCCCTTTGGCGAGGTTGTCGTCGCGCGGACCGAGCGCCTCCTCCACCAGGAACGACACCTCCTCGAGCGTGAAGGCGAGCTCGATGCCCGTGAGCTCGACCACCTCGCCGCGACCGTGGAGCCGCTGCACGGGGAACGGCGGCCCCGTGCGTGAGGCGAGCACGACGTGCAGCAGTGGCGGCGCCTCGGCGGTGAGCGCCGCGATCAGCCGAGTTCCGGGCGACCCGGGGGTGAGCTCGTGTGCGTCGTCGACCACGAGCACGAGGTGCTCCTCGAGCCGAGCGTCGAGCAGCTCGCAGAGAAGGGACGCGACCGCCCGAACTTGCCTCGCCTCGGTGTCGGACGCGCGTGGCGCCAGCCGCTCGAGCCCTCTCGGGAGGTGCGGGCTCAGCTCGACACCCGCGGCTTCCAACGCTCGCAGCAGCTGTCGCGTCAGCCACGACAGCTGGTTCTCGCGCTCGGTGAGTGTGCACCACGCGAGACGGTGCCGTTGTCCCCACGTCGCGAGCAGCGTCGACTTTCCGAACCCTGCATCGGCGATCAGGAGCCCCAGCCGGCGCTCGAGGCAGCCGTCGAGCCGGCGCTCGAGCCGCGGACGGCGAACGACGTCGGTCGGGGTTGCGACCGTGTGCACCTGGACCTCCCGGTCTCTTATAGCGAGCTTCGGTCCCGGGGACTACCCCGGCATGGGGGCGTGGCGCCGGATGGCGCGGGGCGAGGGACGGGCGCGACGAGACTCGAACCCGCGACCTCCGGCGTGACAGCACCGTCACGGCACCAACGGCCAGAGCAGCCAATCGCCAGAAGAGGCGCCTAGCCATCTGAGGTACGCGATTGCGAGCTTCGCGAGGCGAGTTGGCTCGGGTGAGTACTTGCCAATGACTCGCCAGGCGGTGGAACCGGGCGAGAGCGGGGGCGCTCAGCCCGTCAAGCCCGTTGTGGCTCCGATTCGAGGGTGACCTGGACGGCTACACGGCGGCTCGGCGGGATCGCGCCGCCCGTCTGGCGTGGAGCACGCTGAGCACGACGAGGGCAACCGCGAGGAGAAGCGGCAGGAGCGCCCAGAAGATCGGGAGCGCACCGAGCACCGCCCCTATCGCACGAGCGTCGCCCCGCGAGCGGGCGCACCGCGCAGCAATCGGAGTCCCGCGAGCACCAGTAGCCCGCCGGCGACGAGGAATACGGCCCACAGGATCTGGTCGCTAGCCGCGGCGTCCTCCCAGTGCCCCGGCCAGATCGCGCCCGCTACGCCGACGACGAGGTACGCGACTCCCGTGAACATGCCCAGCCCAAGAAGCGCCTTCTCCAAGCCACCTCGCTGCATCGCCGACCCCTCCGCTCCTCGGTCTGGCGCTTCAGCCCGATGCCAGACGGGTGGCCACCTTCATGAGCGCACACGCAACCACAGAGGTCGGTACGAGTCAACAGCGACAGAGCTGGGTGCTGTCGAGTCTGGATCCGTCGTGTCTCGCTCGGTGAGCGCGTTAGGAGAGACGGGAGCGACGGGACTCGAACGCGTGCTTTGCCCCGCGATCAAGGTATGGCTTGCCCAGCGACGCGAGAGCTGATGGTCGGCCGTTGACCGACCCGCCCCAGAGGGGATACGGTCGAGGGCGGGTGGGACGGTTCGCCGAGATCTATCGCCGTTCGCTCGAGGAGCCGGAGGCGTTCTGGGGTGACGCGGCCGAGCTGCTCGACTGGGTGGAGCCGTGGGAACACGTGCTCGACGACGCGCGCGCGCCGTTCTACCGTTGGTTCACCGGCGGCCGGATGAACACGTGCGCGAACGCACTCGACCGGCACGTCGAGGGCGGCCGCGCCGACCAGCACGCGCTCATCTACGACTCGCCGGTCGCCGACACGAAGGCGGTCTTCACCTACCGCGAGCTACGCGACGAGGTCGCACGCTTCGCGGGCGCGCTCCTGCGGCAGGGCGTCGGCCACGGCGACCGGGTCATCGTCTACATGCCGATGGTCCCCGAGGCGCTCGTGGCGATGCTCGCGTGCGCGCGGATCGGAGCCGTACACTCGGTCGTCTTCGGCGGCTTCGCCGCGAACGAGCTCGCGACGCGCATCGAGGACGCGCAGCCGAAGGTCGTCGTCTCCGCGTCGTGCGGGATCGAGCCGGGGCGGATCGTCGCGTACAAGCCGCTGCTCGACGCGTCCATCGCGACCTCACGGTGGAAGCCCGACCGCTGCATCGTCCTCCAGCGCCCGATGCTCGAAGCGGAGCTCGACCCGGTACGCGACCTCGAGTGGCACGAGGCACTCGAAGGCGCCGAGCCTGCCGACTGGGTGCCGGTCGCCGCGACGGACCCGCTCTACATCATCTACACGTCCGGGACGACCGGGGAGCCGAAGGGAATCGTCCGCGACAACGGAGGCCACGCGGTTGCGCTCGCGTGGTCGATGAAGAACATCTACGACACCGACCCGGGCGAGGTGTACTGGGCCGCGTCGGACATCGGGTGGACCGTCGGGCACTCCTACACCGTCTACGGCCCGCTGCTGCACGGCTGCACGAGCGTGCTCTATGAGGGCAAGCCCGTCGGCACGCCCGACGCGGGCGCATTCTGGCGGGTCTGCGCCGAGCACGGCGTCAGCACGCTCTTCACCGCGCCAACGGCGTTTCGGGCGATCCGCCAGCAAGATCCGGACGGGGAGCTCATCGGCGACTACGACCTCTCGAAGCTCCGCGCGCTCTTCCTCGCGGGCGAGCGCTGCGACCCCGAGACGCTGCGGTGGGCCGAAGACAAGCTCGACATTCCGGTGATCGACCACTACTGGCAGACGGAGACGGGTTGGCCCGTCGCCGCCAACTGTCTCGGCATCGAGCGGTTCCCGGTCAAGGCGGGCTCGCCGACCCGTGCAGTTCCGGGATGGGACGTGCGGGTCATGGACACGGACGGCAACGAGGCGCCCGCGGGCGAGATCGGCGCGCTCGTCGTGAAGCTCCCGATGCCGCCCGGCTCCTCCCCCACGCTCTGGAACGCGGAGGAGCGCTATCGCGAGACGTACCTGTCGGCCTTCCCCGGCTACTACGAGACCGCCGACGCCGGCTACATCGACGAGGATCGGTACGTCTTCGTCATGGCTCGGACGGACGACATCATCAACACGGCAGGCCACCGCCTCTCGACCGGCGCGATGGAGGAGGTGCTTGCTGCGCATCCGGACGTGGCCGAGTGCGCGGTCGTCGGCGTCGCCGACGATCTGAAGGGCCAGCTGCCCGTCGGCTTCCTCGTCCTCAAGGCGGGCGTCGACCGCCCGCACGACGAGATTGTCGCGGAGGTCGTCGAGCTCGTGCGGGACCGGATCGGCCCGGTGGCCGCGTTCAAGTCTGCGGTCGTCGTGGTTCGGCTCCCGAAGACGAGGTCGGGGAAGATCCTGCGCGGGACGATGCGCTGCATCGCCGACGGCGAGCCGTACACGACGCCGGCCACGATCGACGACCCGGCAATCCTCGACGAGGTGGGAGACGCGCTGCGGACGATCGGCTACGCGGAGGCGCCGGTCTCCGCCTGAGCGATGAGCTGGTGGCAGCGCCGCCGTCCGCAGACGCTCAACCGAAGGAGGACGAGACAGGACGCGTCGTGGTGATGCGTTCGTGGACGGTGTCCCTATGCCTGGACACAAGAGGAATGGCGCGCCCGCCCTGCTCGCCAATCCGCTTGCCCAACGGCGTGGTGGGGCGCGGGAACGAACTCTTCAGTGAGCGGGTTTCCGAGACGGGAGCGACGGGACTCGAACCCGCGACCTCCGGCGTGACAGGACTGCCACGAGAACCAACGGCAAGAACCAATGGCTAGAAACGGCGCTAAGTCATCTGAGTTAGGCGATTGGGAGCTTCGGAATGCCCGTTGGCTCAGGTGAGTACTTGCCAATCACTTGCCAAGGATTGGCTCTGACGCGACCTACACTGCGGCGGCTGCCCGCTGAAGGGCGAAAGCGCAGCCGCTGAACGATCAGTTCCGGACTGGGCCGAACGAGCAGGCCTCGCGCGGTTGCGGCTCTACCCGCGATCTCCTAGCCTCGCGGACGTGGCTCAGACGAGTCCCCCCGAGACGCACTACGCGAAAAGCGGCGACGTACACATCGCCTATCGCGTATGGGGCGATGGACCGCTCGACGTCGTGATCGTGCCTCCACTCCTCTTCAGCATCCTCGCGCACGGGGAGGAGCCGGACTTCCAGGCCAGCCTGGAGCGGCTCGGCTCGCTCGCTCGCGTGATCACGTTCGACAAGCGCGGCACAGGAGCATCTGACCCCGTGGCCGGAGCACCTTCGCTTGAGGAGCGGATGGATGACGTTCGCGCCGTCATGGACGCCACGCGTTCGACCTGCGCCGTCCTCCTCGGAGTTGCCGACGGCGGTGCGATGAGCATCCTGTTCGCGGCGACGTACCCGGAGCGGACATTCGGACTGGCGCTCTTCCGCGCGAAGCCTCGCTACGTCTGGGCGCCCGACTTCCCGTGGGCACCGACGCGGGAGGCCTACGAGCAAGAGACGGAACGGCAACTGCGTTATCGACTGCTGACCGAAGCGGAGAGCTATGAGAGCGATCTCCGGGAGGCCGCCCGCTTGTTCTCCGAACCGCGAGTACGACTGGCCCGCGAGCTGCCACAGAGTTACGAGCAATATCGGCGGTGGACCCGTGTCGCACGGCTTGCCTCATCTCCTGGCGTTATTCGTGCCCTGCGGCGGATGAACATGTCGATCGACGTTCGGAGTGTTTTGTCATCCGTACATGTGCCGACGCTACTCATGTACCGATCTCCAGACGCGCCGGACGCGGAGGAGACGCAGGATGAGCCGATCGCCCGCTACATGGCCGAGCACATCGCGGATGCCCGGCTCGCGGAAATCTCGGAGCTTGGGCTCTGGTCGGCCAACGTCTTCCCGCACCTGCAGCAATTCCTGCCCGAAGCGTGGGCAGCGCGCGAACAGACGACGGCGAGAGGGCGTGTGCTAGCCACTGTGCTCTTCACGGACCTCGTCGGATCGACCGCGAAGGCAGCCGAAGTCGGGCCGCAATGGCCGGATCTGCTCGCCGCGCACAACGCCGCCATACGGCGCGAGTTGACGCGATTCAAAGGCTCAGAGATCGACACTGCCGGTGACGGCTTCTTCGCCTCCGGCTTCGACGGGCCAGCACGTGCGATTCGCTGCGCCTGTGCAATCAGAGACGCGGTCGCGTCGCTCGGACTGGGGATCCGCGTTGGCGTGCATACCGGCGAGTGCGATGTTGTGGACGGAAAGCTCTCGGGTCTCGCCGTCTCGATTGGCTCCCGTGTTGCGGCGCAGGCGGACCAGGGCGAGGTCGTCGTGTCGAGCACTGTCCGCGACCTTGTCACTGGATCGGGTATTGAGTTCACGCCGAAAGGCGCACGGGAGTTGAAGGGCCTGGGTGACTGGCAGCTCTTCGCTGTCTCCTGAACACACGCCCGACGCGATGATCTAGCTCTACGCACCGATCGAGAGGGCGGTTCTCTGCCGCCCTCTCAACTTGCCAAAACGGGACAGGCTGATCACCGCCGAAGTCGCTCGGATAGCAGAACCCGCTCTGTGAGCGGGTTTTGAAGGCGGGAGCGACGGGACTCGAACCCGCGACCTCCGGCGTGACAGGCCGGCGTTCTAACCAACTGAACTACGCCCCCCGGGCCGCGTAAGTGTAGCCGGGCGGCAGGGATCGGAGACCCAGGCACGTAGCCTCTCGGCACGTGTCCACCGCCGACTGGATCGTCCTCCTCGTCGTCGCGGCGGCGGGTGTCTATGGAATGGCCTCCGGCTTCCTCCGGGGCGCGCTCTCGCTCGCGGGCTTCGGCCTCGGGGCGTACCTCGGCGCGCGGCTTGCACCGACGCTCCTCTCCGACGGTTCTCCGTACGTGCCGGTGATCGCGCTCGGCGGGGCCGTCCTGTTCGGCATGCTCGGGCGCGGGCTCGCGGCGCTCGCCGCCAGCGCGCTGCGGACGACGATCGGTCTCGTTCCGGGGGTGCGCCTGCTCGACCGCCTCGCGGGGCTCGTGCTGGGGGTTGCGGCGGGCATCTTCCTGTGCTGGGCGATCGGGGCGGTGCTCCTCTACCTTCCCGGCGAGACCGAACTCCGGCGTTCGGTCCAGCGGTCGGCGATTCTGGGCGCGATCAATGACGTCGTCCCGCCGGAGCGCGTGCTCGAGACGCTCGAACGCGTCGATCCGATCGGCGTCTTCCTCGGCCCGCCCGCGATCGTGCCGCCACCGGACGCACGGATCGCGAGGGACCCGGACGTCGAGCGTGCGTCGCGCAGCGTCGTGCGGGTGACCGGGATCGCCTGCGGGCTCGGGGTCGAGGGCTCGGGCTGGGTGGCGCGGCGCGGGCTCGTGGTCACGAACGCGCACGTCGTCGCCGGTATCCGGGGCCCGCGTGTGCACACCACCGCCGGGCGGACGTTCACCTCGACCGTCGTCTCCTTCGACGACGAGAACGACCTCGCCGTGCTGCGCGTCCCCGGTCTCGCCGCGCGACGCCTGCCGCTGGCCCCACCCGATCGCGGGACTGCCGTTGCGCTCGTCGGCTACCCGCGGAACGGCCCGCTCGCACTGGCTCCGGGCCGGCTGGGCGGAACGGCGCAGGTGCTGAGCCGCGACGCCTACGGGCGAGGGCCGATCAGGCGCCTCGTGACAGGCATCCGCGGGTCCGTGCAGCCCGGCAACTCCGGGGGCCCGGGGGTCGACGCGCAGGGACGCGTGCGCACGACCGTGTTCGGCCGCCGTCCGCAGGAGACGGGCGGGTTCGGGATCCCCGCCGAGCTCGTCGAGAAGGCGCTCGCGCGAGCCGGGCGCGAGCCGGTCGGCGCGACCGACTGCGCGCGCTAGCCGAAGACGTCGAGCGCGGCGAGCGGCTGGCGGAAGGGCGGGATGACGTAGACCCCCGCCGCGCGCTCGCGCGACGCGTCGACCAGCTCGCGCGCGAGCTCGAGACCGACCTCCGAGGCGTTCGCGCCTGCGTCGCGCAGCCGGGCCTGGACGTGCTCGGGGACCACGATCCCGGGAACCTCGTTGTGCAGCCTGGCGGCGAGCTGGAAGCTGCGCACGTAGAAGACGCCGACGAGGAGGGGGATCGGGCTCGCGCCGCCGACGCGCTCGAGGAAGGCGTCCAGGTACGAGAGGTCGAAGAGCACCTGGGTCATCGCGAACCGGGCGCCCGCCTCCACCTTCTGCTCGAAGCGCTCGAGCTCGTAGTCGAGGTCGTCCGCCGCCGGGTTCACCGCGACGCCGAGGAAGAACGACGTCGGGGCGTCGATCTCGCGCCCGTTGTAGTCCTCGCCGGCGTTCATGCGCGCGATCACGCGCGAGAGCCCGATCGAGTCCACCTCGTACACGCCGCGCGCCCCCGGGTAGTCGCCGGCCTCGGGCGGGTCGCCGGTCACCGCGAGGACGTTCCGGATCCCCTCGGCGTGGGCGCCGAGGAGCATCGACTCGAGCCCGGCGATGGAGGCGTCGCGTGGCGTGAGGTGCGGGATCGTCTCCAGCCCGACGATCCGCTCGATCGTCGCCGACGCCATGAGCCCGCTCATGCGCGCTCGCGCCCGGGGGTTGTCGTTCACGTCCACGACGTCGACGTGGCCCGAGGCCTGCAGCGTGCGCGCGAGCTCGAGCATCGCCTCGGCGCTCCCCCCGCGAGGGGGGTCGATCTCGACCGAGACGACGAACTCGCCGGCGGCGAGCTTGCGCTGGAGGAGCGTCGCGCCCTCGGCGACGGGCGTGGGCATCGCGAGCTCTCGCTGGCGGACGACGAGCGGTGCGCTCGGCCGGCGGCCCTCGTCGATCGCGGCTCGGATCGCCGCGACCTCGGTCGGCGTCGTGCCGCAGCAGCCGCCGACAATACGCGCGCCGAGCTCCTGCGCGTGCGCGGCGAACTCGCCGAAGTACTCGGGGGTCGCGTGCGGGAAGACGATGCGCTGCCCGGCCATGCTCGCGAGGCCCACGTTCGGCAGGACCGCGAGCGGCTTGCCCGTGCCCGCCATCTGCTCGAGCGCCCGCAGCGCGGCCTGCAGCCCGGCCCCGTGGTTCGCGCCGATCGCGGCGACGTCGAGCGCGCCGAGCGCGGCCGCGGCGTCGGCCGCGCCGACGCCTCCGATCGTCTCAGCGTCCTCGTCGAACGTCATGAGCGCCACGATCGGGAGGGAGGAGACCCCGCGCACGGCCGCGATCGCGTCGACGATCTCGTCGAGCTCGTAGAACGTCTCGACCATGAACAGGTCGACGCCTCGGCCCTCGAGCAGCTCGGCCTGCTCGGCGAAGACCGCGCGCCGCTCCTCGGACGAGGCGGCGACGTCGCCGAGCGGGCCGATCGCCCCGGCGACGAGCACGTCGCGCCCGGACACCTCGCGCGCGTCGCGGGCGATCTTCACGGCGGCCTCGTTGATCCTCGCCGCCTCGTCCTCGAGGTAGTGCTCCGAGAGCTTGCGCCGGTTGGCACCGAAGGTGTTCGTCTCGATCAGGTCCGCTCCCGCGCGGATGAACCCGAGGTGCAACGAGAGGACGCTCTCGGGCGCGCGCAGGTTCGCCTCCTCGGGGCAGCGAAGCCGCGGGACCGCGCTCGAGACGAGCACGCCCATGCCGCCGTCGCCGACGAGCGGCGGCCCCTCCGCGAGTCGTTCGAGCACCCGGCTCACCGAGGCATTCCAGCATGCGCGCCGCACGGAGCGTTTGTCCTCAAGGCTGCGGGGGCACCTGCCGATATCGAAGGCGGCTCCCGACTGGGAACTGACGGCAATCAGCTCCAGACGGAGACGCTCGAGAAAGGGGCCGCGGACGACGCGGCCCTTTCTCTGCGCGGGGACCGGCCCTGCGGGTTCCGCGCCGGGCCGGCCGTGGCCGCGTCTCGGGGCGCCATCCCTGTGGAGAACTTGGCGCCGAATCGGCGTCTTTACAGTGCCAGGCACTGTAAAGGTGACAAGAGTGCGCCGACTACGGGTCGTGGAGCGTGCGTCCCTCCATGCCGCCGGCGACGACGACGACCTGGCCCGTCACGTGCCCCGAGAGCTCGTCCGAGGCGAGGACGACGACCTGGCGCGCGACGTCCTCCGGGCGGGCGACCTTGCGCAGCGCCATCGTCCGTGAGATCGACGCCACGCGCTCGGGATCGACGAGCCCGCGCGTCATCGGGGACTCGGTCCACCCCGGGGCGACCGCGTTCACGCGCCCGAGCGGGGCGATGCGGACGATCTCGTTCTTCAGCGAGAGCAGGAGGCCGCCCAGGAGGGCCGACTTCGCGGCCGCGTAGTCTGCGTGCCCGGCCTCGCCGAACACGCCCGCCGTGGAGCCCACGAGCACGAGCGACCCGTGCCCGGAGCGCTCGACCTCCCGCAGGTACGCGCGCGCGACGAGGAAGGTGGAGGTCAGGTTCTCGCGGACCGTGCGCTCCCAGCGCTCGAGCGGGAGGTCCCACACGGGGACGTCCTCGCGCGGCCAGACCCCGTGGACAGCCACGCACACGTCGATGCTCCCGAGCGCCGCGCGCGCCTGGTCGAACAGCCGCTCGACCTCCGCCTCGGCCGTCAGGTCCGCGCGACCGGTCGGAGCGCCGTTCAGCTCCTCCGCGAGCGCCCGAGCCCGCTCCTCGCCGCGGTGGTGGTGGACGAAGACCCGGGCTTCCTCGAGGGCGAGCGCGCGAGCGCACGCGGCGCCGATCCCACCAGATGCGCCGGTGACGAGCACTGCCTTCCCCTGAAGCCCTGCGTCGATGCGGCGTAGGCTACTCCGGTGCGGGCCCTCGTCATCTCCGACAGGGTGGCGTCGCCGGGATCGTGCAGTGGGGAGCAGACGACCGGCTGCGAAACCCCTCTACCGCGAGGGCCACAAGCCATACACGGAGGGTGAACGCAGCGGTCCGCGGCGCGAAGGCGGGAGGAGCGGAGGGATCGTCGTCATGGCTGCCCCGGATTGACATGTCAACCCGGAAGCGGTGTGATAGCTCGTCATCACGCAACTCGGGCCCTGCTGACCTAAACAAGTACGAGGCTCGGCCGTCATAAGCATTGGCCATCCAACTCGGAGGAGGAAGGAATGGAGAAAACGGGACACCAGCCGCGGGTGTACGCGGCTCTCGGAGGCCTGCTGTCGGCCCTGCTGGCGGTCGCCGCCGTCCTCGGCGCGACTGCGACCAGGTCGGCCGCGGCCCCGGCGGCCGCGGACAGCGCGGCGATCACATGTGGGAATCGCGTGTCGATCGGGTTCGCGGCTCCGGTCACCGGTCCCGCCGGCCCGCTCGGGCAGCAGATGCAGAGGTGGGGCAAGTTCGCCGAGACGCGGTGGAATCGAGCGCACAGGCTGGATATCCGGCTCGTTCTGGGTGACACCCAGCTGCCGGACACAGCGCAGGCCGTGCGGGTGGCCGAGAACCTGGCGTCGAACCAGCAGATCCTCGCGGTCGTCGGCCCGGCGGGAAGCCAGGAGGTGGAGGTCTCGACCGCCCCGTTCCGCAGGGGCGGAGTGGCGAACATCTCCGGCACCGCCACGGCTACGGCCTTGACCACGTCCGGCAAGCGGCGCGGGTTCTTCTTCCGCACCGTCCCGAACGACGACCAGCAAGCGGCACGAGCCGTGGCATACATGCGCCGCACGCTCCGGGCGTCGAGAGTCGTCGTCGTCGACGCGCAGAACAGCTACAGCGTGGGCCTGTCGGACTCGGTCCAGCGGCTGCTGCGCGCCGCCGGCGCCAGCGTCCAGCGAGAGTCCGTGAACGAGGCGACGGTCACCGACTTCTCGTCCCTCGTCACGCGCATCCCGGACGACACGCAGGTCGTGTACGTCCCGTGGCAGCTCGCGGCGAAGGCGCAGCAGTTCGGCGAGCAGCTGCGGGCCTCCGGCAGGAACGCCACGCTCTTCGGGGGGGACGGCCTCTATTCCCCGGACGACTTCAAGCTGCCGGGGTCGCACGTCACCGCGTTCCCGGTAGCGCTCGGCAATCCGACGATCCGGGCGTACCAGCGCGGGCCTGGGCGTGGTAGCAGCGACCTGTTCGGGCTTCCGAGCTACGTCGCCGTCGAGGTCGCCGCGCGTGCGGTCGAGAAGGCCTGCGCGAACGGCGAGGCGACCCGCGCCGAGGTGAGGCGCTTCATCAACCGGACGAACATCCCGAAGGCGCAATCGCTGCTCGGGTTCCCGATCAGGTTCCAGCAGAGGGTGAAGCGGCCGCTGGGGCCTGGCGACATGCGGACGCCGGCTACCTACATCGTCTACCGGATCAACGCGAACGGTCAGTTCGTCAAGGTCGGCTAGTCCAGGCGTAGAACACATGCGGCCCACTCCGGTGGGCCGCATGTGTTTCTGAGAGGCTTCCCGCGCGGTGGAGCTCCCACTCCTCTCGGTCCTCGACACCGTGCGCGACCTCGGCTGGTCCGGTGCGGTCGAGCTCTTTCGCAACGGCCTCGCCCTCGGAAGCCTGTACGCGCTGATCGCGCTCGGCTACACGATGGTGTACGGGATCCTGAAGCTCCTGAACTTCGCCCACGGCGACGTGTACATGGTCGGGGCGTTCATCGGCTTCGGAGTCCTCAACGCCTTCGGCGGATCGCCGTCGCCGACGATTGCGATCCTGCCGCTCATCGTCCTCATGTTCCTCGTGGCGATGCTCGGCGCCGGGGCGCTCGGCGTCGTGATCGAGCGGTTTGCCTATCGACCGTTGCGGAGCTCCTCTCGGCTCACGGTGCTGATCACCGCGCTCGGCGTCTCGTTCTTCCTGCAGAACAGCATGCTCCTGCTCTTCGGCGCGCAGTTCCGAAGCTACCAGTCGTTCCAGCTCGGCTCGGACAACCCGGCCGCGTTCGAGCCCGGTCCGCTCGTGGAGCCCCTCTTCACGATCGGGGGCGTCAGCTTCCAGCGGATCCAGATCGCCGTGCTGGCGACGAGCGTCGCGCTGATGGTCGCGCTCACCCTGCTCGTCGCCAAGACCACGCTCGGGAAGGCGATGCGGGCGACGGCGTACGACCACGAGGCGGCGGCGATGATGGGCATCGACGTCAACCGCGTCATCGCGGCCACGTTCTTCATCGGCTCGGTGCTGGCGGGTGCGGCAGGGGTGATGTTCGGGCTGATGTTCAGCCAGATCAACCACTTCATGGGGTTCTACGCGGGCCTCAAGGGGTTCACCGCTGCGGTCGTGGGGGGCATCGGCAGCATCCCGGGCGCGATGCTCGGCGGGCTCCTCGTCGGCCTCGTCGAGTCCTACGCCCAGGGGTACCTCGGAGGCCAGTGGTCCGACATCGCCGTGTTTGCGATCCTCATCATCGTCCTGCTCGTCCGTCCGACCGGGCTCCTCGGCGCCCGCGCGATCCAGAAGGTGTGATGGGCCCCGAGAGCGACAGGCCGGATCTGCCCCGCGAGCCGCTCGAGCCCGAGGGGCCGCGCGTCGGAGTCGACGAGTGGGTCGCCTCCGCGGACCGGCTCCAGGATCGTCCAACCGGCGTCGCCGGGGCGCTGCGCCGGGCCGGGGAGGTGGTGACGCCGCCGATCCAGCTCGCCATCTTCGCCGGGCTCGCCGCGACCGTTCCGTTCTGGCTCGGCACGGGCGACCTCTTCACCTACGGGATCTTCGTCCTCCTGTACGTCCTGCTCGGCCTCGGCCTGAACACCATCGTCGGCTTCGCGGGCCTCCTCGACCTCGGCTACGTCGCGTTCTTCGGCTTCGGCGCCTACTTCTACGCCATCCTCTCGTCCGACCACTACGGGATCCACTGGCCCGCGATCGTCACCGTGCCGCTCGTGGTCGCGACCACGGCGTCGCTCGGCCTCCTCCTCGGCATCCCGTCCCGGCGTCTCCTCGGCGACTACCTGGCGATCGTGACGCTCTTCTTCGGGCAGGCGTTCGTCGTGTTCGTGAACGCGACGAACCCGGTGGTCGCCGGCAAGGGCTTGACGGGCGGACCGAACGGGATCGCCGACATCGACCCGTTGAGCTTCTTCGGCCTCGAGGCCTCGACCAGGACCCAGCAGTACTACGTGCTGCTCGTCTCGGCGGTGCTCATCCTCACGGGACTCCACTTCCTGAGCCAATCCCGCACTGGACGTGCGCTGCGCTCGCTGCGCGAGGACCCGCTCGCGGCCGGTGCGATCGGGATACCCGTCAACCGGCTCAAGCTCCTGGCGTTCGCCATCGGCGCAGGGATCGCGGGCTTCACCGGCTGCATCTTCGGGACACTGCTGACCGCGGTGACCGCCGGGAACTTCGACATCCCGATCCTCATCACGATCTACGCGGTCGTCATCCTCGGCGGGTTCGGAAGCCTGAGCGGCGTCGTCCTCGGCGCGCTCGTGATCACGGTCTCGTTCCAGTTCCTCGCGCCGGAGAACCCGCAGAACAATGCGCGCGTCCTGTTCTACACCTTGATCGTCCTCGTCATCGTGCTCCTCGTCCGGTCGTGGTGGCGGGTCGCGCTCGTCCTCGCGACCACGGTCGCGCTCGGAGCGGCCGTGCAGGCTGCGGTCGCCGCGGTCGCGCCGTCCTGGACCGGCGGGCGTGTGGTCGAGGGGGGGAGGCTCGGAGACCTGATCGGGGGCTGGGTGGTCATCCCGCAAGGTCATCCGGACTTCGGGAACGTCGCCTACGTGGCCCTCGTCGTCGCCGTCCTCGCCCTGACCCAGATTCGCCCGTCGCGCCGAATCTTCGCGCTGCCCGCGGTGGCGTACCTGGCCGCGATCGTGTGGGAGACGAGCTTCGTCCTCCAGCCCGCCGTCGCGCGCTGGATCCTCTTCGGCGCCCTCCTCGTGGTCCTCATGAACGTGCGTCCGCAGGGGCTGCTCGGGACGCCGCGCGTGGAGATCGTGTGAGCGCCGAGGGGGCGCCGCTCCTCGAGCTGCGGCGCGTCACCAAGTCGTTCGGCGGGCTCCGGTCCGTCGACGACCTGAACCTCGAGGTCCGGGAAGGCGAGATCGTCAGCCTCATCGGGCCGAACGGCGCGGGGAAGACGACGGTGTTCAACCTCGTCACGGGGATCTACGCGCCCGACGAGGGGGAGATCCGTCTCGAGGGCCGGGACATCACCGGCCTGCCGCCCCACAGGATTGCCCAGCTCGGGATCGCGCGGACGTTCCAGACGCTCCGGCTCTTCCTGAACATGACGGTCAAGGAGAACGTCATGGCGGCCGCCTACGGCCATACGAAGGCGGGCGTCGTCCGGTCCGTCCTCCGCACGCCGGGGATGCGGCGCGAGGAGCGCGAGATCGAGCGGCTCGCCGAGGAGCGGCTCGCGTTCTTCGGCGACCGGCTCGTCGGCTACCGCTGGCGGCAGCCGGCGTACAGCCTGTCGTACGCGAACCGGCGCCGGCTCGAGATCGCGAGGGCGACCGCGGTGAACCCGAAGCTCCTCCTCCTCGACGAGCCGGCCGCCGGGATGAACCCGGTCGAGACCCACGAGATCACGGAGCTCATCGGCCGCCTGCGCGAGGAGGGCGGCTACACGATCCTCGTCATCGAGCACGACATGCACGTCGTCGAGGGCATCTCCGACCGGGTCGTTGCGCTCGACCACGGGGAGAAGATCGCGGAGGGCGCGTTCGACCTGGTGGCGACCGACCAGCGGGTCGTCGAGGCCTACCTCGGTACCTCGGGGGCGGAGCGGAAGTGAGCACGAACGGCGGCGAGCCGATCCTGCGCCTCGAGGGGGTCAACACGTACTACGGGCAGATGCACATCCTCCAGGACGTGAATTTGGAGGTGGGGGCGGGCGAGCTCGTCTGCCTGCTCGGCGGGAATGCCTCCGGGAAGTCGACGACGCTGAAGACGATCCTCGGCATCGTCGCGCCGCGCACCGGGTCCGTCGTGCTGGGCGGCCGCGACGTGACGCGGCTCGCCACCGCGCGCCGGATCGAAGCCGGGCTCGCGATCGTCCCGGAGAACCGGCGGCTGTTCGGCCCGATGACGGTGCTCGAGAACCTCGAGCTCGGCGCCTACCTCCGGCCGCGCGCAGAGCTGCGGGAGGACCTCGACCGCGTGTTCACGACCTTCCCGCTGCTCGCCGAGCGCCGGAAGCAGCTCGCCGGGACGCTCTCGGGCGGCGAGCAGCAGATGGTCGCGATGGGGAGGGCGCTCATGGCCCGGCCGAAGCTGCTGCTCATGGACGAGCCGTCGATGGGGCTCGCGCCCGTGCTCGTCGAGCGGAGCTTCGAGATCATCCAGCAGGTGCACGAGGCGGGGGTCGCGCTCCTCGTCGTCGAGCAGAACGCGAACGTGTCCCTGTCCATCGCCGACCGCGGGTACGTGCTCTCGACCGGCCGGATCGTCCTCGAGGGGAAGGCGTCCGAGCTGATCGAGCACGAGGGCCTGCGCAAGGCGTACCTGGGGCGCTGATGGTCGGCGAGGCGATCCGCGGCGAGTTCCCGATCTTCGAGCACGCGACGTACGCGAACTCGTGCTCGCAGGGGGCGCTCTCGAATCGGGTGCGCGCCGCCGTGGACGAGTGGATCGCGGGCTGGGACGAGAACGGCGCCGAGTGGGAGTACTGGGTCGAGCGCAGCGAGGCCGCGCGCGCTCGCTTCGCGCGCCTCGTGCACGCGGACCCGGACGACGTCGCCGTCACCACCTCGGTCTCGCAGGGAGTGAGCGCGTTCGTCTCCGCGCTCGACTTCGAGGGCGAGCGGAACCGCATCGTGATCAGCGACTTCGAGTTCCCGACCGTCGGCCAGATCGCCCACGCGCAGGCCCTGCGCGGAGCGGAGGTGGTCCGCCTCGCCTCGGAGGGGGACGGCGCGACGATCACGCCCGAGCGGTTCGCCGAGGTGGTGGACGAGCGGACCGCGCTCGTCTGCTGCACGGCGGTCTCGTTCCGCACCGGTCACCGGCACGACGTCGCCGGCATCGCGGAGGTCGCGCACGCGAGCGGCGCGCTCGTCCTCGCCGACAGCTACCAGGCGCTCGGCGCGCTCGAGCTCGACGTGACGGCGCTGGGCGCGGACGTCGTCACGGGCGGCACGGTCAAGTACCTGCTCGGGACCGCAGGGCTCGGGTTCATGTGGGTCCGGGGTTCGCTCGTCGAGACGCTGCTCCCGACGCAGACGGGCTGGTTCGCGGACGAGGACATCTTCGCCATGTCGATCGCCGACTACTCGCCGCACGCCTCGGCGCGACGCTTCGACAGCGGCACGCCGCCCGTCCCCTCCCTCTACCCCGGGGTCGCAGGCATGGAGCTCGTCCTGGAGGCGGGCGTCCCGGCCATCGAGGCGCACGTGCGCACGCTCGTCGACCGGCTGCTCGCGGGTCTCGACGAGCTCGGCGCGACCGTTGCGACGCCGCGGGGCGAGGGCGAGCGCGGCCCGCTCGTCTGCGTCGTCTCGACGGATCCGAACACGCTCGTCGAGGCGCTCGCCGCGGAGCGGATCGTGACCTCGACGCGCGACCTGAACCTCCGGATCTCGCTCCACCTGTACAACGTGGAGGAGGACGTCGACCGCATCCTCGAGGCGCTCGCGCGTCACCGCGCGCTCCTCGCCTGAGTCCTCGAGCAGCCCTCGGGCCGGTTTGTCATCCGTGCTGACTACGGATGCACCGCTTCCACCCTCGCTCCTACGCTTGCCACGACTCCACGGAGGCGTCCGCATGACCGACGGCGACCGGCCGCGACCCACCGGGCTCGACGCGCGGCTCGACCGGCTCGAGCGAGAGCTGGAGCGGGTGGGCCGGGAGCTCGCCGACGTTCGCGCGCTCGTGACGACCGAGGGGGCGAAGGCGGAGCCTGCCCCGGTCGCCGCGCCGCTGCCGCTGCGTCCTCCGCCCGAGTCGACCGCGGCACAGGAGCCTCCGCCGCCGCCACAGCCTCCGGCCGCGCCGGCGCCCCAGCCCGTCGCGCAGCCGGCGCGCGCGCCTGCTCCCGTACCGGCGGCCGCGCCGCCCGGGCCGCCCGCCCCGCCGCGCCGAACGCTCGGGCAGCTCGCCCGCGACTGGGACCTCGTGGGCGCACGCGGCTTCGCGATCGTCGGCGGCGCGGTGCTCGCCCTCGGGATCGGCTTCTTCTTCGTGCTCGCCGCGAACCGGGGCTGGGTCGACGAGCGCGCGCGGGTCGCGCTGGGAGCGATCGCCTCGGCCGCGGTTTTCGGAGGAGGCGTGCTGCTCCGCGCCCGCTACGGCCAGTACTGGTCGGCGCTCGCCGCGGTGGGGGCCGGCATCGCGGGCGCCTACGCGACCCTCGCCGCCGCCGCCGCTCGCTACGACCTCGTGCCCGACGCTCTCGCCCTGCCGCTCGCGGCCGTGATCGCGGCGGTCGCGACGGTCGTCGCGATCCGGTGGGAGTCCCAGACGATCGCGGCGCTCGGCCTGCTCGGCGCTGCGCTCGCGCCGGCGCTGCAGTCGCTCGACACCGATCTGACCTGGGAGTCGGCGGCCTTCGCCGTCGTCGTCCTCGTCGCGGCCGGAATCGTCGCGGTTCCGAGGGGCTGGCACGAGCTCCTGGTGGCGTCGTCGCTGATCGTCGGCGCGCAGGTGGAGCTGCTCGCCGCCGGAGCCGACCCGCCTCCCGTGAGCGGCGGCACGGTCGCAGTCTCCGCGGCGCTCGTCCTCTGCCTGCTCGGGATCGCCGTCGGACGACAGGTCGTCGCGGCGCGAGTCGACGTCGATCCGCTCTCCCTGGCCTATGCAGTGGCCGCGTTCGGGGCCACCCTCGCCCTTGCGACGCAGGTGTTCGACGAGCGAGCCGGCCGGGGCGTCGCGCTGCTCGCCGCGGCCGCCCTCTGGGGGGCGCTCTTCGCCGTGCTGGCGGTCCGGCGCCAGCCCGACCTCGCGTCGGTCCTGGGCGCGTCCGCTCTGGCCCTGGCCGCCGTGGGGACGGCCGACCTGGTCTCCGACTCCGCCCTGACGCTCGCCTGGGCCGCCCAGGCCGTCGTGCTGTCGGCGCTCGCGTACCGGCTCCGCGACGCGAGGCTGCAGATCTCCGGCGCCGCGTACGCGACGCTCGCCCTGCTGCACACCGTCGGGAGCGAGGGAAGCGCGGATCTCCTCTTCGACGCCGGCGCGGACCACGGCGCGTCCGTGCTTCCGCTCGCAGCGACCGCGCTCGGCGCTGCGGCGGTTGCGGCGCTCGCCCCCGCGGAGCACGTCGCGCGCGGGGAGGCCGGGCTGCTGGCGTTCCTGGCAGAGCTCCGGGAAGCGCTCGAGGAGAGCCGGCGGGAGTTCCGCGAGACCTTCGCCTACGTCGCTGCCGCGCTCGCCACGCTCGCGGCGTCGTTCGCGCTCGTCTCGGTCTCGTACGAGTGGGGCCACGTCGCGGCGACGTCGCTCGCAGCTCTCGTCGGTGGCGTGCTGCTCGGCGTCGCCGGTCGACGGCGGAGGGACGGGCTCGCGGTCGCCGCCCACGCCTGGCTCGCCGCGACGCTCGTCGTCGCCTTTGCCTTCGACGCCCGGGAGTTCTACGACGACGTCACGGAGCTCTCCACGGGCGGCTGGTCGATCCTGGCGACCGGCGCCGCGACCCTCGGCGGCGCGTACGCGCTCCGTCTGTCGTGGCCTTCCTCCCGCGGCCGTGACCTCGTCCTCGGCGTCGACGCGGTGGTCGCGGCCGCAGCGGCAGCCCTCGGAGTCGCCTTGCTGACCACCGACGAGCTGCGGGCGGGGCTCGCCCTCCTCGCCTGCGCGGTAGTCTACGGCGCGCTCGCCGCGTACGTTTTCTCGCGCGATGGCTTCCGTGACACGGCCACCGTCCTGTGGGCCCTCGCCCTCGTGCTGCTGGTCGGTGCCGAGTCGCTCCTGATCACCGACTCGATCTGGCGTTCCGTCGAGATCCTCGTCACCGCGGTGCTCGTGGGTGCGCTGGCCCCCGTTCTGCGCGAGTGGCGCCTCTGGCTCGCCGCAGCGTCGCTGGGTGTCGGGACCTCGCTCGTCGTCCTGCTCGTCCAGGTCCAGCCGTGGCGCGGCGAGGGCGAGATCCCCGCGCGTCTGGCAGTTGCGTCGGCTGCGGCGGTACTCGCGCTCGCCCTGCTGGCCGACCTGACCCGGCGGCGCGCGCGGTGGCGCGACCTCACGAGCGTGGTCGGAGCGGTCGGCATCGTCCTGCTGCTCGCGACCGAGCGTGTGATCCTCGACGACTGGCGTGCGACCACGTTCGCGGTCGCGCTCACGGGCGGTGCGATCGCGCTCCTCGCACGACCCCTCTCGGAGCAGCGGCTCTGGTACGCGGGCGGGCTCGTGACGGCGCTCGCGACGATCGCGACCATGGGCGAGGTCACTCCGATCCGGCAGTTCTTCGAGTCCTCCGCGAGCCCGGCGGGCGGGCTCTGGGTTCTCGGGGGTTGCGTCGTCTCCCTGGCCGCGGTGGGCGCGACGGCTCCCGACCCGAGACTTCGGCTGATCGTCGAGCTCGCCGCAGCGGGCCTCGCGCTGTACGCGGTCTCGCTCGGGATCCTCGAGGTCGCGGAGCGCGTCTCCCGCGCGTCGGTCGAGACCGATTTCGAGCGCGGTCACACCGCCGTCAGCGCCGTCTGGGCGCTGATCGGGCTCGCCCTCCTCGTCGTCGGCCTCGTGCGCGGGTCGGTGCTCGTGCGCTACGGCGGGCTCGCGCTCTTCGCGCTCAGCCTCGCCAAGATCTTCCTCTACGACCTGGCGTCCCTGAGCTCCGTGGCCCGCGCGTTCTCGTTCATCCTGGTCGGCGCCCTGCTGCTCGCGGGCGGGTTCTTCCTGCAGCGACTCAGCGACCGGCTCGGGCCACGACCCCCGAAGGCGCCGCTCGGGACCTAGGCTCCTCCGCTCGCCGCTGCGATACTCGCCCGCGTGGACGACCGTGACTCGGCCGCCGAGCTCGAACGGATGATCGCGCGCTACGACGCGGCCTGGAACGCGCACGACGTGGACGCGATCGTGGCCCTCCACGCGCCCGGGATGGTCTTCGAGAACCACACCGCGGGCGAGAGCGTGGAGGGCGACGAGGTCGGCCCCCACATCGCCCGGATCTTCGAGAGCTGGCCCGACCTGACCTTCCGCAGCCGCCGCCTGTACGCCCGCGACGGGCTCGTCGTCAGCGAGTGGACGGCGACCGCGACCGACGCCGCTGGGCGCCGTCTCGAGTGGGACGGGGTCGATCTCTTCCCCTGCCGGGACGGGCTCGTCCTGCGCAAGGACGTGTACTCGTCCTCGCACCGGCCGCGCGTGCTCGACGGCTGAGGCGGCGGGGACGCCACGGTGCGAGTAGCCTCGCGCCGTGGATCGGTACGGGAGCGCGTCCATGACCGCGACGCTGCGGCGCGTGCTCGTTCGTCCCCCCCTCGCCGAGGACGGCGCGCACTGGCGTGACCACGGGTGGCGGGCCGCCCCCGACCACGCTGCGGCCGCCACCGAGCACGAGGTTCTCTGCGGGCTGCTCGAGGAGGCCGGCGCCGAGGTCGTCGTCTCGCGCCACGACCCGGGGAACCCGGACGCGATCTACCCGTACGACCCGGTGCTCGTCGGACGCGAGGGAGCGGTGCTCCTGCGGCCGGGAAAGGAGCGGCGACGCACCGAGCCTCCGGCGCTCGCCCCTGTGCTGGAGGCGGCGGGAGTGCCGGTCGCGGGCGAGCTCGGGGAGCCGGTCCTCGCCGAGGGAGGAGATACGGTGTGGCTCGACGAGGGGACGCTCCTCGTCGGGGTCGGCTACCGGACGAACGAGGCGGCGCTGGCCGCGCTCGAGGCTGCGTTCCCAGGCGTCGAGGTCGTCGGCTTCGACCTCCCGCACTGGAACGGCGAGTCCGAGGTCCTGCACCTGATGTCGTTCCTCTCTCCGCTCGACCGCGACCTCGCCCTCGTATACGCGCGCCTCGCGCCCGTCCGGCTGCTCCGGCTCCTCGCCGAGCGCGGCATCGCGGTCGTCGAGGTGCCGGACGAGGAGTTCGAGACGCAGGGGCCGAACGTCCTCGCGCTCGGCCCGCGCCGTGCCCTGGCCCTCGACGGGAACCGCGAGACGAGGCGGAGGATGGAGGGCGCCGGGGTGGACGTCGTCACGTATCGGGGCGACGAGATCTCGCGCAAGGGCGACGGCGGGCCGACCTGCCTCACCCGTCCGCTCCTGCGCGCATAGCGACCTACGAGAGCACGAACCCGACCGCGAACCCGAGCGCGGTCAGGAGCCCCGCCTCGCGCCCGCCGAGCTCGAAGGCCTCGGGCATGAGCGTGTCCGCGAGCATGACGAGGAGCGCGCCCCCGGCGAATCCGAAGGCGAGGGTGCCCCCGTCGGTCGACATCGCGTCGAAGGACCACCAGCCGACCGCCGCCGCGAGGACCGAGACGGCCACGACCGCGGACCACATGCCCATGAGCCGGCCGGTCGACCAGCCTGCCTCCCGCAGCCCGCTCGTCGCGGAGAGCGCCTCCGGGACGTTCGAGGCGAACACGCCGACGACGACGGCGACCGGGACGACCCCCTCCGCCTGGATCGACGCCCCGAGCACGAAGGACTCGGGGATGCCGTCCAGGATCGTCCCGAGGACGATGGCCGGCGCGGCGCCTGCGAGCTGGTGCTCCCCCGACATGCTCTTCCGCCCGTGCCCCCCGAAGCGGTCGATCAGCCAGTCCCCGACGTAGAAGGAGAGCGCACCGAGCGCGAAGCCCGAGCCGGCGAGGCCGAGATTCGTCTCGTACGCCTCGAGCACGAGCTCGTAGGCGACGGCCGCGATGAGCGCGCCGGCTCCGAAGGCGATCGTCAGCCCGATGAGGCGCGTGCCGGGACGGGCAACGAGGGCGATGACCGCCCCGAGGAGGAGGGACCCCGCGGTGACGAGCGCCCAGAGGACGGTCTCGAGCACGCCGGGACTCTACGACGCGGCCTCCCCGAGCGTGAGCTGGCGATGCGTTGAGAGGCTCGACACGCCGACACCTACGAGCCTCAGCGCGCCCGGCCGCTCGCGGAGTCCGCGGTCGAGGAGCTCGCATGCGACGGCACCGATGACGTCGGCTCGGTCGACGCCGGCGGCGAGGGTCGTGGAGCGCGTGCGGATCGAGAAGTCGGCGTACCGGAGCTTCGCCGTCACCGTCCGTCCGGAGAGCCCAGACGCCCGCAGTCGCTCGGAGACGAGCTCCGCCAGACGCCGAACCTCGGTGTGCAGCGCGGCGCGGTCCGAGAGGTCGCGCGCGAACGTGTCCTCCGCGGACACGGAGACGGGCTCCACCTCGAGCTCCAGGTCACGCGGGTCGACTCCCCGCGCCCGGTCGCGGAGGAGCCGCCCGACGGCGCCCGGCAACAGCGAGCGGAGCTGCGCGTCGTCGAGGGCGGCGAGCCCCCCGATCGTCTCGATCTCGCTCCGCTTCAGCTTCTCCTCGGCGCGCGGGCCGACGCCCGGGAGGACGCGCACCGGCAGCGGCGCCAGGAACCGCGCCTCCGTGCCCGGAGGGACGACGGTGATTCCTCCCGGCTTCCTGCGGTCGGACGCGATCTTGCAGACGACCTTGGACGTGCCGACGCCGAGCGAGCAGGTGAGGCTCGTCTTCGCGCGGACCGACGTCTGTACGGCGGAGGCGACGGCCCGCGCCGCCGCGAACGAGCTCGCGACGGTGCCGAGGTCGAGGTAGCCCTCGTCGAGCCCGGTGCGCTCGATGCGGGGGACGATCTCGGCCACCGTCTCCCACACGGCGCGCGAGTACTGGCGGTAGAGGGCGTGGCGCGGGCGGACGAACACCGCCTGCGGGCAGCGGCGGAGAGCCTCGGCGGCCGGCATCGCGGAGTGGATCCCGAAACGGCGGGCGACGTAGTTCGCCGTGGCGACGACGCCGCGGCCGTGCGGGTCGCCGCCGACCACGAGAGGCCGCTCGCGGAGGGAGGGGTCCTCGAGCTCCTCGACGGCCGCGAAGAACGCGTCCAGGTCGAGGTGGGCGAGGACCGGCGGGCGCTCGGACGGAGAGCCGCTCACGGCCCGGAAGGGGCCCGCCCCGGCCGCGGGCCGAGCGCCGACGAGAGCTGGACTCCCACGCCACAAGGCTAGACGCGGTCGCTCGGCCCGACGGGTCGAGCCTGCAGCACTGGACCTGCCGAGCCGCGGCGAGGAGATCGGCGCACGTGGTGCGCCGGGGCACGGGTCGCGTGCGGCGCCGCATCGCGGGTCTAGGGTGACGAGGTGGACGCTCCCGCGCTCCCTCCGCCCGCGCTCGAGCAGCCGGCGGCGCGGCAGGTCTCCTACGGACTCGTCAGCGGACGTGCCGCCCGCGAGGCGCGCGTCGTCGTCGTGTCCGCGAACGAGCGCGTGCTCGCCGTGAAGCGCCTGCGCGGCCGGCGCTTCTGGCTCCGCGTCCCGCTCCCGACCGGCGAGGTCACGATCCGCGTGGCGACGCTCGGGGTAGACGGCCGGCGCTCGTCGCGAGTCGTGCGAGACGTCTTCGGCCTGCCTGCCGCGGCGCGGCCGCGCGCCTCGCGCTCACGGAACGACCCGCGCCTCGCCGCAGACCTCCGGCGGCTGGAGCGCCGCCAGCCCGGGACGGCGGCGTTCTTCGTGCAGAGCCTGACGACGGGCGACGGGGCGGCGTGGAACGCGAGAGCCCGGTTCCCGGCCGCGTCGACGCTGAAGCTCGCGATCGCGCTCGCCGTGCTCGCGCGGCACTCGGGGATCCCTCCTCCCGGGTCGCGAGTCGACGCGCTCCTCCGCGAGATGATCGTCCCCTCCGACGACGAGGCGGCGAACGAGCTGCTCGTCTGGCTCGCCGGCTCGACGAGCGCGGGCGGCTACCGGGTGACCGAGCTCCTGCGCTCGCTGAGGCTCGTGGACTCGGTCATGTACGGGGGGTACGAGGTGGTCCGCTCCGCGCGCGCGCCGAGCGGCGCACGCCGGCCCGCCGCGGCGCCCGCGGACGCCCGGATTCCCGTTCGCGTCGACGAGCAGCCGGCCTTCGGGATCGGGAAGTACACGACCGCGTGGGACATGGCCTCGCTGTGGCGGGCGCTCTGGCTCGCGAGCGAGGGTCGCGGGCCGCTCCCGAGCGCGCAGCCCGGGCTGACCCGCGACGAGGCGCGCTACCTGCTCTGGCTGCTCGCGCACGTCCGGGACGTCCCGAAGCTCGACTCGCTCGTTGCGCGGAGCCCCGACGTCGCCGTCCTGCACAAGGCCGGCTGGATCTCGACCTCCCGGCACGACACCGGGCTCGTCTTCTGGCGTGGCGGCGTGCTCGTCGCGGCGGTGATGACGTGGAGCCCGGCCGGGGTCACGCTCGCCGCCGACCGGCTCGCCGGGCGCGTGGCCGCGACCGCGCTGCGCCGGTGCCGCGAGCGCGCCAGCGGGCGGGGCTGACCTAGTCGCTACACTTCTTGGACTAACTACGCCGAACGTACGAAAGCGAGGATCGTGAGCGAGACCGTGCGCCTGTTGCTGGTTCCCCTGGAAGACATCGTCGTCTTCCCGAACATGAACGTCACGCTGACCGTGGAGGTCGGCGACGAGGACCGGGTCCTGCTCGTGCCGAAGCACGAGGACGAGTACGCGAAGGTCGGCACCGTCGCCGAGGTGACGGACCGGATCAGGCTGCCCGGCGGCGGCCGCGCCGTTGCCCTGAGCGGCCTGCACCGTGGGATCGCCGGTGCCGCGGCGAGCGACTCGCAGGGCCTTCTCTTCGTCGAGGTCGAGGAGCGCCCGGACGACGAGTCGGTCGACGGGCGGATCCGCGAGCTCACGCGCGAGTACCGCGCCGTCGTCGAGGAGATCCTCGAGCTGCGCGGCGACGACGGCCGGATCGCGGCTTTCCTGCGCTCGATCTCCGAGCCCGGCGCGCTGGCCGACACCTCGGGCTACTCGCCGGACCTGACCTTCGACCAGAAGGTCCAGCTCCTGGAGACGATCGAGGTGCGCGAGCGGCTCGAGCTCGCGCTCGAGCTGCAGCGCGAGCGGCTCGCCCTGCTCCAGGTCCGGCAGCGGATCCAGGAGGACGTCGAGTCGGGGGTCGAAAAGCAGCAGCGCGAGTACATCCTCCGCCGCCAGATGGAGTCGATCCGGAAGGAGCTGGGCGAGGACGACGCGTCCGTCGTCGAGGAGTACCGGGCGAAGATCGCGGAGGCGGAGATGCCCGAGAACGTCCTCGAGCAGGCCGAACGCGAGCTCTCGCGGCTCGAGCGGATGGGCGACCAGACGCCCGAGGCGACCGTCATCCGCAACTACCTCGACTGGCTGCTCGCCGTGCCCTGGAGCACGCGCTCGGAGGAGCGGCTCGACCCGGCCTACACGCGCGAGGTGCTGGACAACGACCACGCCGGCCTGGAGGACGTGAAGGACCGCATCGTCGAGTACATCGCGGTCGCGAAGCTCCGGAAGGAGCGCGGGGTGGCGGAGGACCGCCGCTCCGGCGCGATCCTCACCCTGATCGGCCCGCCCGGCACCGGGAAGACCTCGATCGGCGAGTCGATCGCGCGGGCGACGGGACGCGAGTTCGTCCGCATGTCGCTCGGCGGAATCCGCGACGAGGCCGAGATCCGCGGGCACCGGCGCACGTACATCGGCGCGCTCCCCGGGCGGCTCGTGCGAGCGCTACGCGACGCAGGGACGATGAACCCGGTGGTCATGCTCGACGAGGTGGACAAGGTCGGCGCGGACTGGCGCGGCGACCCGTCGTCCGCGCTGCTCGAGGTGCTCGACCCGGCGCAGAACCACTCGTTCCGCGACCACTACCTCGACGTCGAGCTCGACCTCTCGGAGGTCTTCTTCATCGCCACCGGCAACATGGCCGAGACGATCCCGGGACCGCTGCTCGACCGCATGGAGGTCATCCGCTTCGACGGGTACACGAGCGACGAGAAGGTCGCGATCGCACGCGGGTACCTGTGGCCGCGGCAGCGGGAGCGCAACGGGCTGCGCGAGGACGAGGTCTCGATCTCCGACGACGCGCTCGAGCTCGTCGTCACGGAGTACACGCGCGAGGCCGGCGTGCGGCAGCTCGAGCGCGAGCTCGGCACCGTGCTGCGCAAGACCGCGACGAAGATCGCCTCCGACGAGGCCGAGCCTCCGCTCGAGATCGATGCGGCGGCCGTGCGCGACGCGCTCGGAAGGCAGAAGTTCTTCCGCGAGGTCGCCGAGCGGACCGCGGTCCCCGGCGTCGCCACGGGTCTCGCCGCGACCGCCACGGGCGGCGACGTCCTCTTCATCGAGGCGACGTCGCACAAGGACGGCGATCGGCTCGTCCTCACCGGACAGCTGGGCGAGGTGATGAAGGAGTCCGCGCAGATCGCGCTCTCCTCCGTGCGCTCGCTCGCGACCCGGCTCGGGATCGAGGATGAGTCGTTCGAGGACCGGGCGTTCCACGTGCACGTGCCTGCCGGCGCGATCCCGAAGGACGGGCCGAGCGCCGGGATCACGATGGCGACCGCGATCGCGTCCCTCCTCACGGGCCGCCCCGTGAAGCACACGATCGGGATGACCGGCGAGATCACCCTCCAGGGCCGGGTCCTCCCGATCGGTGGGCTCAAGCAGAAGGTGCTCGCGGCGCACGCCGCGGGGATCACCGACGTGATCATCCCCGAGCGCAACCGGGCCGACCTGGTGGACATCCCGGACAACGTCCTCGAGGACGTGACCTTCCACCCGGTGATGTCCATCGACGAGGTCCTCGCGCTCGCGCTCGAGGAGACGCCGGTCGAGTCGAATGTGGCGGTGTAAGGCCGCCGCCCCCGTCCCAGAGGAGGTCCGCCGCGCGGCGGGCCTCCTCGAGCGCAGGTACGCGGTCTCGATCCTGTACGCCTCCCACCAGGGGTGCACGCGCTTCACCGAGTTCCGCCAGGCGCTCGGCGAGATCCCGCCCGGCACGCTCGCGCAGCGGCTCGTCGAGCTCGAGCAGGGCGGCGTGCTCCGGCGCGAGGTCCGCGACGCGCGGCCTCCGCGCGTCGAGTACGTCCTGACGAGCGACGGCCTGCGCCTGCGGGCGCTCCTCGAGGCGCTCGCCGCATGGGCGGTGCGCCCGATCTAACCGGCTCGTCGCGGCCGCGACACCTCGAGCAGGTAGGCGACCATCACGTCCTCTCCGCCCACCTCGATGTGGTACGCGTCGGAGAGCTCCTCCACGCGCGCGATCTGCTCGGCGCTGCGGACGAACAGGGGCCCGAAGGGGAAGAAGCTGAAGTCCACGACGCGCGCCTCGAGCCCGCCGGCCTCGAGCAGTCGCTCGGTGGAGCGCTGGCCGATGACGGAGAGCTGCATGACGTACGCGGTGCCGTCGGGTGCGAGCAGCCCGGGAAGGAGGCGCAAGAAGTGGTCGAGCTGGGTACGACCCCAGTAGTCGAGCGGGCGATGGCCGGCCGGCTCCTCGAAGGGGTCGACCGGTAGCTGGTAGAGGCTCGCGACGACGACGTCGAACACGCGCTCGGGCTGCCAGTCGTAGAGATCGACCGTCTCGCCGGAGACCCGGTCGCCGACCCCGTTCCGGGCGGCGTTCGCGAGCGTGTTGGCGACGGCGCGGCGGTCGATGTCGAGCGCGTGCACCTGCGCGGCGCCGTTCAGGGCGAGCTGGACGGTGAGGATCCCGCTCCCGCAGCCCACGTCCACGCAGCTCGCCCCCGCGCCGATCCCGGTCACGAAGAGGTGCTTCCAGACGAGGAAGCTGCCCTGCGTGGGCACGAAGACGCCGGGCTCGACGACGAGATCCGGGAACGGGAGGGGGTAGAGGGGCCGGCCGCGCTCGTCGAGCCAGGGGCGCACGGCGCGCTCCGCCTCGGGGCTCTCGCCGAGGGAGGCGACGGCGGGCGGCCGCTCGCTGCCCGGTGTCGTGCCCTCCAGCGCCTGCGCAGCGGCGGCGACGTGCTCGGGACCCGTGCCGCAGCAGCCGCCGACGATCTGCGCGCCCTCGGCCCTCCAGGCGAGCGCGAGCTCGGCGTACTCCTCCGGGCCGATGCGGTCGTCGAAGCGCCAGAGGTCGCCCGCGAGGTGCCCGAGGTTCGGGTACACGCCGAGGGGCAGGCCGGTGTAGCCGCGCAGCCAGGAGAGCATGCCGGGCACGTGGTCGACCGGGAGGCAGTTGACGAGCAGGGCGCCGACCCCCAGCTCCTCGAACCGGCGTGCGGCCCGTCCGAAGTCCTCGCCCTCGGGCGGCCCCCAGTGCTGGCCGAAGACGCCGCACACGCCGTGCCGGCAGCGCCGGAAGGAGAGCCAGACGGGGAGGCCCGCGCCGAGCAGCCCCTCGACCGTGTCGTACGTCGCAGGTTCGCGGATCAGCGTCAGCGTCTCCAGCAGCACGAGGTCGGGCGGCTCCTGCTCGAAGACGCGGGCGAGTCGCTCGAGCGCGTCGCCGTGCCGTGCAGAAGCCAGCTCGTCGGAGATCGAGAACGCGACGGCGCACTCGCCGGCCCGACCCTCCTCGTCCACCGCCCGGCGCGCGAGGGCGATCCCGAGGCGGGCGACGTCCGTCCAGTTCGCGAGCTCCGGCATGCCGCGTGCCGCGCGCAGCTCCGCCTCCGGCGTCGACAGGACCGACCACGTGTCGGTCGAGATGACGTCGCAGCCGGCGCGCACGTAGGCGCGGTGCACGTCGACGACGGCCTGCGGGGCGCGGTACAGCGCCCACGTCCCCCACAGCTCGGGCTCTCGGCCCGGCTCGCCGGAGACCGGACGCAGCCGCTGGAGCTCGGTCGCGACCCCACCGTCGAGAATGACGCAGCGGTGCTCCGCCAGCAGCCGCTCGACGCGCCGGTACGCGGGCGACAGCTCGGTCGGCGCGAACCGGCTCGTCACGGTCGTCTCGCCCCGCACGAAGTCATTGTGCGGGGAGCGGCGCGACGGGCGCTCCGGCGACCGGCCCCCCGGGCGCTCCTCGGGCGCGTGCGCTCTCATACTCCCTGTATGCGCCTTGCCTGCACGCTGCTGCTCGCCTGGCTCCTCGTCGGCGCCGCCGGAGCGGCGGACCGCGCCGCGCGTCCCTCGAACGCGGCCCTCCTGGCGCGGCACGCGCCGGTCCTCGTGCTCCATCCCGCCGAGGCCTTCGCGCCCGTCCACGTGGACGGCTTCGTCGCGGATGCAGCGCTTCAGCGCCGCACGCCCGCCGGGTGGGAGGACGTCGCCGGGCCGCTTCCCGCAGGGGGCGCCGGGCTACGCCTCGACCACCGGCTCTGCCGCGCCGTCGAGGGCCCCGCCGCCGCGCCCTGCTACGCGCGGGCGCAGGCGGCACGCGGCTCTTCGGCGGCGGCGTACGCCGCTGCGTTCCGGAGGAGGACGCACATCGTCCTCCAGTACTGGCTCTGGTACCCGTTCAACGGGTACAGCCCCACGCTCCCGGCCGGTAACGTGTGGCAGGTCCACGAGGGCGACTGGGAGGCGGTGTCCGTGCTGCTCGACGCCGACGGGCGACCGCTCGAGGTCGCCCTCTCGCGGCACTGCGCGGGCGCGCGGCGGGAGTGGCGGAGGACACCCAGGCGCGGGCTCCGTCCGCTCGTGCACGTCGCGCTCGGCTCCCACGCGAACTACTTCGGCCCGGGGACGCACCCCCACGACCCGCGCTGCTGGCCGCGGGAGCTGCGAGACGTCGTCCGCGCCCTCGCGCTCGTCGACCGCACGGCGGCGGGGCGCCGGGTGCGACCTCGGCTCGTGCCCGTCACCGCGCGGAGGCCGGGCTGGATGCGTTTCGCCGGGACGTGGGGCGAGGACGGCTACGTCCACTTTCCGAACAACGACCCGATCGCCTACGCAGGCAGCCCCCGCGGGCCGGCGTCCCACGAGCAGTGGCGGCGTCCGGTCGGCGAGCCCCTCTCCTGGCCGCGGGGCTGACGCCCGCGCGCAGGCGTCTCGCCGGTAGGGTCGGGGCATGCCGTCGACCCCGACCGTCCTCGTGCCCGGGTTCTGGCTCGGCGCGTGGGCGTGGGACGAGGTCGCCGCCGCGTTGCGGGCCGACGGCCACGACGTGACGGCGCTCACGTTGCCCGGGCTGGAGTCGCCCGACGCCGACCGCTCCGGCATCACGCTCGCGGACCACGTCGACGCGATCTGCGAGGCGGTGGAGGCCGCTGGTGCCCCCGTCGTCCTGGCCGTGCACAGCGGCGCCGGGTTCCCCGGCTACGCCGCGAGTGACCGGATCCCGGAGCGGATCGCGGCGATGGTGTACGTCGACACCGGGCCTGGCGTCGGCGCGATGGACGCCGACTTCGAGGGCGTCGAGCTCCCGCTCCCCTCCGAGGAGAAGCTGGCGGAGGAAGAGAACCTGGACGGGCTGACGCAGGAGCAGCTCGCCACGTTTCGCGAGCGGGCGGTGCCGCAGCCGGGAGGCGTCCTGCGCGGCGCGCCCGAGCTGACGAACGACGCGCGGCTCGCGATCCCGAGCACCGTGATCTGCACGGGGTTCACCTCCGAGCAGTACAAGGAGGCCGTGCAGGAGGGCTACGCGTTCCTGCGCGGGCTCACCGAGCTGCAG
>Ga0075313_1000002_pt1 | contig 54559 bp, 53 predicted proteins | sample MayberryNE_Catta_3_FD_120051 | JGI IMG/M metagenome (GOLD analysis project Ga0075313, IMG submission 120051) | Natural and restored wetland microbial communities from the San Francisco Bay, California, USA, that impact long-term carbon... | ecosystem: Environmental > Terrestrial > Soil >...
AGGAGCCGGAGGTCGGGAGCACGTACGGCGAGTGGCGGACGCGGACCGGCGACATCTTCAGCCCCAAGATCGCCAGCGACGAGCCGCTGCGGCTCGAGTGTGCAGCGTTCCTCGACCTCGTCGCGGGGAAGGGCGACCGGCGGAAGATCGCCGAGGACGGCGCGCGCGTCGTGCGCGTGCTCGAGCGCCTGACGGCGTCCCTCGATGGCCGCTGAGGTCCACCCCACCGCGATCGTCCATCCCGGGACGGTCCTCGGCGACGGTGTCCGCGTGCTCGAGCACGCCGTCGTGGGCAAGCAGCCCGTCCTCTCGCCCCGCTCCACCGCGAAGCGCGAGCCGCTCCCGCCCGCCGAGATCGGCGAGGGGACGATCGTCTCGAGCGGGGCGATCGTGTTCGCGGGCACGTCCGTCGGCGCTCGCGTGATCCTCGGCGATCAGTCCTGCGTCCGGGAGCGGGTGACGATCGGCGACGACGTCGTCCTCGGCCGGGGCTCGCTCGTCGAGAACGACACGACGGTCGGCGCGATGACCCGGATCCAGGCGGACGCGTACATCACGGCCTACTCGGTGCTCGAGGAGCACGTGTTCGTCGCCCCGTGCGTGGTGACGACGAACGACAACTTCATGGGGCGCACCGAGAAGCGGCTCGAGCTTCTGCGGGGCCCGACGATCCGGCGCGGCGCGCGCGTCGGCGGGGGCGCAGTCCTCTGCCCCGGGGTCGAGATCGGCGAGGAGGCGTTCGTCGGTGCCGGCGCCGTGGTGACGAGGGACGTGCCGCCGGGCGTGATCGTCGTCGGGAATCCGGCGCGGGTGCTCCGCCCGGTGCCCGAGGACGAGCTGCTCGCACCGCCGTAGGCGGCGTCAGGCCTTGACGACCGTCAGCCGATAGCGGGCGCTGCCCGCGCTCGACATGCGCACCTGCACGAAGTACGTGCCCGCCCTCCGGGCGCGGTACGACAACCACTGCCGCGCGCCGAGGCGCGCGGACACGCGGGCGCGGAGACGGACACTCGCGACGTCGTTGATCGACGTCGTCCGGGGGAGCCAAAACGCGAGGCTGAGGTCGACGCCGCGCTTCGGGCCCTTGAGCCCGACGTACACGGGTTGCCCGCGGCGAAGGCGGATCGCGTAGACGTCGTCCTGGTCGTCCCAGAAGTCGACCGTCGCGTCGATCCTGCGCGTCGTCCCGGTCAGGGTGAACGAGCGCGGGCCGGCGTCGTCGTTCGCCTCGTACCGGTCCGACGCGGGAAGCGGATCCTGCAGGGCGCGGATCGCCCGCGCCACGTCCAGCCTTCCCCAGCCCGAGAGGGAGTCGCGGCCGACGGAGCAGCCCGCGCAGCCGGTGGTCGGCGTGTGGTCGACGGCGGCGGCGCGCAGGATCGCCGCGACCTGCTCGGGACGGAGCGTCGGCCGCAGGCTGAGGAGGACCGTGGCCGCCGCGCTCACCTGCGGCGCGGCGAACGAGGTGCCCTGCGCCTCGCGGTACTCGTCCGGCCCGCAGCTCGAGTACCCCTGCTCCGAGCACGCGGGGAAGCGTGCGGTGAGTGGGCGCGGGAGGAGCGAGAGGATGCGCTCGCCGGGCGCGGCCAGGTCGTTGTAGATCAGGTCCCGATTCGAGAACTTCGGCACCGCGCCGTTTTCGCCGACCGCGCTCACGCCCACGACGTGGGGCAGGGCGGCCGGGTAGCTCGCGTAGCGCCACGGGCTCTCCGGCGCCTGGTCGGAGTTGCCGACGGCCGCAACGACGACGACGCCGTTCGAGACCGCGTAGGCGACGGCGTCCGCCTCCAGGCGCGAGTACGTGTCGCGGTCGGGGTCGAGCGGGTCGCGCACGCCGCCCAGGCTCATGTTGATGACGCGCGCGCCGTTCTCGACCGCCCAGTGGATCGCCTCGACCTCGGCCTCGATGGGGATCGTGCGCGACTTCGTCACCACCTTCGCCACGAGCAGCTCGGCCGAGGGCGCGAGCCCGGCGATGCCGATCCCGTTGCCGACCCCGGCCGCGATCAGCCCCGCGACGAAGGTGCCGTGACCGAACGAGTCCGTCGTCGCGGGCTCGCCCACGAAGCTCTTCGAGCCCAGGATCCTGCCCCCGAGGTCGGGGTGGGTCGCATCGACGCCGGAGTCGATGACGGCGACCGGGATGGGCTCGAGCGCCGGGAGCGTGAGCCAGGGCTCGTAGAACCGGCTCTGGGTCAGGTACCACTGCTTGGGAACCAGCGGGTCGGTCGGCGTGAGCGCGAGACGGCGCGTGCCGAGGCGCTCGACGTAGCGGACGCCGGCGATCCCTTCGAGCGAGCGTCGGGAGGACGCGTCGACGACGAGCGCCGGGATGCGCCCGAGCCGCGCGGGACGGTTCCCGGTCCGCCGCTCGACGGCGTCGGCGACCGCCTCGGCATCGGCCCCGCGCGCGAGGCCGACCGCGTACCGCGCTCCGACCGCGGGTGCCGCGAGCCAGAGCGCCCCGACGAGCACCGCCACGAGCACCCCCACACGCTTCATCCGCTCACCTCGAGGCCCGGAGACACGCCTTCCGCCCAGCTCCCGGTCTTCGCCACCCTGGCCCGGTAGCTCCCCGGCTGGAGCGCGAGCTCCGCGCGGAAGGCGCCGGTCGCGTCGACGGACGAGCGTGCGACCCGGGCCCACTCCGTACCGCGCCGGCGCTCGATCGAGACCGGCGCGCCGCGCAGTGGAGGACGCACGGTGCCGGCGAGGACACCGGGCTCCCCGGGCTGCCGCAGCCGCACCCGGGGCGCGACCTCGACGACGATCTCGGGTGACGCGGCGCCCTCCACCTGGATCCGGTAGCGGGTCGTCCTCGTCGGGGAGACCTCGAGCGAGACCGCGCCGTTCGCGGCCTTCGCGAGGCGCCCCAGCTCGGTCCAGGTGCCCCCGAGGTCCGGCGACGAGGCGAGCCTGGGCCGCGCGAGGTCGCGGGCGACTCCGGTCAGAAGGAGCGGGGAGCCGAATACGACCGGCTCGGTCGGCTGGTCGAGCCTGAGGACGCCGACGGTGAGCCAGGTCGAGCGGAGGTCGAGCGCGGTGCGGACGACCGTGGCGGGAATCGACGTCGTGCCCGCGCTCGTCTGCAGTCGCAGCGAGCGCAGCCGCCCCGAGGGCGTCGCCACGCCGGTTGCGTCGAGCACGCGACCGTCCGCGTCGAGCCTCTCCTGCAACATCGCGCCGTCCAGGAGGACGGGGCCCCAGCGGTGGTAGGGCGACGCGGAGTCCCACGGATCGGGACGCGAGACGAGGTAGGGCACCGAGAAGCCGAAGACGTCCTCCGCGCTCGCTGTCCTCCCGCCCGAGGTGGAGAAGTAGTAGGTCGTCGCGACCCGGCCGCCGTACAGCAGGACCTGACCCGCGGTCGTGCGCACGGCCTCGGTCGTCCGTGGCTTCTCGCCCGCGACGCCGAGGTAGACCTGGCTGCGGGGATCCGCGTAGTGGTCGAACGGCTTCCCTTTGACCCGGGTCGCGAGCGCGTACGAGCGGGCCGCGACCGCCTGGGCGCGGAGCGCCTCGGACGGCCACGTGTGGGGCATCTCGCCGGCGACCACGCCCTCCAGGTAGCTCTCGAGCGGCACGATGTTGACGACGCGGAGGAAGCCCTTGTCGACGGCGATCTCGAGGCTCCCGCGGTAGAGGCGCCCGTCGAGCGCGAGCGCCGCGGCCTTCCCGGGCCGGACGACGAGGGGGGAGACGGCGCGGGCGCGGCCGTCCTCGGAGCGGACGACGAGCCTGCGCCCGAGCTGGAGCGGGCCGGCTGGGATGCGGAAGGCGGCACCGCTCGCGTCCTCCGCGCGGTAGGGCACCGCCGACGAGACGGTCACCGCCCGCCGTCCCTCCGCGAGGAGGATCCGCACCTTCTTCGTCCCCGCACGCCCGAGCTCGGTTCCGAGGTAGTAGTGGGCGAGGATCTGCCCGTACGAGCGGCCGGCCTTCGCCAGGCCGAGGGCGCCCCATTGGCTCATTCCCACCCCGTGCCCCCAGCCGCGCCCCGACACGACGAAGAGCGGGTCTCCGGTCTCGGGCGCGGGCTGGACCGGTTGCGCGGGCGCCGCGGACGCGAGGAGGACGAGCACGAACGGGATGAAGGCGAGTGGGAGGCGCACGGCCGCAGCTCAGGCTAGCTCCAACGGGTTAACCAACTGTGTTGTCGGCATCGCTCTGCCGGGCTTGAGGCGAGAGCGTCCGCCGGCCGGCAGGGGTCAGCGCCAGGCCGTCTCGACGACCGGAGCGCGGCCCCGGAGCGGCTCCCACCAGGCGCGCTGCGTCTCGTACCAGCGGACCGTCTCGGCGAGCCCCTCGCGCCAGCCGTGCTCCGGGGCCCATCCGAGCTCCTCGCGGATCTTGGTCGAGTCGAGGAGGTACCGGCGATCGTGGCCCGGGCGGTCCGGGACGATCGTCTTCAGCGAGGACGGCTTCCCCGTCAGCTCGAGCACGAGGTCGGCGATCTCCTCGATCGTGGCCTCCACGCCGGAGCCGACGTTGTACGTCTCCCCCTCGCCGCCACCTCGCAGCACGAGGTCGATCGCCGAGCAGTGGTCGAGCACGTGGAGCCACTCCCGCTTGTGCCCGACCGACGCGTACAACGGCAGCGGCTCGTCGTCGAGCGCGTGCGTCGTGAACAACGGGATGACCTTCTCGGGGAACTGGTAGGGGCCGTAGTTGTTCGAGCAGTTCGTGATCGTGACCGGGAGCCCGAACGTCTCGTGGTAGGCGCGGACCGCGTGGTCGGCTCCGGCCTTCGAGGCGTTGTAGGGCGTCCGCGGGCGATACGGAGATTCTTCCGTGAACACCTCGTCCGAGTCGAGGGGCAGGTCGCCGTACACCTCGCAGGTCGAGACGTGGTGGAACCGCTGCACGCCCGCTACGCGCGCCGCGTCGAGCAGCGTCTGCGTCCCCAGCACGTTCGTGCGGAAGAACCGCGTCGGATCGACGACGGCCAGGCTGTTGTGCGACTCCGCGGCGAAGTTCACGACGACCTCGATCCGCTCGCCCCGAAGCGTGCTCTCCACGAGCTCGCGGTGGCAGATGTCGCCCTGGACGAACACGATCCGGTCCTCGGCGGCCGCGAGGTTCGGGCGGTTGCCGGCGTACGTGAGCAGGTCGTAGACGACGACATGGTCGCCCGGGTGCCGCTCGATCCAGTAGTGGACGAAGTTGGAGCCGATGAACCCGGCGCCCCCGGTGACGAGCAGTCGCATCCCGGGGAAGGCTAGTCCCTGCGCAAGGCCCGCGATCCGCGAGTGCGGATCACGGGTCGCACGAGGCTCCCTGGAGCGCGGCCGCTTCGCGCCGCGGGCGCCCCGGCCGCCTCATGGTGAGCCACGGCCGATCGCGTCCAGGCACTCGCGCAGCCCCTCACGCCAGTGCGGGAGCACGGGCGCGTCGTCGCGCTCGCTCCGCAGGACGCCGTACGCCGGGCGCGGCGCCGGACGCCCGAGCTCCTCGGTGGAGATCCGCCGGACGCGGCACGCGAGCCCGGCCTCCTCGAAGATCTCCTCCGCGAAGTCCGCCCAGGTGCAGTCTCCTGCCGCCGCGACGTGCCAGATCCCGCGGGGCCGGGCGGCGTCGACAAGCGCCCGCGTGGCTGCTGCGACGTGGCCCACGAAGGTGGGGCACCCGCGCTGGTCGTCCACGACCGCGACCTCCTCGCGCTCCGCGCCGAGCCGCAGCATCGTTCGCACGAAGTTGTGCCCCGTCGCGCCGAAGAGCCACGACGTGCGGACGATCCACGCCTCCGGCCCGGCGGCGGCCTCACCGTTGAGCTTCGACCGCCCGTAGGCGGACAGCGGGCTCGGCCCGTCCGACTCCACGTACGGCTCGCGCTTCCGGCCGTCGAAGACGTAGTCGCTCGAGTACGCGACGAGCGGTGCGCCGAGCTCGGCCGCGTGCGTGGTCCCGCCCACGTTGACGGCCGCGGCACCCTGCGGGTCCGCCTCGGCGCCGTCCACGTCCGTCCAGGCCGCGGCGTGGAGCACGAGATCGGGCCGGGCCTGCGCCAGCTCGGGGCTCGGGGGGAAGGTCACGTCCCACTGCTCGCGCGTCAGCCCGAGGACGTCCGAGTCCCGCCCGAGCTCCGCCGCGAGCGCCCGGCCGAGCTGGCCGCCGGCGCCCGTAATCAGGACGCGCCGGCGTCCCTCGCGGACAGGATCGGCGTGCTCGTGCTCCACAGGTGCGCGACGCGCGGGTCGTTCCACGCCACGGTCAGCTCGTCGGGGTCGGAGGGGTCGTACTCCCGCGTCACGTGGTACGCGAGGAGCACGTCGGTCAGCGCCTCGTAGCCGTGGGCGTGGTGGCCCGGGACGTACAGGGCCATCTGGTTCTCGTCGCCGATGTCCTCACTGTAGGCCTCGCCGCTCGCGCGATCGAGGACGACGACCCGGGCAGTGCCGCGGACGCAGACGAAGAGGTCGCTCTGCCCGCGCTCGTGGTAATGGAGGCCGCGGACGACGCCCGCGCGGGAGAACACGAGGTTCGTCTGGACCATCGCCTCGGGCAGACCGCTGTCCCGGCGCAGCTCGCTGAACCAGCCCCGTTCGTCCTCGTGCCGGACGAGGGGAAGCCTGAGCAGGCCCTCGATCACGCCCCGTCCGCCTTGTTCGCCCCGGTCTCCTCGATCCGGCGGCCGATCTCGGCCAGGTGCTGCCAGTGCTTCCCTGCGTCCTCCCACCAGCCCTCGACCTCGCTCGCCCGGAGGCGCGCCTCGAGCGCGTAGTGGCGGTTCACGTCGGTGATCTCGAGCTCCCCTCGGCTCGAGGGCTCGAGAGCCGCGATGACGTCGAAGACGTCGGGTGGGTAGCAGTAGAGCCCGACCACCGCGTGCGACGAGGGCGGGCTCTCGTAGCGGAGGTCGACGACGCCCGCCTTCTCGACGATGTCCGCCACGCGACCGTCCTCGTACACCACGACGCCGAAGTTCTCCGGATCGTCGACCTCCTTTACGAAGATGAGCGCGTCGCGCGCGTCCCTCGCCCACTCGCCGAGCCGGGACGACTGTGAGAACTCGAAGATGTTGTCGCCCAGGACGACCACGAGCGGCGAGCCGGCGGCGAAGTCGCGGGCCATGCCGACGACCTGCGCGATCCCTCCCGGCTCCGTCTGCACCTTGTACGTGAGATCGAGCTCCAGGATCGGGTCGCCGCCGCCGCGCGGCGCGAGCCGGCCGTCGCCGAGCAGGTCGATCATCTGCCCCCCGTGGCCCTTGCCCGTCACGAGCAGCACGTCCGTGATGCCCGCGAGCTGCAGCAGCTGGAGCGGGTAGTAGATCATCGGCCAGCTCCCCACCGGGAGCAGGTGCTTGTTCGCGACTCGCGTCAGCTCCCCGAGGCGCGTGGCCTCGCCCCCGGCGCAGATCAGGCCCTTCGGCTGCACGCGGGGGATGCTAACCGTGGCCTAGGCGCCGCTCGCCCCGAGCGGGGCCCGGCGCTCGCCGAGCGGGGAGGGCTCGACCCGGACGACGCGCGCGATGCCGGCCGGCAGCCACCAGTTCCATCGCCCGAAGAGCTTCATCGCGCTCGGGACGAGCAGCGCCCGGACGATCGTGACGTCGATCAGGACTGCCACGGCGAGGCCGAGCCCGAACTGCTGCAGCCCGACGACCGACCCGGCCATGAAGCCCGTGAACGCGGCGAACATGATCAGGCCGGCCGCGGTCACGAGCCGGCCCGTACTGGTCAGCCCGAGGACGACCGCCTCCTCGTTCGTCGCTCCCCGATCCCACTCCTCGCGCATGCGGGAGACGAGGAACACCTCGTAGTCCATGGACAGGCCGAAGAGGATGGCGAAGAGCATCACCGGGATCCAGCCCTCCACCTGATCATGGCCGATCAGGCCGATCCGCTCGCCCGCGCCCCACTTGAACACGATCACGAGCAGGCCGTACGCCGCACCGATCGAGAGGAGGTTGAGGACGATCGCCTTGAGCGGGAGCACGAGCGAGCGGAACGCGCGCACGAGCAGCACGAAGGTCGCGAGCAGCACGCCGAGCACGAGCCAGGGAAACGCCCTGTAGGTCAGGTCGAGGAAGTCGCTTCCCCCCGGCGGGCCTCCACCTGCGTACACCGACGCGCTCGCGGGGAACGACGCCGCCGGGACGAGCTCCCCGCGCAGCCGGTCCACGAACTCGCGGCTCGCAGGCGCGCCGTAGTCCTCGCGCCCCACGACCTCGAGCCGCAGGTAGCGACGGGTCGGGTCGACGTACTCCGCGGTCCGCTCGAAGCGCACCGCGGCCACCTGCGGGTCGTCGGCGAGGAGGCGGCCGAGCTCCGCCGCAGCCGCCGCGATCCCGGCGTCCTCCACGCCTCCCGGTGAACCGCTGTCCACGACGACGTTCGTGGGTGCGGTCGCGCCGGCGCCGACGGTCGCCGCGAGCACGTCGTAGCCCTCGACGGCCTCGAGGTCGCGCGGGATGCCCTCGTTGCCACCGGGCCCGACCTCGAGCGCCAGGACCGGCGCCGCCAGCAGGAGGAGGAACGCGGCCGTGAGCGGCGCCACGAGCCGGGCGCGGCGCATGATCCCGCGGGCGAGCCACGGCCAGAAGCCGCGCTCGTGGTCGGTTCGGCGCTCGAGCCAGCTCCGCGGGAGCAGCGGGACCGAGTCCAGTCGCTCCCCGACGAGCACGAGGACGACCGGGAGGAACGTGAGGGCCGCGAGAACCGAGACGGTGGGGATGATGAGACCGCCGAGCCCGAAGCCCCGCAGGAAGGGCAGCGGCATGAGGAGCAGCAGCGCGAGCCCGATCGCGACGGCCGTGCCGCTGAACACGACAGCGCGGCCCGAGGTCGCCATCGTCCGGACGATCGCGTCCTCGCGACCGAAGCCTGCCCGGAGCTCCTCGCGGAAGCGATGGACGATGAGCAGCGAGTAGTCGATCGCGATCCCGAGCCCGATGAGCGTGACCATGTTCTGCAGGTAGGTCGCGAGCTCGAACACGTTGGCGAAGATCCACACGAGGCCGAGCGCCGTCGGGATCGTCACGACCGCGAAGACGAAGGGGACGAGGAAGGCCAGCGTCCCGAAGGTGAAGACGAGGATCAGGAGCGCGATCGGGACGGCGATGAGCTCCCCGCGCAGCAGGTCCCGCGCGAACACCGGGTCGAGATCATGCTCGATCGCGGCCTGGCCGGTGACGTACACGGTCGCGCCCTCGATCGTCCCGATCGCCTCGCGCATCTCGTCCGTGTAGCCCTTCGAGTCGGCCGGCTCGAGGTCGGAGACGATCTGCGCGATCACGACGTGCTCCGTCGCCGCGGCGGTAGAGACCAGGCGCCCGGTCGGGAGCTCCTCCGCGGCACGTGCGGCGGCGGCGCGGACCTCGGGCACGAGCGCGTCTGCATCCCCGTCGGTCCGGGCGACGACGGTGAACGCGCCCGTCGAGCGCTGGCCGAAGTGGTCCTCGAGGATCACCTCCGCGCGATGCGTGTCCGTCCCGGGCAGGACGAAGCGGTTCGTGAGCAGGTCGGACAGCCCGGTCGAGGCGAGGCCGGAGAGCACGAACACGACGGTCCAGCCAGCGAGAACGCCGCGCTTGTGGCGTAGCACGAGCCGCGTGAGGCGCTCCATCAGGGAGCGCTGCGGCGCTCGCGGTCCCGCTCGCGCCAGCGCCGGCGAGCTGCCGCCTTGCGCTCCTTGACGCCCGGCAGCGCGCGGACGGCGGCGACCCAGACGTAGGCCGCTCCCCCCAACAGCGCGACGACGAGGGTTAGGAGTCGCTTCGGGTGGAGAACCACGTAGGAGACTCCCCGCAACACGCTCGATCGTAACCGACATACTTCAAGTGACGTCGAAGAAAGGTGGTGTCCGAACATGGCTCGGACGAAGGACAAGCCGACGATGGCCGTGGAAGCCCTGCGGCCCTACGTGAAGAAGGCGATGGAGGACCCGGAGCTGCGCGACGACCTCGCCGCCGCCTTCATCGCTGCGCGAAGCCTCTACGGCCAGATCGCGAAGGGCGAGGGCGTGAAGGGCAAGGCCGAGAAGATCTCCGACAAGGACTTCCAGAAGCAGCTGCAGTCGCTCGTGTCCGAGATGGGCGAGGCGAGCGACCGGCTGAAGGGCGAGAAGGACAAGAGCCACAAGACGCGGAACCGCGTAATCCTGCTCACGGGCGTCACCCTCGGGGTGCTCTACAACCCCTGGACGGGGCCGGCGACGCGCGAGTGGATCATGGAGCGGGTCGCAGGCGGGAACGGGGACGGGTTCGAGGAGTTCTCGGAGAGCCTCTCGGCCGAGGCCGCGGAGGCGAAGGAAGCGGTCGCCGCAGCCGGGTCCAGCGAGTCGTAGCCGACTCGCGGCCAAGCCGGGGAACGAGCGGGCCGCCTAGCCGGTCGAGAGCGCGCGCTCGAGCGCGCCCGGCACGAGCCCGCTCGTCGAGCCGATGTCGTCCGCCTGGAGCAGCACCGCTCCCGGCGGCGGCAGGCTCCCCTGCGCCGAGCGGGCGGGAACGTAGACGCGGCCAGCCGCGAAGGACACGTCCTCCGCCCGCCGCCAGGCGAGCAGGATGGGGTACGGCGCGACCACGCCGTGGTAGCCGAGGCCGAGCATCGTGGCCGGATGGATCTCGAAGTGGAGGTGCGGCGAGCCGCCGTCCGCGTCGCCCGTGTCGCCCACGAAGCCGATCACGTCACCCGCCTGGACGCGCCGCCCCTCGACCGCGAGGGGGGAGTACGCCGAGAGGTGCGCGTAGTAGAACTCGTTGCCGGCGTCGTCCCGGAGCCACAGCCGGTAGCCGCCCAGCCGGTTGAAGCCGATCGTGTGCAGGGTTCCGTCGGCCACCGCGAGCACCGGGGCGCCGAGCGGCGCGAACAGGTCCTCGCCGTGGTGCCACCCGCCCTCCACCGCCGGTCGCGACCCCCCGAAGCTGTCGCCGAACGAGGCCGTGCCGAAGATCGGGAACACGTACCCGCCCTGCGAGAGGCGCGCGCTCACCTCGGGCGGGACGAGCACCGGACCTCCGGGCACCGTCTCGCCCGCGTCGGCTGCCTCGGGCGCGCTCGGGACCGTCGGCCGCGGCGCAGGCCTCGGCCGGGGCGTGCCCACCCCGCGCGGAGGCGGCCCGAGCCGCTCGGCGGCAACCGCGACTGCGGCGGCGCTCGCCACGACGATCTCGCTCCCGGCCGGGAGCCCGCCGTGATCGGCAGCGAGGCGAACGTGGAGTGCGACGATCGAGCCCTGGGCTCCCGGCGGCCGCTCGCGGGCTCCGCTTCCGTCCGCGAGGACGGTGAGCGAGCCCCAGTCCCCGAGCGACACCGTCGTCCCGGGCGACGTCGCGACGTCCTGGCCGAGTGCCCGCAAGCCGGTCACGACCGAGCCGGTGGACCGGCCCGAGACGGACCGATCGCTCGCACCCGCGGTCACCGAGGCGGTGAGCCGCCCGGCGACGATCTCTCCGCGGAACAGCGACAGCACGGTCACCTCCGAGAACGCCTGCGCCGCGGCCGCCACGCCCGGCTGGGCAGAGACCCGCGCGCGCGAGCGCCCGACCGAGACGATCGAGCCGTCGTTCGGGTACTGGAACGACTGCACCTCGGAGCTCGGGTTCGACGGCCAGACGAGATCGCCGAGGGACACGCCGTCCGCGCCGGGAACGGTCACGCGCAGGAGCACCGCGCTCGAGCCGGTGTCGGCATCCCTCGGCGGAGGCGCCCCGGCGGCGAGCGACGCCGAGAGGATGAGCGCCGCCCCGGCGAGCACGAGGACGCGGATCACGACGACTCAGGGTAGCGCGCCCGCTGCCGGCGTCGCGTGCGCCAGACGAGGTGTGCGGCCACGCCGAACAGGAGCACGGCGAACAGGACTCGCAGGCTCGACTCCGGGACCGACGTCGCAATGCGCGCGCCCACCTCGACGCCGGCGATCGAGGCGATCCCCACGACGAGGGCCGACCGCGCCCGGAGGTGGCCGTAGCGGCGCTGGCTCCAGGCGCCGGCCGTGACCGTGGGCAGGATCGCGAGCAGCGAGGTGGCCTGTGCCTCGAGCTGGCCGAGGCCGAGCGCGACGAGCGTGGGGACGAAGAGGATGCCGCCGCCGACGCCGAACATCCCGGCGAGCACCCCGGCGGCGAGGCCGAGGGTGATCGCGAACGCGATCGTGGTCGCGCTCATCGCCGTCAGCTCGCCAGGAGCAGGACGCCGACGACGACGAGGAGCAGCGCGAAGCCGTACGTCAGCGTGCTCGTCGTCACCCGCTGCTGGAGGGACGAGCCGGCGAGCGCCCCAGCTGCTGCCGGCAGCCCGACGAGCGCCGCATACGCGACGTTCACCTCGCCGCGCGCCCCGAACACGATCACCCCGGCGAGCGCCGTGATCCCGATGGCGGCGAGGGAGGTCGCGGTCGCCTCGCGCTCTCCGAAGCGGGCCACGAGGACGAGGAGCGGCACGGCCAGGATGCCCCCTCCAACCCCGAAGAGCGCCGAGAAGAGCCCGGCGACGAGGCCGATCGCGACGAGGCGCACGGTGCGTATCGTAGGCCGGGCGTCCGTCGTGCCCGGCGGCCGGACCCCGGACCGCTACGACGCCGCCCGTTGCACGAGGTGCTCGACGACGCGCTCCGCGTCCTCTCCGACGCCGCAGAAGAGCGCCGACTTCCGCGTGTGAAGCCAGTTCAGACCCACGATGTAGAGACCCGGATGGGACGTCACTCCGCCCTCCTGCACCGGCCAGCCGTCCGCGTCGCCGAGGGGCACGTCGACCCACGAGTAGTCGGGACGGAAGCCGGAGGCCCAGAGGATGGAGGTGATCGCCTCGTCGGCGAGGTCGAGCTCCGGCAGCTCGACGACGACCCCCGCCGGCACGCGGGTGCGCTCCGCCCCGGGCAGGTCGAGTCCCGCGAGCGCGGCGTGCGCGTCGATCTTCCCCGTCAGCTCCTCGACGAAGGCGTCGCCGAAGGAGAGGCTTTCCCCGAGACCGGGCTGCAGGACGACGCGTGAGCCGTCCACGGAGGCGATCCGCCCGAGCAGGCGCGCACCGCGCTCGGCGAGCCAGCGCGGATGGCAGTCGTGGCCGCCGTCGTTGCCGGAGACCGGCGGGTTGCAGGCCATCCGCGCCTGCGGCGCGGGCAGCGAGTCGACGGTGTCGTCGAGGATCCCCAGGTCGAACAGCCAGCGCACGATGTCCCGACCGCGGTAGCGCCGGGGGAGCCACGGGCACCGGCCGACCGACAGATGGACCCTACGGCCGGCCCGGATCAGCTCATCGGCGATCTGACAGCCGGACTGCCCGGCGCCGACCACGAGCACCCCGCCCTCGGGCAGCTGATCGGGGCGCCGGTACGCGCTCGTGTGCAGCTGGACGACGGCCGCGGACTCCGCGCCGGGCGCGGCTGGGGTCGGGCGCTGGAACGCGCCCGTCGCGAGGATCACGTTCGTGGCTGCGAGGGCATCGTCGGTCGTCTCGAGCAGATACCCGCCGGCGGCGGGACTGAGCCGCGTCACCGTCACGCCCTCGCGCACCGGCGCCGCGAACGACCGTGCGTAGCCCTCGACGTACGAGACGACGCCCGCGAGCGGGGCGAAGGCGTCGGGCTCGTCGTCCTCGTACTCGTAGCCCGGGAGGAGGAGCGTCCAGTTCGGGGTGTTCAGGCAGAAGCCGTCCCACCGCTCACTCCTCCACGTCTCGGCCACACGGCCCCGCTCGAGCACGACGTGCTCTCGCCCGCGGGCGGTCAGGAAGTAGCTCGAAGCGAGCCCCGCCTGCCCGGCGCCGACGACCACGGTCTCCACGCGCTCGGGCATCAGCGCCCAGCCTCGCGGCGCAGCACGTCCCACGCGAGCCGCACGTCGTCCTCGGTCGTGCGGAAGTTGCCGATCGCGAGCCGGAGCGTGTACCGGTCGGCCAGGCGCGCGTGGGAGAGGAAGACCTCGCCCGACGCGTTCACCCGCTCGAGCAGACGCTCGTTCTCCTCGTCCGGTCCCTCGCGCCGGAAGCAGACGAGGGAGAAGTGACGTGGAGCGACGACCTCCCAGCCCGGCTCGTCCCGCACCCACGCCTCGAAGAGCGAGGCCAGCCGCACGTGCTCCCGGATCCGCTCCTGCAGCCCCGAGCGCCCGTGGCAGCGGAGCACCGCCCACAGCTTGAGCGCGCGGAACCGCCGCCCGAGGGGCTGCGAGTACTCGCTCAGGCTGGCCACGTCCTCGTCCGCGCGCAGGTACTCGGGGACGAGGCTGAACGCGTTCCGGAAGTCGTCCGGACGCCTCGTCCAGAGCGCGGAGCAGTCCGTCGGCACCCCGAGCCACTTGTGCGGGTTGACGACGACCGAGTCCGCGCGCTCCCAACCGGCGAAGTGCCCGCGCAGCTCCGGGCAGACCGCTGCCGCGCCCGCGTAGGCCGCGTCGACGTGGAGCCAGACACCGGCGTCGGCGCACCGGGCGGCGATCTCGGCGACGGGATCCACGGAGGCCGACGACGTCGTCCCGACCGTCGCCACGACCGCACAGGCGTCGCCCAGCTCGAGCCGCTCGGGCCGCAGGCGGAACTCGCGGTCGGTCGGCGTCCGGCGCAGCTCGAGCTCGAGCAGCCTCGCGGCCTTGTCCACCGAGGAGTGCGCCTGCTCCGACGCGACCACCACCCGGCGCCCTGGCGAGGTGGCTCGCGCGACTGCCAGCGACACGAGCGTCGCCGTGGAGGCCGTGTCCTCGAGGTGCCCGTGCAACCCGGCCGGCAGCCCGAGGAGCTGCGCGAGCCAGTCGAGCGTCACCTCCTCGAGCTCCTGCAGCGCGGGAGAGGTGCGCCACAGGATCCCCACCTGGTTCAGGCCCGCGGAGAGGAGCTCCGCGAGGATGGCCGGCTCGGTGCTCGTCGTCGCGAAGTAGGCGAAGAAGCGGGGGCTCTGCCAGTGCGTCAGCCCGGGAAGCAGCGCTCGGTCGAGGTCGCGCAGCACGTCCGCGAACGCGTCGGGCTCCTCCGGCGGCGAGGCGGGCAGCGCCGCACGGATCTCCCCCGGCTCGACCCGGGCGAGCACCGGGTACTCGCGCAGGCGCTCGAGGTAGGACGCGACCCACTCGAGCGCGAGAGCACCGTCCTCGCGGACGTCGCTCACCTCCGCGTCGTCCTCTGCACCTCGCGCCACGGGCGCGTGTTGAGCACCTGCTCCTTCCGTAGCCACGCGCGCCGCGCCTGGGCGACACCGAGCTCCGAATACGCGAGCGCGCCGGTCGAGTGGGCGTCCGTGTTCACGGGCATCAGCACGCCGGCCTCGCCGGCGAGCCGCGCATGCGTGTCCCTGAGGTCGAGTCGGTCCGGCTGGGAGTTGATCTCGAGCGCAGTTCTCGTCTCGACCGCCCGGGCGACGACGCGCTCGACGTCCACGGCTGCGCCGTCGCGCTTCAGGAGCTTCCGCCCGGTGAGGTGCCCGATGCAGTCGACGTGCGGGTTGTCGATCGCGGCGAGGATGCGCTCGGTCGGGCTGCGATCGAATGCCGTGTGCAGCGACGCGACCACCCAGTCGAGCCCGGCGAGCACGTCGTCCTCGACGTCGAGCGAGCCGTCCGCGCGGATGTTCGCCTCGATCCCGCGCAGGACGCGGAACGGCTTCACCCGCTCGTTCACCTGCTCGATCTCCTGCCACTGGGCGTGGAGCCGGCCGTCGCGCAGGTAGTGCGAGTGGTCGGTCAGGCACAGGTAGCGGAGCCCGCGGCTCTTGGCCGTCCGCGCCATCTCCTCGATCGTTCCCTTGCCGTCGGCCGACCAGGTCGAGTGACAGTGCAGCTCCCCGGCGAGATCGGAGAGCTGCACGAGCCGGGGGAGCTCACGCCTGCGGGCCACGGCGAGCTCGCCGTTCCCCTCCCGCAGCTCGGGCGGGATGGGCTGGTAGCCGAGGTACTCGTACAGCTCGTCCTCGGACGCATGCGTGAGCACCTCGCCCGTCTCGACCTCGGTCACGCCGTACTCCGAGATCGAGAGCCCGCGCCGCTGCGCGTCCTCGCGCAGGAAGATGTTGTGGTCCTTCGAGCCCGTGAAGTGCTGGAGCACGTTCCCGTAGCACTCGGGCGGCACCACGCGGAGGTCGAGCAGGAGCTCCCGGTGCGCGCGGACCGTGGCCTTCGTGTCGCCGCGGGCGAGGACCTCCGCCGCCCACGGCCCCTCGCAGAACGCGTCGATCAGCGCGCGCGGATCCGTGGAGGTCGCGATCAGGTCGAGGTCGTGCACGGTCTCGCGACGGCGCCGGGCGCTCCCCGCCTCCGAGACGGCGATCGCGGCGGGATGCGCCGAGAGCTCCTCGACGACCCGGGCGACCTCGGGCAGGGCGACGCCCAGGAGGCTCCGGCCCTCCGCGGGCTTCTTGCGGCCCGCACCCGCGGCGAGCGCGGCGAGGATCTTCTCCTCGCTTCGTTGGCCCATCCCGGAGAGCTCGCGCAGCCGGCCGGCCTCGGCCGCGGCCTGGAGCGCGTCCAGCGTGGTCACGCCGAGCTGGGTCCAGATGCGGGCGGCCGTCTTGGGGCCGACGCCGGGCAGGCGGAGGAAGTCGACCACACCCTCGGGCACGCGCTCCCGCCGCCGCTTGAGCGCCTGGATCTCGCCGTGCTCGACGACCTCGCGCACCTTCTCCTCGATCGTCCTGCCGATGCCCGGCAGATCCTTCGCACGCCCCTCGAGGGCGAGCTCCGCGACCGGGTTCGGCGTCTCCCGGATCCGGGTCGCCGCACGCCGGTAGGCGATGATCTTGAACGACTCCTCGCCGAGGATCTCCGACACGTCCGCGAGCAGGTCCAGCTGGTCGGCGAGCTCCGAGTTGCGCGGCAGAGCCTTCGCCATGCGGCGATGATAGGGGCATGCCGCGCGCCGTCGTCTGCCTGCCGACCTACAACGAGGTCGAGAACCTCGAGCCGATGCTCCGCTCGCTCGGGGAGGTCCTCGACACGGAGCGCGACGGAGTGCTGGTCGTGGACGACGGGTCGCCGGACGGGACGGGGGAGCTCGCCGACCGGCTCGCCGCGGAGCTGTCCTGGGTCTCTGTCCTGCACCGGACGAGCAAGGAGGGCATCGGGCCCGCATACGTGGCCGGCTTCCGTCGCGCGCTCGCGGACGGCGCCGAGCTCGTGCTGGAGATGGACTGCGACTTCTCGCACGACCCCGGCGACGTCGCACGCCTGATCGACGCCGCCGAGGACGCCGACCTCGTCCTCGGCTCCCGCTACGTGCGCGGGGGGGCAACCGAGAACTGGGGGCTCGTGCGCCGGTTCATCTCCCGCGGCGGCAGCCTGTATGCGCGCCTCCTGCTCGGAGTGCGCGTGCACGACCTCACGGGCGGCTTCAAGTGCTTCCGCCGGGCGACGCTCGAGGCGATCGACCTCGACGCCGTCTCCGCGCGCGGCTACGGGTTCCAGATCGAGACGACGTACCGCGTGCTCCGGGCCGGGCTCCGCGTGCGCGAGATCCCGATCCGCTTCGTCGACCGGCGCGTCGGGGAGTCGAAGATGAGCGGGTCGATCGTCGCCGAGGCGGCGTGGATGGTCCCGCTCCTGCGCCTGCGCGCGCTCACGGGGCGGCTGTAGTGGACGAGGTCACCGACGCGACCTTCGACGAGGAGGTCCTCTCGTCGCCGGTGCCCGTCATCGTCGACTTCTGGGCGCGATGGTGCCGTCCGTGCGACGCGATCGAGCCGCACCTCCGCACGATCGCAACGGAGCACGAGGGCCGCGTCCGGGTCGTCCGCGTGGACGTCGATGCGAATCTGCGCGTCGCGGGTAGCTACGGCGTGCTCTCCCTACCCACGGTCGTGCTCTTCGCGGGGGGGGAGCCGCGGGCCACGGTGCACGGCGCGCAACCGCGGAAGGCGTACGAGCGGGCATTCGCCTCCTGGCTACGATCGCCCGAGTGAGCGACCGCGCCGACCCCGGGGAGGAGCTCCTGGCGGGGATCGCCGCGCGAGACTACGCGCGGATCGCGGCCTGCTTCGCGGACGACGCGGGGTTCCACGTGCTGACGCCGAAGCCGCAGCTCCGCGACCACGCGAGCTCGGAGGAGGCAGCCGAGCGCTACCGCTTCTGGCTCGAGTCGTTCGACGAGTACGAGCTCCTCGAGGGCGACGTGGTGGAGATCGCCGACAGGATCCGCATCCGCTACCTGTTCCGCGGACTCGATCCCGAGCACGGCTGGCAGCTGAACGAGCACACCGGCTATGCGAGGGTCGAGGACGGACGGATCCGCCTGCTCACGCTCACGTGCACGGGGTTCAGGCCGACGCCGGGGCCGTGAGCTCGTGGGCGGACCTCCTGGCCGAGGAGGAGGTCGCGTACACGACGCTGGAACCCGCCCGCGAGGCGCGGGTCGAGCCTCTGCCCGACGATCTCGACCCGCGCGTCGCCTCCGCGCTCGTGGGGGTCGGGGTCACGGCGCTCTACCGCCACCAGGCGGAGGCCTGGGAGGCGGCCCGGCGCGGCGAGAACGTCGTCGTCACCACGGGCACCGCCTCCGGCAAGTCGCTCGCGTTCAACCTCCCGGTCCTGGACGCGATCGCGCGCGAGCCGAAGACGCGGGCGCTCTACCTGTACCCGACGAAGGCCCTCGCGCAGGACCAGTCGCGCGCGCTCGCGGAGCTCCGGCTGAAGGGGCTCAGGCCCGCGATCTACGACGGGGACACCCCGGCCGAGGCGCGCTGGCAGGTGCGCAAGTGGTCGAATCTCGTGCTCACGAACCCGGACATGCTCCACGTGGGCGTCCTCCCGCACCACGACCGCTGGGGCGACGTCCTGCACAACCTCCGCTTCGTCGTCGTCGACGAGGCGCACGTGTACCGGGGCGTCTTCGGCTCGCACGTCGCCAACGTGCTCCGGCGGCTCCGGCGGCTCGCCCGCGTCTACGACGCCGAGCCGCAGCTCCTGCTCGCGTCGGCGACGATCGCGAACGCAGCGGAGCTCGCGCTTGCGCTCACCGGACAGCCTGCCACGGTCGTCGAGCGGGACTCGTCCCCGAAGGCCGAGCGGGAGGTGATCGTCTGGAACCCTCCGCTCCTCGATCCCGAGCTCGGCCAGCGCGCGAGCGCGCTCGGGGAGGCATCGCGGCTCATGTCCCAGCTCACGACACGCGGACTGCGGACGATCTGCTTCGCGAAGAGCCGGAAGGCGGCCGAGCTCATCCACCGCTTCACGGCCGAGCGGGTCGATCCCGCCACGGCGGCGCGGCTCGCCCCGTATCGCGCCGGCTACACGCCGGAGCAGCGGCGCGACATCGAGCGGCGGCTCGTGGACGGAGAGCTCCTCGGAGTCACGGCGACGGACGCGCTCGAGCTCGGGATCGACATCGGACTCCTCGACTGCGCCATCTCGGTCGGGTTCCCGGGCACCGTCGCGTCGCTGCGCCAGCAGTGGGGTCGGGCGGGGAGGCGCGACCGTGGGCTCGCGATCCTCGTGGCGAGCGAGGACGCCCTCGACCAGTTCTTCGCTCGCGAGCCCGAGGCGCTCCTCTCGCGCCGGGTGGAGGCGGCGCTCCTCGACCACGCGAACCCGCGCATCCTCGATCCGCACGTCCTCTCGGCGGCGTTCGAGGCGCCGCTGGACGAGGCCGACGCCGAGACGCTCGGTCCGGAGGCCCTCGCGCGCGCCGCCGAGCTGACCGAGCTCGAGCGGACTCCCGCCGGGTTCGTCTGGAAGGGCCGCGACTACCCCGCCGCCCGCATCTCGCTGCGCACGGGCGATCTCGACTCGTTCGCCGTCGTCGAGGAGGAGACGGGATCGCTGCTCGGCCTCGTCGAGCGCGACCGTGCGTACTCGACCGTGCACGAGGGGGCCGTCTACCTCCACCTCGGGGAGCAGTACCTCGTCGAGTCGCTCGACCTCGCGGGCCGCGTCGCCGTCGTGTCACGGGCGGGCGTCGACTGGTACACACAGGTGAAAAAGGAGACCGAGACGACGATCGAGTCGGCGGAGCGCATCGAGCCCCGCCTCGGCGTCGACCTCCACTTCGGCCGCGTGTCGGTCTCCGAGCAGGTTGTCGCGTTCGCCCGCAAGGCCGTGAAGGACGGCTCCACGATCGACGTCGTGCCGATGCTCATGCCCGAGACGACGTTCGAGACCGAGGCGGTGTGGTTCTGCCCGGAGCCGGATCAGCTCGAGGGGCTCGACCGCATGCCGGTGCTGCTCGGGACGCTCCACGCCGCCGAGCACGCGCTCATCGCCCTGCTCCCGCTGTGGGCGATGTGCGACCGCTGGGACATCGGCGGCCTCTCGACGAACGTCCACTACCAGACAGGCGGCCCCACCATCTTCGTCTACGACGGTCACGCGGGCGGGGTCGGGATCACGGCCCGCGGGTTCGACCGCTTCGAGGGCTGGGTCGAGGACACGGCGCGCCTCCTCGAGCGCTGCCCCTGCACGAGCGGCTGTCCCTCGTGCGTCCAGAGCCCGAAGTGCGGCAACCTCAACGAGCCGCTCGACAAGGCGGGTGCCAGCACGCTGCTCGAGCGGATGCTGGCCGCGTGAACCGTGAGCTCGGCTGAATGGCCGTACTCGTCCTCCCCGCCGCCCTGACGACGCTCGTGGCCGTCGTGACGGTGCTCGGCCTGCGTCGCAGCTCGTCCTGGTCAACCGAGGCGCTCGTGCCGGCCGCTCTCGGCGCACAGGTCGGCCTCGTGGCGACGTCATGGCTCGTCATCGCCTTGCTTCCGACGGAGGGGATCGGCGAGACAACCTGCCCCGTGATCGAAGGCGGCGACTTCGCCGTCCTCCTCGCGCTGACGCTCGCCTGCGCAGCGCAAGGGGGGCGTCGCGCTCGGAGTAGCAGCTCACAGGAGCTGGGCTCTGGCCGCGCTCGTCGCGATCGGTGCGCTGGCGTTGCCGTACGTGGTGACGATCCCGGTCGAGATCCTGAAGCTCTGCGGTCTCTTCTCCTGAACGGTCGACTTCTCCCGGCCTCGTTCGTCGTTGTGCTGGAATCGGAGTTCGTCGCAAAGGAGGCCGAGTGAAGTACATGGCACTGATCTACGCGGACGAGGGCGTCTGGGAGACGTTCTCCGACGCCGAGCGGGACGCGGGCTACGACTTGTACCGCGCCTTCGCGGACGAGGCCCGCACGGCCGGCGTCCTCGTCGGCGGCGACGAGCTCGGCTCGACGCGCGATGCGACCACGGTGCGGGTGCGAGACGACGGGACGCTCGTGACGGACGGTCCCTACGCGGAGGTGAAGGAGGCGCTCGGCGGCTACTTCGTCCTCGAGTGCGCCTCGCTCGACGAGGCGGTCGACTGGGCGGCGCGCATCCCCGGAGCCGAGCACGGAGCGGTCGAGGTCCGGCCGATCCACTTCGATCCGGAGGAGGCGCGGTCGTGAAGTACGCGCTCCTCATCTACGGCGACCAGTCGGACTGGGAGACGCTCTCGGACGAGGAGAGGGCGAGGCGCAGGGCGGAGTCGATGCCCGGCTGGCTCTCCCTGTTCGACGAGCTGCAGAAGGCGGACGCGAACGTCTCGGGCCACGAGCTCGAGGAGTCGAGGACGGCGAAGGTCGTCCGCGTGCGAGACGGCGAGCGGATCGTCACGGACGGCCCGTTCGCCGAGACGAAGGAGGTCCTCGGCGGCGTCTTCCTCCTCGACCTGCCCGACCTCGACGAGGCCATCCGACTCGCTGCGCTCGTTCCCACGGCTCGGCACGGCTCCCTCGAGATCCGGCCGCTCGTCGAGTGACGGCCTGCAGCCCGCTGGCATAACTCCGGGGTGCAGTCGCCGGTCGAGCAGGTCTTCCGCGAGGAGTGGGCGAGCGCGGTCGCGATCCTCACCCGTGCCCTCGGCGACCTCGAGCTGGCGGAGGACGCCGTCCAGGACGCCTTCGCGACGGCGCTCGAGCGCTGGCCGCGAGATGGTGCCCCGCGCAGGCCGGGCGCCTGGATCGTCACGACGGCGCGGAACCGAGCGATCGACAGGATCAGACGGGAGCGCGTCTTCCGCCGGAAGGCGGAGCTGCTCGCCCGTCTCGAGGAGCTCCCGGCCGAGGAGAGCGACCTGAGCGCGGTCCCGGACGAGCGGCTCGCGCTCGTCTTCACCTGCTGCCACCCGGCCCTCGCCGCCGAGAGCCGCGTCGCGCTCACCCTCCGTGAGGTCGGCGGTCTGACGACGGCGGAGATCGCCCGGGCGTTCCTCGTCGCGGAGCCGACGATGGCGCAACGGCTCGTCCGGGCCAAGCGGAAGATCCGCGCCGCCGGCATCCCCTTCCGCGTGCCTCCCGACCACCTGCTGCCCGAGCGCCTGCGCTCCGTGCTCACCGTCCTCTACCTCGTCTTCAACGAGGGGTACGCGGCCACGGCGGGCGCCGAGCACGTCCGTGGCGAGCTGTGCGACGAGGCGATCCGGCTCGCGAAGCTCCTCGCGGTGCTGATGCCGGACGAGGCAGAGGTCTTCGGCCTGCTCGCGCTCCTGCTCCTGCAGGACTCGCGACGCGCGGCGCGCGTCGCCGCGGACGGCGAGCTCGTGCTCCTCGAGGACCAGGACCGGTCGCTGTGGGACCGCGGCCGCATCGACGAGGGCAGGCGCGTGCTCGGCCGGGCGGTCGGACTCGGCGCGGTCGGCCCGTACCAGCTCCAGGCCGCGATCGCTGCAGCTCACGTCGAGAGTCGCGCGTGGGACGAGATCGCACTGCTCTACGACCGGCTCGTGGCGCTCGACCCGTCGCCGGTCGTACGCCTGAATCGCGCGGTCGCGGTCGCGCTCGCCGGGCGTGTCGACGAGGGCCTCGAGCTGATCGACGGGCTCGAGGGCCTCGAGGCGTACCACCTCCTCCACGCCGCCCGCGCCGACCTCCTGCGCCGCGTCGGCCGACGGGAGGAGGCGAGCGTCGCGTACCGGGAGGCGCTGAGGCTCACGGGGAACGAGGCCGAGCGACGCTACCTGGAGCGACGCCTACTCGAGGTGTCGTAGCGCCCGCTCGACGGCGTCGGCGGGGCTGGCCGCGACCTCGACGCCCTCGACCGCAGGCGTTCCCTCGAGGGCGACCACCGGTCGGCCGAGGCGCCGCGCGAACGCGATCTCGGCGAGCGTACCCCAGCTTCCGCCCACCGCGATCACCGCATCCCCCGACGCCGCCACGGCGAGGTTGCGCGCGTGCCCGATCCCGGTGGCGACCACGTGGTCGGCCCATGCGTTCGCCGCGTTGCGGTCCTCGCCGGGAAGGATCGCGATCGTCGTTCCTCCTCCCCGCTTCGCCCCCCGGTGGGCACCCTCCATCACCTCGCCGAGGCCCCCGGTGACGACCACGCATCCGCGCTCGGCGAGCAGACGTCCGATCTCCTCGGCAGCCTCCTCCCAGGCCGCGCCGCTCCCGATCACCGACACCTGCCACGCCACCGTGGTAAGCATGACGCGTGGAGCGAAGGGAGGCGCGCGGCGGGACGCTGATCCTCGGCGGCGGCTTCGCGGGCAGCTACGTCGCCCGCCTGCTCGGGCGCCGCGGCGCGACCGTCGTCTCGCCGGAGAACTTCATGCTCTACACGCCGCTCCTCCCGGAGGCGGGAGCGGGGACCCTCGAGCCCCGACACGTCGTCGTCCCGCTCCGGCAGATGTGCCCGCACGCCGAGCTCGTGCTCGGCCGCGCGACCGCCCTCCACGAGCGGCGCAGCGTCGCCGTCGAGACGCTCGCCGGCCCGCTGGAGATCGCGTACGACCGTCTCGTCGTCGCCCTCGGAGCGGTGACCCGGGCGCTCCCGGTCCCGGGGCTCGCCGAGCACGGCCTCGGGTTCAAGGACCTCGCGGACGCGATCGCGCTCCGGAACCGGGTCCTCCGGCAGCTCGAGCTCGCCTCCATCCGGCCGGATGCGCCCGAGGAGCTCGGCTTCGTGTTCGTCGGCGCCGGCTACGCGGGCGTGGAGGCCCTCGGCGAGCTCAACGACCTCGCGCACGACGCGCTCCGGTTCTACCCCGCGCTCCGCGACGTGCCCCAGCGCTGGGTGCTCGTGGACGCGGCCCCGAAGATCCTCCCGGAGATCCCCCGGAGGCTGGGGGAGTACGCGGCCCGGCACCTCGAGCGCCGCGGCGTCGAGATCCACGTGTCGACGACCCTCGAGTCCTACGACGGCCGGGAGGCGCTGCTCTCGGACGGCACGCGCGTTCCAGCGAGGACGCTGGTCTGGAGCGCGGGCGTCCGGGCGCACCCGCTCCTGGGCGAGCTCGGCCTCCCCCTGGACGCGCGGGGGCGGGTGGTCGTCGACGAGACCCTCCGCGTCGTCGGCCGCGAGGACGCGTGGTCGCTCGGGGACTGCGCGGCCGTCCCGAACGCGAGGACGCCGGGCGTCACCGACCCGCCGACGTGCCAGCATGCGCTCCGGCAGGCGCGGCGGCTCGCGCGGAACCTGACGGGGCCCCCGAAGCCGTACGGGTACCGCATGCTCGGCCAGGTCGCGACCCTCGGCCGGCACAAGGGGATCGCCGAGGTTCCGGGGCTGCGCATCCGCGGCTTCCTCGGCTGGTTCGTCGCGCGGACGTACCACCTGTACCAGCTCCCGCTCCTCTCCCGGAAGCTGCGCGTCGTCGCGGACTGGACGGTCGCCCTCTTCTTCCGCCGCGACGTCGTCGAGCTGTCCGCCCTGGGCCATCCCAGACGGCCGGGGGAGCCCTAGCGCAGCCGCCGAAGCGCCCGCGTGAGCGACTGCGCTCCGCGGAGCACGCCTGCGTACAGGTCGCCGTCCCGGGCGACGCGGTCGAGCACCGCGTCCATCGTGAACGCGCCGGGATCGAGCCCCTCCGCGACCTCCTCCCAGCGCAGCGGAGTCGAGACCGGCGCCCCCGCACGCGGCCGCACGGAGTACACCATCGCATTCGTCGCCCCGGGGCGGTTCTGGTTCGCGTCCACGAGCACGCCCCTGCGCTTGGCCTTCGCCCATGCGGTCGTCACGAGCCCCGGGTGCGCGCGCTCGAGCGCGCTGCCGACGATGGACGCGAACTCCCGCGCCTGCTGGAACGTGTGCCGGCGCGCGACCGGGACGAGCACGTGGATCCCGCGCGAGCCCGACGTCTTCGGGAACGAGTCGAGCTCGAGCAGGTCGAGCGTCTCCTTCACCAGGCGCGCGACGGCGACGACGTCCGCGAAGGTCGCCCCCTCCGACGGGTCGAGGTCGAACATGACCCAGTCCGGACGCTCGGGCCTGTCCACCCGCGAGGACCACGCGTGCAGGTCGATGCAGCCCATGTTCGCCATCCACATGAGCGCGAGCTCGTCGTTCACGAGCGCGTAGTCGATGACCTTCTGCTCGCCCTCGCGCGTCGAGGCGGGCTGCGCGGTCCGCGGGATCCAGCCGGGCATGTGCGAGGGCGCCTGCTTCTGGAAGAAGTGACCGCCCTGCCAGCCGTCGGGGTAGCGCTTCATCGTGAAGGGCCGGTCGCGCAGGTGTGGGACGAGCACCTCCGCGACGTCCCGGTAGTAGGCGATGAGGTCGCCCTTCGTGATCCCCTCCTCCGGCCAGAAGGGCTTGTCGAGGTTCGACAGGCGCAGCTTCCGCCTGCCCTTCTCGACCGTGCTCGGGAGGGGTGCCCGCTCGCGGCGCACGTCCTCCGCGGTCTTGTCCTCGCGCAGGCCGAGGTAAACGGGTGCTCGTAGCCGGCCCTCGTGCGTCCACTCGACGAACTCCACCTCTGCGACCAGCGTCGGCTCGACCCAGACGACATCCGAGCGGCGTACCCGCGGCATGCGCGGGACCTCGGCGAACGGGGAGTCGGGGCGCCGGAGCGGGCGCAGGCGCTCGAGGAGACGCGCGATCTCCGCATCCGTGAAGCCCGTGCCCACGTTCCCGGCCCAGCGGAGCCCTCCGGCCTCGTGCACGCCGACCACGAGGGCGCCGAAGCTCGTGCGCCGGCCCTGCCCCCTCGTGTACCCCGCGATCACGACCTCCTCGCGGCCGCGCACCTTCAGCTTGCGCCAGTCCGTGCTCCGTCGTCCGGGCTGGTACGTCGAGTCGGCGCGCTTGGCGAGGACGCCCTCGAGCCCCTGCTCGCGCGCTGCCGCGAGCAGCGCCTGCCCGTCCTCGAACTGGGGCGACACGACGACCTGCGCGGCGCTCGGGTGGACGAGCTGCTCGAGCGCCTCGCGCCGCTCGCTCAGGGGGCGTCCGAGGAGCGGCTCGGAGTCGACCTCGAGCAGGTCGAAGAGGACGAGCACGAGCGTGCCGGTGCCCTCCTGCAGGAGCGAGAACCTCGAGCGCCCTTCCCCGTCCAGCGCGCAGATCTCCCCGTCGAGCACGGCGTCGGCGGCGCGAACCCCGAGCTGTGCCGCTCGCGCAGCCTCCTTGAAGCGCTCGGTGAGGTCGTTCCCGTTCCGGCTCGTCAGCCGGGCCTCGCCGCCCGTGAGGGTCACGAGCGCGCGGTAGCCGTCCCACTTCGGCTCGTACACCCAGCTCTCCCCGCGCGGGAGCGTCTCTGCAGAGCTCGCGAGCATCGGCGCGTACCCGGAACGCGCGGCCTCCTCACCGTCCTTGCGCAGGAGCAGCCAGTTCTTGGGATCGCCGTCCAGCCGGGCGGCGACGAGCGTCCAGACGCCGTCCAGCCGCTCGCCGTGCAGACGGACGGTCAGGCCGCCGTCCTTCTTCTCCTCGAGCAGCTCGTACGTCCCCCGGTCCCAGATCTCCACCGTGCCCGCTCCGTACTCGCCTGCGGGGATCGTCCCCTCGAAGTCCGCGTACTCGAGGGGGTGATCCTCGACGTGCACGGCCAGATGGCGCTCCCCCCGGCGCAGCGGGACACCCTTGGGCACGGCCCAGCTCGCCAGAGCACCGCCCCGCTCCAGACGGAAGTCGTAGTGCAGCCGGCGCGCGGCATGGCGCTGCACGACGAAGCGGGGCAGGTCCGGGCTCGAGGCGCCCTCGCCGAAGGGCTCGGGCGTGACGTTCCGGCGCCGGCGGCGGCGGTACTCGTCGAGGCTCATCTGTGGATTGTCGCCAGCGACGCAACGCTTTCTTCACCAACCGCACGCAGAATCTCTGTTTTCCCTGCTCAGGTGCACAAAGCTTCCAGGGGATAAGCCTGTGGAAGTTGTGGATAGTCCGATCGGCACTCCGGTTCGGAGCGCGGTGGCCGACGGCGTCGGAAGGGTCGGCCGGCGGCCCTAGGCGGAGGCCAGAACCCCCATCGCGCGGTATTTCGCACGACGCTCCCTGCGCCGCAGGTCCGGATCCATGCCCTCGACGTCCTCGAGCGCCGCGACGATCGCCTCCCCGAGCAGGCGCGCGGCCTCGTCGGGATCCTCGTGCGCGCCGCCTGCCGGCTCCGGCACGACGGCGTCCACGACGCCCAGCTCCAGGCAGTGGGCGGCGTCCGGCTTGAAGGCGGCGGCCGCCTTGCGCGCCTCACCGGCGTCGCGCCAGAGGATCGCCGCGCACCCTTCGGGCGAGATCACCGAGTAGATCGCGTTCTCCTGCATGAGGACGCGATCGGCGACCGCGATCGCCACCGCGCCGCCCGATCCGCCCTCACCGATGACGCACGCGACGGTCGGCACGGAGAGGCGGACCATCGCCGACTGCGAGCGCGCGATCGCGCCGCCCTGGCCGTGCTGCTCGGCCGCGACGCCCGGGTACGCGCCCGGAGTGTCCACCATCGTCACGAGCGGGAAGCCGTGTCGCTCGGCGAGCGCCATCGCGCGCATCGCCTTGCGATAGCCCTCGGGATAGGCCATCCCGAAGTTCCGCTTCGTGCGCTCCTTGAGGTCGCGGCCCTTCTGGTGTCCGACGAGCACGATCGTCCGGCCCTGCAGCCGCCCCAGCGCGCTGATGACGGCCGGGTCGTCCGCCCGGCCCCGGTCGCCGTGCAGCTCGAAGAAGTCGTCGAGGATACGCGTTGCGTAGTCGAGCGTGTACGGGCGGTCCTGGTGCCTCGCAAGCTCCACCGAGCGCCAGATGTCCTCCGCGGTCGGCTCGGCGCGCAGGCGGTCGAGCTGCTCCTGGAGCCGCTCGAGCTCTCCGCTCACCTTCGTCCCGCGCAGGAGCTTCACGCCGCCGAGCTTACTGAGCCGCTCGCGCAGCCGCATCTCCGCTTCGCTCGGCACTAGCCGCTCCCGAAGAGCCGCAGGAGGCGGGCGAGCACCGGCCGGAGCTCGCCGCGTGGGACGATCGCGTCCAGGTGGCCGTAGCGATAGTTCGACTCGGCGAGCCCGAAGTCGTCCGGCAGCTTCTCGCGCGTCGTCTGCGCGACCACCCGGGGGCCTGCGAACGACATGAGCGCGCCCGGCTCCGCAAGCACGACGTCGCCGAGGCTCGCGTAGCTCGCGAGCACGCCGCCCGTGGTCGGGTGCGTGAGCACGGAGAGGAGCGCGCCGCCCGAGTCCTGGAGCTCCTCGATCGCGCAGATCGTCTTCGGGAGCTGCATGAGCGCGAGGATCCCCTCCTGCATGCGCGCCCCACCGGAGGCGGTGACCGACACGAGCGGCACGCCGGCCGCGGCGGCGCTGTCGCACGCGCGCGCGAACTTCTCGCCCACGACGCTGCCCATCGACCCGCCCATGAACGCGAAGTCCATGACGGCCAGGCGGCACTCCGCAGCATCGATCTCGGCGCGGCCGCAAACGATCGCGTCGCCGAGCCCCGTGGCGAGCTCGGCCTCCGCAAGCCGCTCCGTGTACGGCCTGAGGTCGAAGAACTCCAGCGGGTCGGCCGAGCGGAGGTCGCCGTCCTCCTCGGCGAACGACCCGGGGTCGGCGAGCTGCTCGACTCGCTCGCGGGCGCGCACGGGGAAGTGGTGGCCGCACTGCGGGCAGACGCGAAGCGTCTGCGTCAACTCGTCGTCGCGGTAGTGCGAGCCGCAGCCGGGGCACGTGTTCGGGTGGTCGCCTCCTCCCGTCGGAGGCTCCTGCGCTCGCTTGCTCTCGATCTCGACGTCGACGCGCCCTTGCCCCGAGGACATGCGCTGGATCCTAGAGGCCGGCGGCAGCGAGGAGCCGCGTCGCAACGCCGAGGTTCCGGGGGTCGGGCACGCCGCCCGTGACGCCGATGCCGGCCACTCGGGTCCGAGCGGCGATCCCGGCGAGCACGGCCTCGACCTCGGCCACCGCCGGGCCGCCGGGCTCGGGCACGAAGACCGCAGCCTCGGCAGGGTCGAGAACGTCGAGGTCGAGCGCCACGTACACCGCGTCCGCGCTTGCGAGCGCCCGCTCGACCGATTCGTCGATCCCCGTCTCCGAGAGGTAATCTGCCTCGGGCGGATCGAGGTTCCGAGCTCCGACGAGCGCGACGTCCGCGGCCACGACGTCCCCGCCGTCGAGCAGCATGCGGAGCGGCATCCCCCAGGCGTTCCCCGAGGGCGACGTCTCGGGCGTGTTCAGGTCGCCGTGCGCGTCGAGCCAGACCACGCCGAGCCGACCGGGGCGACGGGCGAGGCCCCGGACCGCGCCGACGTGCGCGCAGCAGCAGCCGCCGAGCACGAGCGGACGCGCGGGGAGCGCGGCGGCGACCGCCTCCGACTGCGCCTCCAGCGAGCCCTCCCGGACGACCGCCGCCTCCGGGTACGGGAGCTCGAGCGCGGCCGCTTCCTCCATTGCCTCGCCCCCTGCTCCCCACGCGCGCGGGACGCGCACGAGCCCGGCCTGGAAGACACGTCCGCAGCGGTGACACTCGTACTCCGCGCCGACCGCGACCGCGGTGAACGTGCGGCAGTCGGGGCAGCGTGCGCGCAGGGCGGACGTCAGCGCTCCCCGGAGCCGGCAACCTCGTCGAGCGTGTCCGCGAGGCCGGTCAGCGAGGTCAGCGTCTTCGCCGGCCGCGGGTCGTCGGCCTCGCCCAGGCGGTTGATCCAGATCGAAGGGATGCCGAGCGCCGCGGTCGCCGCGATGTCGTGGAAGAGGCTCTGTGCGACGTGCACGTGGCTGCCGGCCTCGGCCCCCGTCTGCTCGCGGAAGACCTCCCAGTGCCGGGGAGCGGGCTTGTAGGAGCCGATGTCCCCTGCCACGATCGCCAGCTCGAAGGGGATTCCGATCGCCTCGATCGACGCGTCGATGAGATCGCGGTCGGTGTTCGAGAGGATCGCGAGCCGCCACCCGCGCTCTCGCGCCTCGGCGAGGGCGGGAGACACGTCGTCGAAGACCGGCCACGACGGCAGCGAGTGCGCGAGCGCGGCCGTCTCACCCTCCGGGACGGAAAGCCCTGCCTCCTCCGCGAGCCGCTCGAGGGCGACGGTGAGCACCTCGCGGTAGGACGCTCCCGGGCGCGACGCCTGGATCTCGGGCTCGAGCTCGTGGTAGCGCCGGAGCAGGTCGTCGGCGTGCTCGACCCCGAACAGGCTCTCGAGCTCGCGGCGGATCCCGCCGTTCCAGTCCACGAGCGTCCCGTAGCAGTCGAAGGTCGCCCAGCGGTCGGCCACGGGGGAAGCCTAGTCTCTCCCTCGTGCGGGAGATCCGGGCGCTCACGGCAGCCGACTGGCCCGAGGTCGAGGAGATCTACCGCCAGGGGATCGCGACGCACGAGGCGACGTTCGAGACGGCGCCGCCCAGCTGGGAGGAGTTCGACGCGACCAGGCTGGCGGCGCACCGGCTCGTCTGCGTGGAGCACGGGCGCGTCGTCGGCTGGGCGGCGCTCTCGCCGGTTTCAGCGCGCGAGTGCTACGCCGGCGTCGTCGAGCACTCGGTCTACGTGCGCGAGGGACGGCGAGGGACGGGAGTCGGCGGCGTCCTGCTCGACGCACTCGTAGCGAGCGCCGACGAGGCGGGGCTGTGGACGCTCCAGACGAGCATCTTCCCCGAGAACGCCGCCAGCCTCGCCCTCCACGAGCGCGCCGGGTTCCGCGTCGTCGGCAGGCGCGAGCGGATCGCTCGCCTCGAGGGTCGCTGGCGCGACACGCTGCTGCTCGAGCGGCGCTCGCCGCGGGTCGCCTAGGCGGCGGTCACGCCGCGTCGTCCCAGCGCCGGAAGACGACGCAGGCGTTGTGCCCGCCGAAGCCGAACGAGTTCGAGACGCCGATCTCGACCTGCTGGCGGCGGGCCTCGTTCGGGACGTAGTCGAGGTCGCACTCGGGGTCGGGCGTCTCGTAGTTGATCGTCGGCGGGAGCACTCCGTCCCGGAGCGCGAGAATGGTGAAGATCGCCTCCACCGCACCGGCTGCGCCGAGGCAGTGCCCGGTCGCGCCCTTCGTCGACGACACCGGGGTCGCGTACGCCTTCTCCTCGCCGAGCGCGAGCTTGAGGACGCGCGTCTCCGCCGGGTCGCCGACCGGAGTGGACGTCCCGTGCGCGTTGACGTAGCCGACGTCCTCCGGCGAGATCCCGGCGTCCTCGAAGGCCATCGTCATAGCGCGGGCGGGATTCGTGCCCGTCGGGTCCGGCTCGGTCACGTGCGTGGCGTCAGACGACACGCCGTAGCCGAGGAGCTCCGCGTAGACGTGAGCGCCGCGCGCGCGCGCGTGCTCGAGCTCCTCGAGAACGAGCATCGCCCCCGCCTCGCCCATGACGAACCCGTCCCGGTCGGCGTCGAACGGGCGCGACGCCCGCTGCGGGTCGTCGTTGCGCTGGGAGAGCGCGCGCATAGCGCTGAACCCGGCGATCCCGACCCGCGTGACGGGCGCCTCGGTCCCGCCGCAGAACATGACGTCCGCGCGGCCGAGCCGGATCGCGTCGAGCCCGTCGCCGAGGGCCATGTTGGACGCGGCGCACGCGGTGGTCTCCGTCGCGAGCGGGCCTCGCGTGCCGAGCTCCATCGACACCCACGCGGCCGCCATGTTCGGGATGATCTGCACGATCGCGAACGGCCCCACCCGGTCCGGCCCGCGCTCGAGGAGGATCTCGAGGCAGTTCTCGAACGCCTCCAGACCACCGATCCCGGTCGCGACGGCGGCGCCGATGCGATCCGGATCGTCGCCGACCGTCAGGTTGCTGTCAGCCTCCGCCATGCGCGCGGCGGTGAGGGCCATCTGCGCGAAGCGGTCCATCCTCCGCGCCTGCTTGCGCTCGATCCACAGCGTGGGGTCGTAGTCCTTCAGCTCGCAGCCGAAGCGCACGGGGTACTCGCTCGCGTCGAACTGCGTGATCGGGCCCGCGCCCGACTGTCCGGCGACGAGGTTCTGCCAGCTCGTCTCCACGTCGTTGCCGAGCGGGGTCACCATCCCGATCCCCGTGACCACGACCCTCCGCCTGCCGTTCGTTGCCGCGTCGCTCACGCCCTCACATCCCCAGTCCGCCGTCCACGAGGAGCACGGCGCCCGTGACGAAGCGGGCGTCCTCGGAGGACAGGAACCGTACCGCGCCCGCGACGTCCTCCGGATCGCCGAGCCGACCCAGCGGCGTGTTCTCGAGCATCGCGGCCGTCGCCTCCTCCGGGAGGACCTCGGTGAGCCGCGTCTTCACGTATCCGGGCACGACGACGTTCGCCCGCACGTTCCGGCTCCCGAGCTCGCGCGCGAGCGACTTCGTGAAGCCGATGATCCCCGCCTTCGAGGCCGCGTAGTTCGTCTGCCCCCAGTTTCCGCGCAGGCCGACGATGGAGGAGACGTTCACGATCGAGCCGGAGCGCTTCCGCATCATCCCGCGCACCGCCGCCCGGCACGTGTAGAAACAGGAGGCGAGGTTCGTGTCGATGACCGTCCGCCAGTCGTCGTCCGACATCCGGACGAGCAGGCCGTCGCGCGTGACCCCCGCGTTGTTGACGAGGACGTCCACGTCGCCCGCCGCCTCGACGAGCGCCGCGGCGGAAGCCGCGTCCGAGACGTCGGCCTCGATCGCGCTGCCGCCGATCTCCTCCGCGAGCGCCGCGGCCTCGTCGGCACCCGACCGGTAGGAGAACGCGACCGACGCGCCGGCGTGCGCCAGCTCCAGCGCGACCGCCCGGCCGATCCCCCGAGAGGCGCCCGTGACGAGCGCGTTCTTGCCCTCGAGGGAGCAGAACGCGTCGGGGCTCACCGTGCGAGCGCTTCCTGCGCGCGCTCGAGGCTCTCCACCCCGTTCACCGAGATCGTCTTCACCCCGCGGTCGATGCGCTTCACGAGCCCGGAGAGCACGCTTCCCGGCCCGACCTCGACGAACGTCGTCGCACCGCTCCGGATGAGCTCCGTCGCCGCCTGGGTGAAGCGAACGGGCGCGGTCAGCTGGTCGATGAGCAGCGCGGCGAGCCGCTGGGCCGGCTCCACCTTGGCCGTGACCGTGGACATGAACGGGGCGAGCGGCTCCGCGAAGCGCACGCGGTCGAGCGCAGGACGGAGATGGTCGGCCGCGCGCGCGACGAGCGGGCTGTGGAAGGCACCCGACACCTTGAGGCGGACCGCTCGTCGAGCGCCGAGGCTCTCGGCTTCGGCGCAGGCCTCCTCGATCGCGTCGAGCTCGCCCGAGACGACCACCTGCCCGGGGCAGTTGTAGTTCGCGGGCCAGACGCCGACGATCCTGCGGCAGAGCTTCTCGACCTCCTCGTCCTCGAGGCCGAGGATCGCCGCCATCGCGCCGGGCCGCTGCCGCGCCGCCTCGGCCATCGCCAGCCCGCGCTCGCGGACGAGCCCGATCGCCTCAGCCGCGGTGAGCGACCCCGCCGCCGCGAGCGCGGTGAACTCGCCGACCGAGTGTCCGACGACCACGTCCGCTTCGAGCGCGCGCTCGCGCATGGCCGCGAGGATCGCGAGGCTCGTGGCCACGAGCGCGGGCTGCTGGAGCTCGGTATCCACGAGCTCGTCGAGCGGTGTCTCGAAGCAGAGCCGCTCGAGGTCGAGGCCCGTGACCTCGGACCCGATGCGGTACACCTCGCGCGCGGCGGGGAAGGCTTCCGCGATGTCGCGGCCCATTCCCATCTCGAGCGAGCCCTGCCCGGGGAAGCAGAACGCGATCTTACTCATCGAAGCCTCCCGTCCGTCCACTCGATGAGGGCCGAGCCCCACGTGAGGCCGGCGCCCATCCCGGTCATGAGAACCAACGCACCGTCGCGCAGCCGTCCCTCGCCGCGCGCGTCCTCGAGCGCGAGGGGGATGGAGCCGGACGATGTGTTGCCATAGCGATCGACGTTCACGACGGTCTTCTCCGCGGGGATCCCGAGCTTACCGGCCGCGTAGTCGATGATCCGCTTGTTCGCCTGGTGCGGGATGTACACGTCCACGTCCTCCACCGTCCTCCCGCACCGCTCGAGGAGCTGCTGCGCCGAGTAGACCATGATGCGGGTCGCGAACTTGAAGACCTCGCGGCCGTTCATCTTCACGAACTGGTCCGGGTCCTCGAAGTGCCGCGAGCCGGAGCCCGGAAGCCACAGGTTCTCCCCGCCGCCGCCGTCCGCGCCGAGCTCGAAGCCGAGGAACCCGCCGTGCTCCACCGGCTCGACCACGACCGCACCTGCACCGTCGCCGAAGAGCACGAGGGTCGAGCGGTCGGTCCAGTCGAGGATCTTCGAGAGGACGTCCCCGCCGACCACGAGCGCTCGCTCCGCAAGCCCGGCCGAGACCATCGCGTAGGCCTGCGCGACGGCGTACACGAAGCCCGTGCATCCGGCCAGGAGGTCGTACGCGGCCGCCTTCGGCATCCCCAGCTCGTCGGCGAGCAGGGCCGAGGAGGTCGGGAACATCATGTCCGGGGTCACCGTCGCGCACACGAGCAGGTCGACGTCCGCCGGCTGCACGCCGGCCTCGGCGAGCGCGGCGCGCGCGGCGGGCAGCGCGATGTCGGTCAGCGCCTCGTCCTCGGCCGCGATCCTGCGCTCCCGGATGCCCGTGCGCTCGACGATCCACTCGTCGCTCGTGTCGACGAGGCTCGAGAGCTCGTCGTTCGTGAGGACGCGCTCTGGCACGTGCGTCCCGAGACCGGTGATCCCGATCGGCCGACCGGTCGCGGCGCCGATCATCGCTCCACCGCGAACGTCAGCCGGCCGCGGGCCGCGAGCTCGTCACCGACGTACGCCTCCGCGCGGCCGCGGCCGATCGGGCCACGGACCGTCTCGATCTCGCACGTGAGCGAGAGCACGTCGCCCGGCTCGACCACCCGCTTGAAGCGGCAGTCGTCGATGCCGGCGAAGAATGCGATCTTGCCCCGGTTCTCCTCCTCGACGAGGACGGCCACCGCGCCGGTCTGCGCCATGGCCTCGACGATGAGGACACCCGGCATCACCGGGCGCTCGGGGAAGTGACCCCGGAACCACCAGTCGTCCGCGCGCACGCGGCGTCGCGCGGCGACCCGCACGCCCGGGTCCAACTCGAGCACCTCGTCGATCAGGAGGAAGGGATCCCGGTGCGGCAGGATCGACTCGATGACGTCCCGGCCGAAGGGCGCCGCGGGGAGCGCGGTTGACACGGGGGCGAGTCTACTGCCGCGACCCGGACCGAACGGCGCGGCGCACGAGGCGGACTTCCGGAGCCCGGTTGCCGGCCTCGTCCCAGGCGAGAACACGGAGACGCTTCGTCCGCTGCGCGCCGCGGATCCAGACGACGCCCGGCTTCCGCACCTCCCGCCGCACGGTCGCGCCGTCGAGACGGAGCCTGAGCGTGGCGGGCTCGCTCACGCGCACCAGCAGCCTGCGGGCCGGCAGCACCTGTACCCGCGGCGCCGTCGTGTCCGCCACGAACGTCGCGGCGAAGGTGGTCGCGCCGACAGCGTCGCGTGCCTCCACGACCGCGGAGTACGTGCCGTCACGGACCGCTCCGCCGGCCCGCGCGCCGTCCCACGCGAGCTCGTGCGCTCCGGGCTCCAGGCTCCCTGCGAGCGGGCTCGCGACCCAGCGTCCGTCCCGCACGATGCGGACGCTCACGTCCGCCGCGACGGTCAGCGAGAACGCGATGTGGAGCGTGTCCCGACGTCCGTCCCCGTTCGGCGAGAACACGGCCGGCGACACGGTCACCGGCCCGAGCGTCCTGCTCACGGCCAGCGGGACGGTCACGGCGAGCTCGAGCCCCGCAGGAGTCCGACCGGTCACGACGACCTGGTAGATCCCGTCCGGGAGCGCGGCCCCGTCCACGACGAGGGTGTGGGCCCCGGCCGGCGTCCACACACGGTCGACGAGCGTCGCGATCGGGCCGCCGACCGCGTCGCGCACGTCGACGCTGACGTTCATCGCCGCGGTCAGCCGGTACGACAGCGTCGCCGAGTCGGCCTGGCCGTCACCGTTCGGACTGATCGCCTCGGGCGCGAGCACGACGTCCTGCACCGCAGGCGGCTCCGCCCCGCCGATGCGCACGGTCCCCGTGGCCGGCCGCGCGCCGCCCGCGCGGATCGCCCACGAGTAGCGGCCCCCCGCAACCCCGGTTGCGTCCCAGCTCCAGTCGACCCGCGCGCCGGTTCCCGTGCCGCGTGCCACCTCCGTGCCGGCGCCGTCGGTCACCGCCACCGTCCAGGCGAGCGCCGACGAGAGCCGGGCGCGGAAGCGCGCGGCTCGACCTCGAACCTCGGCGGACGGCTCGTACACCTTCGGGAGCCCGATGTCGTTCGCCGCGGTCGCGATCGTGTTCAGCTGCGAGTGCAGCTGGTCGCCCGGGCACTCCGTGAACCCCGTGTCGCGGTGGCCCGAGACGTTCCGCAGCAGGACCGGAAGGCCGCCCGCGTACCGCTCGCTGCCGCTCGAGATGACCGTCGTGAACCCGGTCGGGTCGACGTGTGCGAGGTCGAGGCGCCAGGCGAGCAACCGGGCGAGGGCATCCTGTGCGGCGCCCGAGGGCGCCGTGCCCCCGTACGTCCCGAGCAGGGCGACACCCACCGAGCCCGTGTTGAAGCCGAGCGCATGGGCTCCGGTGACGTTGCGGTCGACCCCGCCGTACCGGCCCTCGTAGATCGTGCCGAAGCGGTCTACGAGGAAGTTGTAGCCGATGTCGTTCCAGCCGTTCCCCTGCACGTGGTAGAGCTGGATCGCCTTCACGATCGCCGGCGCCTCGGTCCTCCTGTACCCGTTCCGGCCGGCGGTGTGGTGGACGACCGCGAACCGGAGCGCGGGGGCGTACGAGGGCGGGCCCCGGCGGATGGACTCGCTCGCGCCCCAGGAGAGCCGAGGGAGGATCGAGGGCGCGACGGTGGCCGCGGGCACACGGTGGGGAACACGGCTCTCAGGACTCCAGACGAGAACCGCGCGGACGCGTCCGACCCTGCCGACCGTGCGGGTCTGCACGCGGTCCGAGGGACCGACCCACCACGGGCTCCCGATCCGCCAGCCGGCTGCGCTCCTCGCTTCCCGCGAGCCGGGATCGGGCAGGTCCCCGGGCTCGGCGCCGGCATCCCGCCAGGCGCTCCAGCGCCCGTCGAGCGTCCGGGTGCGGAAGTGGACGCGGCCCGGTCCCCGCCAGTGGATGCCGACGAGGCTGAAGCGGGATGGGCCCGACGTCAGGGGCGTGCGCGGCTCCACGTGGCGGTCGAGCTCGACGGTCGTGACCGACGCGGGCGCGCCGAGCGCGGCGGGGGCGAGCACGAGGGCGGCCACGGCCGCGAGTGGGAGAGGGAACGTGCGTCGCATCGAGGGCCGTGTCAGCGTGGCCACGAGCAGAGTTCCGGGCAAGGGCGGCGATCCCTGCGCTGATAGAATCCTTACACCGGTGCGGAGCCGCTCTTTGCGGGGATTTCTCGTCGTGCTCGCCGCACTCGCCCTCCTCGTGCCGTCGCTCGCCGCGGGGCAGGACGAGCGGCCGCGCGTCCTCGCGGTGCAGCTCGAGAACGACATCAACCCGGTCACCCAGGAGTACGTCGAGCAGAACGTCGAGCGGGCGGAGGACGAGGGCTTCGCCGCCATGGTGCTGCTCCTCGACACCCCCGGAGGGCTCGCCTCCTCGATGCGCGGGATCGTGAAGCGCTTCCTCGCCGCGAAGGTCCCGGTGATCGTCTACGTGTCGCCGCCCGGGTCGAGCGCCGACTCCGCCGGCGCGGTCATTGCGATGGCGGCGGACGTCGCCGCGATGGCGCCGCAGACGAACATCGGCTCCTCGACGCCGATCTCCCTCGGCGGGGAGGACATCTCGGAGGATCTCCGACGAAAGGTGATCAACGACGCGGCCGCGTACACCGGCGAGCTCGCGCGCGAGCACGACCGCAACGTCCCGGCCGCCCGCCGCATGGTCACCGAGGCGGCGAACTACGGCGCCCGCGAGGCGGAGCGGATCGGGTTGGTCGATGCCGTCGCGCCCACGCTCCCCGCGCTCCTGCGCGAGGTGGACGGCACGAGGACCGTGCCGAAGGGCCTCGTCCTGGACACCGCCGGCGCGGACGTCGAGGAGGTCGAGATGAGCTTCTGGCAGCGCGCCCGGGACCTCCTCGTCGACCCGAACCTCATCACCCTCATGCTCTCCATCGGGCTGCTCGGGATCGTCGTCGAGCTGTGGAACCCGGGGCTCGTCCTCCCGGGCACGGTCGGCGTCATCTCCCTCATCCTCGGCCTCTACGGCCTCCAGGTGCTGCCGGTGTCCGTCGCAGGGCTCCTGCTGATGATCGTCGCGGCAGCGTTCTTCGTCGCGGAGGCCTTCGTGCCGACGCACGGGGCCTTGACCGTGGCCGGGGCGGTGACGTTCGTCCTCGGCGCGCTCATCCTCTTCGACCCTGCGGGAGAGGCGTACCAGGTATCGCTCCCCGTCGCGCTCGGCATCGCCGGGACCCTGGCGCTCATGCTCGGGATCGCGTTCACGCGGGTCGTCCGGGTCGCGAGGCGCCCCGCGGCCGTGGGCACGCAGGGGCTCGTCGGCGGGGAGGCGACGGTCCGCCGGGAGGGGCTCGTCTCGGTGAACGGCGAGCTCTGGCGCGCGCACACCGCCGACGGCTCTCCGCTCGTCCCGGGCGAGCACGTGCGCGTCGAGGCCGTCGAGGAGGACCTTCGCCTCGTCGTAGGATCCCTGTCGTCATCCACCCGGGAGGAGCTCCGCTGATGGAAGCCGGACTGATCGCCCTCGCTGTCGCGGTCGTCGTCGTCGTCCTCATCCTGTTCGCGGCGGTCAAGATCGCCCGCGAGTACGAGCGCGGGGTCATCTTCCGCCTCGGCCGCCTGCTCCCGACGCCGAAGGGCCCGGGTCTCTTCCTGCTCATCCCCGTGATCGACCGCATGGTCAAGGTCGACCTGCGCACGGTGACGCTCAACGTGCCGCCGCAGGAGGTCATCACGAAGGACAACGTCCCCGTCCGGGTGAACGCGGTCGCCTACTTCCGGATCGTGGAGCCGAACGCCGCGATCACGCAGGTCGAGAACTACATGGTCGCGACCTCGCAGATCGCGCAGACGACGCTGCGCTCGGTCCTGGGACAGCACGTCCTCGACGAGCTCCTCTCCGAGCGCGACAAGATCAACGCGATCCTCCAGAGCATCATCGACGACGCGACCTCGCCCTGGGGCATCAAGGTCTCCGTCGTCGAGGTGAAGGACGTCGAGATTCCCGCCGGGATGCAGCGCGCCATGGCCCGGCAGGCCGAGGCCGAGCGCGAGCGGCGCGCGAAGGTCATCTCCGCCGAAGGAGAGTTCCAGGCGTCCGAGCGCCTGAAGGACGCGGCAGCGGTGATGTCGCTGGAGCCGATCACGGTTCAGCTCCGGTACCTCCAGACCCTGCTCGAGATCGGCTCGGCGAACAACTCGACGATCGTCTTCCCCATCCCGATCGACCTCCTGACGGCACTCTCGAACGCCGCCGGCGGCGACGGAGGCGGAGGCGGAGGCGGGGCGGCCTGAAGCGCGGCTAGGACTGCTCGGGAGTCCCGACGGGACCGGTCCCGTCGGTGGACGGGTCGGTCACGGCTGCGTCGGTGGACGGGTCGGTGACGGTTGCCACGGAGACGTCGTCGGCGAGGTCGTCCGCGTCGTCGGCGTCCGAGCCGACGACCGGGGCGAGGCTCGACACGGTCTCCCGGTCTCGGAGCCGCATGACGATGACGCCCTGCGTCGCACGGCCGGAGCGCTTGATGCCGTCGACGGGCATCCTGATCACGGTGCCCCCGGTCGAGATGAGCATGACCTGGTAGCCGTCGCGGACGATCCGGGCACCGGCGAGCCTGCCCTTGCGGTCGGTCAGCTGGACGGTCTTCACGCCCATCGTGCCGCGACCCTTGACGGGATAGTCGCCGAGCCGGGTCCGCTTGCCGTAGCCGTTCTCGGTCACGACGAGCAGGCAGGCGTCGTCGACCGCGATGTCCACCTCGATCACCTCGTCCTGCGCGCGGAGCCTCATCCCCGCGACCCCGGAGGTGTCGCGGCCCATGGACCGGACCTGCTTGCCGTGGAAGCGCACCGCCTGTCCGAGCCGTGAGACGAGGAGGACGTCGTCGAGCTCGCTCGCGAGCCGGACGCCGACGAGCTCGTCGCCTTCGCGCAGCTTGATCGCGATGATCCCGTCCGCCCTGAGCGGCGTGTTGTACGCGCCGAACTCGGTCTTCTTCACCATCCCCTTGCGCGTCGCGAAGACGAGGTACTTCGCCTCCTCGAAGTTGCGCGTGGCGATGACCGCGCGGACGTCCTCGTCCTGGCGGAAGGGGAGCAGGTTCACGATCGCGCGACCCTTCGACTGCCGGGAGCCGAGCGGGAGCTCGTGCACCTTCAGCCGGTAGACCTTTCCGACGCTCGTGAAGAAGAGGATGTAGTCGTGGGTCGAGGCGACGAACAGGTGCTCGATGTAGTCGTCCTCCTTCAGATCCATCCCCATGACGCCGATCCCGCCGCGGCGCTGCTCGCGGTACGTGCTGACCGGGAGCCGCTTCACGTAGCCGGACCTGGTGATCGCGATGACCATGTCCTCCTCGGCGATCATGTCCTCGAGCTCGAGCTCGCTCTCCGCTGCGACGATCTCCGTACGCCGCTCGTCGGCACGGCCGTAGATGTCCTTCAGCTCGAGGATCTCCTCGCGCACGACCCCGTCCACCCGGGCCGGGTCGCCGAGGATCGTGCGCAGCTCCGAGATCCGCTCGACGAGGTCGGCGTGCTCATCTTCGACGCGCTTGCGCTCGAGGCCGGTGAGCGCGCGTAGCCTGAGGTCGAGGATCGCCTGCGCCTGGACCTCGGAGAAGCCGAAACGCTCCATCAAGGCGGTGCGTGCCGAGTCCGTGTCGTCGGAGGCCCGGATGAGGGCGATGACCTCGTCCAGGTTGTCGAGCGCGATCAGGTAGCCCTCGAGGACGTGCGCGCGGTCGACCGCCTTGCGGAGCTCGTACTTCGAGCGCCGGATCACGACGTCGCGCTGGTAGTTCAGATAGTGCGTGACGAGCTCGAGCAGGGAGAGGGTGCGCGGCACCCCGTCCACGAGCGCGACCGCGTTGTAGCCGAACGTCGTCTGCAGCTGCGTGTGCTTGAAGAGCTTGTTCAGGACGACCTGCGGGATCGCCTCCCGCTTCAGGTCGATCTGGATGCGCATCCCCGAGCGGTCGGAGTGGTCCTTCACGTCCGAGATCTCGCTAAGGACCTTCTCGTTCACGAGCTCGGCGATCTTCTTGATGACGCCCGAGTCGCCACCCTTCTTCACCCCGTAGGGGAGCTCGGTGACGATGATCGCGTTCTTGCCGCCCCGTAGTTCCTCGACGTGGGCTCGCGCACGCATGACGATGCGGCCGCGACCGGTCCGGTAGGCGTCGCGAATCCCGGACCTGCCCGTCACGAGCGCGCCGCTCGGGAAGTCCGGGCCCTTGACGTGCTTCATGAGGTCGTCGACGTTGGCGTCCGGCTTGTCGATCAGCTGGACGACCGCGTCCACGACCTCGCCGAGTCGGTGCGGAGGCATGTTCGTGGCCATGCCGACGGCGATCCCGGAGGAGCCGTTGACGAGGAGGTTCGGGAAGCGAGAGGGGAGGACGGAAGGCTCGCGCCGGGACTCGTCGTAGTTCGGGACGAAGTCCACCGTGTCCATGTCGATGTCCCGCAGCATCTCCGTCGCGAGCCGGGTGAGACGGCACTCCGTGTAGCGCATCGCGGCCGCCGGGTAGTCGTCGATGTTCCCGAAGTTCCCCTGCCCGTCCACGAGCGGGTAGCGCAGCGAGAACGACTGCGCCATGCGGACGAGCGTGTCGTAGATCGCCTGGTCGCCGTGCGGGTGGTAGTAGCCCATGACGTCGCCGACCACACGCGCGCACTTGAGGCGGGGCCGGCCCGGCTGCAGCCCGGCCTCGTGCATCGCGTACAGGATCCTGCGATGCACGGGCTTCAGCCCGTCACGCACGTCCGGCAGCGCGCGCGAGACGATGACGCTCATCGCGTAGTCGAGGAAGCTCGAGCGCATCTCCTGCTCGAGCTCGCGCCCCTCGATGCGACCCGAACCCAGCGGCTCGACGACCTCAGACACGGCGCTCCTCCCTCCGACCAGGCCGCCCTGAGCTCACGGTCGCGGCCGGAGGACGGCTTCGCAGGCAGGAAGTCCAGGAGCGAGCCGAGAGCGACCGAGCGCGCACGAGGGGGTGCGTGGGGGAACCATGGGGTCCCCCGCGATCGCTAGACATCGAGGAACCTCACCTCGCGGGCGTTCTGCTCGATGAACTCGCGGCGGGGCTCCACCTGGTCGCCCATGAGCGTCGCGAACACGCGGTCTGCCGCGGCGGCGTCCTCCACCTCGACGCGGATGAGCATCCGGTTCTGCGGGTTCATGGTCGTCTCCGCCAGCTCCTCGGCGTCCATCTCGCCGAGGCCCTTGAAGCGGCTGACCTGGATGCCCTCCTTCGCCAGCTCGAGCGCCTGCTCGCGCAGCTGTCCGAACGTCTCCGGCTCACGCGACTTCTTGCCGAAGCGGAGCGTGAACGGGGGCTGCCCGACGATCTCGGCGAGCCGGCCGTACGTCTTGCGCACGTTCGCGTAGATCGGGGAGGCGAGGAGCTCGGCCGGCACGACGACGCTCGCGGCGGCGCCGGTCTCCTTCTCCACGACGCGGAGGGTCGTGCCCGAGTCGTCCGCGGAGAGCACGGAGAGCTCGTACCCGTTCGGCTCGAGGCTGCCGAGCGCGTCCGCCAGGGTGGCGTCGCCGGCGTCGGTCTCGACCAGACGGTGGTCGACGACGAAGTTCGCTGCGGCGGGTCCGTAGTCCTCGCGCAGCCGCGAGACCCAGCCGTCGAACTCGTGCAATACCCGCGCGAAGCGTCCGTAGCGGGACTCCGTGAACTTCTGGGTGTCCCCCGCACGATCCGTGACCTCCATGTCCTTCACCCGCTCGCGGACGAGCAGGTCCTCGAACTGCGACTCCTTCTCGACGTAGCGCTGCTGGTTCCCGATCTTCACCCGGTAGAGCGGCGCGACCGCGATGAACACGTGCCCGCGCTCCACGAGCTCCTGCATCTGTCGGTACAGGAAGGTGAGGATCAGCGTGCGGATGTGAGCTCCGTCGACGTCGGCGTCCGTCATCACGATCACACGGTGGTAACGGAGCTTCGAGAGGTCGAACTCCTCGCCGATCCCGGTGCCGATCGCGGTCACGATGGCCTGGATCTCCTCGTTCGAGAGGACCTTGTTGATCCGGTTCTTCTCGGCGTTGATCACCTTCCCGCGCAGCGGGAGGATCGCCTGATAAGTGCGGTCGCGGCCGTCGACGGCCGAGCCGCCGGCGGACGGGCCCTCGACGAGGAAGAGCTCGGCCTCCTCGGGATCCGAGATCTGGCAGTCCGCGAGGCGGCCGGGCAGCGAGTTCGACTCGAGCGCGCTCTTCCGCCTCGTGAGCTCACGCGCCTTGCGGGCCGCCTGGCGCGCGCGCGCGGCCGAGACCGCCTTCGTGATGATCTGGCGCGCGTCCGTGGGGTTCTCCTCGAGGAACTCGGCCAGCCGCTGGTTGACCGTGGTCTTGACGAGCGTCTCGACGGGCGGATTCCCGAGCTTCGTCTTCGTCTGTCCCTCGAACTGCGGGTTGCGGAGCTTCACGGAGATGACGGCGGCGAGGCCCTCGCGCACGTCCTCCCCCTCGAGGTTCTCCTCCTTCTCCTTCAGCAGACCCTTGTCGCGCGCATAGCGGTTGAGCGTCCCGGTCAGCGCCGCGCGGAAGCCGGAGAGGTGTGTGCCGCCCTCCGTCGTGTTGATGTTGTTCGCGAACGAGAAGACCGACTCGACGTACGAGCTGTTCCACTGCATCGCGATCTCGACCTGGCCCTCGCCGCTCTCCCCCTCGAAGTAGACGACGTGCTTGTGGACGGGCTCCTTCGCGTCGTTCACATGCGCGACGAAGTCGCGGATGCCGCCCTCGTAGTGGAACTCCTCGGTCTTGCCGCCGGCGCGCTCGTCGCGCAGGACGATCCTGAGCGCCCGGGTCAGGAACGCCGTCTCGCGCATGCGCTGCGAGAGCGTCGCGGCGGCCAGCTCGGTCTCCTCGAAGACCTCCGGGTCGGGCAGGAACGAGATCGTCGTCCCCGTGTCGCCCTTCGCGGCCGTCCCGACCTCCACGATGTCCGTCGTGGGCTCGCCGCGCGCGAACTCCTGCCGGTAGACCTTGCCGCCGCGACGCACCTCCGCCACGAGCCACTCCGAGAGCGCGTTGACGACCGAGACGCCGACGCCGTGCAGCCCGCCCGAGACCTTGTAGCCCTCGCCGCCGAACTTCCCGCCGGCGTGGAGCTTCGTGAGCACCACCGTGAGCGCCGAGAGCCCCTGGTCCTCGATCACGTCCACCGGGATGCCCGCACCGGCGTCCTTCACCGTCACCGAGTTGTCCGGATGGATGGTCACGTCGACGAGGTCGTTCCGGCCCGCGAGGGCCTCGTCGACGGCGTTGTCGACGACCTCGTATACCAGGTGATGGAGGCCACGAGAGCCCGTCGAGCCGATGTACATGCCCGGCCGCAGACGGACCGGCTCGAGACCTTCGAGGACGGTGATGTCTTTTGCGGTGTAGGCTGTTTCGGTCATGAAAAAAGCCCTGCAAATCAGCATTTTGCGGGGCAGTCGAAGTGTATCAGAAAGCGCGGCCGGACCGGGCCCGGGCGATGCTCGCACGGGCGGCCTGGGAGACGAGCCGGCGGAGCTCCGGATCCTCGATCGCGGAGGCGGCGGCGTCGGCCGCTGCAGCGACCTCGGGGGCAACCTCGGGAGCGACGCCGGCCAGCACCGAGGCCGCGGGCTCGGCGGCTCCCGGCTCGGGGACGGGCCCCACGCGAAACCGGATCCCGGGTGGAGCGGAGTCGCCCAGCTCGGCGGCCAGGCGCTCCGTCACCTCGCCCGCAAGTCGGTCGAGCTCGAACGCCCACGTCGCCGAGGACGTCGCCACGTGGAGGGTCCCGTCGCGGGCCAGGCGCAGCGGCCAGGCCTGCCGGGCGACGGTCTCGCCAACCGCACGCGGCCACGCGGCGGCGATCTCGGCGAGCGCGAGCGCTTGCCCGCCGCCCGAGCGCGACAGCTCACGCCGGATCTCGTCGCCGATTCGCTCCATCAGCCCGGCCGGACCTCGCCTCGCGAGACGGCGAGATGCTGCGCCGGCTCTCCCGGCAACGCGGATCGGGACGTCGTCGTGACCACGGTCTGACCCTCCCCCCCGATCATGCCGCCGAGCGCCCGCCTCCGCTCCTCGTCGAGCTCGGAGAGCACGTCGTCGAGGAGGACGAGGGGTCGCACCGCGACCTGCGCCACGAGAGCCTGCGCCTCGCCGAGCACGAGGGCGAGGACGGCGATGCGCTGCTCTCCCTGTGACCCGAAGCTGCGGAGATCACGGCCTTCCGCCCGCAGCTCGACGTCGTGCAGGTGCGGGCCGGCGCCGGTGGCGCCGCGCTCGAAGTCCTTCGCGAAGCGCGCCTCGAGCTCGGCCGCGGTCGCGGGCTCACCGGCGTAGGCGAGCGTCGCGCCGGAGACCCCGAGCTGGTCCGCGCAGGACGTGAAGCACGGCGCGAGGAAGTCGATCGCGGCACGGCGCGCCTCGACCAGCTCCCGTCCGAGGGCGCCCACGGCCTCCGTCCACGGACTCACCGCCTCGCGCGTGGAGGCGCCTGCGGCGAGGCGGCGAAGCGCCGCATTCCGCTGGCCGACAGCCGCCGCGTACTCGACGGGAAGCGAGGCCTTCGCCGGGAGCAGCCGGCCGAGGCTCCGGTCGAGGTACGCACGCCGCGCCGCAGGGCCGCCCTTCACCACAGCCAGGCGGTCCGGGGTGAAGACGAGCGTCTGCAGCCCCGACCGCAGCTGCTCTGCCGACCGCAGCCGCTCGCCGTTCAGGGTCGCGCGGCGAGCCTCGCGGACGCTGAGGCGGACATCCGCCTCGAACTCGTGCCTCCCGACGTCCCCCGCGAGCCGCACACGGCCAGCCTCCTCGCCGAAGCGTACGAGCTGGGCGTCGCTGCGGGCTCGGGGCGAGAAGCCCTGCGTCCCGACGTGCAGCGCCTCGAGCAGGTTCGTCTTCCCCGCCCCGTTCGGGCCGGTCACGAGCACGACGCCCGGCTCGAGCGCCGTCTCGAGGCCTGGGTACGAGCGGAAGTCGCGGAGCGTGACCTCGCGGACGATCAGCCCGCGAGGCGGATGGGCATGATCAGGTACCAGAAGCCCTCGTCAGGCGAGACGACGAGGCCCGGGCGCAGGGGGTTGATCAGCTTCAGCTGCACGGTGTCGCCCGCCACGGCCTCGAGTCCGTCGCGCAGGAAGTCGGGGTTGAACCCGATCTCGAGCGGGTCCCCGGTGTACTCGATCTGGAGCGACTCGTGCGCCTCGCCGACGTCCTGCGTCTGGGCGGACACGCCGAGCTCGCCCTCGGCGAAGCGGAGGCGGAGCGGCGCGTTTCTCTGCGCCAGGACTCCCGCGCGGCGAATGACGTTCAGGAGCGGCTCCCGCGCAGTCGTGACCTCGGCCTCGAAGCTCTCGGGAAGCAGCTGCCCGTAGTTCGGGAACTGTCCGTCGATGCGCCTGCTCGTGAGCCACACGTCGCCTGCGTTGAACACGACGTGGTTCTCGTGGCTGCCGAGGCCGACCTCCTCGCCTCCCGAGGCGAGGCGGACGAGCTCCTGGAGCGCGCGGGCCGGGATGATCGCCTCCACGTCGGGGCCGGCGGACTCGAGCGTCGTCTCCTTGACCGCGAGGCGGTACGAGTCGGTCGCGGCCATGACGAGCTTGTCGCCCTCGAACTTCACGAGGATGCCGGTGAGGACCGGCCGCGACTCGTCCCGCGAGGCGGCTCGCGCGACCTTCTCGATCGTCGCGAGGAGCGCGGGCGCGGCGATCGCGTGCAGCGGCACGTCGAGCGGCGGGAGGCGCGGGAAGTCCTCTGCGCTGTACACGTTGAGCCGCGACGAGTGGCTCCCGGAGGTAACTGACAGCACACCTTCGCCCTCCTCGTGGACGAGCGTCACGCTGTCGTCCGGCAGGAGCCGCACGAGGTCGGTGAGAAGCCGGCCCGGGACGACGACGGAGCCGTCCCCGGAGACCTCCCCGGAGACGGTCGCGCGCAGGGAGATCTCCATGTCGGTCGACGCGAGCGTCAGCTTCCCCTCCTCCGCCCGGAGGAGGATCCCGCTCAGCACCTGCACCGCTCCACGGGTGGAGATCCCGCGGGCGACGACGCCGAGCGCCTCCGCCAGGTCCGAACGCGAGCAGGTCGCGCGGAGCTCGGTCGACGTGGCCATGTCTGTGGTCATTACCTAAAGAGAAGTGTTCGTAGTGCTAGTAGGAGTGTGAACAACGGGGAAGATGGGAGGATTGTGGGCCCTGAGCGGGGAAATCGCGTGTGGACGGCGGTGTGGGTGCGCGTCCACGCTATCCACGACCGAAACGAGGAGGAGCCGCGGGACCCCCACTTCAGCGGGCCTGCTTGATGCGCGCGGTGAGTTCTTGCACGAGGTTGTACACAGACCGGTCCTCGCGGATCAGGCGCGTGATCTTCGAGGTGGCGTGGATCACGGTCGTGTGGTCGCGCCCGCCGAACTCCTTCCCGATCTTGGGCAGCGAGGAGTCGGTGAGCTCGCGGGAGAGGTACATCGCGACCTGTCGCGGGTACGCGACCGCCTGCGAGCGGCGTGGGCTGACGAGCTCCTCGAGCGTCACCCCGAACCGCTCCGACACGGCCTCCTGGATCCGCGGGATCGTGACCTCGGGCGCCGCGCTCCCCTGCGGGAAGACGTCCTTCAAGACGTGCTCGGCGAGCTCGACCGTCATGGGCCGGTCGGTGAGCGACGAGAACGCGACGACGCGCGTGAGCGCGCCCTCGAGCTCGCGGATGTTCGAGGACACGCGGCCCGCGATGAACGTCAGCACCTCCGGGTCGGTGACCGCGATCTGCTCGGTGTTCACCTTCTTGCGCAGGATCGCGATGCGGGTCTCGAGATCGGGCGGCTGGATGTCGGTCAGGAGCCCCCACTCGAACCGCGAGCGCAGGCGCTCCTCGAGCGTCGCGATCTCGCGGGGCGGCCGGTCGGAGGAGATGATGATCTGGGCGCCGCCCTCGTACAGGGAGTTGAAGGTGTGGAAGAACTCCTCCTGGATCCGCTCCTTCCCCTCGAAGAACTGGATGTCGTCGATGAGGAGGAGGTCGTAATTGCGGTACCGGCGCTTGAAGCCCTCGATGCGCTTGTCCCGGAGCGAGTCGATGAAGTCGTTCATGAACGTCTCGCTCGTGACGTAGCGCATCGTCATCCGGCGCGAGTGCTGCCGGACGTAGTGGCCTATCGCCTGCAGCAGGTGCGTCTTCCCGAGCCCGGTCCCGCCGTAGATGAAGAGCGGGTTGTACGCCTGGGCCGGGGCCTCGGCGACGGCGAGCGCGGCCGCGTGGGCGAAGCGGTTGGACGAGCCGATCACGAAGAGGTCGAACGTGTACTTCGAGTTGAGCTCGACCTCCGTCGAGTCCCGCTCCCCGAGCTCCTGCACGCGCTCCCGCGGGGCGGGCGGCGGCGCCGGCACGCCCGGCGCCGCGGCCCTGCGGGCACGTTCGACCGCGAACGAGACGAGGACGTCCTGCCCGAGGGACTCGCGCGCGGCGCCGACGACGAAGGCCTGGAAGTGGCTCTCGATCCAGTCCCGCGTGAAGTCGTTCGGAACGACGACGACGAGACCCTCCTCGCCCAGGGAGCGCGGCTCCGCATGGGCGAACCACGTGTCGTAGGTCGTCTCGCTCAGCGTCTCGCGCAGCCTGCCGGCGATGGCGTCCCACAGGCTGTCGGCGGTCGTCTCGGTTGCGTGCTCCACCCGTCCTCGGGCTCGGTTGAGGTTCGGAAGAGCGCCGAGCATATCAGCGCTCGGAGGCCGCCTCAACGCCGCCCGATGGAGCACCTGTGGAAGAATAAGTACCTGATTTGCAGGGATTTACCGCATTCCACACTCTTCTCCACAGGTGTGGACGAACGCGTGCGAGTCGCCATCCGAGACAACGCACAGGCCGCGTGAGCAGCGGTTTCGAAGCGTCGACGCCGCTCCGCTCTGTGGAAAAGGTCGAGTCGGGAGACGTCGCTATACTCCGCTCTCCCGGCCGCGCGTCGGCCTCTCTCCTCTCTCCGGACACACGTGAAACGCACCTATCAGCCGAACGTCCGCCGTCGCAAGCGCAGGCACGGGTTCCGCGCCCGCATGTCGAGCCGCGCCGGCCGCGCCATCCTGAAGCGGCGCCGCGCGCGGGGGCGCAAGCGCCTCTCCGCGTAGCCTCCCGCCCGTGCAGCGCCGCCACCGGCTCTCCCGTTCGCGGGACTTCGACGCCGTCTATCGCCGCGGGACCTCGGCGTCGACCCGGTACCTCGTCCTGCACTGGTTCCCGCGCGAGGACGGGGAGGACGGCCCCTCGCGGCTCGGCCTCGCGGTGCCCCGCTCGGTCGGCCCCGCCGTCGTGCGGAACAGGGTGAAGCGGCTGCTGCGCGAGGCGTGGCGGGAGCTGCTCGCCGAGGTGCCGGCCGGCCACGACTACGTGCTCGTCGCGCGCGCCGGGCTGGCCGAGCCCGCCCGCACGCGCGGGCTCGAGTGGCTGACCGCCGAGATCGCCGACGCCCTCGCGAAGGTGCGCTCGTGAAGTACGTCGGGATCGGTCTCGTGCATGCCTGGCGGTGGACCTTCGGCCTGCTCACGCCGAGCGGGACGTGCAAGTACCACCCGAGCTGCTCGCAGTACGCCATCGACGCCCTGCGCGAGTTCGGCCTCGCGCGCGGGACGGTGCTCGCGGGCTGGCGGGTCCTGCGCTGCAACCCGTGGAGCCACGGCGGCGTGGACTACGCGCGCGACCAGCGGCTCTTCCCGCTCCTCCGCTCGCGGAGGGCGCGGACGTGATCGTCGCCGGGATCCTCTCCCCGATCGAGAACGTCCTCACGGAGGTCCTCACCTGGCTCCACGACTCGGCCGGGTTCACCTGGGCGTGGTCGATCGTCGCGCTGACCGTGATCGTGCGGATGCTGCTCGTGCCCCTCGCGATCAGGCAGATCCACTCGATGCAGAGCCTGCAGATCCACGCGCCCGAGATGAAGGCGATCCAGCAGCGCTACAAGGCGGACCGTCAGCGGCAGAGCGAAGAGCTCATGAAGTTCTACCGCGAGAACAAGATCAACCCGTACGCGTCCTGCCTGCCGATCGTCTTCCAGATCCCCATCTTTATCGCGCTCTTCTTCGTCCTCCGCGACTTCGAGGACGAGATCTTCCCGCAGTTCCCCGAGTCGACATTGCAGTGGCTGAACCTCGTGGACATCACCGAGCCGACGAAGGACGGCTGGGGGCCCGTGCTCCTCGTCGTGTACGTGATCAGCCAGCTCACCTCGACCTGGCTCATGTCCACGCAGATGCAGTCCACGGCCCAGCGCGTGATGATCATGGTGCTCCCGGTCGTCTTCATCCCCTTCATCCTCAACTTCCCGTCCGGGCTGATGATCTACTGGCTAACCACGAACCTGTGGACCACCGGGCAGGGGATCGTCACCCGCCGCCTGATGCCGAGGCCGCCGCCGCCACCGAAGCGGTCGAGCCGGACACCGCCCAGGGAGGAGCCCGCCGTGGCGCAGGGAGACGGCTCGGCCGACGGCCCCGAGACGGGTGCGCCCGCGCGCACCGGGACCCCGAAGCGCGTGAAGCGCAAGAAGAAGGGCGGGAGGCCACGGTGACGGGCCCGGGCGCGGTGCGGGTGGAGGCGACGGGCGAGACCGTCGGCGAGGCGAAGTGGGCGGCGGTGCGGCAGCTCGAGCAGCTCGTGCCGGGGCTCGACCGCGACCGCGTCGAGTTCCAGGTCGTGACCGAGGGCGAGCGCGGCCTGCTGGGCGTGGGGTACACGCCCGCGCACGTCATCGCGGTCGCGCCGGCGCCCCCGGGGCAGGACGCGGAGCCGGCGGGCAGCGAGGCGGCCTCCGACGCCCGGGAGTTCGTGGAGCGCGTCGCCGCCGCCATCGGCGCGGACGTGACGACGTTCGTGGCGGAGCGCGAAGGGACCGTGACCGTCACCTGCTCGGGACGGGACCTCGGTCTCCTCATCGGGAAGCACGGCCAGACGATCGACGCGATCCAGTACCTCGCGAACGCGGTTGCCCGGACGGCCGGCCGCGAGAACGAGGTCGTCGTGGACGCGGCCGGCTACCGCGCCCGCCGTGCAGCCTCGCTGGAAGCCGTGGCACAGCGCTCCGCGCGCCGCGCCGCCGCGACAGGCCGGCCGGTGGACCTCGACCCGATGACGGCGGTGGAGCGGAAGATCGTCCACGAGGCGCTCAAGGACGACCCCGAGGTCGAGACCGAGAGCGTCGGCTCCGAGCCGAACCGGCACGTCGTCGTCGTTCCCAGGCACGCGTCGGTCTGACGTGTCCCAGGCGCTGCTCGAGCGGTGGCTCGAGGAGCTTCTCGCGACGCCCGGGCTGACGTCGCTCTCCGATCGCGCGGTCGCGCGGCGCGTCCTCCTCGACGACGCCCGCCGGGCGACGCAGCTCGTGCGCGCCGAGGAGAGCCCGGTCGTGGACGTCGGATCGGGCGGCGGCTCCCCGGGGCTCCCACTCGCGGTTGCGCTTCCCGGCTTCCGGTTCACCTTCCTCGAGGCCGAGCGACGCAAGTGCGAGTTCCTCCGTCGCGTGGCTGCTGGGCTGGCGAACGTGGAGGTGGTGTGGGGGCGCGCGGAGGAGCAGGCCGGCGACAGGTTCGGCGTCGCCCTCGCCAAGGCGCTCGCCAGGCCGCCCGTGGCCGCCGAGCTCTGCCTCCCGCTCGTGCGCGAAGGTGGCGCCGCGATCCTGTGGGTCGGCGAGACGGCGGACCGAGGGCAGGTCGCGCGCGCTGCGGCGCGGCTCGCCGCGACGCTCGAGCGCGAGGAGGACGGCCTGCTCGTGCTCCGCAAGACGGGCCCGACCCCGCACGGCTTCCCCCGCCGTCCCGGCATGGCGAAGAAGCGCCCGCTCGCCTAGCCGTCGGCGTTGATCCAGAAGGCGCGGTACGCGACGAGCGGGTGGGAGTGCGGCCGCTCCGCACGACCCGCAACGGGGAAGCCCCACGAGGCGACCTCCGCTTCGAGCGTGCGGCGCGCGCGCTCCTCGTTGAAGACGCCGACGACGAGACGGCCGCAGTACCCGAGCAGGCGCTCGACGAGCTGCTGCTGGCGCGTCCGTGGGACGTAGTCGAGCCCGGTGCGGACGACGTCGAAGTGACGGGGCGACCGCCAGGTGAGCGCGTTTCCGACCCAGATGCGTCCGGCCCAGCGGGGAAGCCTGCTGCGGGCGAGCTCCGCGAGCTCGGGCGAGATCTCGAGGCCGTACGGCTCGACCCCCGCCCAGCGGGACATGCTCTCCATCAGGTGACCGTTCGCGCACCCGACGTCGAGGAAGGACTGTCCCGGCTCGACCGCCTCCGCGAGGAGCGAGCGGGCGCGCTCCCAGCCCGCGGCGTCCCGGCTCGATCCGGACCCGCCCTCGGGCGTCGAGGCGGCGAGGTACGCGGGAACCACGAGGCCGGCCATCGCAGCGTGCCACGCATCGTCGTCGAGCTCCCCGCGCTCGTAGGCGGCGTCCACGGCGGCGACCTCGCGCCACCGCCGTTCCTTGGCCGCCTGCACCTCCTCGTGCACGCGGCGAGGGTAGCCCGTGTCGCGTCCGGGGCCGCGACTAGCCTGGGCGGGTGCCCACGCGCGTGTACGCGGTCGCCAACCAGAAGGGCGGCGTCGGGAAGACGACCACCGCCGTCAACGTCGGGGCCTGCCTGGCAGAGGCGGGCGAGCGCGTCCTCCTGGTCGACCTCGATCCCCAGGCGAACGCGACCTCGGGGCTCGGACTGCGGGCGAACGGCGCCTCGACCCACGACCTCCTGGACGGCGTGCCCCTGTCCGCGCTCGCGAAGCCGTCCGGATTCGCGAACCTCGACGTGGTCATGGCGAAGAGCGACCTCGCCGCGGCCGCCGTGGAGCTCTCCTCGCGCGAGGGCGGCGAGCGCTACCTCGCCGAGGCGCTCGCCGGCGCGCTCGATCCGTACTCGTTCGTGTTCCTCGACTGCCCGCCCTCGTTCGGCCCGCTGACCGTGAACGCGCTGGCGGCGGCGGACCGCGCGCTCGTCCCCGTGCAGGCGGAGTACTACGCGCTCGAGGGACTCTCGCAGCTCCTCGGGACGATCAACCTCGTCAAGGCGCGGCTCAACCCCGACCTCGCGGTCGCGGGCATCCTGCTCACGATGGCCGACGGGCGAACGAGGCTCGCGGCCGAGGTCGAGGAGGAGCTGCGGAGCCACTTCGGCGGCCTCGTGCTCACGACGACCGTGCCCCGCTCGGTGCGCCTCGCCGAGGCTCCGAGCCACGGGCTTCCCGCGATCGCCCACGACCGGCGTTCCGCCGGCGCGCAGGCGTACTGGAAGGTGGCGATGGAGCTTGTCGAGCGTTCCTAGGGAGCGGCGCGGCCTCGGCCGCGGCCTCGAGGTGCTGCTGGGAGAGGGGAGCCAGCCCGAGCTGCTCCATCTTCCCGTCGAGTCGATCCACCCCAACCCGCGCCAGCCGCGCCGGCGGTTCGAGCCGGAGGCCGCCTCGGGCCTCGCCGCGTCGATCAGGCATCAGGGGATCCTGCAGCCGATCGTCGTCCGCAAGCGCTCCGAGGGCGGGTACGAGCTCGTCGCCGGCGAGCGGCGGTGGCGCGCCGCGCGGGCGGCGGGCATCCCCACGCTGCCGGCCCTCGTCCGCGACGTCGGCGACCGCGACTCGCTGCTCCTCGGGCTCGTCGAGAACGTCGCCCGCGAGCAGCTCTCCCCGGTCGAGGAGGCGCGCGCGTACGCGTCCCTCGTCGACGAGTTCGAGCTCACCCTCGGCGAGCTGGCCGAGCGCGTCGGACGCTCGAAGTCGGCGGTCTCCAACCGTCTGCGCCTGCTCGAGCTGCCGGAGGAGGTGCTCTGGATGCTCGCGCGCGGCGACCTGAGCGAGGGCCATGCCCGCGCGGTCCTCTCCCTGCAGGACGACGACGCCCGGCGCAGGCTCGCGCGCCGGATCGTGCAGGAGGGGATGACCGTCCGCGCGACCGAGCGAGCAGCCCAGAACGGCGGGGCGAAGCGGCGGCCACGCCGCTCCGCCGCGTACGATCCGGCCCTCGTCGAGCGCGCCGTGACCGCCGCGCACCGTCTCGCCGGGCACCCGGTCCGGATCGCGCCCGGCACGCTGCACGTGAGCTTCGGCGACGAGACGGGCCTCGCCGAGCTCGTCGAGGCGCTCGAGGCCGTCGTAGTACCGAGCCGGTAGGAGATCGAAGGCCGGCTCTGCCGGTTCGGAGAGAGCGACGCTCGAGGGAAGCCGGCTCGACCCAGCTCGCGAAGAGGCGGGGGATGCGAAGCTGCCACCAGAGCGGCCGCCTCCAGGAGGACTCGCGATGCGGAAGCGCCAGTCGGCGTTTCCGCGTCTGCGTCGGGCATGGGCGATCCTGGACTCGAACCAGGGGCCTCCGCCTTATCAGAGCGGCGCTCTAACCGACTGAGCTAATCGCCCGCGGCCGCA
>Ga0075313_1000003_pt1 | contig 53812 bp, 42 predicted proteins | sample MayberryNE_Catta_3_FD_120051 | JGI IMG/M metagenome (GOLD analysis project Ga0075313, IMG submission 120051) | Natural and restored wetland microbial communities from the San Francisco Bay, California, USA, that impact long-term carbon... | ecosystem: Environmental > Terrestrial > Soil >...
CAGCCAGCGCCCCGCGTGGTCGCCCAGGAAGGAGCTCTCGATCTCGTCGACGAAGCGCGCGTCCCCCTCCTCACCCCGCTCGGCCAGCGCCACGCGCTCGAGCTCGAGCAGCGCGAGGAACTCGAGCTCGCAGCCAAGGTGGTCGGGGCGTTCCGCGGCCGGGCCGTGCGGCTCCGCGCCGAACGCGAGGTAGAACCCGGACACGTCCGCGAGCTGGCGCCCCTGCCGCAGCGGGTCGAGCTCGTAGCTCCCCTCGTACGGGGAGACGGCGACCCTGCCGCCGAAGAGTGTCTGGTACTCGGCCGCCACGTCCTGCGGGGAGGAGGAGCGGAGCGCCGCGAGGTGCTCCTCGACCTCGAGCGGCGCCCCGGTCTCGACGAGTGCCTGGGCGAGCGCCTCCACCTCCGCGCGCGTCGCGGCTGTCGGGGGCGCGAAGCCGAGCGAGAGCAGGCGCCAGAGCGCCGCGCGTCCCACCTCGTGCCTCGCCAGGGTCGTCACTCCTCCTCCACGATCAGGGTCTGCCAGTCCGCGTAGTGCTTCCTGCCGCCGCGGTTCTCCTGCGAGCCGAGCCAGACGGCGAAGGCGATCGGCCAGGACGTGCCCGGCGCGATCGGGTCGCCCACGCCGGCGCGGTCGGCCGGGAAAGAGAGCGCCACGCGCCAGCGGCCGTCCTCGTGCACCCCGTGGCCGCTCGCTGTCTGCCCGCGGAGGTGCGTGACCGAGCCGAAGCCCTCGGCGACGACCTCCTCGATCGGTGTCGTCCTGAAGTTCTGCGAAAGCGGGTTCCCCGCCTTGCGCCCGACCCAGTACAGCTCGGCCGTCTGGCGCGGGAGCACGTCGTCCGGCATCACGTCGTGGACGACCTCCGGGTAGATCTGGTCGACACCGGTCTTCCCGTCCGAGTCGAGATCGCGCTGCCAGGTGGCCCGCCACTGGAGGATGTGGACGGGGTTCCCCGGAGCCCCCATGGTGATCGCCGGAGGGCTCGCCCCCAGCCGGGCGGGCAGCTGGACGGCGACCGCGTCGTGGTAGCGGCGGATCCCGTCCAGGTCGTCGACCTCGTCGTCCTCCCACTCGACGAGGAGGGCGACCTGATTCGCGTTGTACGCCGCGCGCGCCCGGAGCTCGACGACGCCCGTGCGATCGAGGTATGGGGGCACGAGCTGCTGCGCCACGAGCGGGACGAGGACGCGCTCCGCATCGCGCCACGGCGCGGCTCCCGGATCGCGGAGCGGGATCTCGCCCGCGTGCCGGCGGGCGACGATCGGAGCCCCCGTCACGACGGGCGCCTCCTTGCGCCGCTCGACGGCCGTCGCAATCCCGGCGACGCCGGCTCCTGCCGCGACTACCGCGCCGGCAGTGACCCCTCCGTACACGAGCACGTCCTTGCGGGTGACCTTGTCGCTCATCGTGTCCTCACGTGTTGTGGCGGTAGCCGGTCGCGGGCTCGCCCGCGACCTCGGTCGCGAACTCGAACTCCCGAACGAAGGTGGGCTCGCGCAGCGGGACGCCGACGATCTCCTCGCCCTGCTCGTCGTACGCGCGCGCGATCCCGTCGCGCACGTCCCAGGTGTCCATGATCCGCTCGGTCGCCCCGAAGAGCATGAGCAGGCCGAGGAGCTCCGGGTCGTCCTTCGCGCCGAGGTACATGTCGATCGCGCGGTCGACTCCGGGGCCGAACATCTGCGTCAGGTACCGAGTCGGGACGTGTACGGGCGGGATGTAGTAGACGTTCGGCTCCAGACCCAGCTGCGGGTAGAGCGGGAGTGCCAGCTTGCGGACGTGGACGAGGAAGTCGGCGGGCTTGCTCGGATCCGCGTCCTCGGGCGCCGAGAGGTAGTTCGTCAGGCGCAGGCGCCCGATGCAGGCGGTCGTGCACTGCGTCTGGAGCCCTTCCTCGAGCTTCGGGTAGCAGCCGATGCACTTCTCGGAGACGCGCGTCTCCAGGTTGAACATCGTCTTCTTGTAGGGGCAGGCCGTGAGGCACTCCTGGTAGCCGCGGCAGCGTTCCTGGTCGACGAGGACGATCCCGTCCTCCGGCCGCTTGTAGATCGCCTGACGCGGGCACGCGGCGACGCAGGCCGGGTACGTGCAGTGGTTGCAGATCCGCTGCAGGTAGTACATCCACATCATCGAATGCCGCCCGCCGGGGATGTGCGTCGTCTCCTCCGCGTTCCCGGTGGGCTCGTCCTCGCCGATGTTCGGATGGCTCCAGTCCTCCTCCGCCGGCGTCCAGCCGAGCACGCGCTCGCCGGGGGGCGCAGCCTCGAAGACCGTCTGGCCGGTGTAGACGTCGTCCGTCCACTCCTGCTCGCCGAGAAGCCCGAGGATGTTGACGTCCCAGCCCATCGGGTAGAAGCCGTACGGCTTCGTCTCGATGTTGTTCCAGAGCATGAACTCCTGGCCCTTTCCCCACGTCCAGGTGCTCTTGCAGGCGATCGTGCAGCTCTGGCACGCGATGCACTTGTTCGTGTCCATGATCATCGTGAACTGGCGCCGCGGCCGGTCCGCGTCGTACGGGTAGTCCATCTCGCGCCCGAGCTGCCAGTTGCGCACCTTCGCCATCGCTCACGCACCCCGCTTCCGCGTCACGAACTCGCCCGCGAGGTAGGCGCGCATCGCCTCCGAGGGGGCGTCCGGCCTCAGCCCGAGCGAGGTGGGGCGCCACGCTCCCCCGCCGGGAGAGCCCTCGTCGGCCTTCTCGATCTTGACGAACGCCTCCTTCGGCGCGCCCGAGGGCGAGTGCACGTCTGCCTCGAAGCCCGTCCCGATCGTCTGCCCGAAGTACGCCTTGCGCGTCATCGAGTCGGTCATCTGCGTCGGCCGCAGGTAGGCCCGCGTGCCCGACTGGTGGCTGCCGTGGCGGAAGAGCGCGACGTAGCGGGTGTTCGGGTTCTGCGCGGGGCCGCCGGGCACGTCCTTCTGCGCCTGGACGGTGCCCGGGGTCGCCGCGTACATGTTGAACCAGGTGCGGATGACACCCCTGGGCATCCCGGAGTAGACGCGCACGCGCATCATCGCGCGTGCGACCTCGTAGTAGTCGTCGTCCGGGCTTGCTCCGCGGTACGGGCGGTCGTCGGGGTCGGCGTCGACCCAGATGTAGTCGCCGTCGCGCAGGCCGAGCTCCTTCGCGTCGCGCGGGTTCACCTCCGCGTACGCCTCTCCGGTCCACGGCGTGCGCGGGTCGCGCCGGTACGGGTCGCCGAAGGGGCCGAAGAGCATTGCGATCCAGTCCGAGTCGACCGCGGTCGAGTGCGCACCCCAGCGGTACTTCGGCGTCTGGAAGATGAAGCGGTAGTCGGGGTCGCGCTCGTTCAGGGGATGCTTCGTCACGCGGAGCTCGTCCCAGGTGCGGACGACGTTGCGGTACTGCCGCGTCTCCACGTCGAGCTGCGACTCGGGCACGCCGTACTCCTCCGGCCCCCGCGGAGCGATCGACGGGTGCTTGCGGTTCGAGAGGATCGCGTTCGGCTCGTGGAAGGTGGCGTCCACGGGCTCGCGCCAGACGGGAAGCGACTCGCCCGCCTCCTGCCACTCGCGCTCGGGGCGGTAGAACTCGAGCCTCCCGGTGGGCGTGTACCACGGCTTGTCCTCCTGGCGCTGCTCCCAGCCTCCGTGCCGCGGGTACGTGCGCGTGTTCATGAGGTACGGGACGCCGTCGCGGCAGCTCGCATGGAGCTCGTCGTAAGCGATCCCGCGGGTCGCGTTCGACCCGGAGAGGATGCGCTGTAGGTACGGGGTCGGGTCTCCGTCCAGGATGCCCCGCCAGTAGGCCGCCATGCGAGGCTCCTCCACGAGCTCCCCGAGCCGCTCCGCGACGCCGGCCAGGATCTCGTAGTCGGAGCGCGAGTCGTGGATGCGCGCGAGCGGCGTCTTCGGGAACGCGAGCAGGAACGGGTTCGTGCAGCTCGCGGTCATGTCCGGGAGCTCGAACTCCGCCCACGAGTCTGCCGGGAAGACGATGTCCGAGTACTCGCACGAGCTCGTCCAGTGCCACTCGTTGCAGAAGACCGCATCCTGCTTCGGGAGCGTGTTCTTCACGACGTCGAACGACCACTTCGCGTTCCCGAGCAGGGAGTTGGAGTTGCCGAACCAGATGAGCTTCGTCGGGGTCGGCATGTGGGTCTTGCCGGTGATGATCTCCCGTGGCGAGACGAGCGGCCGGTCGCCGTAGTTCCAGTAGTGGGCCGACTCGGCCTTGTAGTACTTGCCGATCCGCGCCGGCTGGGTGAGGTCGGACTCGATGTCGAAGGGATCCTCGAGGACCCACTGGCCCACCGCCTGGAAGAGCGACCCGCGGTAGTTCCCCGCGTAGCTGCCGACGTTTCCGGAGAAGTGGCCGATGTTGTCGGTGAGCGCGGCGACGAGGAAGTGCACCCGGCCAAAGAGGTCGTTGTTGAAGTAGTGGTTCGGGCCCATGCCGGCCGCGAGCAGGGCGTTGCCCATGTTGGCCGCGAGCTGCCGCGCGAGGCTGCGCACCGCGCGGGGATCGACCCGGCAGACCTCGGACGTCGTCTGTGCGTCGAAGGTCTCGTCCAGGTACTCCTTGAGGAGGTCGAACGCCGGGCGGACGGCGACCTTCGAGCCGTCCACGAGCGTGACCTCGAACGACCCCAGGAGCGCGGGGTCGCCCTCGAAGCGCCGACCGACCTCGTCCCGGCTGACTGGCGCAGGCCCGTCGGCGCGCCGATCCCAGTACACGAAGTCGCCCCACTGCCTGCGCAGCTCGGTGGGCACGACCTGCACCGCGGCCGTGAAGGGCGGCGCCGGGGGCGCGGACGCGATCTCGGCCTCGGGCTTCAGCGCGACGTAGTTCTCGAGCCTCGCCAGCCGGTACCCGGGGAACACGTCCGACGCGCTCAGGCGCTCGCCGGTGTCGAGCCGGACGAGCAGCGGGAGGTCGGTTCGCTGGACGACGGCCTCGCGGTCGTACAGCTTGCTCGAGATGAGCTCCCGCGCCACGCCGAGCAGGAACGCGGTGTCCGTGCCCGGGCGGATGATCACGACCTCGTCCGCCTTGTTCGCGGTGGGCATGTAGTCGGCGCTGACGATCACGACCCGGGTTCCCCGCAGGCGAGCGTCCGCGAGCCAGTGGCCGTCCGGCATCTTCGTGCAGATCCAGTTCATGCCGATGACAACGAGGAGCTTCGAGTGCTCCGCGGCGAAGAGGTCGAAGTCGACCGTCTGGCTGCCGGTGACCATCGGATGCCCGGGCGGGAGGTCCGTGTGCCAGGCGTAGTTGTCGAACGCACGGCTGCCCACGATCTCCGCCTGCGGCACGTCCGGTCGCACCTTGCGGTCGAGCAGGGCGAGCATGTTCGCGAACCGGTAGAAGCCGAACACCCTCCCCACGCCGAGGAGGGGCATTCCGCCGCGCATCTTGATCGCCTGCACGCCCGCTCCGTGCATCGCCTCGACCATCGCGGGCTCGTACCCCTGCTCGAGCAGCTTCTCTGCGCCGGCCTCGCCCGTGTACGTCTCGGCCACGTTCCGGATCGCGCCCGCCGCGGCCGTGAGGGCCTCGACCCACGAGACCTGCACCCACTCGTCGTAGCCGCGGCGCGTCGTGTCCATGCGGGGCGTGCCGTCGGCCCGGCGTGGGAATCCGGCGTCGACCCACTCCTTGAACCCGCGCCGCATCGTCGGGGCCTTGACCCGCCGGTCGCCGTAGATCCTGCGGCCGAGGATGAGGCCCTTCTGGCACACGCGCGGATCCCAGCGGTGGGACGCCTGGTTGCCGTCGAGGTCACGCGCGCGGCCGTAACCGTACGTCGGGCTGATGCGCACGACGACCCCGTTCTTCAGGTGCGCGCGCAGGAGGCAGTTGTGCGTGTCGTTCGGGGCACACGTGAAGACGAAGGACCCGTCCTCGGCGAACTGGTCGCGATAGATGCGCTCCCAGTCGCGCGCGGGCATCTCGACGAGGGGGTTCGCGATGCTCACGGCGCGCGCTCCGCCCCCCTGGGCGCCCGCGGCGGACAGGAAGTGCGAGGGCGCGAGGAGCTCGGCCAGGGTCGCTCCGGATCCGACCATCAGCGCACGTTTGAGGAGCTCTGCCCGAGTGAGATCGGCCATTGCGACGAGCATCGCCGCGCGCCTTCCCGCGCTGCATCCGCAAGGCGCCGGAGCACCGTCAGTAGAAACCCGCAGACCGCGGCCGCACCGCGGGCGGGGTCAGTTGAGCGACGGGTCGGGAGGCATGAGGGAGAGGACCTCGTAGGGCCCGCCCTTGCGGCGGAGAACGTGGCCCCACAGCTCCTCCGGCTCGACGGTGAACACGTCGTCGGGGAGCGCGGGCTCGACGATCCAGGACCCCTCGTCGAGCTCGTCCTCCAGCTGGCCGGGGCCCCAGCCCGCGTAGCCCGCGAACACGCGCGCGCGGCGCAGGTCGCCGAGCTCGTCCGGGTCCACCTCGGCAGGGAGGAACCCGACGGTGTCGAGCACGAGCGCCCCCGCCTGCCCGGGCTCGACGAAGTCGGCGAGCACGACGATCGCCGACTGCTGGACGGGGCCGCCCACGTGCACGCGCTCGAGGCCATCGACGAGCCCCGACAGCTCGGGCACGGCCTCCAAGACCGTCGCCTCCGACTCGCGGTTGAGGACCACCCCGAGCGCCCCCTCCTCCGTGTGCTCGCCGACGAGGACGACCGTCCGCCGGAAGTTCGGGTCGACGAGACTCGGCCCCGCGATCAGCAGCTGTCCCTTCAGCGACTCCATGCAGCTCTCTCTATATTCGCTCCCGTGGAGGGTGTGTCACGCGAGGTCCGTCTCCTCTCCCGTCCGCGTGGAGCTCCGAGCGAGCAGCTCTTCGAGGTCGTCGAGACGACGATTCCCGAGCCGGCGGAGGGTGAGGTGCTCGTGCGGAACGCGTACTTCTCCGTCGATCCGTACATGCGCCCGCGCATGAACGACGTGCGCTCGTACGTCGCGCCGTTCGGGCTCGGGGAGGCACTGCCAGGCGGCGCGGTGGGTCGGGTCGAGGTCTCGCGGAACGAGCGCTACGCCGCCGGCGACTGGGTCCTGCACTCGCTCGGCTGGCGCGAGTGGGCGCTCTCGGACGGGAAGGGCATGCGCACCATCGACTCCGCCGCGGCGCCCGTCTCGACGGCGCTCGGCGTGCTCGGGATGCCGGGCTTCACCGCCTACCACGGCCTCTTCGAGATCGGGAGGCCGGAGGCCGGCGAGACGGTCTTCGTCTCCGGCGCGGCCGGGGCGGTGGGGAGCGCCGCGGCCCAGATGGCGGCGATCGCCGGCTGTCGCGTCGTGGGGAGCGCGGGCTCGGCGGCGAAGGTCGAGTGGCTCCGCGAGCTGGGGTTGGACGCAGCCTTCGACTACCACGAGCGTCCCGTCCGCGAGGCGCTGTCCGTGGAGGCTCCGGAGGGGATCGACGTGTACTTCGACAACGTCGGCGGTGACCACCTGGAGGCCGCGATCGGCGCGCTTCACGAGCACGGTCGCGTAGTGGCCTGCGGCTCGGTCTCCCGCTACAACGACGTCGAGCCCGCGCCCGGGCCGAGGAACATGTTCATGGTCGTGACGAAGCGGCTCCGCATCCAGGGGTACATCATCAGCGACCACTACGACCGCTACCCCGAGTTCCTGGAGCGCGCCGGCGTGTGGCTGCGCGAGGGACGGCTGCGCTACCGGGAGACGATCGTCGCGGGCATCGAGAACGCGCCGAGCGCCTTCTGCGGCCTTCTCCGTGGGGAGAACATCGGAAAGATGCTCGTGCAGGTCGGACCGGCCGAGTAGCGGGCCAGGAGCGGCCGCGGGAGGCTCTCGGGGCGAGTGTAGGCTGGCCGCGTGGAGCGCACGGTCATCGTGTCCGCAGTCCGCACGCCGTTCGGGCGGCTCGGAGGCGGGCTCGCGGGGATCCCGGCGACGGAGCTTGGCGCGATCGCGATCAGGGCAGGGCTCGAGCGCGCGGGCCTCGAGGGCGGCGAGGTCGAGTACGTGATCATGGGGCAGGTGCTGCAGGCCGGCGCGGGCCAGGCGCCCGCGCGCCAGGCGGCCGTTGGGGCAGGCATCCCGAAGGAGATCCCCGCCGACACGATCAACAAGGTGTGCGCATCGTCGATCCGCGCGCTCGAGATCGCCGACCTCATGATCCGCGCGGGCGGACACGAGCTCGTCGTCACGGGCGGGATGGAGTCCATGTCCAACGCGCCGTACCTCCTGCCGCAGGCGCGCTTCGGCTACCGGCTCGGGAACGGCGAGGTCGTGGACCACATGGTCTTCGACGGGCTCACCTCGACCTTCGACGGCCTGCACATGGTGCAGCAGGCCTCGAAGGTGTCCCGCGAGCTCGGCATCTCGCGCGAGGAGCAGGACGAGTGGGCGTACCGCTCGCACCAGCGGGCCGCCGCCGCGCAGGACGCGGGCCGGTTCGGGGACGAGATCGTGCCCGTCCGCGAGGTCGTCGCAGACGAGTCGATCCGGCGGGACACGACGCTCGAGAAGCTGGCCGCGTTGCAGCCCGTCTTCGACCCGGAGGGCACGACGACCGCCGGGAACGCGCCGGGCGTGAACGACGGGGCGTCGTGCGTCGTCGTGTGCTCCGAGTCGTTCGCCGAGCGCCGCGGCCTCGCGCCGCTCGCGACGATCCTCGCCCAGGGCTACGTGGCGGACGACTACGCGTACCTCGCCCGGACCCCGGCCAGGGCGGGCGCGCAGGCGCTCGAGCGCGCCGGGAGGTCGATCGCAGACGTGAGCCGCGTCGAGATCAACGAGGCCTTCTCCTCGGTCGCCAAGAACTCGACGCGCATGCTCGGCGCCGACGAGGCGGTCGTGAACGTCAACGGAGGAGCCGTCGCGCTCGGCCATCCGATCGGCGCGTCCGGCGGGCGGATCGTCGCGACGATGGTGCACGAGCTGCGGCGCCAGGGCGGCGGGCTCGGGCTGGCCGCGATCTGCTCCGGAGGCGGACAGGGCGACGCGCTGCTGCTCGAGGTGTGACCGGCCGCCGATCTCCCGCGCGCACTCGTTCCCCGCGCACGGAGTGCGCAAGTTACAACTTGTAACTTGCGCATGAAGCGCCGTTTTCGAGGCGACTGCTGTGGAAGCGCGCCGCAAGTTACAACTTGTAACTTGGATTGATGGCCGCCGCTTTCGGTCCGTTCTGTGTTGCAGCGCGCTCGCTCCTCGCTGCCGTCGCCACGCTGGCCGTTCTGGCCCTCGCGGGCGACGCCGCCGCCTGCGTGTGCGCGAACGAGCCGCTCGACGAGCGGCTCGACGCGGCCGACGCTGCGATCGTCGCCCGGCTCGTCGAGGTGAAGGAGGGGCTCTCGTTCCCGCCGCGCCGCGTGCTCACGTTCGACGTCGAGCAGCGCGTCAAGGGAGACCTCCCGGGCAGGATCGACGTGCTGAGCCCGACCGGGACGGACTGCGACCTCGAGGTGCGAGAGGAGCAGGTGGTCGGGCTCCTGCTCACGCGTGACGCGTCCGGTGCATGGCAGGGCACGGCGTGTAGCGTCGTCGACCCGGGACGGCTCGTCGCCGAGGGAGGCGAGCCGCGGGGCGGCGAGATCAAGGTCGTGGTCGGAATCGTCGTCCTCGGACTCGTGCTCGCGCTCGCGTTCTTCCGGCTGCGCCGGGGCTCCCGGCCGCAGCTCCCCGGTGCGCCGGGTTGAGCGATGGCACGAGATGGCCGACTGCGGGGCGCGAGCTGCCGCTCCGGGGCGAGACGGAAGAGCGGTGGGAGGGCTGAACGGCTCGGCGCCGCTCTCCCGTCGCGACGGGCACGTCCGGCGCCACGCCGCTTCGCGGCCCGCGTCCAGGCGGAAGCGGCCCGGACGCCCCGGACCGCGCACCCGGACGCGCGAGGTCGTGCCATCGCTCATCCACCCCTAGACTCCGCCCGTGCGCTTCCCCCACGTACTCGTCGTCGGCGCGGGGCAGATGGGCGGCGGGATCGCCCAGGTTGTGGCCGCGTCGGGGCGCCGCGTCTCGCTGCACGACGAGGTGGCAGGGGCGGTCGAGCGCGCGCTCGGGACGATGCGGCGCTCGCTCGAGAAGCTCGCCGAGAAGGGCGGCGCGGAACCCGACGAGGTGCTCGCGCGCGTCTCGGAGGTGGACGGTCTCGTCCCCGCCGACCTGATGATCGAGGCGGTGGTCGAGGACGCGGAGGTGAAACAGGGCCTCTTCCGCCGGGCCGACGAGACGCTCCCGCCGGAGGCCATCCTCGCCTCGAACACGTCCTCGATCCCGATCACCTCGCTCGCCGCGGTCACGGCTCGGCCCGAGCGCGTGGTCGGCATGCACTTCTTCAACCCGGTGCCGGTGCTGAAGCTCGTCGAGGTCGTCCGCGCGGTGCAGACCTCGGACGAGACGGCCGCGGCGATCGTCGCGCTCGCCGAGCAGCTCGGCAAGGTGCCGGCCGAGGCCCGGGACTTCCCCGGCTTCGTCTCGAACCGCATCCTCATGCCCTTCGTGAACGAGGCCGCGTACGCGCTCATGGAAGGAGTCGCCGAGCCGGACGCCATCGACACCATCGCGAAGCTCGGGTTCGCGCATCCCATGGGCCCGCTCGCGCTCGCCGACCTCATCGGTCTGGACACGTGCGTCGCGATCATGGAGGTCCTGCACGAGGGCTTCGGCGACCCGAAGTACGCCCCGTGCCCGCTCCTGCGCCAGTACGTGGCCGCGGGGAGGCTCGGGCGCAAGTCGGGTCGCGGCTTCTACGAGTACGCCTGACGTGGACGAGCGGCTCGAGGCCGAGCTCCTCGCATACCGCGACTCGGACGAGGGATACGTCGAGCGCGTGTTCCGCCACGTCCTGCGGCGCCTGCCCGACCCCGAGGCGCGCGAGCGGGCGCTGCAGAAGCTCTCCGAGGGGACGCTCTCCCGCGCGACGCTCGTCCACGAGCTCGCCGCGAGCGAGGAGTTCGCGCGCGTGCGGGAGCTGGACGACGCCGTCGCGCTCGGCCTCGGCGCGCGGCGGCGCGGCGAGCGCATCCGCTGGCTGCAGGCCGCGCCCGGGACGGACGAGCGTGTGGTCGAGATCCCCTGGGTGCTCTCCCGGCTCGTCCCGGAGGGGAGCGTGCTGGAGGTCGGCTACGCCTATGCGGAGACGGCGTACCTGGGTGGTCTGCTCCGGTCCGGTGTCGACCTCGTCGGCGTCGACCTCGCCTCGAGGGACGTCGAGGGGATGGCAACCCACCGGGCCGACGTCTGCGATCTGCCGTTCGCGGCGAGCTCCGTCGACCAGGCGCTCCTCGTCTCGACGCTCGAGCACGTGGGCGCCGACAACGCGGTGTACGGGCTCGAAGGCGGGGGGGACCCGGGTGCGCCGCTCAGGGCGCTGCGCGAGCTGCAGCGCGTCCTCGTCCCCGGCGGCAGCCTCCTCGTCACCGTCCCGCTCGGCGAGCCCGGCGACCACGGCTGGTTCCGCCAGGACGACGAGGGCGGCTGGCTCGCCCTCTACGCCCGAGCGGGGTTCTTCGTCGAGGAGGTCGAGGCCTACGAGCTCGTGCCCGAGGGCTGGCGCGCAACCCGCTCGTTCCGGCCCGAGGGCGTCCGCTACGGGGAGCGCGGGCCGGCCGCGTCGGCGGTGCTGTGCGCCGACCTGCGCCCTGGCCGGCTCCGCCGCCTCCTCAGCCCCTCGGGAGCGCGGATCGCCGCACGGCGCCGTGCAGGACGGCTCTATCGCCGCGCGCGCCGCGACCTATAGTCCGGGCGATGGACTTCGAGCTCACCGCCGAGCAGCGGGAGATCCAGCGGCTCGCTCGCGAGGTGGCCGAGGCGGAGATCGCTCCCAACGCCGGTGCCTGGGACCGGGAGCACCGCTTCCCGGATGAGCTCTACCCCAGGCTCGCCGAGCTCGGCCTCATGGGCGTCTGCGTCCCCGAGGAGCTCGGAGGCGCGGGCGCGGACTTCCTGTCGTACGTGCTCGTGCTCGAGGAGCTCTCGCGCGCAGACGCCGGCGTGGGCGTCACGGTCGCTGTGCACACGAGCGCTGCGACGCTGCCGATCCTCGCGTTCGGCACCGACGACCAGCGGGCGCGGTTCGTGCCGCCGCTCGCCCGCGGAGAGGTCCTCGGTGCCTTCGCGCTCACCGAGCCGGGCTCCGGCTCGGACGCGGGGTCGCTCCGCACCGTGGCCGAGCCGGACGGGGAGGGCTGGGTGCTCACCGGCTCGAAGCAGTGGATCACGAACGGCTCCCGCGCCGGCACGTTCGTCCTCTTCGCTCGCACGGACCCCGCGACCGCAGGTGCGCGCGGCGTCTCGTGCTTCGTCCTCGACGCCGAGCATGTACGGATCACGCGCGAGGAGGAGAAGCTCGGGCTCAACTCGTCCACCACCTCCGATCTCGTCCTCGAGGGCGCGCGGGTGGAGCGCGACCGCCTGCTGCACGAGGAGGGGAGAGGCTTCCGCGTCGCCATGGCAACCCTCGACGGCGGGCGCATCGGGATCGCGGCGCAGGCGCTCGGCATCGCGCAGGCCGCGTTCGACGTCGCGAGTGCGTATGCCCGGGAGCGCGAGCAGTTCGGACGGCCGATCGGGCAGTTCCAGGCGATCCAGTGGAAGCTCGCGGACATGGCGACCGAGCTCGACGCCGCCCGGCTCCTCACGTACCGCGCGGCGTGGCTGAAGCAGGAGGGCCGGCCCCACGCCGCGGAGGGTGCGAAGGCGAAGCTCTTCGCCTCCGAGAGCGCGCGCCGCCAGACGGCGGAGGCGATCCAGATCCTCGGCGGGTACGGGTACACGAAGGAGTTTCCGGTCGAGCGCTACTACCGCGACGCGAAGATCACGGAGATCTACGAGGGCACGAGCGAGATCCAGCGGCTCGTCATCGCCCGCTCGATCCTCGGACGGCAGCTGCAGGACGAGCCCGTCGGCCAGGCCGCCGCGAGCTAGGCGATGCCGCGTCGGCGAGACGAGCCCGTCCGGCTCACGAGGATCTACACGCGCGGCGGCGACGCGGGGGAGACGTCGCTCGGGGACGGGTCGCGGGTCTCGAAGCTCGACGCCCGGATCGCAGCGTACGGGACGGTCGACGAGGTCAGCTCGTGCCTGGGCCTCGTCATGGCCGGCGAATGCCCGGAGGACGTCCGGGCCGTGCTCGCACGTGTGCAGAACGAGCTCTTCGACCTCGGCGCCGACCTCTCCGTGCCGCTCGAGCGCGAGGGCCGGCTGCGCGTCACCCAGGAGCAGGTCGACGCGCTCGAGACCGACTGCGACCGCGTGAACGCCGGCCTTCCCGAGCTGCGGAGCTTCGTCCTCCCGGGCGGGACCGAGGCCGCCGCCCGCCTGCACCTCGCGCGCACGGTCTGCAGGAGGGCGGAGCGGGAGGCGCTCGCCGCCGCACGCGAGCACGAGCTCGATCCGCTCGCGCTCGTCTACCTGAACCGGCTGTCCGACCTCCTCTTCGTGCTCGCCCGCCACGCGAACGCGGAGGCCGGTCGGGACGAGCCGCTGTGGAGGCCGGGGGCGTCCCGGTAGTCTCGCCCCGCGCTCAGGCGACCGCGGGCCAGGCGGCGTCGAGCCAGGTGACGAGGTCGGCGGCGCTGCGCGGGCTCGCGACGTAGAAGCCCTGCGCGTAGTCGCAGCCCCAGTCGGCGAGGACGTGCCAGGCCTCGCGCGTCTCGACGCCCTCGGCGACGACCTCGAGGCCCAGCGCGTGCCCGATGTCGATCATCCCGTGCACGAGGGCCGCGTCGGTCAGGCTCCGCCCGAGCCCGTGCACGAACCCCGCGTCGATCTTCAGCTCGTCCAGCGGAAGGACCCGCAGCGCGGAGAAGGACGCGGCGCGGCCGCCGTCGTCGAGCGAGAGCCGGATGCCGAGGCTGGAGAGCCGCCGGAGGAGCTCCCCGTCGAGGGCCCCGCCCGCTCCCGGCCCCGCGGGCACGACGTCGAGCGTGAGCACCCCCGGCTGGACGTCCGCGGCGCGCATCAGGCGCGCGATCCCGTCGCCGAACTGCGGGTCGTCGAGCAGCCGGTACGGGACGTTCACCGACACCCCGAGCTCGTGGCCGGCCTCCCGCCAGAGCGCGGCCGAGCGGAGCGCGTCCGCGACGACGAGGAACGTCATCTCGCGCACGACCGGCGTTCGCTCGACGTGGGGGACGAAGTCGGAGGGAAGCTGGAGCCCGCGGTCCGGCAGGATCCGGCGCACGAGCGCCTCGGCCGCGCGCGGCGCGCCGCTCTGCAGGTGGATGATGGGCTGGTACACGACAGCGAGCTCGTCCCGCTCGAGCGCGCTCTCCACGGCGTGGACGATGCTCGCGTCCACGCCTCGCCGGAGCAGGATCTCGTCGTCGAACGAGTCGCGCTTCGTGGCGTACATGCGCCCGTCGGCACGCGTGAGCAGCTCGTCCGAGGTCACTCCATCGGCCGGGTAGATGGCCCAGCCGATGCTTGCGTCGATCTCGATCGACGCGCCGGCGATCCGGAACGGCCGGCGCAGCGCGTGGCGTAGCCGTCCGGCCAACGCTTCGGCCTGGTCGTCGTTCCGGGCACCGAGCGTGAGCACGACGAACTCGTCCCCGCCGACGCGGGCGACCGTGTCCCCGGTGCGCAGGATGGACTCGAACCGCCTCGCGAGCGTGCGCAGCACCGCATCGCCCGCTCCGTGGCCCCGGACGTCGTTCACGTCCTTGAAGCCGTCGAGATCGACGACGATGAGCGTGAACGACTCGCCCGTGCGCTGCGAGCGGCGCAGCGCCTGCTCGATCCGGTCCTCGAGCAGCAGCCGGTTGGGGAGGCCGGTGAGAGGGTCGCGCAGCGCGTGGACGTGAGCCCGCCCGAGCCGCCAGTTCAGCACGATCCCGGATGCTCCCGCGACGAAGGCGGTGAGCGCGAGTGCGACGAGCACGCGGTTCGGCGTGTCTCGGAAGACGCTCGCGAGGAGCCCGGCAACGACCGTGAGGGCAGCGAGCGCCAGCGCCCATGCGAAGGTGCCGCTTAGATGCCGCCTGGACCGGATCGTCACCTCGTCCTCGTTCTGCCCCGGGTCGGGGCCACTACCGCAGTACACCGACCGTACTCGGGAGGGGGCACCTCGGCACCCCTCCTTCGGGGGACGGCACTCCCTCGAACGAGGGAACGGCGGTGCCCCGGAACCCGCTCGGCACTGCGGTTCTCGCCACGGCGCCCCCACCGGATGGGGGATGCCGGGCCATGGGGATCCCCGCGCTCGCCGGCAGGAACGCGTCCGCCGCCGCTGAATCGGGATCCGTGAACGTCGGCGCCGGCCTCGTCGGGCTGCTGGCCGGCCTCGTCGTCGGGCCTCTGGCCGACCGCCTGGCGACGAACGCGCCGGTGCGGAACCCGCTGCTCGCCCGCGCTCCAGTCTCGAGGGCGCTTCCGCTCGTCGTGCTCGGCACGACCGTCCTCGGCGCCGCGTGCGGGCTTGCGTTCGGCTTCACCCTGGAGGCCCTGGCGGCGGCGATCTTCTGCTGGGTGCTCGTGGTCGTAACGAGGACCGACTTCGAGCACCGACTCATTCCGGACCGCATCGTCCTGCCCGGCGCGGTCGTCGTCCTCGTGCTGCGCACGCTCGACGACCCGAGCCTCGAGTGGATCGCCAGCGCTCTCGTCGCCGGGCTCCTGCTCTTCCTCATCGTGTTCGTCTACCCGAGCGGAATCGGCATGGGCGACGTGAAGCTCGCAGCCTTCCTCGGGGCCGGCCTGGGCGTACCGGTCGCCGTCGCCCTCTTCCTCGGCTTCTTCGCCGCATTCTTCCCGGCCCTCCTCATCTTCGTGACCCGTGGCCGGGGCGCTCGCAAGCAGACGATCCCCCTCGGGCCGTTCCTCGCGCTCGGCGCCGTGATCGCGCTCTTCGCGGGCGACGCGATCCTCGACTGGTACGTCGAGCTCGGCACCTAGGCCCGACCCCGACCCCGCAGCGGTCAAGAGTCTCGCCGGAGACGCCGATCCTTGTCCCCATGGGACGAGTCACGCCTGCGCTCTCCTCCGTCGGACCGGAGCCGGACGGCGACGAGCTCGCGCTCCTCGCCCGGCTGGCGACGGGCCTCGCGGCGGGCGAGGACGACCCCGCGCGCGCGCTCGAGGCCGTCGTCGCCGAGCTGCACGCCCGGGTCCCCGGCCTCCTGCCCTCGGTGTTCGTGCTGGAGCGGGGCAGGCTCTGGCTCGTCGCTCAGCACGGATACGCGGTCGTCCCGGACGGGATACCCGTGGAGAGCGGGATCACGGGTCGTGCCGTACGCCTCGGGCGCCCGCAGCTCGTGCGCGACGTGCACGCGGACCCGGACTACGTCCCGGCGCTGCCGAGCGTCGTCTCCGAGCTCGCCCTCCCGCTCGTCGCCCGCGGCACCGTCGTCGGCCTCCTGAATCTCGAATCCGAACGCGTGCTCCCCGAGGAGGCGCACGGCGTCTTCGACGAGCTCGCCTCGGTGCTGGCGTCCGTCGTCGAGCGGCTCGAGCGGACGCGCACCCTCGACCTGTCGGCGCTCGCCCGCCTGTTCGCCCACATGGGCGGCATCCGCGAACCGGCGGAGATCGGGACCCTGGGCGCCGCCGCGCTCCCGCGTGTGCTGCCGCTCGCGACCGGTCAGGTCCTGCTGTGGCGGGACGACGGGGAGGTGGAGGAGCTCGCGAGATGGAGCCTCGACGACGAGCGCTCGCCCGGGCTCGACGGCGCCGAGCTCTCAGCGCTGCGGGACGCCGTCGAGCCTTCCGTCGTCTGCCGGCTCCTGCCCGGGCAGGCCGACGGGCGACACGTCGCGTGGCTGCCGCTGCGGGCGAACGGGCAGGAGATCGGGGCCCTCGTCGGGACGGGCTCCTCGCCGATCGCAGTCGATCCCGCGCGCCTGGACACGGCGGCGGTGCTCGCTGCGCATCTCGCGGCCTCGCTCGACGCGGCCGTCGTGCTGCAGCGCGAGCGGGAGAGCGCCGTCACGGACCTGCTCACCGGCGTGCTCAACCGGCGTGGCTTCGAGGAGCTCCTCGAAGCCGAGCTCGCCGCAGCCGGCGGGCGACGCGCGCCGCTCAGCCTGCTCGTGTTCGACTGCGACGACCTGAAGGAGGTCAACGACCGGGCGGGGCACGAGTTCGGGGATGCGCTCCTCCGTGAGGTGGCGACCGTTCTCGGGCGCTGCCTGCCGCCAGGAGCGAGCGTGGCCCGGCTCGGAGGCGACGAGTTCGTCGTCGTCCTCCCGGAGGCGGACACCGAGCTCGCGGCTGCGCTCGGACACCGGATCCGCGAGGTGCTCGCGCAGGGGCTGACCGACGCGGGGTTCCCGCTGCGGGTGAGCGCGGGCGTCTCGACCTATCCCTTCGACGGAGCGCGCCCGAGCGTTCTCCTGCGGGCCGCAGACCAGGCCCTGTACGCCGCGAAGAACACCGGCAAGGACCGGATCGCCTCCTACCAGGACGTTCTCCGCGCGGGCCGGGAGGGCGGCGACCCCTTGCTCGGGCGACCCGGGCGGCGCCCGGCCAGCGACGGCTCGATCCTGCGCGAGGCGGTCGCGGCAGCGGAGGCGATGGAGTCGGAGGAGACGTGCGAGGAGGTGTGCAACCGTCTCTGCAAGGCGCTCGTCTTCGTGGTCGGCGCGACGGGCTGCTCCGTCTCGCGCGTGAACGGGGAGTACCTCGTCGACGTCACCTCGCACGCCCTCCGGGACATCGAGCTCGGTCACGCGACCGCGTTCCGCGTCGGCGACTTTCCGCTCACGGGCGAGGTACTCGACCGGGGAGAGCCCCGCGCCGTCTCCTTCGCGGACGGCGACGTCGATCCGGCCGAGGCCTTCGTTCTGCGCGATCTCGGGATGAACGCGGTCCTCATGCTCCCCCTGCGCGTGCGGGGCGTCTCGTGGGGTCTCGTCGAGCTCTACGAGATGCGGCTCCGCCGCTTCACCGACGACGACGTCGCCGTCGCGCGCTTTCTCGTCCGTGAGGCCGAGCGGCATCTCGGCGTCGTCGGGACGGATACCCCGACGCCGTCGCGTCGGTCCGTCTACGTGCTGCCGTCGCCCGACGACTCGCCGCGGGGCCCACGGACGAGGTAGGCGCAGCGCCGGTCGTCACCGGGGAGCGGGGAGGGGCCGAGCCTCGCGACGACGTACGACTCGCCCTCGAGCTCGACGGTCGCGCCGCGCACGAGCTCGGTCTGCTCGGCCTCCACGAGCCGGTACTCCGGGCCAGGGACGAAGAGGAGGCCCGTGGACTCCGCACGCGCTTGGCGTCCCGCCACGGCCGCCTCCCGCTCGGCCATCGCCTCCTCACGTTCCGCGATCTCCGTCTCGCGCGCAGCCAGAGCCTGCTCGCGCTGCTCGACCGCCGCGCGCTTCAGCTCGACCGCCCCGAGCTCGCCGCGCCTTCGTGCCAGGCGTGACTCCTCGTCGCGCAGGCGCCGCTCGCGCATGTCGAGCTCGTGCGCGAGCTCCGCGAGGTCGGCCTCGCGCGCCTCGAGATCGGTCGCGCCGAGGCGCAGGACGCGCTCCACGGAGGTGCGAGCGTCGCTCACGAGCTCCTCGCGGCGCTCGACGCTCGCCACCGCCTCCTCGAATCGCTTTGCGTGCTCCTCGATCTCCCGACGGCGCTCGGCGAGGAGGGCCTCGAGCCGCTCCTCCGGCGTCGGCTCGTTGCCCGGCGCCGCGTCCCGGCGGTCGCGCTTCGGGTTCCAGGGCTCGGGCTCGTGCAGCTCGTCGTGGCCGGGGCTCGTCATCGTCCCTCCGTCGCTCGGGCGATCGCTGCCGGCGGGCCGACCCTAAGCCGTCGAGTTCGGAGCGGCCCGCCGACATGGGGCGACTTCGCTCCTCGTCGCGACTCTCCTCCAAGGTACCCGGAAGGAGGCTCAAGGGCCCGTGCGTCGAAGCCGATACGCCGACCATGGATCCAATCGGCGCACGCCTTCTTGCGGCCCGCATCAAAGCGGGAGTGTCCGTCGGTACGCGGATCGAGCTCGTCCGGGACGCAGACGACGACTCGGGTCTCTGTGCGGGCGATCGCGGGACGGTCGAGGAGATCGACGTCCGCGGTCTCGTGCACGTGGCCTGGGATCGCGGGGACGAGGTCGAGATCGACCCCGAACGGACACCATTCCGCCCGCTCGCGGCCTGACCTCACGTCGTCACGCCTGCGGCTAGCCCACTCTCCCGGCGCGGGCGCCGAAGTCTGCCGTGACGACGGTGGTCGGCGCGCCCCCGAAGTCGCCGGGAGCCGTGGCCTGGAAGTGTGCCCCGACCCCGACCTCGCGCCAGGACGGCTTGAGGATGATCGCCCGGTGCGACCTCGACTCGAGCCACTTGACCACCATCGTGCGCGCGTCGAGCTGCTCGGAGGTTGCGAGCAGGGTCTCGGCGACCGACCAGCTCCGCCAGCCGCGATCCGAGTAGTAGCGCCTGATCCGCTGGTCGAACGGACTGCCGTCGCTCGACACGTGGTCGAAGAAGCCGGCGTCGAGCATCGCCCTGGAGTGTTCGGTGGCGGCTCGCCGCAGGCCCGTGGCCGAAAGGAGCCGGGGCAGCGCCCTGGCGGCGCGTATCCGGTTGAGCTCGCGCACGAGCTCGCGCTCCAGGGCCGGTCGTCGCTCGAACGTCGAGGAGTCCGCCGTCGAAGCGGCCGAGACGGGCGAGACGACGGCAGCCAGCGCTGCCACGAGCACGAGGAGAGAACGCATTCCCGGAATGGCATCGGCCTGTCCCGCACGCGGGGTACTCCCTCGAACGAGGGTCACTCGGACGGCACGAGCCGGGCGGCTCGCGCACGCCTTCGGCGCTAGCCCTTCTGCGCCCCGCGCCCGGTCGCGGCCTGTTCGAGCTTCTCGGGCCGCTCACGCGTGACCTTGGGCTTCACGGCCGGCTTCGCGGGCTTCTTCTCGACGGCCGTGTCGTCGGAGCCGAGCCTCGGGCGGCGGTCCTCCCGCGGCGACTCGCTCGGCCGCTGGGACCCGGCCGGACGCTTGGCCGTGGGAGCCGCCCGGGACGGCTGCTGCTGCTTCTGCTTCGTGCCGGCCCGCGATCCGTTTCCGCTCGTGCCGCGCTTCGTCGCGCCCGGGACCACCGTCGTTCTCACGGACTGGCCCGGCGCCGGGCCGCCCCGAGCGCGTTCCTGCCCCGGCGCGTCGGCCTTGCCCTTCGCCTTCCCGTTCGTGACCGACCGTCCGGGGGCCGTCGCACTCTTGCCGGGCTTGACGAGCGCGGGGGAGTCGGGCCGCTTGGAGTTGCCTTCCCTCACCTCGCTCGCGCCGACCACGCCTCCGGTCGCTACTGTCGCCGCCGCGACGACTGCCGCGGCCTTGACCGCGACGCCACCTGCGAGCACACCGCCGCCCGTCGCGCCCGCGGCGCCGAGCCCCGAGGCGGCAGCCGAGGCTCCGAGCCCGGTGACCGCCGCCGTACCTGCGGTCGACGCCGGCAGGGTGGCTGCGGCGGCGCTCCCCTCCAGGCCCTTGAAGAGCGTGAGCGAGAGCGGTACCGGAACGAGGGCGAGGCCGCGGAGCGCGCTGCGATGCTTCTGCTGCAGGCGCGCGAAGCGCGCGCAGTCCGGGCACTCGTCCAGATGCTCGCGCAGGCGGCGCCGTTCCTTGCGACGAAGGCGCCCGTCGGCGGCCTGCGAGATGGCCTGCTGGGCCTGCGTGCACGTGAGGTGATGCTCGAGCTCGTCCGCGAGCGACCGGCGGGCGCGGAAGAGGAGCGTCTCCAGCGCGGACGTCGAGACGTCGAGGATCGCCGCGATCTCCTTGTAGGAGCGCCCCTCGAACTCGCGCAGCACGATCGCCTGGCGCTGGGCCGGCGGGATCTTGGAGAGCGCTGTCAGGACCTCGCCGACGGTCGGCCCGCTGTCGTCCGGGCTCGTGTCGGCGAACTGCTCGTCCAGCTGGACGTGGCGCGGGCGGGCTTTCTCCTGGCGGAAGCGCTGCTTGATCGTGTTGCTCGCGATGGTGAGGAGCCAGTTCGACGGCTTGCGCGGCCGAACCCCCTGCTCGAGCGCGCGGTAGGCGTTCAGGAAGGTCGTCTGGGTGACGTCCTCGGCGTCCGCGGGGTTGCCGAGGACCGCGAGCGCGTAGCGGTACACCTCCGGGCCGTGCCGGCGGTACAGGTCGTCGAGCGCACGGGACGCCGCGTGGCTCCTCTCGGTGACCGCCATCTGACGAACGGTCCCCCGGGAGGCGGGCGCCTGCAACCCACTTCAGCGATTCTTAACAATCGGTGGCGCAAGACCAGGTCGCCCGCCGCGTCTTCCCTAGTGCCATGGCGAACTCTGGTCTCGACAAGCGGACGATCGTCGCAGTCCTGCTCGTCCTCGCCCTCGCCTTCTCGGTGATCGTGTCGGCGGCCCTTGCGGTCCCGCCGTCGGATCGCGGGGCCTCGGATTCGGCCCGGGCGCGGGCCTCGCAGTCCTCCGGGGCCGAGAAGAGCCCTGCCAAGCTGTGCAAGGCCGAGCGCGCCGCGCCGGGCGCTCAGTTTGCGGAGAAGTACGGGACGAACGCGAACCTGCGGAACGCGTTCGGCAAGTGCGTGTCCGGCAAGGCGAAGGAGCAGAAGCCGGCGAAGCGCTGAGCCCACCGCGTGGGGGCCCTTCGACGCGCCACGAGTCGCGGCAGAAGGGGGAAGAGACGAGGGAGGCCGCGAGGCCTCTCTCGTCGTTCAGGGGAGCTTCGGCGCGAAACGGCCCGCGCTCACGGGACGAGCGGCTCCCAGCGCGGCAGGGTCAGCCGCAGCGTCGTCGGCCCGCCCGGCGCGCTCTCGACGTCGAAGGTCCCACCGAGCATGCGTGTCCGCTCGGCGATGCCGACGAGACCCAGGCGGCCGCGCTGGGCGGCTTTCGCGAGGGCGCGCTCGACCTCGAAGCCCATGCCGTCGTCCGTGACCTGCACCTCGATCGAGCTCCTGCGCGCTCGCACGAGGACGGAGACCGCCGTCGCGCCGGCGTGCTCGCGGACGTTGGCGAGGGCCTCCTGGATCGCGCGGAACACCGTGATGCGCTGCGCGGAGGTGAGCGAGTCGGCCTCGCCCCGGATCTCGAGGTTCGTGTTGACCCCGGTCCGCTCGGCGAAGGTATCGATCTCGCGGTGCAGGATCTCGCCGAGCGGGCGGCTGATCACGCTCTTCGTCTCGAGGGAGTGGGCGATCTCGCGCAGCTCCCGGTCGAGCTCGACGAGGCGCGCGGTCAGGTCGTCGAAGCGCCCCGCGGCCTGCTCCCGGTGCCGCTCGAGGACGAAGGGGTAGACCTGCTCCTGGAGCAGGCGGACGTCCGCGGCGAGCGCGAGGACGTCCTGGATCGGCCCGTCGTGCAGGTCGAAGCCGAGTCGCATGAGGCGCCGCTCGGAGGCCGCGACGAGCGTCCTCTCCCTCGCGGCCGAGTGCTCGAGCAGGTGCTCTCGCTCGATCGCGGGACCGAGCTCGGCGGCGCAGACGCGGAGGAAGGCGTCCGCGATCTCGGGCTCCACGGAGCCCAGCCGGCCGACGATCGCGGCGTAGGGCCGCCCGTGGCGCAGCACGGGCGCCGAGCGGAGCTGCGAGCCGCCGAGGAGGGAGAGCCGCGAGCGCTGGCGCAGAGCTGCCTTCGCCTCGGCGCGCACGCGCCTGCTCGGCCGCCCACCCTCGCCGAGCGAGAGGGCGCACTCGAGCGTGCCGGCGGCGCGCTGCCACAGCGTGGCGTCCGCGAGTACGTCGAAGGAGAGCAGCAGTCCGAGCTGGATCTCGATCGCGAACAGCGGCGGGAGCTCGAGGAGCCGCGGGCTGCCGACCGTCTGGCTGAAGAGGGCGAAGCGGGCGGCGGGAAGGGGGAGGGCACAGGCGTCGGCGACCACGGCAGCCGCTCCTCGGACGTCGGCGTCGTCGAGCTCCAGCGCCGCGGCGAGCTCGACGATCGCGGAGCTCGCGTACCAGACGGAGGCGAGGCCGTCGCCGATGTCGGCGTCGCCGAAGCCGTCGCGCACGTGGCGCGCGTCGACGAGGATGGTCTCGAGCACCGTCCGCACCTCGGGCGGGCAGCCCTCGAGGAAGTAGTCGTGCAGCCGCGCGAGGCGCTCCTCCGGCTCGCGGTGACCGCGGCCTGGCTGCGCCGCGCCGCTCGAGAGCGGGAGTCGCGATCCCTGGTCCAGGTGGGTTCCGGCGTCCAGTGTCAACCCTGCCCTTCCGCGTCGAACCTCGAATCGTTCAGCGCTCGCACGGACGTTCCTCCCCCCGTCTGCTGCCGTTGCCTACGCTAGTCGACCCGGAGCCGGTGTCTCGCTCGTGCTGCTCTCGGCGAGCAGGCGCTCGATGTCGAGCAGGAGCTCCTCGGTCTCGTTCCAGCGGTCGAAGACCCGCATACCGGCAGGCGTGCGCCCCCCGGTGTCGGCCGCGATCACGATCGGCACGTCGGGGCGCGCCGTGCGGGCGGCGTTCGCCGTGCGCAGCGCCTCGGCGATCCGGTCGGCTCCGTCGAGCACGGCGAGGTCGAGCGAGTCGTCGAGGATGCCCTGCGTGAGCTGCTCCGGGGTCGTCTCGTGGACCTCGAGGTCGCGGCCGTCGAGGAGGAAGCGGGCCAGGCGCACGAATCGCGGGTCGCGGCTCGCCACGAGCACACGCGCGCGCGGCTCCGAGTCGGTGTCCTCGATCTCCGACCCGCGCCGCTCGCGGCGGTCCTGGCGCGCGTCCGCGGCGCTCCGCGAGGCCCAGGCCACGCGGTCGCCGACCTCGAGCCCGCGCCGCCGGCACTCGCCGGCCGCGAGCTCGACGACCTCGCGCGCCCCGCGGCACGACACCGTGCGCCACGGGCGCACCTCGTGCTCGATCTTCATCACGACCTGGTCGGCGTCGAGGAAGACCGCGTCGATGGGGAAGTGCATGAACGCGGTGTGGATGCTCCAGCCGGGGCGGAGGACCATGCCCTCGCCCTGGCGGAGGTACCGCCGGCCGAGGAGCCCGCGCATCCTCCGATGCGCCCGATCGGCCACCACCACGCGCTCGCAGACGATCCGACCGTCCTCCCGGCGGAGCGTCAGAGTCGCCATGTGGCTACGCCAGGGCGTCGATGATGTTGATGACCATCGGCACGAGAATGACGATGAACATCGCCGGGAAGATGAAGAGGATCAGCGGGAAGAGCATCTTGATCGGCATCTTCTGAGCCTTCTCCTCCGCCGCGGCCTTGCGGCGCTTCCGCATCTCGACGCTGAGGTTCCGCATCGTCGCCGCGATCGAGACGCCGAGTCGCTCGCCCTGGGTGAGCGAGCGCACGAAGATCCGCATGTTCGGCGTGTCCGCGCGGCGGCCGAGACTCTCGATCGCCTGCTGCACGGTGAGGCCCATGCGCTGCTCCTGAAGCGTCAGCCGCAGCTCCTGGCCGAGCGGGTCGGGCATGCTGGTGGACGCGACCCGCATGGACGCGAGGATTCCGAGCCCGGCCTCGATGGTGACGACCAGGAGGTCGATCATGTCCGGCATCTGGCGGTCGATCCTGGTGAAGCGCGACCGCTTCTTGAGCTCGATGTAGTAGAGCGGCGCGAACCACCCGCCCACCCCCGCTGCGGCCGTGAGGACGACCGTGAAGACGATCGAGCCGCCCATCGCCGGGACGAGCCAGAACGTGAGGAGGGCCGCGGCGACCGCGACGAGTGCCTGGTAGCCGAGGACCTTCCTCGGCGACGTCTCGTACATCCCGGCCGAGACGAGCTGCTCGCGGACGCGCGCCTCGCCGCTCCGGTTGGTCCGCCTCGCGACGATGTCGCCCATGCGCCCGGCGAGCGAGTCGAGCGGACGCCTCGCGGCGCCCTCGATCTCCGAGCCCCCGGCGCTCTCGGCGACGTAGCCGTAGGTCCCGATCTGCTCGATGGTGAGGTTCGAGCCACGGGCCCGCCCGAGGTTCACGACGAGGATGGCGATGCCGGCCCCGAGGAGGAGGATGCCCGCGAGTGCGATCAGCGTGATGTCCATCAGACGTCCAACTCTCCGATCTTCTTGATCCAGAGGGAGCCGATCGTGACGAGGACGACCCCGATCACGAGAAAGACCTGCCCCAGCGTCCGGTGCAGCAGCGGGTCGAGGTAGTCCCCGCCGGAGAAGAGGAGGGCGAGGAGCACGAATATGGGGAGGCCAGTGAGGATGTAGCGCGAGATGCGAGCCTGCGCGGTCAGCACCTGGACGAGGCGGCGCAGCTCCATGCGGCCGCGGATCGTCTCGGCCACCCGGTCGAGGACCTCGGCCGTGTTCCCGCCGGCCTCGCGCTGGAGGCGCATTACCATGGCCACCTGCTCCGCATCGTAGCTCTCCATCCGGCGCGCCATGACCATGAGGGCGTCGTCGAGGGGCACGCCGAGCTGCTCGTCCTGGAGGACGCGCCTGAACTCGGACTTGGAGGGCTCGTCGGCGCTCTCGATCATGACCGAGAGCGCGCCCATGACCGAGTGGCCGGTGCGCATCGCGCCCGCGAGGACGTCGAGGTTGTCCGGGAGCTGCTCCGAGAACGCGTCGCGCACCTTCCGGACCCTGCGGGTGACGAGGAAGCGGACGACGAACGGGGCGAGCAGGCCGAGCAGCAGGCCCCACAGCGACTGGAAGACGATCGCAGCCGCCAGCGAGGCGACGATTCCGCCCACGATCGTCCAGCCGAGCAGCGCAAGCGGCGAGATCGACCAGCCGCCGATCTCGACGTCGTACTCGAACCGCTGCCACGAGCGCAGCCCGGCGACCCGCTGCTGTGCCTTCTCCGCGAGCAGCGCGGCGACCTCCGCGCGGCGGGCCCGCGACTCGTCCTCGCTCGGGACGGTCACGTACATCGCCATGCGCCGCCGGAGCGAGCGCTTGCGGACGTCGAGCGCGGTGAGGATCGCGAACCCGAGCAGGGCGAGGACGGACACGACGATGAACACCATCAGGTACGGCGAGACGATCACGTCGTCCACCCACTCCCGCTCGAACGTCCCGCGCGGGTCGAGGTCGAGCGCCGGCGTCGTGTACGTCGCCCGGGCGGGCTGGAAGTCCGCGAGCGCCATGCGGACCTGGGCCTTCCGCTCGGGCGGGAGGATCGAGCGGTACGTGACCTCGTACTCGTTCGAGAGACGCTGGCCGATCTGCTCGAAGATCGTCTCCAGAGCGGCGGGGGAGGCGCTCTCCGCGTAGCTGCCGCCGGTCCTGGCGGCGACTGCGCGGAGCGTCGCGGGGTCGTACTGCCGCGACCGGAGGCCGACCGACGTCACGCGCGCGCTGGCCTCGTCGAGCGCGGTCAGAGCGGTCGAGAGCGACGACTCGCTCCCGATGTCCGTCCCGTCGGAGAGGAGCACGACCGTCGTCCGCTCGAGCCCCTCCTCCCTCGCCATCTCGGAGGCGCGGATGAGCGCGTCGTAGATGTGCGTTCCTTCGGCGAGCTCCGGGGTCTCGGCGACCGCCGCGGTCAGCTCCTCGGCGTCCGTGGTGAAGTCGGTGAGGACGGTGTCGTCGGGGCCGAAGACGACGATCGCGACGGGGAGGTCCTCCTTCCGCTCCGCGAGGAACGCACGCGCGGCGCGCAGTGCGCCCTCGATCGGCTCGCCGCGCATGCTGAGCGAGGCGTCGATCAGGAGCAGCGCTCCGCTCGAGCTTCCGCCAGGAGGCTGGACGCCCACGGCGACGACGGGCCCGCCGTTCTCGGTGACCTCGAGGTCGTCCGCGGACAGCGGGCGCGTCTCCGGGAGCTCGAGCAGGTACGCCCGGTCCGGGAACGCGTTCGAGGGCGACTCGGTGATCTTGAGTGCGCCGCTCCCCTGGCCGAGCGCGCCTGCTGGTGCCGCGAGCGCGGCGAGAGCCGCGCCCGCGAGGACGACTCGTGCGAGGCGCCTCACGCCGTCGCGCCTCTGCGCTCGTCGAGCGAGGCGACGCGCTCGCCGAAGACGCTCTGCGGGAGCTCGATGCCGCGCTTGCGGAACTTCTCGAGGAACACGGGGCGCAGGCCGGTCGCGCGCAGGCGTCCCGTGATCGTGCGGTCGGGGGCGACCGACTCGATCTCGAACTCGAAGATGTCCTGGAGCTGGATGACGTCCGACTCCATGCGCAGCACCTCGGTGACCTGCACGACGCGCCGCGACCCGTCCTCGAGCCGGTCGATGTGCACGAGCAGGTCGAGCGCCGAGGAGACGTGCTGGCGGATCGCCCGCAGCGGCAGGTCGTAGCCCGCCATCATCACCATCGTCTCGATGCGGTGCAGCGCGTCGCGAGGCGAGTTCGAGTGCACCGTGGAGAGCGAGCCGTCGTGGCCCGTGTTCATCGCCTGGAGCATGTCGAGCGCCTCGGCGCCGCGGACCTCGCCGACCACGATCCGGTCGGGGCGCATGCGCAGCGAGTTCCGGACGAGGTCGCGGATCGGGATGTGGCCCTCGCCCTCGATGTTCGGCGGGCGCGCCTCGAGCCGGAGGACGTGGCGCTGGTGGAGCTGGAGCTCGGCCGCGTCCTCGATCGTCACGATGCGCTCGTTGTTCGGGATGGAAGAGGAGAGCGCGTTCAGGAGCGTCGTCTTGCCCGAACCGGTGCCGCCCGAGATGAGCATGTTCAGCTGCGCCTCGACGCACCGCGAGAGGAACTCGACCGACTCCTCCGAGAGCGAGCCGATGTTGACCATGTCCTCCATGGACAGCCGTCGGCGGCTGAACTTCCGGATCGTCATGAGCGGCCCGGAGAGGGACAGCGGCGGGATGATCGCGTTCACGCGGCTGCCGTCGGGCAGGCGCGCGTCGACCATCGGCGACGACTCGTCGATGCGACGGCCGATCTGCGACACGATCTTGTTGATGATGCGGCGGAGGTGCGACTCGTCCGTGAAGCGGACGGTCGTCTCGTACAGCTTGCCGCCCCGCTCGATCCAGATGTCGTCGGGGCCGTTGCACATGATCTCGGTGATCGAGTCGTCCGCGATGAGCCGCTCGAGCGGCCCGTAGCCGAGGATGTCGTCGAGGATCTCCGAGGTCAGCCGCTCGCGGTCCTCACGAGCGATCCCCGCCTCGTCGTTCAGCAGGCGGCGGATGTCCGCCGTGACGCGGTCCCGCATCTCGTTCGGGTCGATCGAGATGTTGAAGAGCTGGGGGCCGAGCTCCGAGATGACCGCCATGTGGATGCGGTTCTTGAGCTCGGCGAACGGCTCCTGCTCGCGAGCCGGACGCCGGTCGCTGGAGATTCGCTCGTGGAGTTCCATGGGTTACGCCTTCCTTCCGAAGAGCCGTCGCTTGCCGGAGCCGCCCGAGGACGCGCTCGCCGAGGCAGCAGCCACTGCGACCGGCTCCTCGGCCGTCTCGCCCATGAGCAGGTCGGCGAGGCGCCCGAAGGCCTCCGCCGGCTCCGACTGGGGCCGGGCGACGACGATCGGGATGCCCTCGTTGACCGTTCGCGGGATCTCGCGGTCGGACGGGATGAAGATGTCGGGGGTGCGTCCGAGCACCGCCTCGACGTCGGACTGGCTGATCCCGACGCGGCTGTGCGCGCGGTTGAGCAGCAGGAAGACGCGGTCGGGGTCGTACTTCATCAGCTCGAGCGTCTCGAGCCCGAGCTTCGTGTTCTTGAGGGAGAGGGAGTCGAGCATGCCGACCATGACGACCTCGGTGGAGCTGTCGATCGAGGTGATCACCTCGGCGGTGAAGCCCGGGGGCGTGTCCACGACGACCCAGTCGAAGTGGGCGCGCATGATCGCGTAGATCTCTCGTAGGAGCTCCGCGCCGACGGCGCTCGCCTGGTCCGGCCTCCTCGGCGCGATCAGCGTACGGACGCCCGAGGAGTGCGTGGAGAGGAAGGAGTCGAGCTTGTCCCAGTCGAGCGCACCCGGCGACTGCGCGAGGTCGTACACCGTCTTCTCGGGCGGGAGGCCGAGGCAGAGGGCGACGTCGCCGAACTGGAGGTCCAGGTCGATGAGCGCGGCGCGCTGCCCGCGCTGGGCAAGCGCGACGGCGAGGTTCGTCGAGCTGAGCGTCTTGCCGGTCCCGCCCTTCGGGCCGAGGATGCAGACGAGCCGCGAGTCGCCGGCGTCCGCCGGCGTCTCCCCGCCCTGCTTCCGCGCGAGCATCTTGTGCACCTCGAAGCGCACCTGCTCGGCGGTCGCGGGGAGCATCACGATGTCGTCTGCGCCGGCCTCGAACGCGCGCCGGAGGAAGCCGTTCGGCGACCCGTGGCCCAGAACCATGACGTTCACGTCGGGGTTCTGGCGGCCCACGGCGTCGAGGAGCAGCAGGGCGCGGTCCGAGTAACCGGCGCAGGCGACGAGGAGCAGGTCGGCCGGATGGCTCCTCAGCCAGCTCAGGGCTTCGTCGGCCCCGGAGACGACGGCCGCGACGTTGAAGTCGGCGTCCGCGGGCAGCGAGCGCTGCACGTCGTCGGGGTCGACCCCGGGCTCGACGGCCAGGAGTGCTGTTACCGGGCGGCTCGGCATCAGGCTCTTCGACCTACCTGAGCACCGTCGCGGCCGTCGCCGTGTCCTGCGGCGTCTTCGAGGCGCCGACGACGGGACGGAGGACGAAGTAGAGCTGCGAGTGGTCGGCCGCGTACGCGAAGTCGGCTGCCTCCCTCGTGTTCACCTGGAGGATGAGGTTGCCGCCGCCGCTCGGGCCGGGGACGCCCGGCACGGCGAGGACCTTCACGTTGTCGCGGAAGAGGCGGTACATGCCCTGCCCGCTCGGACCGCCACCGCCGAGGCCGATGTAGATGTCGACCGAGTCCCCGCCCTGGAGCTGCGAGAGGCTCCCGTGGACGTTGTCGAGCGAGATCGAGAGTGCACGCTGCGCCTTCGTGAGCTGGGAGTCGACGGCGAGCGTGTCGGACGCGGCGAAGTCCGCGGCCGTGAACTGCTTGCCGGGGAAGATGTCGGTCGCCGCGGCGCGCCCGGAAAGGTACGACGGGTCCGCGATCGCTCCGACCTCGACGTCCCTGCGCGGGAGCGTGGTCGCCTCGTACATCGACTGGTTCGCGACGACCGAGCCGGGCGTGCCGGCCGGGATGAGCTGCTTCGCCACGAGCACGGGCGTCGGGGCGTTCTCGCCGCCCACGCGCGCGCGGTAGCGGTCGAGGTAGACGACGAGCAGGATCGCGGCGAGCACGATCGCGCCGATCCCGAGGGCGATTGCCCACCCGCGGGACGACATCCTGCCCGAAACCTTGCTGGTCAAAGACGTATTGGACATGGCTTCCTCTCCTTGCTGCTCCTATTTCGGCACGTACGGGGGTTTACATAAGGACGGTCGACCGACAGGGAATCACTCGACCAGGACGGCGATGCAGGCCGCGGGATCGCTCCCGAACTCGCAGTGCTCGTCGCTCGGCAATCCGCCACCGGAGAACACGACGATGTCGACGAAGTAGCCCCACACGTCGCCGTCGTCGAGCGAGTGTGTGTAGCCCGTCCCGTAGAGCGGGTGGTCGTCGTTCCCCTTCAGGGGCCCGCCGCCGTCGGGATCGCCGCAGCCGGGCGACTGCACGGGGTGGAAATCCCAGCCCGTGACGTAGAAGCCGGCGAAGTACTTGATCGGGAGCGGCTCGTTGCCCGATCCGGTGAACGCCGTGTTGTCGGTGATGATGAGCGTCACGTAGCGCGGGTCGTTCCCGTACCCACCGCCGTCGGGACCGAAGAAGATGTCCGCCTCGGTCGCATCGTCCGGCCAGTTGTTCGGCGTGCACGGCGTCTCCAGGCGCTCGTGGAGTCCGTCCCGCAGCTGGCCTGTCTTGTCGCCCGTCTCCGTGATGACGCAGTCGCTGGGGTACGGCGCGGGCCCGTCGATCGTCGGGGGCGGGAGGTTCGTGGTGCTCCACCCGGTGCAGAGGATGTTGTTCCACTGCTTCGGGGTCGCCACGTTGTCGTCGTGATCCCTGAAGTTCTCGATGTACCTCGTCCTGCAGCCGGTCTCGATCTCCTCGACGAAGTTCCTACCTGCGTCGCAGTCCCAGGCCTGGTTCTGGCTGCCGGACGGGCTCGCCATGCGCAGGAGGACCGGATCCTCGTCGTAGTTGTCGACCGAGAGCGGCTTCGGGAGGCCGACCGTGACGAAGTAGTTGTAGTACGTGTTTCCGGGGTCCGTCTTCTCGATCGAGTTCGCGTCGGTCACGGGCGTCAGGTCCTCGTACGAAGCCTGCAGCTGCAGGTACTGGACGGGTCCCGACGCGGTGTTCCCGACGTAGGGCGCCGCGACCTTGTTCATCGTTCCCGAGTTCGGCTGGTTCGGGTGGCAGGTACCGGACGATCCCTGCTCGCGGTTGCCCGCCGCCCACACGAGGTCCACCTCGTTCCGTCCCGAGTCGGCGGGCAGGCTGACGCTCCCGCTCCACGTTCCGAACGGGCCCCCGAGCCCGCCTGGGCTCCAGGTGAAGCCGTTGATCGTGGCGCAGCCGTCCCCCAGGTCGCGGGGGTCACCCGTCACGCCGAAGTCGACCACGGCCTGGACGTTCGCGCTGCAGCCGCCGTCGAGCGTGAAGTACGGAGCCGAGAGGTCGGCCGCGGTGCAGCCGACGTCGAAGAGCTGCACCTCGCGCGCCTGCGGGCTGGTGATGGCGCCACTCGGCGTGCCGTTGTACGCGTGGATGAACGACAGGCCGCTGTTCGCCGCGCCGCCGGAGTAGCAGGCGACGAGGCCGGGCGACTGGCTGCAGATCGTCCCGAGCGCGCCCGAGACCTGGAGCGTCCCGGTCGGTGGGACGTCCTCGTTCTTGCTCACGAGGATGATGACGCCGGTGTTCTCGACGTCGACGTCGATCTGCTCCTGTCCGGCGGAGGTGCACCAGCCGGACCAGGGCCAGGAGGTCGCCGGCGGGATCGCAGCGGGGGTGCACTTGTCGAGAAGCTGGTGGTCGTACACGGTGCCGTCGTCCTCGTTCACGAACAGCGCGACGACCCGGCGGGGGTCGATCTCGGGCACTGCCCACGGGAGCAACCCGATGAGCTCCTCGGCGTCGAAGATCTCGATCCGTGCCTTCGACTTCGGGCTCGGCGTCGCCGGGAGGACCTTCCACAGCAACGGGGCGTCGTCGTCGGTTGCCTTCACCTCGAGGGCGGCCTCGTTGCACGGATCGCCGAGGAGGTCGCCGTCCGTGTCGAGGGTGTTGTCGAGGCCGTAGCCGTCGGTCCCGGGGACCATCCCGTCGGCGTCCGTCCAGTAGGTCGCGCTGTTGAGGGCGATGCGGACGTCGTCCGGCTCCTGCAGCTGGAGGTTCGTCGTCGTGTCCGCGAGGTTCGGGGCGAACTTGCCGGGCCGGAGCGTGTCGCCGGCATACGCGAGCGCGCGGCTCGCGATGGCGAGGTTCGCAGCGGGAGCATCGTGGAAGCAGCCGACGAATGCGGGCCCGGAGGCGAGCGCTGCTGCGTCCACCTGCGTCTGCAGGTGCCGCTTGTGGACGTACCAGTTGCCGATCGAGAGGACGATCGCGCCGAGCGCGAAGAGGACGGGGAGGAGGAGCGCGAAGAAGACGACGACCTGGCCCTGCTCGCCGCGAGCGCGGGGGCTGAGCCGCGTCAGCATCCGCCGACTTCTCCGGTGATCAGCCCTCCGTCGGCCGCGAGCTGCGACTGCTCGAGCCGCATCGTCGCCTCGCCGCGGAGGGTGATCGTCCCGATCCCGAGGATGGGCACGAACGTGAAGGGGGTCTCCATGCGCACGCGCACAGGATCTCCGATCTTGGCCTCGGTGGCGCCGGGGGTCAGCGGGTAGCAGACCTCGACCTGGACCGAGTCCTGGAGCCCGTCGGCGATCGCCATGCGAACGAGCGACTCCTGCAGCGTGTCCGGCGTGGCGCAGGAGGCCGACCCGCGCGGGCAGTCGGGCGGCCAGTTGTTGACGGCCGCCCAGCGCGCGCCCTGGTTGGAGACGCGCTGCAGGTCGAGCCAGTAGTTGAGGCCGATGCCGAACTGAATGATCCCCGCCACGAGGAGCAGCAAGGGGAAGAGGATGAGCGCGAACTCGACCATCGCCTGGCCGCTCTCGTCACGCCGCATCGGGCGCCTTGCGCGTTCGTGATCGTCTGTCCTCACGGAACCTCTCGCTCTCTATCGGAAGGAGCCGGGTGGAACATGAGCTTTGTCTCCCTCCCCTCGGTCGACCAGCTCGGTGGCCTGTCCCTCGGCATTGTGCCCCCGACCCGTCAATTCCGAAAGTGAAACTTGTCCTACGGTCGGCATGGCCCTCCGAAAGCGTATGCGCCGGCCCGGTCGAGGGGGTAACCGGGCCGGCGCATGTTCACCGCTCCAGCCGTCGACGAGCGACGGCCGCGGTTCCGGCGATTGCCTAGCCGGGTGCGTTCGAGACGCTGCTCGCGGCGTCCGAGAACAGATCCCGGAGCACGTTGCGCAGGAAGAACAGCGCGATGATGATGGCGATTGCGAGGAACCCGAGCAGAATCGCGTACTCGGTCGTCGTCTGGCCATCCTCGCGGCTGCGGAGCTCGGACGCAGCAACCTGCATCCGAACCACTGCGCGAAGAAGCAGATCGCTCATGTGGAGGTACCTCCTCCCTGGTTCGTCGCGGGGCCTCGAATGCACCCCTGTCATTGCAGTCCGCCCGTCTGGCGAGTGGGCACACTCAGGGTCGGAGCGACCCGCGTTCCTGGCAACCGGCCGAACGGGCGGTTGGGACTAGACCTTCGGCTCCTTCGGTGCGTCTGCCGCTTTGTCGATCATCCACAGGAGTGAGGTCGGCCGCCGACGCCCTCGAGTTGCGGACCGGATCGACGCGTGAGCCATCGCGTGCCGGTCCGTTCACGGTCGCGCTCGTCTTCGTGGCCGCGATCTGGACGCTCGGCCTCGTGGCGATGAGCGTCGCGTGGGGCCAGCTGGCGTGGGACGTGCGCTTCGCGTACCTCCCCGCGGCCGAGGCGGTGCTCGACGGCCGTACGCCCTACCCCGAGCTCGACGACCCGATCCTGCTCGACCAGAAGGGGTTCGTCTACCCGCCGCAGCTCCTCTACCTGCTCGTGCCCCTCACGCCACTCCCGGTGGACCTCGTCGGGATCCTCGTCGCCGTCGTCCTCATGGCAACGGTCGTCGCGACCCTGCGCGTGCTCGGGATCACCGACATTCGCTGCTACGCGGCTGCGTTCCTGTGGATGCCCACGATGAGCGGTGTCCTGCTCGCGAACGTCTCGATCCCGCTCGCATTCGCGGCCGCGCTCGCGTGGCGGTACCGCGACCGGGTGTGGCCGCCCGCGCTCGCGCTGGGGCTGACCGTCTCGGCGAAGCTGCTCTTCTGGCCGCTGCTCGTGTGGACCGTGGCCATGCGGCGCCTGCGGACGACGGTGCTCGCCGTCGTGCTCGGGGCGGGCGTGACGCTCGCGGCGTGGGCCGCGATCGGGTTCGTCGGGCTGACCGGCTACCCGGACCTCCTGCGCCGGCTCTCGGAGATCCAGGCGGAGAACAGCTACTCCTTCGTGGGCATGGCGACGACGCTCGGCCTCGGTGAGGGCGCCGGGACGGCGGCGATGCTCCTCGCCGGCGGCGGCCTCCTTCTTCTGTGCGTGCTCTTCGCGAGGCGCGGCGATGACCTCCGCTCCTTCACGGCCGCGCTCGGGGCAACGCTCGCCCTGAGCCCGATCGTCTGGCTCCACTACCTCGTCGTCCTGCTCGTGCCGGTCGCGCTCGCCCGCCCGCGCTTCTCGGCGATCTGGCTGTTGCCCGTGCTGCTGTGGACGAGCCCGAAGCCGGGCTACGCGGAGGGCTACGAGACGTTCATGCCGGCGATCGTGACCGCGATCCTGCTGATCCTGCTCCTCGTCCGGACGCGAGCACCGTCAGCGCCCGTCGATGCCAAGGCAGCCGCATGAAGAAGTCGGCCCTCGGGCTGTCGCGAACGGTCTTCACGGCGGTGATCGTCGCGTGCGCGGCGCTCCTCCTGACGACGCTGTTCGCCGCCGTCGGATCCGAGCGCCTCGGCTACGACTTCCGAACGTACCTCGTCGCAGCGGAGGAGGTGCGAGTGGGGGAATCGCCGTACGCCTCGCCCGAGAGCGACCTCGTCGTCGACGGGAAGGCGTACGTCTACCCACCGCCGCTCGCCATCGCGCTCGTCCCGCTCACGTTCCTGAGCACCGATCTCGCCGCGGCACTGGGATTCCTCGCGGCGCTGGCGGCGCTCGTCGGCACTCTGCTCGTCCTCGGCGTGCGCGACGTGCGCTGCCATGCGGCCCTCATTGCTTCGAGCCCTGCCTGGAACGCGCTGGAGATGGCGAACCTCTCCGCGTTGCTGCCCCTCGGCCTCGCGGTCGCGTGGCGACTCCGGGAGACACTCTGGCCGTTCGCAGCGGTCGTCGGCCTGACGGTGGCAGCGAAGCTCTTCGTCTGGCCCGTTCTCGTCTGGTCGGCGGCTACCGGGCGGCTGCGCGCCTCGGTTCTGTCGGGTGCGACCGCTGTCGCGCTCCTCGTCGTCACGTGGGCGGCGATCGGATTCGTCGGCCTCACCAGCTATCCGGCACTTCTCAGGGCTCTCGCGGACGTCCACGCCGTCGACAGCTACTCGCTCATCGCGATCGCGGACACACTCGGCTTCAGCGTCGCGGTTGGTCGCGTCGCGATGCTGCTCCTCGGTGGAGCGCTTCTGGCGGCGTGCGTGACGCTGGGTCGAAAGGGGGATGACCGCCAGGCGCTGACCTGTGCCGTGGGCGCCGCGCTCGCCCTTACTCCGATCCTGTGGCAGCACCATCTCTTGCTTCTGGTCGTGCCGCTTGCGCTGGCGCGTCCCCGGTTCACCATCGTCTGGCTCCTGCCCATCACGCTCTGGTTGAGCCCCCGCGCCGGCAACGGTGAGGCTCTGCAGACATTGCTGCCCGCCTTGATCGTCGCCGCCGTCATCTACGTCTGTCTTGCCCGGCCCAGGATCACAGCCGTCCCAGCGAGCGCGACGTGAGTGCCGACGCCGGACGTCCGGCTCCGAGCGGGGCGATACCGGCAGCCCTGTCGGGTCTGACCAGGCCCTTGTCCATCGTGGTGTTCGGGGCGCTGCCCGCAATCGTCATTGCCCTCGTCTTCTGGGACGCGAGTAGGGCGGACGCCGTCGCATTCGACTTTCGCGTGTTCTACGACGCGGCCGAGGCCGTTCTCCGAGGGGAGTCTCCGTACCAGTCCCCGGACGACCCCACGGCCGTCGTCGCCCGCGGCTACGTGTATCCGCCGCTGACCGCGCTCGCCGCCGTGCCCCTCACCCTGCTTTCCGCGGTGAGCGCCGGCCTGCTCGTCATGGCCCTGCTCGTCGTCGCGGCGCTGGCCGTGCTCTACGTCGTCGGGGTCCGCGACTGGCGCTGCTACGGGCTCGCGCTGCTCTGGCCGCCCGTGATCTCGGCGATCCAGACGGGCAGCGTCACGATCCTCCTCGCGCTCGGCGCAGCCCTTGCCTGGCGCTTCCGGGACACGGCACGGGCCACGTCCGCGAGCCTCGGCATGACCCTCGCAGTGAAGACGGTTCTCTGGCCGCTCGTCGTCTGGCTGGCGGCGACCCGGCGGTTTGCGGCGGCGCTGCTCTCTCTCGCGATCGGCCTGGCGCTGGCGCTCGCCTCGTGGGCCGTCATCGGATTCGCCGGTCTGCGGGAGTACCCGGACGTGGTGCGGCGCCTCCAGGACGCGGTGGAGCTGGACGCCTACACGACGTACGTCGTCGGTCTCGATGCCGGTCTGCCGTCGGTCGCGGCGCGGACGATCTGGCTCGCGCTCGGCCTCGCTGTCCTGGCGCTCGTCGTCGTCTTCGCCAGGCGCGGCGACGAGCGGAGCTCCTTTCTGCTCGCGCTCGGCGCAGCCCTCGCCCTGAGCCCGATCGTCTGGCTGCACTACTTCGCCCTCCTCCTCGTCGTCGTCGCGGTCGCACAGCCGAGGCTGAATCTCGTCTGGTTCGTGCCGCTGGCGATGATCCTGACGCCCGGAAGTGGGCATCCCACGCCGTTCGAGACTGCGCTGACGCTTGCCGCCGCCGCACTCACCATCGCCCTCGCAGTCCGAGCGTCGAGGGTTGGAGTCCGTAGCACGTTGTCTTCAGCACCCGCCACGACCGGAGTGACGACGCCGGCGCCATGACGAGCTCCGCCGCTGTGGCCGGCGAGCCAGAGGTCGTGTCCGCCGTCGTCTCGACTGCTGGACGGTCGCGCCGGACCGTGTGGCCCTTCGTGCTGGGGTCTGCGCTCCTCGCATGGACGATCACGCTTTTCGTAACGGTCTACGACCGCTACTCCGACTTCCGCTACGCCCGCTTCGATCTCGGCAACATGGTGCAGGCCGTGTCGAACACGGCTGACGGCAGGATCCTCGAGAACACGAACGTCGCGGGCGAGCAGGTGAGCCGGCTTGCGTCACACGTCGACCCGATCCTGGTCGTCTTCGCGCCTTTGTGGATGGTGTGGTCTTCTCCTGCGGCGCTCGCGTTCGTCCAGATCGTGGCCGTCGGAGTCGGGGCAGTCCCGGTCTTCTGGCTGACTCGCCGGCACTCGGGCTCCGCGAGGACGGGGGCCCTCGTCGGCCTCGCCTACCTCGCGTATCCCTGGATCGGCTGGGCCGGGGTCGATGCCTTCCACCCCGTGGCGCTGTCGATTCCGCTCTTCCTGTTTGCGATCTGGTTCCTCGACTCCGACCGTCTGCTCCCGTTCGCGGTCTGTGCCGCGCTCGCCGCCCTGACCGGTGAGCTGATGGGCGCGCTCGTGGCCGCGCTCGGCATCTGGTACGCGCTCGGGCGTGGACGGACGAAGCCAGGAGCCGTGATCGCGGCGAGCGGCGCCGCGTGGACTCTCTTCAGTGTGTACGTCGTCGTGCCGGCCTTTGCCGGGAAGCCGAGCGCGTACTACGGGATCTTCGAGCACGTGGGAGGCTCACCGCTCGGCGTTCTGCGCACCGCCGTCACGAGCCCGCAGAAGATCCTGGCCACCGTCACGGGATCGGAGGATCTCCTGTACGCGTTCCTCCTCGGCGCGCCCGTCGCGGGCGCGTTTCTCCTCGCTCCGGGGCTCGCCGCGGTCGCGCTCCCGCAGGTCGCGGTCAATCTGCTGGCCATTCCGGGCGGCAATACGGACCCGCACGAGCACTACGTCAACGCGATCCTGCCCTTCCTCTTCGCCGCCATCGCAATGGGCGTGGGCAGGTTGCGGGCCCCACGCCGAGATCAGGCGGCGGGATTGGTGCTCGGTCTCTCGCTCGCTGCGACGGCCGCGGTCGGCCCCTGGCCCGCCACGGTACTCGGGGCTTCCCGCTGGGATCCGCTCGGCATCCCGAACGACGAGCACATCCGCGCCCTCGAGGGCGCGATCGAGCGGGTTCCCGACGACGCGCCGGTGAGCGCAACGAACCGACTCGGATCTCGACTCTCCGGCCGTCGCTACTTCTACAGCGTTCCGGTGCTGGGGCGCGCCGAGTGGGTCGTGCTCGAGTCAGCCGACACGTGGATCCCGCGTGACGTTGGCGGGTACGGCGACCCTGCCCTGCTCGAGGCATTTCACCGTCGGATGGAGCGGAGCCGCGCCTGGGAGAAGGTGTTCGAGCAGGACGGGGTTCTGGTGTTCCGAAAGGTGCGGCCGTGAGCTCCGGAGCGACGACGATGTCGGACGAGACCTCGAGCTCGCGTGCCGCGGACGTCGCGCGCGAACACGCGTGGGCGCTGACCGTCTGGGTCGCGATGGTCTGCTGGACCGGCGTCCTCTATCTGATCGTGCGAGACGCCTACCTCGACTTCCGGCTTGGCCGGTTCGATCTCGGGAACATGGCGCAGTCAGTGTGGAGCACCACCGAGGGGCGACCGCTCGAGATCACGCACGCCGCCACGGGGGAGCAGGTGCTGAGACTGGGAGCCCACGTCGATCCGTTCCTCGTTCTCCTCTCTCCGGTCTGGATGGCATGGCCGTCGCCGCTGGCTCTCGCGCTCGTCCAGATCGCCGTCACGTCGTTGGGTGCGCTCCCGGTCTTCTGGCTCGGCCGGCGTCATCTGCGTTCAGAACGTTCGGCAGGCCTCTTCGCGCTGGCGTACCTCGCCTACCCGTGGCTGGCGACGAGCGCTGTCGGCGCAATCCATCCGGTCACGTTCGCTATCCCGCTCTTCGTCGCCTCGGTCTGGTTCCTCGACACGGATCGGATGGGCCGCTTCGCCGTCTGTGCGGCCCTGGCCATGTCGACCGGCGAGCTGATGGGCCTACCGGTGATCGGACTCGGGATTTGGTTCGCGATCGCACGTCAGAGACGACGAGCGGGGGCGGCGATCGCGCTGGCGGGGGCAGCGTGGACCTTCTTCGCCGTGTACGTCGTCGTCCCGCACTACGCGGGCGAAGCGAGCACGTTCTATGGGTTCTACGACCACGTTGGCGGCTCTCCCCAGGGTGTCGTCCGCACCCTCCTGTCCGATCCCACGACGGTGCTCGGGGCGCTCTTCGAAATGCACGACATCGTCTACGTGCTCTGGCTCGCCCTTCCGCTCCTCGGTCTCTTCCTGCTCTCTCCGGGAATTGCAGCCGTCGGCCTCCCACAGCTCCTGGCGAACACGCTCTCGGACTTCCGGTCGATGTCGGACCCCCGGTATCACAGCGTCGCGGCCATCGTGCCGTTCCTCGTCGTCGGCGCGCTCTGGGGTGTCGCCCGCCTGAGGGCGCAGCGACGCGGGCTCGCCATTGCCGGGGTGCTCGTGTGCTCGTCGATCGTCGCGCTCGCGGTCGGGCCCTGGACTCGCGCGCTGGGCGGGCTGCCTCTCGGCGGACGGGCGGATCTGCCCGAGAGCAAGATCGAAGCGCTCCGTGATGCAGTCTCGTCGGTCCCCCGGGGCGTGCCCGTCACGGCGAGCAACCGCGTGGGTGCGCACCTCGCGTCGCGCCGGTATCTCTACCCGGTTCCCATCGTGGGCAACGCGCGCTGGGCCGTCATAGACCTCGACGATCCGTGGGTCACACGCCCCGATTCGCCGATCCTCACGCAGGATCCCGCGAAGGTCCGCAGTTTTGCGCGGATGCTCGAACAGGCTCCGGGCTGGGAGAGGACGTACGCCCGCGAGCGTGTGCTCGTCTTGCGCAGGGTGAGCTCGTGACGCTCCCCGCGGGTGAGCGCGCTTTCCGGGGCGCGGCGAGTGTCGTCGTGTGCGGGCTTCTCCCGCTCCTGGCCCTCTGGTACGCGATCGCGCCGGTCGCGCTCGGGGACAGGCAGGCTGCGGACTTCCACTTCGGCTACTACTACGCGGCCGAGGCAGTCCGGGCGGGCGAGGACTTCTATCCCGGCGACGGCTTCGTCGTTCGCGGCGCGGACGAGTTGATCATCGACTACGTGTATCCGCCGCTCCTCGCGATCGCGACGGTGCCCTGGACACTCCTCCCCGTCGGGCTCGCGGAGGTGCTGTTCCAGGTAGTCCTCATCGCGGTCTTCGTCGCAACCCTCGCGCTGCTCGGGGTCCGCGATTGGCGTTGCTACGGGCTGGCGTTCCTCTGGCCACCAGTGACGGACGCGGTCACGACGGGAAACGTGTCGATCCTCCTCGGGTTCGCGGCCGCGTGCGCCTGGCAATTCCGCGACCGGGCGCGAGTTGCGGGGATCGCGGTCGGGCTCAGCATCGCGCTGAAGATCTTTCTCTGGCCGCTCGTGATCTGGCTGGCCGCGACGCGGCGTTCTGCGGCGGTGGCGTGGAGCGTCGGCGCCGCGCTCGGCGCGACTCTCGGCACCTGGGCGATGGTTGGCTTCCGCGGGTTCACCGATTACCCGGGCCTCGTCCGTAGCTTGAGCAACGAGATGGACGAACGCGCGTACACGCTGTACGCGCTCGGCGTCGATCTCGGCTTCTCGCAAGGCCTTGCGCGCGCGTTGTGGGTCGCGCTCGCCTTCGGGCTTCTGGCGGCCTCGATCGTGCGTGCACGCCGGGGCGACGAGCAAGGCAGCTTCGTGCTCTCCCTGGCGGCGGCGATCGCGTTCTCCCCCGTCGTCTGGTTGCACTACTTCGCGCTGCTGCTCGTCGCCGTCGCGATCGTGCAGCCGAGGTTGGGCGCCCTCTGGTTCGTGGGGCTTCCGCTGCAGCTCGTCGTGACGACGGGGGTCTACAACGGGTCGACCGTGCAGACGGCGGCGGTGCTGGCGGCGGCCGGGCTGGTCGTCGCCGTCGCCGCGTTCAGGCCCGCGGTGCGTCCGCTGTCGCTCGAGACGGCTCCACGATGACCGGGTCGACGACGGCGAGCTTCGAGCCCGCGGGTCGCGCTGCGTCGCGATCGATGACGTGGGTGGGAGCGCACCTGCACGTGCTCGTCCTCAGCGCCGCGATCGTCGCATGGACCGTCGGGATGTTCATGGTCGTCCGAGCCGACTACGTCCGATATCGAGTCGGCCGCTTCGACCTCGGCAACATGGTGCAGGCCGTCTGGAGCACGACGCAGGGGAGACCCCTCGAGATCACCGACGGGACGACCGGTGAGCAGCTCGTCCGTCTCGGCTCGCACGTGGATCCCTTCCTCGTGCTCCTGGCTCCGGTCTGGTCGCTGTGGGCGTCCCCGCTGGCGCTCGTCCTCGCACAGGTCGCAGCGCTCTCGCTGGGAGCGCTGCCCGTCTACCTGCTTGCGCGCCGCCACCTCGTTTCGAAGACCGCCGCCGTCCTGGTCGCGCTCGCGTATCTCGCCTATCCCTGGCTCGCCTGGTCCGCGGTCGATGCCATCCATCCGGTGTCGTTCGCGATTCCGCTGCTCCTCTTCTGCATCTACTTCCTGGATGCCGATCGGATGTGGGCATTCGCCGCGTGTTCGGTCGTTGCCGCGTCCACCGGGGAGTTGCTCGGCATCACCATCGCCGCGCTCGGAGTCTGGTATGCGCTCGCACGGCATCGGCGTAGGGTGGGCTTCCTGATAGCGGGCGCCGGGCTCGCCTGGACGGCCGTCTCGCTGCTCATCGTGGTACCCGCTTTCGCCCGCGACTCGAGCGTCTTCTACGGCTTCTACGAGAACGTCGGCGGCTCACCCAGGGGTCTGGTGAAGACCGCGCTCACGGACCCGACGGTCGTGCTCTCCGAACTCCTCGCGGGAAATGTCGTTCTCTACTGCGTCGCCATCGCCGCACCGCTCGTCGGGATGTTTCTCCTCGCTCCCGGCCTCGCGGCCGTGGCACTGCCGCCGCTCGTGGTGCTCGCGTTGGCGGACGGCGCCGGCCCTCTCGACCCGCGTCTTCACTACGTGGCGACCATCGTCCCCTTCGTAATGGCCGGAACGGTGTTCGGCCTTGCGAGGTTGGGCGCGAACGCGCACCTTCCCGGCGCGGCTGCGGTACTCGTCGTCGCGGGAGGCACGTGGCTGGTCTTCGGGCCATGGTCCGGTGCGCCTGCCGCATCCTCACTCTGGTACCACCGAGAGGTCTCATCGCGACATGTGACCGCGCTGGATCGCGCCGTCGCGCTCGTCCCGGACGGGGCTCCGGTAAGCGCGTCGAACCTTGCGGGGGGTCACCTCTCAGCTCGCCGGTACATCTACGCCGTACCGAACCTCGGACGAGCACGATGGGTCGTCGTCGACTCGCTGGACCCATGGTGGCCGAGCGAGACGTTGCCGCAACTCACCCAGCGAACAGCGGCCGAAGTGCGGGCGTTCGTGACGAGGCTCGAAGATGATCCCGACTGGACGTCGGTTATCGAGGACGACGGCGTCTTCGTCTTCCGCCGGCGATCAGGGTGAAGACGACGAAGGCCGCAGCAGGACGGTGATCTCCTCGCCGCGGTACACGGCCCGCACGCCGGGCTCGGCGAGGAAGTCGGCGGTGTGCGAGCGGCGGGTCTCGTCGACGAGCACGATGCGGTAGCCGTCCGCGAACGACTTCCAGTCCTCACCGGCCTCGCCGTTGTAGTGCGCGAGCCGGTCGAAGAACGCACGGTCGTAGAGCTCGAAGCGGACGTCGTACGCGACTCGCCCCCGCAGCTCGGGGATCTTCCAGAGGAGCCAGTCGGAGAAGCGGTCCGGCGCGAAGACGGTGTCGCCGGGCTGGAGCTCGGCGCGGACGGCCTCGGGCACCTCGCGCGGCCAGTACTCCTCGAACCAGGACTCGTCCCGCAGGAACAGCGACCCGGCGACGGCGAGGAGAGCTGCGGCGAGGACGGCGCTGATCGCGACGTTGAGCCTCCTCAGCGGTTCGACGGGCTTCCGTCGCTCGAGCGAGCGCCCGATCGCGACCGGGGCGAAAACCATGCAGGCGAGGGCGAACCAGACGATGCCGCGGATCGCGGTGACTGCTCCCACGAAGGTGAGCGCGAGGACGGCGAAGTCGAACAGCGTCAGCCGGCGCCGCCCCCACACGACGAGCGGGATCGTGATCGCCGTCAGCACGTAGAAGAACAAGGTGTTCACCGCCGGCTCGGCCCAGTGCCATTCGGTCACCCTCCCGGCGAACGGTGGATCGACGAGGAGCAGGTGGTAGTAGCGCGCGGTGTCGACCGGGCCGTACGGCGTGACCAGGGTCGCGAGCGGCGCGAGCAGCGCGAGGGGGACGCTGCGACGCCACGAGCTCCCACGGCTCCGAAGCAGCTCGTACGCGGCGAGCAGCACGACGAGCAGCGCCCCGAGCGACACGCTCCCGTGGACGTTCGCCCACACGACGAGGAGCGCGAAGGCGAGCCAGACGCGCCTCGTCGGTCGCCGCGCCTCCGACGCGAGCAGCCACAGCATCCCGGTGTACAGGGGCAGCGCGAGCATTTGCGCGCGCACCGACCAGCCCCACGGCGCTGCCATGAGAACGGGCAGGAAGAGCACCCAGATGGAGCGCGGGCCTGCGCCGAGCGAGCGGGACGCGGTGGCGGCGATCGAGAAGGCGGCGACGACGGAGGTCGCCGTCAGGATCGAGAGCAGGGCGTGTCCGCCGGCCACGTGCGCCCCGTAGATGACGAGCTGGGCGAGCCACTGCTGATCGGTCCACGTGCTCCCGAGGCCGTAGACGGTGATCTCGTCGACGCTCGGAAGGCCGTTCTCCCATACCTCGCGCCCGGCCATGAGGTTGAGCCAGCTGTCGTTGACGAGGATCGCGGGCGGGAAGACGAGCAGGAAGATGAGGCCGAAGCCGGCGAGGAGCACGACGAGGATGTGCTCTTCCTCGGCGATTCGCCGGACGCGGCTCCTGGGCCGCGCGGGCTCCGGCGCGGGCGCAAGGTCCGTCCCAGCGGGAGGGCGCTCTTCGACCGCGAGGGTGGTCACGGGGTTATTCGTCGGCGTAGATGGGGCTTTCCACAAGCCCGTGCTGGTAGGCGAGTCGCGTGGCCTCGGTGCGGTTCTTGACCCCGAGCTTGCGGTAGATGTTGGTCAGGTGGAACTTCACGGTCTGCGGAGCGACCCAGAACTCCTTCGCGATCTCGTCGTTCGAGAGCCCGCGCGCGAGCGCGCCGAGGATCGTGATCTCCCGTTCGGTCAGGCCGAGGGCCTTCGCGCCCGCCTTCTCGCCCTCTTCCAGGCCGACCGTCGTGTGCACGTTCCCCTCGACCGCCTGCCGTAGTGTCCCGGGCAGGTCGCTCGGGTCGACCGTCTTGACCACGTAGGCGACCGCCCCGCGGCGCAGGGCCGCCTCGATCAGGTCCTGCCCCGTGGACGCGGACAGCATCACGACCTTCACCTCGGGGTGGCGCCGCTTGATCTCGTCGAGACAGGCGAGCCCGTCCATGTGCGGCATGCGGACGTCGAGGAGCACGAGATCGGGCTTCGTCCGCCCGACGAGCGGGACGACCTGCGTGCCGGACTGCGTCTCGCCGACGATCTCGAACCCTCCGTCGGCCTCGAGGGCGCGGCGGATCCCGTCCAGGACGAGCCGGTGGTCGTCGGCGATCACGACCCGCATGCGGCCAGTGTGGCACAGCGCAGAGACGACCTCTGTACCGGCCGCCCGAGGATCCCCCGGCCGGCGCCCGGGATGCCCCCGTTCGGGGCACCGTCGCCGGGAGCACGCGCCGCGGAGACCCTCGACTCAGGGATTGCCCTCCCTCCGGAGGGTCATACCGTGAGTCTCGAAGGACGAGAAGGCCCAGCTGCCCGCACTCGGGGGGGATGTAGCGCAGAGCACGGGGATTCGGGCGAGTCACGAGCAGCGAAGGGAGCACTGAGAACGATGGCAACGGTGGGAAACCTGCGGCGACTCCTCGTCGCCAGCGCGGCGGCGGCCGCCACACTCCTGATCGTGACGGCGTCCGGGGCGGCCCCCGGGACCGGCGCATCCGTCACGGTCTTCGACCAGTGCGCGAACGGGAAGCCGCCGAGCACGTCGACCGGCTGTCCCGAGAAGTGGATCAACGGGATCCTCAACGAGCAGAACTCGCACTACGCGGAGGACGAGGTCACGCCCCAGCGCGTCGTCCTCGGCCTCCCGAAGGACGGCCCGGCGACCGGCCGCACGGTCGAGATCTCGTACCTCACCCGCAAGGGCGGGGTGCACGCCTACGACTCCCTCGCGACGTGGAATCACACCCAGACGAGCGCGGACCGCTGCGCCGACGTTCCGGCCGCCGACTGCGTGGGCGGGGCTGCCTCGACGTTCCCGATTCCGTCCGATCCCACCGTCGTGGCGGACGAGAACGGAGCTGGCAGCCCCACCTCCTCGCACCAGCTGGGAGGCCAGGTCTTCACGATGTACGGCGGGACGATCACCGGCGTCTCGGGCTATACCCACGACGACGCCTCGGGCACGAGCGACTCGTACGCCCACGTCACGCTGACCTACTCCGTGCCCTCCACGGCGGACGGCGCGAAGGTCATGCTCCTCTTCGGCGCCCACATCGCGCCGAGCCTCGGCCCGCGCGGCTGGGGCGTCGGCGTGGGCGCGGGCTCCATCTCCGGCGGTCCGTATCACGTCCGCATCACGGCGGCGGACGGCGAGTCGGTCGGCAACCGCGACAACCAGATCATGTCGGGCGCGATCCTCGCCCCGGCGAGCCTCGTCGTGAACAAGGTCGCCCTCGGCGGCGACGCCACGTTCTCGTACTCGACGACCGGCGGGATCGCGAACCCCTTCCAGATCACCACCTCGGGTGGCTCGGGGAGCCAGTCGTTCGCGAACATCGCCGCGGGCGCGTACACGGTGACCGAGGGCGCGCTCCCGGCGGGCTGGGAGTTCACGAGCCTCGCCTGCCAGGACGAGGACGGCGGCACCACCGTGAGCGGCCAGACGGCGAACGTCGAGCTCGACCCGGGCGAGACCGCCACCTGCACGTACACGAACTCGAAGAAGGGCTCGATCGTCGTCCAGAAGCAGACTCTGCCGGACGGCGATCCGCAGTCGTTCGCGTTCAGCGCGAGCTACGACGGCGACGGGTTCTCGCTCTCCGACGGCCAGTTCGACGACTCCGGTCCGCTCTCGGCAGGGACGTACTCGGTCTCCGAGACCGTGCCGTCGGGCTGGGACCTCCAGTCGGCGACCTGCGACGACGGGTCGAGCCCCGGCTCGATCTCGCTCTCGGCCGGCGAGACGGTGACCTGCACGTTCACGAACGCGAAGCGCGGCCGGATCCTCGTCGACAAGGTCACGGTGCCCGCGAACGACCCGCAGAGCTTCGACTTCACGCTCACGGGCGGCCCGGACGCCCTGAACCAGGGCTTCTCGCTCACGCATGCCGCGGCCGCGCACGACTCCGGGCTCGTGCGGCCCGGGACCTACGCAGCCGCGGAGACGGTGCCGGCCGGCTGGTCGCAGACGGACGCGACCTGCAGCGACGGCTCGGCGCCGAACGCGATCGACCTGGCCGCCGGCGAGGTCGTCACCTGCACCTTCACGAACACGAAGCAGGCCCAGGTGGTCGTGCGCAAGGTCATGGTCGGCGGCACGGACACGTTCGACTTCACGGGGACGCCGTCCGGCTCGATCTCGCAGTCCGGCGGGACGATCTCCGCGAGCGTCGCACCCGGCCAGTACGTCTCGACCGAGCCGGCGAAGCCCGGGTGGGCGCTGACCTCCGTGACGTGCGACGACGCGGGCTCCTCCGGGAGCGTCGAGAACCGCCAGGCGAGCTTCGACGTCTCGGCGGGCGAGACGGTGACCTGCACCTTCACGAACACGAAGGCCGGGAAGATCGTCGTCCAGAAGGAGACCGATCCCGACGGCGCGGCGCAGTCGTTCGCGTTCGACGCGAGCTACGACGGCGACGGCTTCTCGCTCTCCGACGGCCAGTCGAACGACTCGAGCGACCTCGAGCCGGGCACCTACTCGGTCTCCGAGAACGTGCCCGCGGGCTGGCAGCTCCAGAGCGCGACGTGCTCTGACGGCTCGGCGGTCGACGCGATCGACCTCGGCGCCGGCGAGACCGTGACCTGCACCTTCACGAACCGGCTCATCCGGGGCCAGATCGTCGTCGAGAAGCAGACGCTGCCCGACGGCGATCCGCAGTCCTTCCAGTTCGACGCGAGCTACGACGGCGACGGCTTCTCCCTCTCCGACGGCCAGTCGGACTCCTCTGGCGAGCTCCTGCCGGGAACGTACTCGGTCTCCGAGACGGTCCCGGCAGGGTGGGAGCTCGAGTCGGCGGTGTGCGACGACGGCTCCGACCCGGGCTCGATCGCCCTCGCGGCGAACGAGACCGTGACCTGCGTCTTCAGCAACGTGAAGGACGCCAACATCGTGGTCGAGAAGCAGACGAGCCCGGACGGGGACCCACAGGTCTTCGCCTTCGACGCGAGCTACGACGCGAACGGCTTCTCGCTCTCCGACGGCCAGTCGAACGACTCGGGCGACCTCGACCCGGGCACTTACTCGATCTCCGAGAACGTGCCCGCGGGCTGGGACCTCGTGTCCGCCGAGTGCTCCGACGGCTCGGAGCCCGGCGCGATCGGCCTGCAGGCGGGCGAGACCGTGACCTGTGTCTTCACGAACGAGAAGGACGCGAGCATCGTCGTCCAGAAGCAGACGAACCCGGACGGCAGCCCGCAGTCGTTCTCGTTCAACGCGAGCTACGACGCCGCCGGCTTCTCGCTCTCCGACGGCCAGTCGAACGACTCCGGCGATCTCCCGGCAGGCACGTACTCCGTGTCGGAGGTCGTGCCGCAGGGCTGGGAGCTCGTCTCCGCCGAGTGCTCCGACGGCTCGGATCCGAGCTCGATCGGCCTGCAGGCGGGCGAGACGGTGACCTGCGTCTTCACGAATACGCAGGCCGGCCGCATCGTCGTCCAGAAGCAGACGAGCCCGGGCGGCAGCCCGCAGGTCTTCGACTTCGACGCGAGCTACGGCGAGGGCGGGTTCTCGCTCTCGGACGGCCAGTCGAACGACTCCGGCGATCTCGGTCCCGGCACGTACTCGGTCTCCGAGAACGTGCCCGCGGGCTGGCAGCTGACGTCGGCCGTCTGCGACGACGAGTCCGACCCGGGCGCGATCCAGCTCGCCGCGGGCGAGACGGTGACGTGCGTGTTCGAGAACACGCAGCTGGGCACGATCGTCGTCGAGAAGCAGACGAGCCCCGACGGCGCGTCGGCGAGCTTCTCCTTCAGCGGCGACGCCGCGGGCTCGATCGGTGACGGGGGCCAGATCGTCGTGCAGGGTCTCGCTCCCGGCACCTATGCCTCGACCGAGGCGGCGCTCGAGGGCTGGGCCCTGACGGCGATCGCCTGCGACGACGAGAACTCGTCGGGCAGCGTGGCCGCGAGGACCGCGACCTTCCGGCTCGAGCCCGGCGAGGTCGTGAAGTGCACCTTCACGAACGGCCAGCTCGCACTCGGCAAGGGCGCGATCGACGTCCAGAAGAGCGCGACCCCGACCTCGCTGAAGGAGCCGGGCGGCCCGGTGACGTTCTCCGTGACGATCACGAACGTCTCGCCCGACGTCGACGCCACGATCACGAACGTCGTGGACGACACGTTCGGCGACCTCGACGACGACGGCGGCAACGGCTGCTTCGACGTGCCGGTCAACCTCGCCCCGGGCGACAAGGTGAACTGCACCTTCCAGCGGCCGGTCAACGGCCCTGCGGGGACGGTGCACGTGAACACGGTGCTCGCCGAGGGTCACGACGAGTTCGGCAACGCGCTCTCCGACTCCGACGACGCGAGGGTGGAGATCACGCCGCGGCTGATCGACCTCGTGATCGTCAAGGAGGCGACCTCGCCGACCCCGCTGAACGGCATCGTCGAGTACTCGCTCGCGATCACGAACCGCGGCCCCGACACCGCGACGAACGTGCAGGTCGCGGATCCGGCGCCGGCGGGGATCCTCTACCTCACGGCGAGCCCCTCGCAGGGCACCTGCAACCTGACGCCGTCGCTCGTCACGTGCAGCCTCGGCACCATCGAGCCGGGCCAGACGGTGCGGGTCGCGATCACCGCCCGGGCGACGGCCGTGGGGACGCACGAGAACACGGCGACGGTGACCGGCTCCGGCGGACGCGAGACGAACCCGGCGGACAACATCGACACGGCGGTCACCGTCGTGCCGGCGCCGCTCAGGCCGCCGACGGCGAAGCCGAAGCCGAAGCCCGCGCCGAACGTCTGCCTCATGCTGACGGTCTCACCGAAGATGGCCAAGGCCGACGGCAAGCGCGACCGCCTCGTGGTCGTCGTGAAGGCTGGCACGAAGCGGGTGAAGGGCGTCAAGGTGGTCGTCGCCGGTGCCGGATTGCGCAAGACGGCGCGCACGAACGGCAAGGGCGTCGCGATCCTCCGGGTCAACCCGAGGAAACCGGGGCTGATCACGGTGAGCGCGATCGAGACCGGTGACCAGCGGGTCTGCGGAGCGAAGCGAGTGGGCGTGGTCGGCATCTTCCTGCCACCGCTCACGGGCTGACGACGAGGGGGAACGGGGGGAGGTCCGAGAGGCGGCTGCGGCCGCCTCTCGGGTTCTGCGCAAGAGGAGGAAGCCGCTAGCGCGGCTTCCTCCTCGCGCGAAGATCCCTGAAGCGGCCGGCTGCGCCGGCCGGCCGCTCCGCGGTGACCACTGCCTCTGAATCCGGTCTCGACGAAGGGTGAGACGCTTTGTCCGCGAGACGGGAGCACGTCGCCGCTTCCCTCGGACGAGGAATTGCCGCTCCCCCTGGCGGGGGATACGTTGAGAGAGATGGCGAAGGCGGCCCGGATCGAGGCCCGGTCGGCGCTCGCGCTCGCGGGCGTCGGTGCGCTGCTCGCGCTCGCCCTCGCCCAGGGCGCCGGAGCAAGGACCTCAGATCCGGCGGCGACCTCGGCGGCGAGCGTCGTCGGTTCCGGGACGCTCGACCGGGCGCGGGTGGCGGTGCTCGAGCGGCCGCGGGCGGGCGCGAGGAGGGTCGCGGTCATGAGGCAGTTCCGGACCGACTTCCGCCCGCAGTACGTGCTCGCGCTGCAGGCCCTCGAGGGGAAGAACGGGAAGCCGGCGTGGTACCGGATCAGCGTCCCCGGGCGCCCGAACGGGCGCACCGGCTGGGTGCGTGCGTCAGCCGTCGAGCTCCGGCCCGTGCACAAGCGCGTGCTCGTCTACCGCGGCGCGCGGAGGTTCGAGTACTGGGAGGGCGACCGGCTCGTGCGCAGCGGCAGGGTCGCGGTGGGCAAGCGTGGCGCGGAGACGCCCACCGGGCTCTTCTACGTCACCTGGAAGTTCGACCCGCGCACCGATCCCGCGTGGTCGATCCTGGGCAACTTCGCGTTCGAGACGAGCGCGTACTCGAAGCTGACCGACTGGCCGGGCGGGGGTATCGTCGGGCTGCACGGGACGCCGTGGCCGCAGCTCCTCGGACAGGCCGTCTCCCACGGCTGCGTCCGGCTGCACAACCGGGACGTCGAGTTCCTCCGCACGCGAGTCCCGCTCGGGACGCCGATCGAGATCCTTCGCTGACGGCTCGGGGCGGGAACCGGCCGTCGACGTCGAACCTGGCGCGGTGAGCTCGGTGATGGACGCACCGCCCGCGGCCGCCTCGCCGCGCGCCGAGCGCGTGGTCGAGGTCGGCGACCGGGCGTTCCCGCTGTTCTGGCTCGTGCTCTACGCCCTCATCCCCGTGAGCGGCTGGGCCGACGAGATGTTCAGCTCCTGGTTCGACCAGCAGCGCGACCTCGAGGCGCTGCGCTCCGTCCTCGCGGACGGGCGCGCCGACGCGATCGCAGACAACCTCATCGGGCCCGGGTACATCGCGTCGGCCGCGGTCGTCCACTGGGTGACGGGCCTCGGAGCCCAGGACGCGCTCGTCGCGCTGAACCGCGCGTCGTACGCCCTCTCGGTCGCGTGCGCGCTCGTCCTCGTCCGCGTCCTCGTCCGGCGCCTCGGGTCGGCGCCGCCGCTCGCGTCGCTCGCCGCCCAGCTCGTTCTTCTGGGGCTCGTGTTCGCCGCCGGGACCTGGCACTGGTCGGACGTCGCCTGGAGCCACTTCTTCGCGGCCTTCCTGGCCGTTGCCCTCTACGTCGTCCGGTTCGCCCCCGCCCGACCGACGCTCGTGACTGCGGCGCTCACGGGCGTCGTCCTCGCGCTCCTCGCGCTGACCCGCAGCTTCGAGCTGCTCGCGCTCGTCCTCGCGTGGGCGATCGCCCTCGTCCTACTGGCGCTTCTGCGGCTGCCGGGCGCGCGGCGCATGAGCCTCGCTCGTCTCGGCTCGGGCGCTGCCGCCTTCGCGGCGACCACGGTCGCGGTCTACGCCGCGACCGGGAAGCGAGGCTTCTTCTTCCTGTACGGGAATCACCTCGACCACCAGTCGGGCAACGTGCAGGCGGCGGAGATCGCCGAGACCCCGACCTTCAGCCCGTGGTTCGTACCGGTGAAGCTGGTCCAGCTCTTCTACGAGCCGTGCTTCTACTCGCTCTGCAGGCTGAGCGACTACACGGGGGGCGCGACCGCGCTTCCGCTCGATCTCCGCGAGGCCGGGAACTACCGGCTGTGGAGCCAGCCGCTCGCGATCCAGCTCCCGTCGCTCGTCCTCCTGCCGCTCTGCGCGGTCGCCGTCGCGGCGATCGTCGTATGGGCCGCGCGGAACCGCACGTCCGCCGCGCCGCGGGCGCGGGAGATCCGGCTCCTCGCCGAGACGACGATAGCCGCCGTCGGGATCGTTCTGGGCTACGCGGCGAGCACGATGACGGGCTCCAACCACCTGCGTTACGGCTTCGCCCGGGACTTCCTGTTGCCAGCGCTCCTCACCGGGCTCGTCGCAGCCGCGCTCTTCGGCGTGGCGCTCTGGCTGCTGCTCGCGAGGGTCGGCCCGCTGCGGATCCCGCCGACGAGCGTCCGGCTCTCGACCGAGAGCGTCCTCGTCCTCGTGGCCTTCCTCGTCTCGGCCGCGCTGGTCGCCGGCACGGCGGTCGTGCGTTCCGAGGGCCTCCCGCGGATCGAGAGCCGCTCACTCGGCCCCGTCGTCTACACGGCGAGCTGCGCGGGGTCGGCCTGCGAGGTCGAGATCTCCGCGAGGACCAGGTCCGGGCGGCCGCTCTCGCTCCCGGAGGCGTCGACGCTGACCTTCGGGTGCGGGAGCGACCGCCCGCGGTACACGGACTACGTCGAGAGCCTGGCCGAGCCGGTGCGCGTCGACCCGACCTGCGCCGACCCGCGCCTCGTTGCCGCGTGGCCGACGGTGATGGGGCTCCCGCCGGGGAGCTACGAGCTCGCCGCGGTCGGGGTTCGGAACGCGCGCGGCTAGGAGGACGACGCGGCGAGGAAGGCGTACGGCCGCACGACGCGCGTGGGGGCCGCGAGGCTTCGCGTGGAAGCGGGGGACGCGGCGAGCCGTCGCAGGCGATAGCCGCTGTCCAGGAAGCGGTACCCGGGCTGGAAAGCCTGCCAGGCGCCGCCGGGACCGTTCGCGACCGACACGCCCTCGAACCGGTATCCGAAGCGATTGCAGGCGGCACGGCCGCCGTTCCAGCTCTCGGCGGTGGCGATCGGAGACCAGCGCCCGGAGGACCCGGCGAGCCGCACCGGACCGGTCCGCGCCTTGCCGTCCACCCAGACGCGCCACCAGCCGGGGCGCGCGGCCATTTCCAGCACGGCGATCCTGTGGCTCCGGCCGACCGGGACGCCGGCCGCGAGTTGGACGAACTGCGGAGCGCGCCCCTCGCGGGTGATCTCGGCGTAGAGCATCGTGCCCATGCCGGGGACCGTCGCGAGGCCGGCCTGGATCCACGCGTCCCCGCCGTTCGCACCCTGGCCCGGCCCGCCGACTCCGACCCAGCTCGCGACGTGGCCCGCAGCAACCTCCGCGGGGCGGATGAGCTCGATCGAGGCGCGCACGCCGTGCCCGGCGCGCGATGCCTGATGCCCGGCGTACGCGTACCCGTTGCCCGCCGAAGCGAGCGCGCACGGCCCGGCGGTCCGGCCGGCCGTGGCGGAGGTGGACGCGACGAGAGCGAGGCCGGCGAGGACCGCCGCACCGGCACCGAGGAGTGGCCGCAGCCTCACACGAGGCACTTCGGCGCGATGCGGGCCGCGGTTCATCCCCCTATAGCGGGGTACGCCGGCTCAGGGGGTCCGGACCGGCGCCCGCCTACAATGCGCGGCATGGCGACGACGGAGGACCGCGACACCTCCGGCTCGGTCGAGGCCTGGCGCGCGCAGCGTTACCAGCGGGCGCCGGAGCGCTCGGACGAGCTGTTCTCGACCATCTCCGGCGTCGAGAACGAGCCGCTGTACGCGCCGGACAACGCCGACATCGACTACGAGCGCGACCTCGGGTACCCGGGCGAGCCGCCGTTCACGCGTGGGGTCTACCCCTCCATGTACCGGGGGCGGCTCTGGACCATGCGGCAGTTCGCGGGGTTCGGCACCGCCGAGGAGACGAACGCGCGCTTCCGCTACCTGCTCGACCACGGTCAGACGGGCCTCTCGACGGCGTTCGACATGCCGACGCTGATGGGCTACGACTCCGACCACCCGCGCTCGCTCGGCGAGGTGGGGCGGGAGGGCGTCGCCGTGGACTCGCTCGCGGACATGGAGACGCTGTTCGAGGGGATCCCGCTCGGCGAGGTCTCGACCTCGATGACGATCAACTCGCCCGCGGCGATGGTCCTCGCGTACTACGTCTGCGTCGGCGAGGAGCAGGGCGTGCCGCGCGAGCTGCTCCGCGGGACCGCGCAGACGGACATCCTCAAGGAGTACATCGCGCAGAAGGAGTGGATCTTCCCGCCCGAGCCG
>Ga0075313_1000004_pt1 | contig 53356 bp, 63 predicted proteins | sample MayberryNE_Catta_3_FD_120051 | JGI IMG/M metagenome (GOLD analysis project Ga0075313, IMG submission 120051) | Natural and restored wetland microbial communities from the San Francisco Bay, California, USA, that impact long-term carbon... | ecosystem: Environmental > Terrestrial > Soil >...
CGCGGTCGTGATCGACGGCAACGAGCGCTCGCGGCTCGGCCGGGGCGACTACTTCGGGGAGATCTCCGCGCTCACCGGCGGGGTGCCGGTCGCGGACATCCGCGCCGAGACGCTGCTCCGGTGCCTCTCGCTCCCCGGCCCCCAGCTCGAGCCGTTCCTGCTCGAGCACCCGACGGTGATGTTCCGCATGCTGCAGGCGGAGGCGCGGCGCCTGCGCGACTCCAACCGGTGGGAGTGAGCGCTCCGGACGCGGGCCCGTCGCCGCCCGGCGACTACGAGGTCGTGGTCGTCGGGAGCGGGCCGGGCGGGCTGCAGACGAGCTACTGCCTCGCCAGGCTCGGAGTCCGGCACGCGGTCGTCTCCGCGGACGACGGCCCGGGCGGGATGTTCAGGCGCTTCCCGCTCTTCGAGCGCCTGATCAGCTGGACGCACTCGTCGGCGGACGTGCCGCTCCACAGCCGGGAGTTCGAGGCCCACGACCAGAACAGCCTCGTCGCGGACGAGCCGCATCTCCGCGCGTTCGTCCCGGCGCAGCTCGCGGAGGGCAGGCGCAGACCGGCGCGCGAGGAGATGGCGGCCGCCCTGGCGCAGTTCGCGGAGCGTGCGCAGCTGCCCGTGCGGTACGGCGCTCGCTGGACGGCCACCCGGCGCGACGAGGACGGACGCCTGCTGCTCGAGACGGACGCCGGCGAGTACCGGTGCCGCGCTGCCGTGTTCGCCGTCGGCATGACGGAGCCGTGGGTGCCGCGGATCCCCGGGCTCGGCCTCGAGCACCACTACGTCAACGTCGAGCGCACGTCCGGGCGCTACCGCGACCGGCGGGTCGTCATCGTCGGCAAGCGCAACTCGGCGTTCGAGGTGGGGGAGGCGGTCGTCCGCCAGGGCATCCGCGAGCTGACGCTCGTCTCGCCGCGCCCGCCCGATCTCGGCCGCCTCGCGCGCTCGCCCCTCCGTCCCTGGTACCTCACGCCGTACGACGAACACGTGCGTGGCGCGCCCGGCCGGTACGTGCTGAACGCGTCCGTCGAGCGGGTGGAGCGGGTCGAGGACGGGTACCGGGTGCACACGCTCGACCCGACGCGGCCCGAGCCGCTCGTCCTCGAGGCCGACGACGTGGTCGCGGCGACGGGGTTCCAGGCGCCGCTCCGGGACCTGCCCGAGCTCGGCGTCGCCACCGTGCTCGACGGCCGGCTGCCGGCCCTCACGCCGCTCTTCGAGAGCGTCACCGCACCGGGTCTGTTCTTCGCCGGCAACGTGACGCAGGCCGCCCAGGGGCTCCGCAAGCACGGCGTGGCGAGCGTCTCGGGGATGGTGTGCGGCTTCCGCTACAACGCGCGCATCGTCGCGCGCCACCTCGCGGAGTCGCTCACCGGCATGACCCTCGAACGGCCGGCGGTGGAGCCTGCCCGCATCGTCCCGTACCTCCTCTCCGAGCTCGACCGGGCGCCGGAGCTCGCCATGCAGAAGGGCTACCTCGCCCGCGTGCTCTCGGTCTCCGAACACGGCGTCCGCGACGAGGGGATCCTCCCGCTCGAGGTGTTCGTCGACGGCGAGCACGACGGGGTCGCGGCGACGCTCGAGTTCGACGCGGACGAGGAGATCCGGCCCGTGCTCTACGTCCGCAGGCGGGGCATCCTGCGGGAGGCCGTGCTGCCGTCGCACCCGCTGAGGCGCTACGAGGCGCTCGCGTACCGCGAGGCGCTCGACGGCCTCCTCCGGCCCCTGCTCGAGACCTAGGCCGGAAGGAGCTCGCGCGTAGGGCCGGGGACGCTCTGCGGCAGCGCCGCCAGCAGATCCCGGACCGCCTCCGTGCTGCCCTCCACCGAGACGGCGTCCAGCCGGCGCTCGACGACGAGGTCGTAGAACCCGCGAGCCGAGCCCGAGACGACGGCGTCGGGAGCGTCGAGTGTCCCTGGGACCGCCTCGCCGTCCGCCACCGATGCGACCTCGTCTCCGATCCGGAACTCGATCCGTCCGCTCGCCGCAGCGGGCGCGATCCCGATCCGCAGCGCGTGGATGAGCCAGCCGGGCGCGAGGTCGCCCTCGTCCCTGGGCGGGCCCATGACCTGGGCTCCCCAGTGCGCGAGCTGGTGAAGGACGGGCGCGAGGCCCTCGCCGTACTCGGTGAGCTCGTACACGGTCGAGGCGGCCGGAGGCGGGAGCCTGCGGCGGCGCAGCACGCCGCCCCGTTCGAGGTCCTTGAGCCGAGCGGCCAGGATGTTCGTGCCGCAGCCCTCGAGGTTCGCGTGGAGGTCGGAGTAGCGGAGCGGCCCGTCGAGGAGCTCGCGCACGATGAGGAGCGACCAGCGTTCCCCCACGAGATCGAGCGCGCAGGCGATCGGGCAGTACTGCTGGTAGCTCTTCACGCTTGCGATTGTACAGCTGAGAGTCGCTAATTGGAAGACTTAACTTGCATTTTGAAAGTCGACGCGCTACGGTAGCCCCCTTCGGAACGGGTACGCGATGCAAAGGGAGTCTTCATGATCACCTCGGACAGAACGAAGTGGTACGCGCTGGCGCTCCTCTGCGCGGTGCAGTTCATGGTCGTGCTCGACATCGCGGTGGTCAACGTCGCGCTGCCGTCGATCCAGCTCGACCTCGGCTTCTCCCAGGAGAACCTGCAGTGGGTCATCAGCGCCTACGCGCTCGTCTTCGGCGGGTTCCTGCTGCTGGGCGGCCGCCTCGCCGACATCCTCGGCCGGCGGTCCGTGTTCATGGGAGGGCTCGTCGTCTTCTCCATCGGCTCGCTGCTGTGCGGGCTCGCGTGGAGCGACGAGTCGCTGATCGGGGCCCGCGCGCTGCAGGGTCTCGGTGCCGCGACGATCACCCCCTCGGCGCTCTCCATCCTGACGACCACCTTCACCGAGGGCCGCGAGCGGAACATCGCGCTCGGAGCCTGGGGCGCGGTCGGCGGCTTCGGCGCCGCGGCGGGCGTTCTCATGGGCGGTGTCCTGACGGACCTGCTCTCGTGGGAATGGATCTTCTTCGTCAACGTCCCCGTGGGCGCGATCGCGCTCGCACTCGCGCCGCTGCTGCTCGCGGAGAGCCGGGATGCCCGCGGTCAGAGCCACGATGTCGCAGGCGCGGTGCTCGTGACGAGCGGCCTCAGCGTCCTCGTCCTCGGCATCACGCAGGGCCAGCAGTGGGGCTGGAGCTCGGTCGAGACGATCGGGGCCTTCGTCGCCTCGGCGGTCCTCCTGGTGGCGTTCGCGGTCTGGGAGCAGCGGCAGCGCGACCCGCTGGTGCCGTTCTCCATCTTCAGGCTGCAGACGCTGACCGCCGCGAACATCGCCGGCTTCGTGATGGGGACTGCGATGTTCTCCATGTTCCTGATGCTCACGCTGTACATGCAGCAGGTGCTCCAGTACTCGCCGCTCGAGACGGGCATCGCCTACCTCGCCGTCGCGGGGACGGCCGTCCTGTGGGCGAACGTCGCGGCGGCGGCCGTGAACCGGGTCGGCGTCAAGCCGGCGCTGATCCTCGGCATGGCGCTGCTCACCGCGGGGCTCCTGTACTTCACCCAGGTGTCGGTGGGAGGCTCGTACTGGGCAGATCTCTTCCCCGGGTTCCTGATGCTCGGGGTCGCGATCCCCTTCGCCTTCGTGCCGATCACGATCGCCGCGCTCGCTGGCACGAAGCCGCACGAGGCGGGCCTCGCCTCGGGCCTGATCAACACCTCGCAACAGATCGGCGGGGCAGTCGGGATCGCGCTCCTCTCGACGATCGCGGTCAGCACCACCGAGGACGAGGTCGCGAACGGCACCGGGCTCCCGCTCGCGCTGACGGACGGCTTCGTCAACGCGTTCTGGGCCGGGGCCGCGATCGCGTTCGTCGGGCTGCTCGTGTCGATCTTCCTCGTGCGCGGGCGTGATCTTCGGCCCGGCGAGGCGACGGTGCGCGAGCCCGCCTTCGAGAGCGGAGCCGCCTAGGGATCCCGCGGAGCGACCGGTGCCCGGCGTCGCTCGGGCACCGGTCTCCGCGGACCGCTACTCCGTCGCGACGATCTCGCCGCAGGACGTGTACGTCTCGAGGTCGTCGTCGGACATGTGCAGGTTGATGGCGTAGGTCCCGCTCGTGAGCGTCTCGAGCGCGACGTCCACCGTCGCCTCGGAGCGGCCGTCGACGACGTTCGGGAGCCCGAAGGCGGGCTCGGCGGTCAGGTTGTCGCACGTGCCCTCGTGGATGTGCGCCGGCTGCGAGTTGGACACGGGGCTGTCGATGTCGATCACGACCCGTGTCTGCTCTCCCTCGGGCGTCAGCGTCGCCGTCCCGAACTGGCTGGCCTCGCCGCTCAGGTTCACGCTGATCGCGTCCCCGCCGCCTCCGTCGTCGTCACCGCCGCATGCGGCGAGAGCGAGCGTCGCGAGCACGAGCGCGAGCACCGCTCCCACCTGGATCAGCCTCGACATGCCTACCCCTCTCCTGGATTGCGTTCCTCACTCCTTCGCGATCGCGACGCGATCGGATCGGCGCATCATGACGCCGGACGGCGACGGGCGCGAGCCGAGCGATCGGGCCCGGGGGGGAAGGGCTGCTTCCCGCCCGGGCCCGGCGTCGCTCACTTGAGGTCGTTCGCCCTCAGGAAGGCGTCGGCGACCTTCTCGGCCGGCCGCTTGTTGATGCCGACCGCGCGGTTCATCGCCGCGATCGCCTTCACCGTCAGCAGCGAGCTGACCTTGTTGACGGTGGACGTGAAGCGGGTGCCGTGCTCGCGCACGAGGTCACGGTCGACGACCGGGGCGACGTGCTGGAACCCGAACATGTTCTTCGGGTCGCGGAGCTGCACGTACTTGCTCGAGAGGAGCTGCGGGTCGGTCGTGAAGACGTCCGCCGCGAGGACCTGCCTCCGGTCGAGCAGGGCGTAGGCGGAGATGCCGGACAGCGGTACGAAGTCGAACCCCCGCACCCCGTACTGGCGGCCGATCGGCCCGGTCCAGCGCGTCTCCCACTCCGGGAAGCCCGCGATCGTGAGGCCCGGCACCTTCTTCAGGTCGGCGATCGTCCGCAGGCCGTAGCGGTTCGCCGTCGCGCGGGTGACCGCGAGCACGTCCCGGTCCTGGAACGGCGTCCGCCGGAGGAGCGTCTGCCCGCGCCGCTCGTACAGCCGTTTCGCGAGCCGGTACGTGGCGTCTGCGGTCTTCGGGAGGGACTTCCGCTTGAAGGTGACCGAGAGCATGATGCCGGTGTACTCCGGGTAGATCGTCACGTCGCCGCTCCGGAGCGCCGTGTCGATGAGCTCGGTCGAGCCGATGTTCTCCTTGTACTGGACGTCGAAGCCCTCGGCCTCGAGCGCCTGCCGGTAGAGCTGGCCGAGCACGTACTGCTCGGGGAAGTTCTTCGCGCCGACGATGATCGGCGTCGACTGGCGCTCCGCGGCCGGCGCCGCGGCGGCTCCGCCGAGGACGAGAGCGACCCCTAGAGCGATCGTGAACGCGGCCTTGGCCGCGCGGCGGTTGTGCTTGCGAATCACGGGCACTGCCCCCTTTCCGGGAGTCGGTGGAGGGTTTCTTCCGGACCGGGGACCCTAGCGACGAGCGGTCCCCGTGAGCACGTCCGGTTCGAACGCTCGAGCGTCCGCCCGTAGTCCCGCCGGGGTGAGGAGACGTTGCACGAGGCCGAGCGCCGCGTCCGCCGCGAGCGCGAGGACGGACACGCAGATCGCCGCACCGACGACCCCTTCGAGGCCGTATCCGGCCTGGTTGACGATGATGTCTCCGAGCCCCCCGCCGCCCGCGACGGCCGCGATCGTCGCCGTCGCCACCACGAACACCGCGGCCGTGCGGATGCCCGCGAAGATCAGGGGAAGCCCGAGGGGCAGCTCGACCCGCCGGAGGATCTGCCAGCGCGTCATCCCCATCCCGCGCGCAGCCTCGACCGCGTCCGTCTCGACCCCGTCGATCGCGACGTACGCGTTCGTGAGGATGGGCGGGACCGCGAGGACGACGAGCGCGATGGCGACCGGCCAGAACCCGACCCCGAGGAACACGAAGCCGGCGGCGATCACGGCGAGGCTGGGCAGGGCGCGTCCGAGGTTGGCGCCGTTGATCGCGACGAAGGAGCCCCGGTGCAGGTGGCCGAGCCACACGCCGAGGGGCAGCGCCAGCACGAGCGCGATGACCAGGGCGGCGGCGGAGAGGACGAGGTGCTCCCAGGTCTTCTCCAGGATCAGGCGGCGCTCGTCCAGGACGAACTCGAGTGCGTCCACGAAGACGCCCAGGTCGACCCCGAGCGTCACGCCACCCTCCTCGCCCGCGCCCACGGGGTCAGCGCGCGCTCGGCGAGGACGAGCAGGCCGTCGGCGACGAGCGCGAACCCGATCGCCAGCGCGCCTGCGGCGATGAGCTCGGTCTTGAAGGCCTCGCGCAAGGCGAGGAAGATCGGGTAGCCGAGGCCCTCCGGGATCACGAGCGCGGCCACGGTCGCGAGCGCGATCGTGGAGACGACCGCAACCCGGAGCCCTGCCATGATCGCGGGCACCGCGAGCGGGAGCTCGACGCGCCACAGGGTCTGGCGCCTGGTGAGGCCCATGCCGCGCGCCGCCTCGAGCACCTCGGGCGGGACGCCGCGGAGCCCCTCGAGGATGTTGCGGTAGAGGATGAGCAGCGTGTAGCCGACGAGCGCGACCTCGACCGTCGTCACGGTCAGCCCCGTCACCGGGACGAGGAGCTGGAAGAGCGCGAGGCTCGGAATCGTGTACACGACTGCCGAGAAGGCGACGAACGGCCCCTCCACGAGCCTGAAGCGGTGCGTCGCGAGCGCGGCCACGAGCGAGATGGCGAACCCGATCGCCACCGCGATGAGCGTCAGCTGCACGTGCTCGAGGAGCGCCGGCTGCAGCACGCCCGACCAGTTGTCGCGCACCCAGTCCGTGCAGAAGAGCCGGTTCTCGACGACGCAGTCGCTCCCCTCGCCGAAGTCGGGGATGACAGGCTCGCCCTGCGCCAGCCGGGCTGCGCTCACTCCGCGAGCCCTGCCAGGGCGTCGAGCGTGACGACGCCGAGCTCGGTCCCGTCCGTGCCGACGACGACGAGCGAGCGGGAGCCGCTGGTGATCATCGCCGAGAGCGCGTCACGCAGCGTCGTCGACCCGTCCGCCCGCGGGCCCGTCTCCCCGTCGAGCGGGGCGAGCTCGAGCTCGTCGAGCCGGCGGAGCGCGAGCAGCTTGAGCCCGCGGTCCATGCCCACGAAGCGGGCCACGAAGTCGTCGGCCGGGTGCATCAGGAGCGCCTCGGGCGCGTCGTACTGGGCGAGCACGCCGCCCTCGCGCAGGATCGCGATCCGGTCGCCGAGCAGGATCGCCTCGTCGACGTCGTGCGTCACGAAGACGATCGTCTTGCGCAGCTCGTGCTGGATGCGGAGGAGCTCCTGCTGAAGGCGCGCCCGCGTGATCGGGTCGAGCGCCCCGAAGGGCTCGTCCATGAGCATCACCGGCGGGTTCGCCGCGAGCGCGCGGGCAAGGCCGACGCGCTGGCGCTCACCGCCCGAGAGCTGGGACGGGAAGCGCGCCCGGTAGTCGTCCGGGGGGAGATCGACGAGGTGGAGGAGCTCGTCCACCTGGCCCGCGATCCGTGCCTTGGGCCATCCGAGGAGACGCGGGACCGTGGCGACGTTCTCGGCGACGGACATGTGCGGGAAGAGCCCGACCTGCTGGATGACGTACCCGATCCCCCGCCGCAGTGCGGTCACGTCCATCGTCCGCACGCTCGTCCCGCCGATCCGGATGTCGCCCTCGGTGATGTCGATGAGACGGTTGACCATCTTCATCGCCGTGGTCTTGCCCGCACCCGAGGGCCCGACGAGGCAGCAGATCTCCCCGGCGGGGACGGTGAGCGTGAGCTCGCGTACGGCCGGCTCGACCCGCCCCGGATAGCGCTTGGTCACATGGTCGAAGGCGATCTCGGCAGCGCTGCCGCTCACGGGGCGCGTCCCGGCGCGCCGGGCGAGTAGTCGACCTCGTCCAGCACCCGATCCTCGATCTCGCCCACGAGGTCTCCGTGCCGGGCGGCTGTCGCGCGCTTGATCTCGGCCCACTCCGCGTCCTCGCGGAGCCGCGCCCACGCGTGCCGCATCGTGCCCTCGTCGGGCCACTCGAGGAGGTAGACGAGCTCGGTGCGCCCGTCGAGCTCCGACTCCCAGAGCTTGACGAAGCGGAATCCGTGCCGCTCCATGATCCGCCTCGCGTGGTCGCGGAAGCGGGCGTGGAACGCGTCCTTGTTGCGGTCGAAGATCTCGTAGATGCGCAGCTGGTGGATCACGACCCGCCGACGGTACCGCGCGGCGGGTGGCCCGGGTGGACGGGTGGAGCTCCTCCCTCGATAATTCGGCCGATGCCCGTGCCCGGCCCCCGCCCACTACAGGAGCTCCTCGACCGGGCGGCCGCGCGGATCGAGCGGCTCGCCCCCGCCGAGGCCGCTGCGGCTGTCGCCGACGGCGCGCTGCTCGTCGACATCCGCTCCGAGGCGGCGCGCGAGCGGGACGGGGTCGTGCCCGGCTCGATGCACGTGCCGCGCACCGTCCTCGAGTGGCGGCTGGAGCCGGAGGGCGAGTACCGCAGTCCGTACGCGGGCGACACCGACGACCGGATCGTGCTCATCTGCGACCACGGCCACTCGTCGATCCTGGCCGCCGCCACGCTCGTCGACCTCGGCTTCGCGCGCGCCGGTGACGTCGTCGGCGGCTTCGAGGCCTGGCGGGCAGCGGGGCTGCCCGTGAAGAGCGCGCCGACCGTCCGTCCGGCGCCCGGCGAGCGCCCGGGAATGGGGCCTCCCGAGCCGGCTTGAAACGGGTGCCCAAACCCGCGAGGCTGTAGCCGTGGCCGTCGAGGTGCACGTGACGGGCAGGGTCGAGCTCGGTCGGTTCGGCGAGTTCACCCGCGCCGTGGAGCCGTGGGCCGCGTACCGGGAGCAGCAGGGGCGCGCACCGATGCGCGTCTACCAGGCGCTCTCCGGCCCGATGAACGAGGTGCGCATGGTGTTCGAGTACCGCGACCTCGCCGCGTACGAGACCGAGGAGCGCCAGGACGCGGTCGACCCGGAGTACGGTCGCCTCGCCGGCGCCATGCCGTTCGTCGACGGCACGCTCGAGTACGCGATCTACGCGCCGCTGCGCTGAGCGCCCCGGGCGGGCCGCAGCCGTGGCCGGCTGGCCGCCGACCGCGGGCTACTGCTCGCTCGTGACGAGCGCCCGCAGGCTCTCGTGCTCCTCGCGGCAGGCGGGGCAGCCCGCGAGGTGCGCCCGGAGTCCGGGCAGCGCCGCGTCGACGTCCTCTCCAGCGAGCTCGAGCTCGACGTAGCGGTCGATCTGGTCGAAGCACTCGTCGCAGCCAACCTCCGGCCCGCGCGGGCCGAGGAGGCCGTCGAGCACCCGTCTCGGAAGCGGTCTCTCGGTCACGTCGTCTCCTCCAGCCACGACTCGAGAGCGAGGCCGCGCTCCTCCAGGCGGGCACGCAGCTTGCGCCTCGCGTCGTGCAGTGTCTTGTACAGGGCACCGCGCGTCGTTCCCAGGCGCTCGGCCAGCACGTCGATGGGGACGCCGTTCAGGGCGAGCGCGAGCAGGACCTCGCGCTGGTGCGGCGTCAGGTTGCCGCGGATCTCCTCCTCGAGCGCCGCGAGCACCTCGCCCTGCTCCGCCCCCGCCGCTGGATCGGCGGCTGCCGCGGGGAAGGCCCCCCAGGCCTCCGGCTCGAGCGGGACCTCGCGGCCCTGCCAGGCGCGCTTGCGGAGCTTGACCGCCGCCTCGAGCAGGGCGAACTTGTAGGCCCAGGTCGTGAACCTGCTCAGTCCGCGGAAGTCGTCGAGGCGAGCGAGGACGCCGACCACGGCGTCGTCGGCCGCCTGCTGGGCGAGATCGTCGAAGTCGTCGCCGCGGAGATGCCGGAGGGCCGAACGGCGGCGCCCGACCTCGAAGCGCGCGGCGCGGAGCAGCAGCGCGTGCAGGCGCGCGATCGCCGCGTCCCTCGCCGCCCCCTCGGCCCGCAGGTCGCGAAGCCACGCACGCGACTCCTCGTCGAGCGTCTCGGGCGGAAGCGCGACCGCGTGGCGGATGGTGTCGACCGGCTCGATCGCCTGCAGGGTAACCGTCACGCGGCGCTTCCCTCGGCGAGCGGCGCCACGATCCTTGCCGCCAGCTCGGGCGGACAGCCGCGCTCGACGAGATCGAGCAGGGCGTGCAGGTCGTACAGCGGGTCCCGTGCGAGGCGAGCCGCGAGGGGCAGGGCGAAGCCGGCGTGGACGAGCTGGTCGCGCCGCCAGGAGAGGACGCCCGTGCCCTCGTCGTGCCTCGTCTCGGCCTGCATGTCTTCTTAGTGCCCCGGAAGCCGGGTTTCTTACCCTGGCCTCGTCCCCTCGGCGCCACGGCCCGGCGAGGCCGGGCCGTGGGGAGAGGGGAGGCGTGACCGCCGGCTCAGCGGAAGCGGGCGGGAAACTGCTCCACGAGGCCGTCGGAGAGCATGTCCGCCATGTGCAGGATCTGAACGTGGATCCGGTCGTAGGCGCGGACGTCGGCCGCCCAGTCGCCCTGCAGGCGTGCGACCACCTCGTTCGTCGTCAGACGGAGATGGCTGCGCATCATCGCCCGCATCTCGCCGAGCTTCCAGTTGCGCGGATTGGCCTTGCTCAGGAGCGTGGCGATCTCGTCTGCGTTCGCGTTCCAGCGGGCCTGCTCGGATGCCACCTGGTCCGAGTCGCCGGCCTTCGCCGCGGCGATCAGGTCGGCGGCGATGAGGATGTGCTCCCGCAGGAGCCCGGTCAGGGCCCTGCCGGCGGCAGCCCCGTAGAAGGGCTTGACCGCGTTCCCGAGGTCGACCTGGTTCCGCAGGAGGCGCCCGACGGTGGCGTCGGTGTCCGGCATCCCCGTCGTCAGGCTGATGACCGCGAGACGCGTCCAGGTGACGTGGTCCTCCCACAGCTTGCGCATGTCCTGGCGCAGGTCGAGCTCCCGCTGCGAGACGTCGGCCGTGGCCGCGTGGCCCGTGTCGCCATGTGCGGCGGCGTCGTGGCCGCCGGAGACGGCGAGGGCGACGAGCGCGCTGCAGAGCGCGATCAGGGCCGTCAGCCCGAGGGGGACAGGGCGGTATGTGCGTGTGCTCATGCCTTCGTTCCTTTCGGTCGTGGGATGCGAGGCGCGAACGCGGGGCGGGCGCGCCGGAGCTGGTGTGCCGCCACGAGCAGGCCGACGGGCTCGAGGCCCTTCGTGAAGAGCGCGATGCGGTCGACCGGCTCGGGCTGCGGATGGAGCACCGGGACTCCGGTGGTGATCGCGAGCGCGTAGCTCACGAGCAGTCCGGCGAGCACGGCGATGGCTCCGACGAGCGCCGTTGTGTCCGGTGGAACGCCGCGACGTGCACGGTCATGAAGAACTCGGTCGGCAGGTCGTTGATCCAGCTGCCCCAGGGCACCCGCTCCTCCTTCTTTGGCTGTCGGAGAGTGAGTGCCGCTCGGGCGGCGGGTCTTACGTCGCCTACGTCGGGCTCGCGGCCAGCTGCCCGTGCCGGACGACGACGACCGGGCAGCGCGCGTCGTGCACGACCTGCCGGCTGACCGAGCCGAGGAGCAGCCCGGTGACGCAGCCGCGGCCACGGGAGCCGACCACGAGCAGGTCGTCGGGCGTGGTCGCGTCGACGAGCGCGGACGCCGCCGGCGCGTGGACGGCACTCCCGGCGCAGTCGACGTCGGGATCGAGGCGCCGTGCCACGTCGACCGCCTCTGCGGCGGCGTGCTCCGCCTCGCGCTCGTAGTCGCCGACCGCGACGGCCGGCACGATGCCTCCCGCCACGGCCGTCGCGGGTACCTGCCAGGCGGAGACGATCCGCAGCGGCAGCCGCCGCACGGACGCCTCGGCGACGGCGAAGCGGAGCGCCGCCCTCGCCCCCTCCGACCCGTCGATCCCGACCACGACCTTTCGCACGATCGCCTCCCTCGCGACGCAGCGTCGCACGCCTCGCAGCGGGCCACATCGGGCGAAGGGCCGCTCGAGCGGTGCGGGGAATCACGGATCGGCACTGCGCCGAAGCCCCGAAGTCACGCGGCGCCGCAAGGCCTAGGGTCGGAGGGAGCTACGAGGAGGCGCTGTGCTCGCGAACGTGTCTCGCCGGGATCGGGAGGTCGCCGACGCGGACGCCCTCGCGCATGCCGTCGGCCGCCTCCGGGAGGCGCGAGTCGCGCTCCCGACCTTCGCCCAGCTCGCGAGTCCCGAGCTCGTGCCGCGTGGGATCCGCGAGGGGCTCCGCTCGGTCGACCCGGACGAGTCCCACCCGCTGAACCTCTTCCGGGTCCACTGGCACAACGCGGCCGACCGCCGCGGCGTCGTCGACGTGCCCGACCACCTCGTCCTCCCGCGCTCGCTCACGGGCGTGGACGCGAGGATCGTCGTCGCGCTCGGGGATCGCTTCCCGCTCATCGCGGCGCACAAGGTGCTCGCCGCGTACGGCTGCCTCGCCCCGCGCCTCGTGAGCGGAGGCTTCGATCCGACGACGCAGCGCGCGGTCTGGCCGTCGACCGGGAACTACTGCCGCGGCGGGGTGGCGATCTCGCGGTTGCTCCGCTGCCGCGGCGTCGCCGTGCTCCCCGAGGGCATGAGCCGCGAGCGCTTCGAGTGGCTGGAGCAGTGGGTGACGCATCCGGAGGACGTCATCCGCACGCCGGGCACGGAGAGCAACGTGAAGGAGATCTACGACCGCTGCAAGGAGCTCGCGGTCGATCCCGGCAACGTCGTCATCAACCAGTTCTCGGAATTCGGGAACTACCTCGCCCACTACCTGGCGACGGGGACCGCCCTCGAGCGGGTCTTCGCGTCGCTCCGGGCGGCACGGCCGGAGCTCCGGCTGCGCGCGTTCGTGTCGGCGACCGGCTCCGCCGGGACGATCGCCGCGGGCGACTACCTGAAGGAGCGCTTCGGATCGCTGATCGCCGCAGCCGAGGCGCTCGAGTGCCCGACCCTCCTCCGCAACGGCTTCGGCGAGCACAACATCCAGGGGATCGGGGACAAGCACGTCCCGCTCATCCACAACGTCCTGAACACCGACCTCGTCCTCGCCGTCTCCGACCGCGCGACGGACCGCCTCGGCGTCCTCTTCGGCACCGAGGTCGGGTGCGAGCACCTGCGGAAGCGCGGCGTGGACGACGCGGTCGTCGAGGGGCTGTCCTCGCTCGGGCTCTCGAGCCTCTGCAACGTCGTCGGCGCGATCAAGGTCGCGAAGTACCTCGGCCTGGAGCCGGACGACGTGGTCGTCACGGTCGCGACCGACGGCGCGGGGTTGTATGCGAGCGAGCGCGACCTCGCGCTGGCCCGCTACTTCCCCGGCGGGTTCGACGAGGTCGCCGCCGCCGAGGCCTTCGGCGAGCACCTGCTCGGCGCCGCCACGGACCACCTCCTGGAGACCACGCGCGTCGACCGCGAGCGGATCTTCAACCTCGGCTACTACACGTGGGTCGAGCAGCAGGGCGTCTCGATCGAGGACTTCCAGGCGAGGCGCGACCCGGCGTTCTGGCAAGGGCTGCGCGAGGCGGTCCCGGCCTGGGACGACCTGATCGACCGGGTCAACGAGCGCACCGGCGCGCTGGAGGCGTGGTCGTGAGCCGCGCGCGCTCGCGACTCGTGTGCGCGGGCTGCGGCGCCGAGCCGGGTGGGTCCGCGCCGTATCCGTTCCGCTGCCCGAACGCGCGCCGCGGGGACGACGTCGACCACGTCCTGCGCCGCGAGCTCGACCTCGAGGCCGTGCACTTCCCGGTCGACGATGCCGAGCCGAACCCCTTCCTCCGCTACCGCGGCCTCCTGCACGCGTACCACCTCGCACGTGAGCACGGGCTCTCGGACGACGTGTTCCGCGGGCTCGTGCGGCACCTGGACACCCGCGTGGCTGCGGTCGACGGCCGCGGGTTCCGCGCGACGCCCTTCCGGCGCAGCGCGCGACTGAGTCGGGACCTCGGGTTCTCGCGGCGCGGCGGCGTGTGGGTGAAGGACGAGACGCGGAACGTGTCCGGCTCGCACAAGGCGCGTCACCTGTTCGGCGTGCTCCTGTACCTGGACGTCGCCGAGCGCGTGGGGCTCGTGGAGCCCCCGCTGCCCGAGCTCGCCGTTGCGAGCTGCGGAAACGCCGCGCTCGCGGCTGCCGTCGTCGCTGCCGCCGGCGAGCGCACGCTCCGGGTGTTCGTCCCCGTCGACGCCGACCCGCTCGTGCTCGCCAGGCTCGAGGAGCTGGGGGCCCGGGTGACGGTCTGCTCGCGCGACGGCGAGCCGGGCGACCCGGCGTACCGGCGGTTGCTCGTCGCGCTCGAACGCGGGGCGATCCCGTTCACCTGCCAGGGCAACCTGAACGGCCTCGCGATCGAAGGAGGCGAGACGCTCGGCTGGGAGATCGCCTCGTCGGGCGTGCGGCTGGACCGGATCGTCGTGCAGGTGGGCGGCGGTGCCCTCGCGAGCGCGTGCATCCAGTCCCTGCGCGAGGCCGCGCAGCTCGGCGTCCTGGACGGGACGCCGCGCGTGGACACGGTGCAGACGGCCGGCGCGTGGCCGCTCAAACGGGCGTTCGACGAGATCGCGGGTCCTGCGGACGCCGCCGCTGCGCTGCGCTTCGCGGCGCGCCACCGCTCGGCGTTCATGTGGCCGTGGGACGAGGAGCCCCGCAGCGTCGCCCACGGCATCCTGGACGACGAGACGTACGACTGGCTCGCGGTGGTGGAGGGGATGCTCGCCACCGGCGGCGCGCCGCTCGTAGCGGACGAGGAGACGCTCGTCCAGGCAAACGCGCACGCCCGGCGAGCGACCGGGATCGACGTCGACCACACCGGATCGGCCGGGCTCGCCGGCCTGCTCGCACTGCGCTCGACGGGCGACCTCGACCCCGACGAGCGCGCGGCCGTGCTGTTCACCGGCGCCGTGAGAGCGGCGCAACCGACAAGGAGGAGACGAGATGAGGAGCTTCCTCGGGCGAGACATCCTGTCGCTCAAGGACTTCGAGCGCGCTGACTTCCAGCGCGTGTTCGAGGTCTGCGACGAGCTCGCCCCGATCGCGAAGGCGCGCCGCAACACCGACCTGCTGGCGGGGAAGACGCTGCTGACGGCCTTCTACCAGCCGAGCACGCGCACGCGGCTCGCGACCGAGGCCGCCATGCACCGCCTCGGCGGCCACGTGCTCGGGTTCTCGGACGCGAAGATGACCCGGGCCGGCGACTTCTACCAGGAGTCGGTCAAGGACACGGTCCACATGCTCGAGTACTACGGCGACGTCATCGCGATGCGCCACTTCCAGCAGGGCGCGCCGGCGGAGGCGGCCAGGTGGGCGTCCATCCCGGTGATCAACTGCGGGGACGGCTGGGGCGAGCACCCGACGCAGGTCCTGACCGACCTGTACACGACGCAGCGGGAGACGGGCTCGGTCGACGGCCGCACGTTCCTGCTCGTCGGCGACATGCGCATGCGGACGATGCACTCGATCCTGTACGCGCTCTCGCAGTTCGACGCGAAGGCGTACGTCGTGGGCCCGCCGGAGATGTCGCTGCTGCCCGAGCTCACGCTCGAGCTCGACGAGCGGAACGTCGAGTACGAGGTAGCGGAGTCGGTGGAGGACTGCATCGCCGAGTGCGACGTGATCTACATGGAGCCGGTCGTCCAGCCCGACTACACGAAGTCGCGCGACGAGGAGGGCGGGGGCGAGTTCGCGCAGACGCCGGCGGCGTATCGCGTGACGCGCGAGCTGCTGAGGGAGAAGGCGCCGAAGCGGGCGATCGTCCTGCACAGCCTCCCGCGGATGGACGAGCTGCCCGCGGACGTCGACGCCACGCGCCACGCGCGCTACTGGCAGGAGGCGTTCAACGGCGTCGTCCTGCGCATGGCGCTCCTCGCGCTCGTGCTGGGCGCCGTGGAGTAGCGGTGGAGCTCACCGTCAACGGCGAGAGGGTCGTCGCGGAGCCGCGCGAGGGGCAGAGCCTGCTCGAGCTGCTGCGCGACGACCTCGAACTGCGCACGATGAAGGACGGGTGCAGCCCCGAGGGCTCGTGCGGCGCGTGCACCGTGCTCGTGGACGGGCGGGCCGTCGTCTCGTGCGCGCAACGGGCGAGCCGGGCGGCGGGGAAGGAGGTCGTCACCCAGGAGGGGCTCCCGGAGCACGAGCGCCGGCTCTGGGCGGACGCCTTCGTCGCCGCCGGCGCGTCGCAGTGCGGGTTCTGCTCGCCGGGGATCGTCCTGAAGGTGGAAGCCCTTCTCCGAAAGAACGCCGACCCGAGCCGGGACGAGGTCGCCCACGCGCTCCTCGGCAACCTCTGCCGCTGTACCGGGTACGCGAAGATCGTCGACGCGGTTCAGCTGGTGGCGGCCGCCCGGCGCGGCGGCTTCCGGCCGCAGCCGGACCCGAGCAGCGGTGTCGGCGCCCGCGCGGCGCGCTACGACGGAGCCGCCCTCGCGCTCGGCGAGAAGCCGTTCGTCGGCGACCTCGTCGAGCCGGGCATGCTGCACGGCGCCGTCCGCCTCTCCGACCACCCGCGGGCGCGGGTGGTGCGCATCGACACGTCGCGGGCGCTGGCCCACCCGGGGGTGTTCGCGGTCGCGACGGCGGCGGACGTGCCGGGCGAGCGCACGCAGGGCTCCCTCACGCGCGACTGGCGCCAGCTCGTCGCGGAGGGGGAGGTCACCGCGTACGTCGGCGACGTGCTCGCGGCCGTCGCGGCCGAGAGCCGTCACGCCGCCCGCGCGGCAGCAGCGCTCGTCGACGTCGAGTACGAGGTGCTCGAGCCGGTGACGGATCCCTTCGAGGCGCTGGCCGCGGACGCGCCGCTCCTCCACCCGGGCGGGAACGTGCTCTCCGTGTCCCGCGTCCGCCGCGGCGACGTGGATGCCGCGCTCGCGGCGTCCGAGCACGTCGTCAGCGAGACGTTCCGGACGCAGGCGATCGAGCACGCGTTCCTGGAGACCGAGGCGGCACTCGCCGTGCCGGAGGCCGACGGACGCATGCACGTGCACTCGCAGGGCCAGGGCGTGTGGGAGGACCGGCGCCAGATCGCCTCCTTCCTCGGGGTTGGGGAGGACGAGGTCCTCGTCACTCAGGTCGCGACCGGGGGCGCCTTCGGCGGCAAGGAGGACCTGAGCGTGCAGTGCCACGCCGCCCTCCTCGCGCGCGTCACGGGGCGGCCCGTCCTCCTGACGTTGAGCCGCGGGGAGAGCATCCGCTTCCACCCGAAGCGGCACCCCATGTGGCTCGAGTACACGGCGGGGTGCGACGCGGAGGGCCGCCTGCTCGCAGTGCGGGCCTGCATCGTGGGCGACACGGGCGCGTACGCGAGCGTCGGGGACAAGGTCCTCGAGCGGGCGGCGGGGCACGCATGCGGCGCGTACCACGTGGCTGCGGTCGACGTCGAGGCGAGCGCGGTGCACACGAACAACCCGCCGTGCGGTGCGATGCGCGGCTTCGGCGTGAGCCAGGCGAACTTCGCGGTCGAGGGCGTGCTCGACCTCCTCGCCGAGGAGGTCGGGATCGATGGCTGGGAGATCCGCTGGCGAAACGCGCTCGACGAGGGCGGCGTGTTCGGCACGGGCCAGGTGCTCGGCCCCGGGGTCGGGCTGAAGAGGACGCTCCTCGCGGTGCGCGAGGCCTACCGCGGGGCACGCGTCGCCGGCATCGCCTGCGCCGTCAAGAACACCGGGATCGGGAACGGCGTCCCCGAGTACGGGCGCGTCGTCCTGCGCCCCGAGCCCGACGGCTCGCTCACGCTCTTCCACTCCTGGACGGAGATGGGGCAGGGCGTCCATACCGTCCTCCGCCAGATCGTCTGCCAGGAGCTCGGCCTCGCGCCCGGGCTCGTCCGCGTCGTCGTCGACACCTCGCACGAGCTCGACACGGGCATCACCACCGCCTCGCGCGCGACGGTGCTCGGCGGGAACGCCGTCCTCGACGGCTGCGCGAAGCTCCGCGCGGCGCTCGCGGGGAGGCCGCTCGCCTCGCTCGCCGGGCGGGAGGTCGAGGGGCGCTTCGACGTCGACTGGACGACGCCGAACGACGCGGCCGAGCCCGTGACCCACCTTGCCTACGCGTGGGCCACGCAGGTGGCGATCCTCGACGACGAGGGACGGCTCGCGAAGGTGATCGCGGCGCACGACGTCGGGCGCGCGCTCAACCCGCTCCTCGTCGAGGGGCAGATCGAGGGCGGGGTGCACATGGGCCTCGGCCAGGCGCTCTCCGAGGAGCTCGTGCTCGAGGACGGCGTCCCCGTGACCGAGACGCTGAAGTCGCTGCACCTCGTGCCGCCGACCGGCATGCCCGAGGTCGAGTGCATCCTCGTCGAGGAGGCGCAGCCCGAGGGCCCGTTCGGCGCCAAGGGCGTCGGCGAGGCGGCCCTCGTGCCGACGGCAGCCGCCGTCGCGAGCGCGCTGCACGCGTTCGACGGCGTGCGCCGCACGCGCCTCCCGATGAAGGACTCTCCGGCAGCCCTCGCCGCGGTGCCCCACCTCGTGCGCGCCCGTCGCAAGCCCGTGGGAGCGCGGTCGTGATCCTCGCCGGCGCGGATGTGGTCGTGTCCCTCGATCCCGTGCGGATCGCCCGGCGAGACGTGCACGTGGTGGACGGGAGGATCGCGCCGGAGGGCGGCGGCGAGCGGCGCGACTGCTCGGGCTGCCTCGTGCTCCCCGGCAACGTCTGCGCCCACACGCACCTCTATTCCGCGCTCGCGCGCGGGATGCCGTACGCGCTCGAGCCGCCGCGGACCTTCGTCGAGATCCTGCAGCGCGTCTGGTGGCGGCTCGATCGCGCGCTCGACCTCGACATCGTGCGCGCGTCCGCGCTCGTGGGCGGGATGGAGGCGCTCCTCTCGGGGACGACGACGCTCGTCGACCACCATGCCTCTCCGAACGCGATCGACGGTTCGCTCGACGTCATCGAGCAGGCGCTCGGGTCGCTGGGGGTCCGCTCGATCCTGTGCTACGAGACGTCGGACCGCGACGGCCCCGAGCGGGCCGCGGCGGGGATCGCGGAGAATCGCCGCTTCGCCGAGCGCATGCACCGCGAGAGGCCCCCGTTGACACGCGCCATGATCGGCGCGCACGCGTCCTTCACCCTCTCCGACGACACGCTCGCCGCCTGCGCGGACGCCGCTCGCCGGTACGGCGTCGGCGTCCACGTCCACGCCGCGGAGGACGAGGCGGACGAGGTCGACGCGGTCTCCCTGCACGGGCTGCCGGTGGTCGCTCGGCTCGCGCACGCGGGTGTCCTCGACGGGCGCGCGCTCCTCGCGCACGGGGTCCACCTGGACGACCGGGAGCTCGCCCTCGCCGGGGCCGCGAACGCCCACTTCGCGCACAACGCACGGTCGAACATGAACAACGCCGTCGGCCGCGCGCGCGTCTCCGCCCTCGGCCCCTGGGTCGTGCTCGGCACGGACGGGATCGGCTCCGACATGTTCGAGGAGTCGAGGACCGCGTACTTCCGCCTGCGCGAGGACGACCTCGGCGTGGCGCCGGCGTGGCCGCTCCACCACCTGGCGGAGGGAGCGCGCTTCGTCGGTCGCGCGTTCGGCGAGCGGAGGCTGGGGAAGCTCGACTCCGGAGCGCCGGCGGACCTCGTCGTCCTCGACTACGCGCCCCCGGCTCCGTTGCACGACGGGAGCTTCGCCGGGCACTGGGTATTCGGCCTCGGCGCGCGCTGGGTGCGTGACGTCATGGTCGGCGGCGAGTGGGCCGTGCTCGACCGCCGCCTCACCCGGGTCGACCAGCAGCAGCTCGCCGCGGAGGCGCGGGGCCAGGCTGAGCGGCTCTGGAAGCGCCTCGACGAGATCGAGCCGCACACGTTCCACCCGAAAGGAGGCCGGCGATGGCCGTCGCCACTCACGATCGCATAGGGCTCTACCTGCAGGACAAGCACCCGATTCGCGACGGGATGCGGTACGCGCAGCTCGCGGAGGAGTGCGGCTTCGAGGCCGTGTGGCAGGCGGAGAGCCGGCTCGTGCGCGAGGCGACGATCCCGATGGCCGCCTTCGCCACCGTGACCGAGCGGATCGGCATCGGCTCCGGGGTCGTGAACCCGTGGACGCGGAACGTCGGGCTGCTCGCCGCGACGTTCTCGACGCTCGACGACCTCGCCCCGGGTCGGATCAGGCTCGGCATCGGCGCCTGGTGGGACCCGCTCGCGCGGAAGGTCGGGATCCGGCGCCGCCGGCCCGTGCAGGTGATGCGCGAGGTGGTCGAGGTCACGCGGCTCCTGCTGGCGATGGAGCGTGTGACCTTCCATGGCGAGTACGTGAACGTCGAGGACATCGAGATCGACATCGTCCACGGCGATCGCTCGCCGAAGCACGTCCCCATCTACGTCGCGGCCACGACGGGGATGCGGATGATGGAGCTCGCCGGCGAGATCGCGGACGGCGTGCTCCTCAACTACCTCGTCGGCCCCGAGTACAACGCCGAGGCGCTCGAGCACCTCGCCGCCGGGGCCGAGCGGGCCGGTCGCACCCTCGACGACGTCGACCGTCCGCAGCTCGTCGTCTGCTCTCTCGACGAGGATCGCTCGCTCGCGCTCGACCGCGCGCGCGAGCTCGTGACCCAGTACCTCGGCCAGCAGCCGCACATCGGCGAGGCGAGCGGCGTCGACCCCTCCCTGCTCGCGGAGATCGGCAGCCTGCTCACCTGGCCGGCCACGCAGGAGCAGATCGAGCGGGCGATGGCGCTCGTCCCCGACGAGGTCGTCCAGCTCGTGACCGCCTCCGGGACCGCAGAGGAGTGCCGGGCGAAGGTGCAGGAGTACGTGGATGCGGGCTGCACGTGCCCGGTGCTGTATCCGCTCGGGGACGACGTGCCCGCCATGCTCGACGCGTTCGCCACGGCGGCCGTCCGATGACCTTCCGCTCACCGAAAGCGAGGCAGCCATGCACCAGGTAGCGATCGACCGCTCGACCTTCGTCGGGAGGGACTTCATCGAGACGCTCGACTGGACGGTCGAGGAGATCGACGAGGCCCTGGACGTGGCGGGCGAGCTCAAGACGGCGTTCCGGGAAGGGAAGCCTCACCGGCTGCTCCCCGACCGGACGCTCTTCATGCTTTTCCTCGACAAGTCGACGCGGACGCGGAACGCGTTCGAGTCCGGGATGACCCAGCTCGGCGGGCACGCGATCTACCTCGACGCCGAGAAGACCCAGGTCGCGCACGGCGAGAGCCCCAAGGACATGGGCGTGATCCTCTCGCGCTACGGGCACGGCCTCGCGATCCGGCACGACCTCGCCCCCTACGAGGGGAACGCCTGGATGCGGGAGATCGCGCGCTGGGCGGCGATCCCGCTCATCAATCTCCAGTGCGACGTCGACCATCCCACGCAGACCCTCGCCGACCTGATGACGCTGCGCGAGCACCGCGGCGAGGACCTGCGCGGTCTGCGCGTCGCCGTGTCGTGGGCGTACGCCCCCTCCTACGCGAAGCCGCTCTCCGTCCCGCAGGGTCTCGCGACGCTCCTCCCGCGCTTCGGCATCGACGTCGTCGTTGCGCATCCCCCCGGCTTCGAGCTGATGCCCGAGGTGGTGGAGCAGGCGGAGGCGGCCGCCGCCGCGGCCGGCGCGTCGCTCACGTTCACGCACGACATGGACGAGGCGTTCGAGGGCGCGGACGTCGTGTACCCGAAGTCGTGGGGGCGGATCGACGCCTTCGCCGACGAGACGACGTCGCTCGCCGAGTCGGGGGAGTTCCGCGACTGGATCTGCGACTCGCGGAGGCTCGCGCTCGCGAGTCCCGATGCCCTGTACATGCACTGCCTGCCCGCGGACCGCGGAAGCGAGGTGACCGACGAGGTCATCGACGGCCCGCAGTCGGTCGTCTACGACGAGGCGGAGAACCGTCTGCACACCGGCAAGGCCCTGTTGGCGCTGACGATGGGCGGGTACGCGCGATGAGCACCGGTGGCGAGAGGACGCGGAGGCGGCTCGTCGTCGCCCTGGGCGGGAACGCGCTGCTCAGGCGCGGGGAGCCGCTGACCGCCGAGATCCAGCGCCGCCACGCGGCGCAGGCGATGGGCCTCGTCGCCCAGCTCGCGCGCGAGAACGACGTCGTCCTCACCCACGGCAACGGGCCCCAGGTGGGGCTGCTCGCCCTCCAGGCGCTCGCCTACGCGGACGTCCCGCCGTACCCGCTCGACGTGTTGGGCGCTGAGAGCGAGGGGATGATCGGGTACGTCCTCGAGCAGGAGCTCCAGAACCGGCTCCCGCACCGGACGGCGGTCACGGTACTCACGCAAGTCGTGGTCGACCGCGACGACCCCGCGTTCGAGGCCCCGACGAAGCCGATCGGGCCGGTCTACACCGAGGAGCGGGCCCGGGAGCTCGCCCGCGAGCTCGGCTGGACGGTCGCCGCCGACGGCGACCACTTCCGTCGGGTCGTCCCGTCGCCACAGCCCCTCCGGATCGTGGAGATCTCCGCGATCCGCATGCTCGTCGAGGCAGGCGCGGTCGTCGTCTGCACGGGCGGCGGGGGGATCCCGGTCACGCTGGACGGGGCAGGCAGGCTGCACGGCGTCGAGGCGGTGATCGACAAGGACCTCGCCGGGGAGCTGCTCGCGAGGAGCCTGGACGCGGACTTCCTGCTCATGCTCACCGACGTCCCCGCTGTCGTGCGCGGATGGGGCACGCCCCACGCGACCCCGATCGCGTCAGCCACGCCCGCAGAGCTTCGCGAGCTCGAGTTCGCGAACGGCTCGATGGGGCCCAAGGTCGAGGCCGCCTGCCGCTTCGTCGAGGCCACGGGCGGCGTGGCCGCGATCGGCGCGCTCGAGGACGCGACGCGGATCGTCGCGGGGCAGGCGGGAACGACCATCGTGCCCGCCGGGTCGCGAGAGGAGCTCGCCGTTGCCTGAGGTGGAGCCGTGAGAACCGAGGTGGAAGAGGCCACCGGGACGGGCCTCGACGGCGAGCCCGGAGACCTCTCGGACACCCGTGACGACGTCTCCGAGGTGGGCAGCTCGCTGCAGGAGCTCATGAACGAGCTCGCGCGCTTTCCGCTGCTGACCGCGCGCGAGGAGGTCGAGCTCGCAAAGCGCATCGAGCGAGGCGACCGGGAGGCGCGGGACCGCATGATCAACTCCAACCTCCGGCTCGTCGTCTCGATCGCGAAGCGCTACCGCGCGCCAGACCTCACGCTCGTCGACCTCGTCCAGGAGGGGATCATCGGGCTGATCCGGGCCGTCGACAAGTTCGACTGGCGGCTCGGGTACAAGTTCTCGACCTACGCGACGTGGTGGATTCGCCAGGCCGTGCAGCGCGGCGTGGCCAACAAGTCCGGCACGATCCGCCTGCCCGTGCACGTCGGTGAGCAGGCGCGGCGGATCGCGCGTGCCGAGGACCGGCTCGCCTCGAGGCTCGGGCGCCTCCCCGGGGACGACGAGATCGCGGCCGAGCTCGGGCTCTCCGAGGCGCAGGTGCGCTGGGTCCGGGAGGCTCCGCGGGCGGTCGTGAGCCTCGATCGCCGCCTCGACGAGGAGGACGCTCCGGATCTGTACGAGCTCATCCCCGCCCCGGAGTCGCCGTCGTTCGAAGAGGTCGAGCTTCCCCTGGCCGGCGTGATCCTGCGCCGCGCGGTCGACCAGCTCCCGGAGCGGGAGCGCGAGGTCGTCCGGCTGCGCTACGGGCTCGACGGCGAGCCGCTGAACGCCGTTCAGGTCGGGGAGCTGCTGGGCGTCACGCGCCAGCGGGTCAAGCAGCTCGAGGCACGAGCCCTCCGGCGCCTCGCGCTCGAGCCCGAGCTGCAGGAGCTGCACGCGGCGTGACGCACGGCGAGGCGGGCGGCGCCGTGTGCGCCGCCCGCCCGTCCGCTACGCCGCGAGCGAGGCGTCCGGCTCGATCGCGGACGCGTCCGCCGCGTACGAGGCTGCGAACCCCTGACGCCAGCTCGGGTAGCGGAGCGTCCATTCGAGCTCCCGCTTCGCCTTCTCGTTCGAGGCACCGGGAGCGTTCGTCAGCAGCGCGACCGCTGCTCCGCCCGCGACGAGCCGTGCGAGCCAGCGAGGCACCCGGCGGGGCTGCCTCGCGCCCAGCACGGATGCGAGGGCGGGAAGCCACTCCGACACCCGCGCGGGGTCGTCGTCCACGATGTTGTAGATGCCGGGCCGGCCGCGCTCGAGCGCGAGCACGGTCGCCGCCGCGGCGTCCTCCAGGTGCACGAACGACGTGAGGCCCTCGCCGGATCCGACGATCGGGAAGCGGCCGTTGCGGACTGCCTCGACCTGCGCGTCGTCGGGCGCCCCGTAGAAGCCGCCGTAGCGGAGCACGATCCCGCCCGCTCCGGTGACCGCCTGCTCGAGGTGGCGGATCGCGGCGAGCGTCTCGCGCATCGCCGGCACGGGGGAGGGGTCGAGCGGGTCGTCCTCTCCCTTGACGGCCTCGCCCTCGCGGGCGTAGGGCCAGCCCGCGAAGCTCTGCGCGACGAACCGCTCGACGCCCGCCTCGCGCGCGGCCTCGAGCAGCGCATCCGTGCCCTCCGTCCGCAGCCGGTTCGTTTCGGCGAACGCCCGGTCGAAGTTCTTGAGATCGAGCCCCCCGGCGAGTGCGGTCGCCTGGTGGACGATCGCCTCGGGCTCGGCCGCCAGGACCGCCTCACGGACTGCCCGACGGTCGAGCAGATCGAGGATGACGCCCCGCGCCCCCTGCTCCCGCAGCCGGCTCGCCCGCAGGTTCGTGCGGGAGGTGCCGACGACCTCGTGTCCGCGCGCGACGAGCTGCGGGACGAGCCGCGACCCGATCGCTCCTCTCGCTCCTGCCACGAAGATCTTCATCTCTCACTCCTTTCGTCTCTCACAGGGAGAGACGGGGCAGGGGCGCGCCACGTGACACCGTCACGTCCGCGGCTGCTATTCCGTCTCCCTGGTGATGGAGACCCACGAGGAGCTCAGGCCGTATCTCTTCTCGATCGCGTACCGCATGCTCGGATCGGTCGCGGAGGCAGAGGACGTGGTGCAGGAGACGTTCCTGCGCCTGCACGAGGCCGGCGTCGAGCCGGAGTCGCCGCGCGCGTACCTCGCGACGATCACGACCCGGCTCGCAATCGACGAGCTGCGCTCGGCGCGCTCCCGCCGCGAGGTGTACCCGGGGGAGTGGCTCCCCGAGCCCCTGGTCGACGACGACGCCCTGCGGCAGGCCGAGATGGCCGACTCGCTCTCGCTGACGTTCCTGCACCTGCTCGAGAAGCTTTCGCCCGTCGAGCGCGCGGTCTTCCTGCTCCGCGAGGTCTTCGACTACCCGTACGACGAGATCGCGCGGATCGTGGGCAAGTCCGCCGAGAACTGCCGGCAGATCCTCGCCCGCGCCCACCGGCGCGTGCGGGAGGGGAGGCGACGATTCGACGTGTCGCGCGACGAGCGGGATGAGATCGCCCGTCGCTTCGTCGCGGCATGGGAGGAGGGCGACACGGGCGGGCTCGTGGAGCTCCTCGCCGCCGACGCGACCGTCTACGGCGACGGAGGCGGCAAGGCGCCGGCAGCCCCCCGGCCGCTCGTCGGGGCGGAGAGGGTGGCGAAGGCGCTCATCGGCTGGGGCCGGCAGGCGCGGGAGCGCGGCATCACGCATCGTCCTGCGCTCGTCAACGGCGAGCCGGGCCTCGTCTTCCACGACCCGGACGGCCGCGTGCGCTGGGTCGCCGCGCTCGAGATCATGGACGGCCTCGTCGTCGCCGTGCGCTCGATCCTCAACCCGGACAAGCTCGCACACGTCCCTCCACGCTGACGCGAGCCCGGGGGCGCGCAGCTGCCTGCGAGCCACGACTGCTCGCTGGCCCTGCGCGGCCCTGGTCGCGACCGCCGCCTCGTCCACGACCGCGCGCCGGCCGAAGCTGCGATGCTCGGGACGTGCTCGCCGTGACCGCGCTCGTCGCCCGCGGCCTCTCCGCCGGGCTCCGTGCCCGACGAGAGCCGGGGCTCTGCGCATGACGACCTACGACTGGGCGCTGCTGCTGCACCTGGTCGGCGCGATCGGGTTCTTCTCCGGAATGGCCGTCGCCAGCGTCGCGCAGCTCGGTGCCTGGCGTCGCGAGCGCTGCGGCGAGGTCGCCGCGGTGCTCGCCCTCGCCCGCAGCGGAGTGCTGCTGGTGGCCGTCTTCCTCCTCCTCGTCGTCGGGTCCGGACTGTGGCTGGTCGAGGAGACGAACCGGAGCCTGGGCGACGGCTGGATCGCCGCGGCGCTCGTCCTGCTCGTCGTCTCGCTGCTCCTCGGCGCGGTCGGCGGGCGTCGCGCGAGGCACGCCCGCGTGCTCGCGGCGAGCAGGGCGCCGGAGGCGCCGGTCGACGATGCGATCCGGCGGCGGCTGCACGACCGGGCCTCGCTGACCGCGAACCTGCTCGCGTCGGTCGCTGCGATCGGCGTGCTCGTGCTGATGGTCTGGCGCCCCGAGTAGCGATCCCACCGGCGGTGGACGGCAAGCCTAGACTCGGCCCATGCGTTCGCTGCTGCTCGGTCTGGCGATCGGGCTCGCGCTCGCGGACTCCTCCCTCGTCACGCTCGCGCTTCCCGACATCCTGGCGGAGCTCGACATCGGCATCACGACGGTCGCGTGGGTGCTCACCTCGTACAACCTCGTGCTCGCCCTGCTCGCGGTCCCTGCGGCGTACGTCGCACGAAGGCGGCCCCGCGGCGCGTTCGGCACCGGCGTTGCGGTCTTCGCCGCCGCGTCTCTCGCGTGCGGCCTCGCGCCCTCGTTCGAGGTGCTCGTCTCGGCCCGCTGCGTGCAGGCCGCGGGCGCGGCGCTCGTCGTCACGGCGGCGCTCGACCTGCTCGCCGAGACGACCGGGAGCAAGTCGCGCGCAGCCCGCGTCTGGGTGGCGGCCGGCGTGCTCGGCGCCGCGCTCGGCCCCGCCGCCGGCGGCGTCCTCACGCAGGCGCTGGGCTGGGAGTCGATCTTCCTCGCACAGGTCCCGCTCGCGCTCCTGACCCTCGCCGCGGTTCCGGGCGCGCCTGCGCGTCCGGTGCCCGCGCCGGCGGGCCGGCCGCACCTGAGCGCGAACGCCGCGCTCCTTCTGCTCTCGGGCGGGCTCGTCGCCGCTCTCTTCCTGCTCGTGCTGCTGCTCGTGGACGGCTGGGGGATGAGCCCGGCCGCAGCCGGAGTCGTGGTCACCGCGATGCCGCTCGCCGCGATCGCCGCGGCGTGGCTCGCGCCGAGAGCGGGCGTGCAAACGGGGATGCGCACGGCCGCAGGCGTCGTCCTCGTCGCCGGCGGGCTCGCCGCACTCGGCGTCCTCCCGCGCGCCGGGTGGGGCTGGACGATCCCCCCGCAGCTCCTCGTCGGCGCGGGGCTCGGCCTCGCGCTTGCCGCACTCACCGAGCGAGCGGTTGCGGGTCGGTCGGAGCAGGTCGTGCACGGAGGCTGGACGCTCGCGGCGAGGCACGCAGGCGTCGTGCTCGGGCTGCTCCTGCTCGCGCCGCTCCTCACCTCCGCGCTCGACCGGAGCGAGGATCTGGCGGTGCGGGCCGGCGCGGCCGAGGTGCTGGACAGCCGCATCGAGCCGCTCGACAAGCTCCGACTGGCACAGAGCGTCCTCGAGGAGGTGGACCGGGCGCGAGAGGCGGGCGAGCTCCCGCGCGTCGCGGCGGTCTTCGAGGACCTTCCGTCGAGCGAGGAGTACGTCGCGCTGCTGGCCGCCCTCGAGGACCAGCTCGAACGGGCCGTCACGGACGCGTTCTCGGATCCGTTCCTGCTCGCAGCCGCGCTCGCGCTCGCGGCGCTCGTTCCCGTCGCGCTCGGCCGCGGGGAGCAGCTGTGAGGCGCGCGCTGCCGCTCCTCGTCGCCGTCGGCCTCGTCGCCGCGGTGCTCGTCCCGTACCTCGCGCTCGGCGGTGCGAGCTTCGAGCCGACGGCGGTCGCCGACCCGTGCGAGACCCGCGACTGGCGCGAGCCGGGCGGCGTCGACGAGGCGCTCGAGCAGGTCGCGCTCTCGGCGCTCGACGGCGCTGCCTGCGAGCTCGGCGTCTCCCGCGAGGACCTCGTGCTCGCCGTCCGGAGCGAGGAGGCACTCGACGCGTTCGCCGAAGAGCAGGGCCTGACGCGAGCCGACGCCGAGCAGGCCGTCCAGGACGGGCTCGAGCGTGCGATCGCCGACGCCGAGGAGGCCGGCGCGCTCCCCGGCTTCCTCGCCTCCCTCGCGCGCCGCGCGGCGGAGGCCGTCCCGCCCTGGCTGCTGCTCGAGGCGCTCGAGACGCTGGGCGGGCTCCTACCCTGAGCCGGCGCCCGGTCAGGACGGCGGAGGCACCGAGGGTAGGGAGGCACTCGGCGGTCGATCGTCTGTCTTGACTGCACTATGGTCCCGTTTCCTCGATCGGAAGGAATGGCCATGTCTCGACGACTCCCTGTCGGTGCCCTCGTCGCCGCGGCACTCACCGCGGCGGTCCTTGTCGTCCCGCTCGCGTCCGGCGCGCCGGCGGCCAGGTACACGGTCACCGCGCTCGATTTCCGCTTCGCGAAGATGCCGAAGACGGTCGCGGCCGGGAAGCACACGTTCACGCTCGTGAACAGGGGCAAGGCCACGCACGACCTGAAACTCGCCGGCAAGAAGACGAAGCTCCTCGACACCGGGCAGCGCGCGAGCATCACCGTCGCGCTCAAGCGCGGCCGGACGTACGCGTACCTGTGCACGGTCTCCGGGCACGCGGCCCTCGGCATGAAGGGCAAGCTCGCCGTCAAGAAGTGAGCGACGCGGAGGACGGGGGAGGAGGAGGTCGAGGGCCCGGACGGGCCCGACGAGGTGGACGAGCGTGTGGCTCGTCTCGCGCGGGGCCTGGGCGAGCCCTGGCGCCGGCGGACATGGCCAGATCGAGGACGGCGCCCGGCCGACGTCACGGAGCGCGTCGCCGTCGGCGCCGGCTGACCCGGCCTCGCGCTCAGCCGCCCACGACGGCGCCGGTACCCGTCACGCGCTGCGTGACGTCGTGCGGGCTGCCGAGGTAGGTGATCGTGCCCGTGCCCGGGATCGACGCGTCGAGCGTCTCGCCCGCGTGGACGGAGATCCGGCCGGTCCCTCCGAGCTCGGCGCGCACGTCGGCCGCCTCGAGCTCGGAGAGCTCCGCATTGCCCGTGCCGGCGAGCGTCAAGTCCAGCGTCCCGACCCGTCCCGTCACGCGGACGAGTCCGTCCCCGGAGAGGATCACGACAAGCTGCTCGCCGCGGACGCGCGCGGCGTCGACCGAGCCGGTGCCGCTGAGCTCCAGCTCGTCGAGCGTGGGGACGGTGACCGTCACCGTCATCGGGCTCGTCGTCCGGAAGCTGCCTTCGGTGCTGACGACGAGCTTCTCTCCGCCGACCGTGGTGGTCACCCGGTCGACGAGGTTGTCGTCCGCGCTCACGACGACCGACTGTGGGCCTCCGACCCGAACCGCGAGCGCGCTCTCCCCGGAGAGGTCGATCGCGGAGAAGGAATCGAGCGCCCGCTCCTCGGTCGCCGTGACGCCGGAGCCCACGACGGTCGCGCCGGACGACCCGTCGCGCGCGTCGAGGGCGAGGAAGACGGCGATCAGGGTGAGCAGGACGGCGATGACGGCGAGCAGGACGATCGCGAGCGTGCCGAGGCGGGGCGCGCGTCGGTCGTGGACGGTGGTCGGTGTCACGCCCATGGCGACTCCGTTCGGTGGCTCGGAGACAGGGTTCGTCCCCGCCCTCGCCCAGGCATCCGGGCCGGCGCTGTCCGGCGCTGCGGACAACCCGCACGAGGACCCGCGTCAGGGCGACCGCGGCCCGTCCGCGGAGAGGGTGCGCGCACGGATCGCGTCCGGGAGGACCACCCCGAACCGCTCGTGCAGGAGCCGGAGCTCCCGGTAGTCCTTCTCGGCCAGCTCGTACCCGTCGTGGACGAGGACCTGCACCTCGGGGCTCAGGCAGCGGACGCGGCGACCGGCCACGCGACCCAGTCCGCTGAAGCCCTGGGCTGGATAGACCCAGTCTCGCCCGTCGTCCATGCGGTACACGCCTCCCCCGTCGCGGTCGCGCGCGACCGGGTGGACGTCCACCTGGCGACCGTCCGGGTCGACCAGCACGAAGCTCAGGGGCGGTGAGCCCGCGACGGGCTCGTAGCCGAGCTCGACGAGTGCCTGGGTGACGGCTGCGGCGTCCGCGAGCTCGACCACGAGGTCGAGGTCGTCGTGCTCCCTCGTCTGCACGCCGAGCAGTGCGTCGACGCCCCACCCCCCGTCGATCCAGGAGGTGACCCCGCGTGCGTCGAGCGCGTCCAGTACCCGGACGACCTCTCCGGCGTCCATCCCCCGGCGCGGGTCCCGCCCGCGGTACGCCCGGGGCGTGCCCGGGCTCGCTCCAGGCTCGCGCATCGCCGCAGATTGTCCGATAGCTCCCGTATCCGCGCCAGGTCGCTCACGACCCTCGTGCCGGGCGCTGCCGCCGGTACCGCCGTCGTCGTCCTCGCGTTCTCGAGCGGGGGCTACTTCGTCTCGGACCACGGGCTGCTCCTGCTCGCCTTCGGCGTCGTCGCGCTCACAGCCGTCCTGGTGGTGGACGAGATCCGGGTCGATCGCCGGTCGCTCGCTCTCGCGGGCGGGCTGGCCGGGCTCGCCGCTTGGGCTCTCGCCTCGTCGCTCTGGGCACCCACCGCCGCGTGGCCGGTGCAGGAGGCCGGGCGAGGTCTCCTGTACGCGGTGGCCGCGACCACGCTGCTGCTCGTCCTGACCCCGACGCGCGCGACCTCGCTGCTCGGGGGCGTGGCGGCCGGCGCGACCGTGGTCGCAGGCTACGCGCTCTGCACCCGCCTGCTCCCGGGCGGGCGAGGTGGGCGCTACGACCCCGCGTCCGGGTACCAGCTCGTCGAGCCCCTCGGCTACTCGAACGCACTCGGGCTGCTCCTCGCGACGGGGCTCCTACTCGCGCTCGGCTGCGCGCTGCGCGACGAGACGCTCCTCCGAGTGCCGGCGGGCGTCAGCCTCGTCCCGCTCGCCGCCGCTCTCTACTTCACGTACAGCCGGGGCTCGCTCGGTGCACTGGCGCTCGGCCTGCCCGTCCTCGTCGCGCTCGTGCCCCGCGCGTGGCTGCGCGTCCCCGTCCTCGCCCTCGCGCCGGCCGCCGGCGTGCTGCTCGCCTCGCGGGCGCCGGCGCTCACGGGCGCCGGGCACGCGCTGGAGAGCGCGCAGGCCCAGGGCGTGCAGCTGGCGTGGCAGCTCGTGCTCCTGTCGCTCGTCTCCGGCGTGGCCGCGTGGGCGCTCCCGCGGTCCTCGGCACGGGCTCGGGCACCGCGTGCGCCCCACGGGAAGGCGCTCGCGCTCGGGGCGGCGATCGTGCTGGCGGGCCTCCTCGCGACCGTCTCGCTGGCGGCGGCTCCGGCGACGCTCGCCGAGAGGGCGCTCGACGCCTTCCGCAACGAGCCCTCGGCGACCTCGGGCGACCTCGACCGTCGGCTGCTCTCGGTGTCGGGCCACGGACGCGCGGACTACTGGCGGGTCGCCGCAACCATGGCCGCGCGCGCCCCCCTCCTGGGCGAGGGCGCGGGCACGTTCGAGCGCTGGTGGATGACGGAGCGGCCGGCACCGCACGACGCGCGGGACGCCCACAACCTGTACCTCGAGACGCTCGCCGAGCTTGGCCCGCTCGGACTCGCGCTCCTGCTCCTCGCGCTCGTCGCGCCGCTGACCGCGGTCCGGCGAGCACGCGGCGCTCCGGTCCTCGCCGCCGCGGCGGCCGCGTACGTCGCGTTTCTCGCCCACGCTGCCCTGGACTGGGACTGGGAGGTGCCCCTGCTCGTGCTCTGCGCCCTCGCGTGCGGCGTGGCCCTCGTCGTGGCAGGCCGGACCGACGGACAGCTGGTCCTGACCACCGGCCGTCGCGTGGCGGCGGTCGCGGGGGCGAGCGCCGTGCTCGCCGTCGCGCTCGTCTCGCATGTCGGCAGCCGCGCCGAAGTCGCCAGCGCTGCCGCCCTCGACCGCGGGGACGTCGCGGCCGCCGCGGACGCGGCCCGGACCGCCCGCGCCTGGGCACCCTGGTCTCACGAGCCCTGGCGGCTGCTGGGCGAGGCGCAGCTCGCGGCCAACGATCTGCCCGCGGCCCGGAGCAGCCTCGGCGAGGCGGCGCGCCGCGCGCCCGAGGAGTGGCGGGTGTGGCTCGACCTCGCGCTCGCCTCGAGCGCCCCTGAGACGGGTGACGCGATCACCCGTGCGAGGGAATTGAACCCTCTGGGGCCTGAAATTCTCGCGTTCGGGCACCGATAGCAGGTGGGCAGTTGCGCGGGCCGCCACGCGTGCTGACCGATGCAACCGCCGTCAGGAGAAAGGAGTGCATGTGGGGAGCATCTCCGAGAACCGCAGCCACAGGCTGATCGCCGCCGTGGTCACGTCGGCCGCGACGCTCGTCGCCTTCGTCGTGCTCGGGGGAGCGGGGCTCGCGCAGAGCGCGATCTCGCTCGCGCAGTACCAGTACGGACACAAGGTGACGATCTGCCACAAGGAGAAGAACACGATCACCGTGTCCGTCAACGCGTGGCCGGCGCACGAGGCCCACGGGGACACGGAGGGGCCGTGCGCGACCACGCAGGCCGCCGCGAAGGACGCCAAGGCAAAGAAGGCGCAGAAAGCGACGAAGGCCAAGGCGACGAAGGCGAAGCCGACGAAGAAGGCGACGCCGACGAAGACCAAGCCGACGACGTCGAAGGCGACGAAGGCCGCGAAGTCGAAGCCGCAGAAGGCTGCGGCCCCCAGGTCGTCCGGGACGAAGACGAAGGCCGAGAAGAAGGTGCAGAGCGCCCCGGCCCCGTCCTCGGAACCGACCCGGGCCAAGCCGGCCAAGGCCCCGAAGGCGAAGAAGGACAAGGCCCCGGCCAAGCAGCACGAGGCCCCGGGCAAGCCGGATCGGGCCGACCGGCCCTCGCCGCCCGCCTCTCCGGGCGGTGACGGCCCGCCCGGGCAGGGAAGCGAGAACGGGCAGGGCAACGCCGGCGGTAACGGTAAGGGGAACGGCAAGAAGTAGCCACGTGGGGCCTCCGGACGCCCGTCAACGGGCGTCCGGAGGCCTCCCGATCCGTGTTTTCCCCGATGCGCGGCCCCCGAAGTCGGGGTTCGCTTGCCGAAGATGGCGCTGCGGTGTCGCAGGGCAGCAGGGAGCTGCCCCTCGATCGTGTCCGCCCTCACCGCGACGGGGCTCGGAGCGGGTGGCGTCGCGTTGCTCGCCGTCGGGCTCGCCGCCTGGCGTGACGTCGCGCGCACGCTCGCGCGCGAGCGGATCACGGGGGCCGACGGCAAGCCGGTGCGAGGCGCCGCGTCGGCGCGGGCCCTCGCGGAGGCGATCCGGGCGAGCACGCTCGAATCGGCCGGCGGGCGCACGTACAGCGAGACGCAGTCGTACCTCGACGCGAGTGGAGAGCCGACGTCCGACCGCACGCGGGCGCTGGTCGACGAGCAGACCGGCCGGCCCGTCGAGAACCCCGAGGCGAGGCTCTGGCTGCAGGCGACGACGCTCCAGAGCGCGCTGATGCAGGCGTACCTCGCATTCCGCCTCTCCGAGCTGACCGCTGGCCTGGGCGCCGCGTTGCTCGCGCTCGGCGCGGGCCTTGCCGCCTCGTCCCGCTGCCGCTGACCCGCCGGCGCGCTTCCAGCGATGCGACGCTCAGGCCGCGAGGCGGTCCGGCAGCCCGAAGCGGGCGAATAGCTCCGGAGCACGGAATGCCGTGATCACCGCGATCCCTCGAGCGTCGAGCGTCAGCACGTCGAGGGCGACGGGGAGGTAGCCGCCGCCGGCGGCGTCCAGCGCGTACGCGCCGAGGGCGAGCTGTGCGTTCGCCTGCGCGGGGACGAAGCGCAGCCGCCCGGCGGTACCGTCGTCGGGCAGCAGCCAGGACTCCGCGACATCGTCCCGTCCGCGGTACCAGCTCGAGTACGGCGGCATCTCGAAGACGACGTCGTCGGTCAGCAGCGCAACGATCGCGTCCACGTCACCGCGTTCGAGCGCGTCGACGAAGCGGCGGACGACGTCCCGGACGCCGTCCTGCCCGAGCTCGCGCAGCGTCGTCTGCTGGCTTCGGGATGGGAGCCGATCTCCGATCGTCCTGCGCGCGCGTTGAAGCGCGCTGTTCACAGACGCGACGGACGTGTGCAGCGACTCGGCGACCTCGAGCGCGGAGAAGCCGAGCACTTCGCGGAGCACGAGGACCGCCCGCTGTCGTCCAGGGAGGTGCTGCAGGGCGGCGACGAAGGCGAGCTCGACCGATTCGCGCTGCTCGTACCGGGCTTCGGGCGCGGAGTAGCCGGCCTCGACGCCGAGCAGCGAGTCCGGGTAGGGCTCGACCCAGACCGCCGCGCCGAGTGGCTCCCCGGGGCCGTCGTGGGGGTCGGCCGCCGGCCCGTAGTCGATCGGCAGGACGCGGTTCGCTCGCCGCGCGATCGCGTCCAGGCAGACGTTGGTGGCGATCCGGTACAGCCACGTGCGCAGCGAGCTGCGGCCGTCGAATCCGCGGAGGCCGCGCCACGCGCGGAGCAGCGTGTCCTGCAGCGCGTCCTCGGCGTCGTGCAGGGAGCCGAGCATCCGGTAGCAGTGCGCCTGGAGCTCGGCCCGATGGCGTTCGACGAGGAGGCCGAAGGCGTGCTCGTCCCCGCCGCGCGCGGCGGCGAGCAGCGATGCCTCGTCCGGCTCGGTCGTGGTCGGGAGCGTGGTCATTCCCAGGAAGGTAGACCAGCGCAGAGGGACGGACTCATCGCGCACGATGAGTCGGGCCCCCCCTGCAGGTCCAAGTGGGCAGGCATGGAGGCGCCTGCGAACCCCGTCGTCCACCTCGAGCTGCACACGCCGAACCTGCCGCGCGCGTGCACTTTCTACACCGCGCTCCTCGGATGGCGAGCGGAGCGGATCCGCGTCGGCGCGTCGTCGTACGTGTCGCTCGGGCTCGCGGCGGGGATCGACGGCGGGATCCTCGAGTGCGAGCAGGAGCGCCCGCTCTGGATCCCCTACGTCGAGGTCGCGGACGTCGCGGAGACGACCGAGCGTGCGCGGCTCCTGGGGGCCACAGTGCACCTCGAGCCGCGCGAGGGACCGGGCGGCTGGAGAAGCGTCGTGGCCGCGTCCGCGGCCGCCGAGGTCGCTCTCTGGGCGCCCAAGCGCTGACCTGCGCCGGCGCGCCCCGGGGTTCGCTCCACCCGGGTCGACGTACGTGACGGTAGGGCTGCGTCGTCGCGGTGTCATGGGCGCTCGCTCCCAGCTTCGGAGACACTCACGCAGGTCGGTGAAACCGAGGCCGGAGACGGTGTAGGGTCGCTCCGACCTGGAGGCCTCCCGGGCTGGGGGAGGGGCAGCTCGAGACGGCTGCCGCGGCGCGGCTGAGCGCCCTTCGCACATCGCGGGCGCTGCGGCCGCCGGTCCTCGACCTGGAGGGGTCCGCCCTGGCGCCTGCACGACGCAGGAGGCCTCGCAATGCGGCAGCGTTGGATCACCGCTCGGCCCTCGCCGGGCTCGTGCTCGTCGGCTCGTCGATCGCCGGGAGCGGTGCGGTCCCGGGTGGGAACCTCGTCCGGAACTCCGGCGGGGACGCCGGCCCGGGTCAGACGAGCACGAGCAACCAGAACGCCACGAGGTTCATCCCGGCGGGCTGGGAGTGGAGCACCGTGCCGGAGAAGGAAGCCGGCTTCGTCGCCGCTCGCTACGGGAGTCATCCGTACTTCCCGTCGAGAGCGGTCGCGGCGGCGATCTCCGGTGGCAGCAACTTCCTGTGGGCCGGATACCCGCTCCAACGCTCGATCGCGACGCAGACGATCGACGTCTCGGGCGCGGCGGCGGAGATCGACGGGGGAGGCGTGAAGGCGTGTCTCTCGGGCTACCTCGGGAGCCTGAAGCGGAACCCCGACTCCAGCATCGAGCTGGCCCTCGAGCTCCTCGACGCCGACGGCGGCCGTCTCGGCCAGGTCGCCGTGGCGCCGGTACGGGGGAGGACACTGTCCGAGACGACGCTCCTCCGCCGCGCGGCGCAGCGCGCGTTGCCGCGGGGCACGCGCCAGCTCCGCGTCGTGCTCACCGGGCAGCGGCCCGTGTCCGGCGGAGCCATCTACGGATACGCCGACAACGTCTCGGCTGCGCTCACCCGCGGGGCCTGCGAGCCCGTGCTGGCGGTGCGGTGCCAGGGCGGGGCGCTCGTCGCGACCGTGACCCCGTCCGACGTCGCCCGCACGCAGCGCGTCCGGTTCGAGGTGCGAGGCGCGGCCGGCAGCAGGCAGGCGACCGACGCACGGGCCCCGTTCAGCGCCCGTGTCCCCACGGCGGGGCTCACGGGGCGGCTGACGGTGACGGCGACGGTCCGCCAGGCGGGCAGCGGGCCCGTGACGCTGACGAGGACGTCGCGCCGCTGCTGAGGGAGCGTGGATCGGACCGCCCGGGGCCGGAGGGCTCGCAGCGTCGTCCTCCGGCCCCAGGCCCGACCGATGAGTTCGCGGCCGCCGCCTCGTCGAACTCGTGAGCGAACCGAAGGAGGACCGGGATGCGCAAGCTCGTGGTGAACACGTTCGTCACGCTCGACGGCGTCATGCAGGCCCCCGGAGGCCCGGAGGAGGACCCGAGCGGGGGCTTCGAGCACGGGGGCTGGTCGGTGGGCTACTGGGACGACGTGATGGGAGAGCACATGACGAAGGTCTCGAGCGGACCGTTCGACCTGCTGCTCGGCCGGAGGACGTACGAGATCTTCGCTGCGCACTGGCCGTACGCCGACGACCCGATGGCCCGGAAGCTCAACGCCGCGCGGAAGTACGTCGCCTCGAGGACGCTCGACCGCGTGGACTGGGACGGGGCGGAGCTCGTCGAGGGCGACGTCCCGGCACGGGTCGCCGAGCTCAAGCAGCAGGACGGCCCCGAGATCCAGGTGCACGGCAGCGCGGAGCTGATCCAGACGCTGAGTCGTCACGATCTCGTGGACGAGTACCGGCTGATGACCTTCCCGGTCGTGCTCGGCGAGGGCAAGCGTCTCTTCGCCGGCGGCGCCGCGCCGGCGGGCCTCCGGCTCGTCGAGTCGAAGGTGGCCACCAGCGGCGTCGTCATCTCGACCTACGAACGGTCCGGCGACGTGCGGTACGGGTCGTTCGCGCTCGAGGAGCCGACCGAGGCGGAGGTGCGGCGGAGGGAGCGACTCGCGGCCGAGTGACCGCGGGTCGGAACCGAGCCCGCGCGGGCTCGCGGCCTCGACCCTCGTCTCAAGCGGCCGCCGCGCCGCCGCCCGTCGGTTGCGACTCACCCTCCACCATGCCCGCCTCGTAGGCGAGCACGACCGCCTGCACGCGGTCGCGGAGGCCGAGCTTCTGGAGGATGTGCGTGATGTGCGTCTTGACGGTCGTGTCGCTGATGTACAGCTCCTTGCCGATCTCCGCGTTCGAGAGGCCGCGGGCGACGAGGCGGAAGACGTCGCGCTCGCGCTCCGTCAGCTCGCCGAGCCGGGGCGAGGGCGTGGTGCGGGGGATGCGCGAGAACTGTTTGATCACGCGCTTGGTGACGCCCGGGGAGAGGAGGCCGTCGCCGGCGGCCACGGTGCGGATCGCGGAGAGCAGCTGCTCCGGAGGATCGTCCTTGAGCACGAACCCGCTCGCGCCTGCGCGAAGCGCCTCGTAGACGTACTCGTCGAGGTCGAAGGTCGTCAGGACGAGGACCCGCGCGGTCTCGTCCGCGGCGACGATGCGGCGCGTCGCCTCGAGCCCGTCGAGCTCCGGCATGCGGATGTCCATGAGCACGACCGTCGGCGCGAAGCGGGCCGCCTTCTCGACCGCCTCGAGCCCGTTGCTCGCCTCCGCGACGACCTCGATGTCCTCCTCGCCGGAGAGGAGCATGCGGAAGCCGGCGCGCACCATCGACTGGTCGTCGACGACGAGAACGCGGATTCTCATGCGGCGCGTTCGCGATCGAGTGGCAGTCGCGTGCGGAGGACGAAACCGCCTCCGGGGACGGTGCGGACGCTCATCTCCCCGCCGTAGATCTTCACGCGCTCCCGGATGCCGACCAGGCCGTGGCCGAGGCCGTCGCTCGGCGCGCTGCCGACGCCGTCGTCGGCCACCTCGATGTCGAGCCCGTCCGAGCGATAGCGCACGGTCACGTCAGCCTGACGGGCCTGCGCGTGCTTGAGGGCGTTCGTCAGTCCCTCCTGCACGATCCGGTACGCCGACAGATCGACCGCGCGCGGGACCGGGAACGGGTCGCCGTCGACGTGCAGGCGGACCGGCAACCCCGCGCGGCCGACCTCCTCGAGCAGGGAGTCGAGGCGGTCGAGGCCCGGCTCGGGCCCGAGCTCCAGGCCGTCGTCGTCGCGGCGCATCGCGGCGAGGAGACGGCGCATCTCCGCGAGTGCGGTGCGACCGGCGTGCTCGACCCCCTCGAGAGCCTCCGCGTCCTCGGCCCGGGTGGTGGACAGCTGGTGGCGGACGGCTCCCACCTGGAGCACCATCACGCTCACGGCGTGCGCGACCACGTCGTGGAGCTCGCGCGCGATGCGCGCCCGCTCCTCCGCGACGGCGACACGCGCGGCCGCCTCGCGCTCCCGCTCTGCATGCGTCGCGCGCATCTCCGCCGCCTCGCGCTCCCGCTCGGCGAGCGTCGCGCGCATCTCCGCCGCCTCGGCCTGCACGGACCGCTCGCGGAGGGCATAGCCGGCGACCCAGCTGACGACGAAGCGGAGCGGGACGAAGACGAGCACGCTCGCCGTCTGCTCGCCCGGGATGTTCGAGACCACCAGGACGATCGATCCGAGCACGAGCGCCAGCCCGACTCCTGCCTGCTTCTCGTCTCGCAGGTTCCCGAGCAGGAACGCCGTCGCCATCCCGACGACGCCGAGACTCCCGACGAACGGGATCAGAAGTGGATCGGCGAGCGACAGCGCAGCGGCGATCAACCAGTACGCCGCCGGGGCGGCGAACGGGAACCGCCGGTGGGCGAAGAGGGGCAGGACGAGGACCGCAATTGCGGGGATGGACAGCCACAGGCTCGTCGTCGGCGCGCCCGGCGAGTCTCGCCCGATGACGAGCTCGAGCATGCCCGCGACTGCCATGACGCCGATCAGCAGCTCGAACCAGCGCTCCCGCGCGAGATAGCGGATCCGACTCACGCGCTGAACGTACTGCACGCTTCCGCTGGCTGCCTCCTACCCGGGTAGGAGCGCCGCTCGTCGCGTGGTACGAGCGCTGGTCCGGCCCTCGAGGCCGCGGGGCTCCACGCCTCGCCTCCTGCGGACAGCTACGTATCCGGGTCAGCGCGCTCGCCGATGCGCCTCGCCGCCCCCGGCGCTTCGATGGTCGAGCCAAAGGAGGTGGACATGGAAGGAACGGTGCTCGTCGCCCACGCCTCGAAGCACGGGACGACGCGCGAGGTCGCCGAAGCGGTCGCCGCGACGCTTCGCGAGCTCGGCCTCACCGTCGAGCTCGAGGACTCCGGACGCGTCCGGGACGTCTCGCGCTTCGACGCGGTTGTCGTCGGCGGAGGGCTCTACATGGGCAGGTGGCATGCGGACGCGAGGAAGGTCCTGAAGCGAAACCGGGAGGAGCTGGCGCACCGGCCCCTGGCGGTGTTCGCCATGGGCCCGGACTCGCTCGAGGAGTCGAAGGTGGCCGAGTCGAGGAAGCAGCTCGACCGGGCGCTCGCCGGCTTCCCGGAGCTCGAGCCCTGCGCGGTGACGATCTTCGGCGGCGCCATCGAGCCCGAGAGCTGGCGCTTCCCGCTCAACCGGCTACCGGCGTTCGACGCGCGCGACTGGGACGCGATCCGCGCCTGGGCGGAGGAGATCGCCGAGAGGCTCGCGCCGGTCGCCGCCTAGCTCACCGGCGTCGCGCGCGCCTCAGCTCCCGAGGGTTGCGACCAGGACGGCCTTGATCGTGTGCATCCGGTTCTCGGCCTCGTCGAAGACGAGCGAGGCGGGCGACTCGAAGACCTCCTCCGTGACCTCGAGGGCCTCCATCCCGAACTTCTCGAGGATCTCCCGGCCCACCTCGGTGTCCGCGTTGTGGAACGCCGGCAGGCAGTGCATGAACTTCACGTCCCGATTGCCGCTCGCCGCCATCGTCTCGGCGTTCACCTGGTATGGCGCCAGGAGACGGATCCGCTCCGCCCACGCCTCGTCGGGCTCGCCCATCGAGACCCACACGTCGGTCAGGAGCACGTCACAGCCGAGGACCGCCTCCGCGAGGTCCTCGGTGATGGTGATCCGTGCGCCGGTCTCGTCCGCGATCGAGCCGGCGAGCGCCGTGATCTCGGCGCGGGGCCAGAGCGACCGCGGGCTCGCGATGCGGACGTCCATCCCGAGCTTCGCCCCGCCGACGAGGTAGGAGTCCGCCATGTTGAAGCGCGCGTCGCCGAGGTAGCAGAACACGACCTCGTCGAGCGGCTTCGGGACGTGCTCGCGGAACGTGAGGAAGTCGGCCAGGATCTGGGTCGGATGCCACTCGTCGGTGAGGCCGTTGTAGACCGGCACGCCTGCCCAGCGAGCGAGCTCGTCTGCGACGTCCTGCGTGAACCCGCGGTATTCGATCGCGTCGTACATGCGGCCGAGGACGCGAGCGGTGTCCTTCGCCGTCTCCTTGTGGCCCAGGTGCGAGCCCGACGGGCCGATGAAGGTGACGTTCGCCCCCTGGTCGTAGGCGGCCACCTCGAAGGCGCAGCGCGTCCTCGTCGAGTCCTTCTCGAAGATGAGCGCGATCTCCTTCCCGATCAGGCGCTGCTCCTCGCGTCCCTCCCGCTTCGCCGTCTTGAGCTCCGCCGCGAGGTCGAGGAGGTACGTGATCTCGTCGGGCGTGAAGTCCCCGAGGGTCATGAGGTGCCGTCCCCGAAGGTCGATCGCCGTGCTCATGTCGCTCCTTCCCTCGTTCAGCGGCGAGCGCTTCCTCCCGCTTCTTCGCCGAGCGCGGTCGCGCTGAGGAGCGTGAGGCCGAAGTCGGTGACGCGACGGAGGAGCCCCTGGAGCTCCGCCTGGTCGCGTACGACGCCCTCGAGGCTCGTGTTGCCCGCCTCGCGCGTCAACGTCATGCCGTGGAACGCGGCCTCGACCCGGTCGCTCAACTCGCCCTCCACGACCAGCCGGTACCGTCGACTCGGCATGCGTTGAGCATTGCGCTCGCCGCCCGTCGCCGTCGCGCCGGGCCGCGCGATCACATGGGTGATTCCGTTTGGCCGAGAAGGCCCACCGCCTGCGCGCGGGAGACGGCGTCCACGCGGGAGTTGACGCCGAGCTTCCGGTAGAGCGCCCGCGTGTGCGACCGGATGGTGTTGGGGGACAGGAAGAGCTCGCTCCCGATCTGACGAACGGTGAGGTCGGACGCGAGGAGCCGGAGCACGGCGAGCTCGGCCGAGCTCGGGGGCTCGAGCACCTCGCCGTGTGCTGCCCGCGACCGCGCGTCCTCGAGCATGCGCCCCACGTCGTCGACCAGCGCCTGGACGCGTCCGGCATCGGCCAGCTCCGCGAGCTCCTCCTGGGCCGACCGCAGCGCCGCCGCGGCCTCGTCCAGGCGGCCACGGCGGCAGCGAACCTCGGCGAGCAGCCCGAGCAGCCACGCGTGATGGATCGTCGCCACCTCGTCCCGGACGAAGTGCTCCGCGTAGACGAGCTCCCGCTCGGCCGCGGCGTGGGCACCTTCGCCCGCGAGCACGACGCCGAGCGCGACCGAGGCGTTCGCCCCGATCCAGCTCCTGCCGCTACCCGCCTGGCCGACGATCGCGCGCGCCTTCTCGGCGTGCGTTCGAGCCGCCCGCATCCACTTCCGCTCGGCTGCCACGAGGGCGAGCGTCGCGCGGGCGACCGCATGACCGGGCGGTCGCCGCTCCGCCTCCGGGTGCGCCACGGCTCGCATCGCGGCTGCCCAGGACTCCTCCAGCTCGCCCGCGAAGTACAGGGCGCGGGCCAGGCTCGCCAGCGCGGCGACGAGGACGTCGTCGGCGTCCGACTCGGCGAGCTCGACCGCCCGGCGGCCGGCAGCGACCGCGCTGCCGACCTCGCCGTCGACCGAGCCGGCGCGCACCATCGCCGCCGCCGCCTCGACGTACGGGCCCACGCGCTCGGGACGGTCGGCGCGCGCGCGATCGACGAGGTGGAGGAAGCGGCGCTGCTCGAGCACGCTCTGCCCGGTCATCAGGGCGGCCGTCGCCGCGCCGACGGCGATCACCGGATGCTCGACGAGCTTCTCGTTCGGCAGCGTGCGCACCCAGTGCAGAAGCGACCGAGCGCGCCCCGCTCTGAGCAGGGTGAGATGTCCCTCGACGAGCAGCTGTGCGACGACCTCGTGATCCCCGGCCGCCGCGGCATGCTCGGCGGCCTCCACGACGAGGCCTCGCGACCGGAGCCAGGCGGAGGCGCGGCGATGGATCGAGGCTCCCGCCCCGGGCGCCTCGGCTTCGAGCTGCGACCCGGCGAACTCGGCGAACAGCGAGTGGATGCGAACCCAGCCTCCCTGCTCGAGGCGGGTGACGAACAGGTTCGACCGCTCGAGCCGCGCGAGCATCGTTCTCGAGTCCGAACGCCCGAGCACGCCGTCCCCGAGCTCGGGCGTGAGCCGCCCCAGAACCGATGCGGAGAGGAGAAACGAGCGGACGTCCTCGTCGAGCGCGGCGAGCACCTCGTCGGTCAGGTAGTCGACCATGAAGCGGTTGCTCCCGCCGAACTCGCGCACCGCACCGGCGGGGTCTCGGGCGCCCCGCAGCCAGATGCAGGCGAGGACGAGACCCGCCGGCCATCCTTCGGTCCGCTCCCACAGGAGCTCGAGCTCCTCGGGCCCGAGACCGACGCCTGAGCGCTCGACGACGAGCTCGCGCGCCTCCGCCAGGGTGAAGGCGAGCTCCCCGGCGCGCAGCTCGTGGAGATCGCCGTGCCCGCGCAGCCGTCCGAGCCCGAGCTCCGGGTCCGAGCGGGAGATCGCGATCAACCTCGCCGTCGCTGGGAGCCGCTCCAGCGCGCGGCCGATCGTCGCCAGGCTCTCCTCGTCGTCGAGGGAGTGCAGCTCGTCGAAGACGAGCACGACCTCGTCGCCGCTCCTGTCGATCGAGCGCAGCAGGGCGTCGACGACGCTCTCGACCGATCCGTGGCCCACCCGCTGGAGCGCGGCCCGTCCGAGACCTTCGTGCGCGCGCTCGACCGCAGTCGCCGCGTAGGACCAGAGCCGGAGCGGGTCGTTGTCTCCGGCGTCGAGCGTGACCCAGGCAGGCGGAGACCGGCGCGCCGCACACCACGCACGCACGGTCGTCGTCTTTCCGTATCCCGCCGGCGCCGCGACGAGCGTGAGAGGCGCGTTCTTCCCGCGCTCGAGCGCCGTCCAGAGCCTCGGCCGGGGGACGAGCCGCGGCCGCGGCCGCGGCGCGGCAAGCTTGGCCTCGGCGAGCGGGACGAGCTCGTCGCCCCGACGCCGGTCAGCCTGCTGGGACACCGGGCCCTGGCTTCGTGGGGGTCTTCGAGGCCGGGGGTGCGAGCGTGGGCTGGTCCGGATGCCCGCGCCACGACGCGGAGAGCACTAGCACTCCGGGCTTCGCACGTCGTCTGTACTCGGTCGTCGCCGCACCGGAGCCGAATCATGCACGGTCGCGGCGGACGCGGTGGAGGCGGACGGGCGACGCCCGGTCTCGGTGACCGGGAGAGGAGCGTCGCCCCGGCCACGAGCTCGCATACCCGGCGCGGGGTAACGGCCTCGGTCGACACGCGTGCACGCGTGTTGCCGGCATGGCGAGGTGACGACGATCCCAAGCCGCTCGGCGACGTCGCCCGCTCGGTTGAACCTACCTCTGGCCGGTCAGGCGCGATCGGCGCGGGCGGACACGCCCCCCGGACCAGGGGTTGTGTCCGGCTGTGCGCGTCAGCCGGCAGCGCAGCCCGAGCAGCGCTTCGCCGAGCGGCGCGTCAGATCCCGAGGATCTGCTTCTTCTTGGCCTCGAACTCCTCCTCGGTGAGAATGCCCTGCGCCTTCAGCTGCGCGAGCTGCTCGAGCTCGGCGGCGTAGTCGGGCGCCGCGGCAGCGGGTTCCGCCGCCTGCTGGAACCCCTGCTCCATGCCCGCGGCCTGCTGCTGCATGTAGGCCGCGTCCTGCTCGGCGTACTTGCCCGCCTGCCGGCGGGCGACCCGGCCCGAGACGGCGGTTGCCGTCCCGGCGACGACCGCCGTGCGCGCCGCCATGCCCACGAGCCCGGGTCCTCTGCGCCCCAACATCTATGCACCACCTCTCTCGGCGGCGGCCTCGAGCACGTACTCGCGGGCCGCCTGGACGACGTCGTGCGGGAGCCGGTCGAAGTCGAGCAGGATGCCGCCCGCGTCGCGCATGGCCTGCGTGACCTTGCGCGCCCAGACGTTCTCCCAGACGAGCAGGCAGGCCGAGGAGTTCGGCTCCAGCTCCTCGCCCGCGGCGGCGATGTCCTCCTCGTTGAAGAGGCCGCCGACTTCGATGTCCAGGATGTCGAGCGCCTCCTGCACGTCGGGGGCCAGCTCCGTCAGCTCGAAGCCGACGACGTTGCCGTCCCCATCCTTCCCCACGAACGCGGCGTCGATGATGCGGATCGTCCCCGCGTCCACGAGCTCCCCGAGCGCCGGCGCGATCTCGCCCCGGAACTGGTTGCCGGGGAAGGCGATGATCGCGTAGTCGACGGGCCCGATCTCTTCCATCGGTGCTCCTCTCTCTAGCCCGCGAGTGCCTTCTGCTTGAGGGCGTCGAACTCCGCCTGGCTGATTGCGCCCGAGTCGAGCAGGCCCTTCGCCTTCTCGATCTCCGCTGCTGCGCCGCCACTGGTTGCGACGTCCCTCACGTACTCGTCGAAGCGTTCCTGATGGGCACGCGCCTGTTCGACATTCCGCTCGACCATCTTGTCGTTCTGGGTGATGAGGTACACGAAGACGCCGAGGAAGGGCAGCACGATGACGAACACGATCCAGAGCGTCTTCGTCAAGCCCGAGATGTCGCGCCGGCGGAACACGTCGGCGAACACCGTGATGAGCAGCCAGAACCACATGACCCAGAGGAAGAAGATGAGCATGGTCCAGAAGAGGTCGAGAAACGGATAGTCCGCTGCGAGCATCCGGGCCTCCTTTCCGGTCGTTCGGTCGTTCCAGGTCACCGAGAACCTACGTCGCGGCCGGTCGGCGCGACGTCGAACCGCGCGGCCTCACCCATGTGAATGCGAACGTCGGGGCGCGATACTGCCGGCACGCGGTCCTTTGCGCGCGGGCGGCCGATTCGGTATAGTGAACTTTGTGGTTCAGTATACGACGACCGTCGACCGCGCCTTCTCGGCCCTCGCCGACCCGACGCGCCGCGCCGTCCTCGAACGGCTCGGGTCCGGCCGCGCGACGATCAGCGAGCTCGCCGAGCCGTTCGGCATGTCGCTGACCGGCATGAAGAAGCACGTCCGGCTGCTCGAGGAGGCCGAGCTCGTGACGACGGAGAAGGTCGGCCGTGTCCGCTGGTGCATGCTCCGGCCGTACGCCTTCGAGGGCATCAGCACCTGGCTGCAGCGGCTCGATCGCTTCGCGCAGGTCGTCGAACGCACGAAGGGAGACCGATGAACGACACCACCGTCACAACCCCGAACGAGCTCGAGATCCGCGTCGAGCGGATCTTCGACGCGCCGCGCGCGCACGTCTTCTCCGTCTGGACCGACCCGACGCTGATCCCCGAGTGGTGGGGCGACGGCACGGTCGTCGAGGAGATGGACGTCCGTCCGGGCGGCACGTACCGGTTCAGAACCGCCTTCGGCGTCGTCGAGGGCGAGTTCCGGGAGGTCGACGAGCCCGAGCGCCTCGTGCAGACGTTCCAGAACCACCTGCAGACGCTCGAATTCGAGGATCTGGGCGACCGGACGAAGCTCACCCAGACGATGCGCTTCGCGACCGTCGAGGAGCGCGACACGACCATGCAGTACGGGGTCGAGGAAGGAGCGAAGGGCGGCTTCGCGCGCGTGGATGCGCTGCTGCTGCGCCTGCCGAGCCGCTCGGAGGAGGTGCTTCGCAATGGCTGAGAGCAAACCCGCCAGGAAGACGCGCGGCAAAGCGTCCGCGGGATTCACGTCCGAGGAACGCGCCGCGATGAAGGAGCGCGCGCGCGAGCTGAAGGCGGAGGCGCGCGCAGACCGGGACCGGGCGGCCGGAGAGAAGGACGTGCTCGCGAAGATCGCGGAGATGCCGAAACGGGATCGCTCCATGGCCGAGCGGCTCCATGCCGTCGTCACGGCCAGCGCACCGTCCCTCTCGCCGAAGACGTGGTACGGAATGCCCGCGTATGCCAGGGACGGGAAGGTTCTCTGCTACTTCCAGAGCGCGCACAAGTTCAAGTCGCGGTACGCGACCTTCGGCTTCAACGACACGGCCAACCTCGACGAAGGTGCCATGTGGCCGACCTCCTTCGCGCTGAAGGAGCTGACCGCGGCCGACGAGGCGAAGATCGCCGCGCTCGTGAAGAAAGCGGTGAGTCAGCCCGGTTCCTGAACGAGCGCTGCGCCGCCAAGGATCACGCGTCTGCGGATCGACGGCTTCCGCCTCGCCCCTCCGGTACACTTGGCGCAGAAGCTGCTCTCTCCTTTCCGCCGCTGCACTCTCGACTGAGCCGCGCAGGTCTGAGCCTTACGTTGGAGGAGAGTCGTCTTGAGCAACGCTCGCGGGACCGTCGATCAGGCAGCGGATGCTGGCGAGTTCGAGCGTGATCGGAGGGCCTGGAACCTTCCCCGAGCGCCGCGTCTGGGCACCGCCGCGAGCAGCAACCAGTTCACGAACGGGGCCGCGACCGCCGCGAAGGGGCACTCTCGGGCGGCCGACGGCACCATCCCGGCGCTTCCCCAGGACCTCTCGGGGCTCGGTCGAAACGAGCTACGGAAGGCAAGCGAAACGCGTGACGAGCGCCTCTCGATCCTCTTCCGTCGGTGGCCGGCGCTGAGCGGGATCGAGCTGAGAGAGATACGGCAGCTGCACGACGAGCGTCAGCGTCTCGCACGATCCATCGGCCTTCGCAACGGCCGACAGAGCGAGTCGCGAGCAACCTGAGGCGCCCTCGCCTGGCGGCGACTGAAGGGCACGAGACGAGTACAGAGAGGTGAGTTCGATGGCGAGCAAGGCGACCGTGGACCTGGAAACCGCGCACGAGGGGATCGCCCATCGTGTGGGATCGCGCGCAGCGAACGAGCGGAAAGCGCGCGGCGCCGATCCCCTGACCGACGAGAAGGCCCTCGTCGACTTCGCGTGCGAGTGCACGAAGGTGGGCTGCGATCGGTCCGTCAGAGTGCCGCTGTACGTCTACCGCCGGCTGCTCGAGGCCGATCACCAGTACCTGCTGCAGGCGGGACACCACGCGTTCACGAGCTACCGGACGATCGTGGCATCCGGGCTGATGAGAATCGAGGAGCGGGTCTGACACAGGAGCGGGACGACGCGCAGGCAGCCGTCTCGACTTCGCCGACATGAGCTGACCCCGCGGGACCGAGTCCGTTCTCCTCGAGCTCCTCGCCTCGCGCGCTTCGCGCGTCGGTGGGTTGCGGACTCGGGGCCGGATTCCGAGCGCAGGGCCAGCTGGCAACAACCTTACTCCCTCCGAGCGATGAGTTGGTGACCGCCGCGGAGTCCGAGGAATGAATACACGCGGGGTCCGGAGCGAAAGGAGATGCCGGTGGACACGATCACGCCCCACCTGTGGTTCGACAGCGAGGCGGTGGAGGCCGCCGAGCTCTACGCGTCGACGTTCCCGAGCTCGAGGGTGAGCGACGTCTCCACGCTCCACGACACGCCGTCAGGCGATACGGATGTCGTCTCGTTCGAGCTCTTCGGCCAGCCATTCATGGCGATCAGCGCGGGGCCGCTCTTCACGTTCACGCCGGCGGTGTCGTTCCTCGTCCGGTGCGGGAGCAAGGAGGAGGTCGACGAGTACTGGGACGCGCTCTCACGGGGCGGTGCGGCGCTCATGCCGCTCGACTCGTATCCGTTCAGCGAGCGCTACGGCTGGACCGCGGATCGGTACGGCCTCTCGTGGCAGGTGATGTACGCGGGCGGCGAGGAGATCCGGCAGCGGATCGTTCCGACGCTGATGTTCGTGGGCGAGACCTGCGGCCGGGCGGAGGAGGCGATCGACTTCTACACGTCGGTGTTCCCGGACTCGGAGCTCGGTCACGTGCTTCGGTACGAGTCCGGCGAGGAGCCGGACCGGGAGGGGACGATCAAGCACGCCGGCTTCACGCTGCACGGCCAGGAGCTCGTGGCCATGGACAGCGCGCAGGATCACGACTTCGGCTTCAACGAGGCGATCTCGTTCATGGTGGGCTGCGAGACGCAGGACGAGATCGACTACTACTGGGGCCGTCTGTCGGCCGTGCCCGAGGCTGAGCAGTGCGGGTGGCTGAAGGACCGGTTCGGCGTGTCCTGGCAGGTCACCCCCGCGATTCTGGGCGAGCTGCTGCGGGATGGCACCGAGGAGCAGATCGCTCGCGTCACCGAGGCGTTCCTGCAGATGAGGAAGTTCGACATCGCCGAGTTGAAGCAGGCATACGAAGGAGTGGGAGCACGAGCGGGAGGTGGACGGTGACCAAGCTGCACTCGTACCTCAACTTCGCAGGGAACGCGCAGGAAGCGTTTGACTTCTACAAGTCCGTCTTCGGCGGCGAGTTCTCCTCGGCCGTCCGCTTCAAGGACTTCCCGCTGGAGGGCGTGACGATCTCCGAGGGAGACGAGGACAAGCTCATGCACATCGCGCTTCCGATCGGCGACGACAGCGTGCTCATGGCGAGCGACGTGCTCGAGTCGCTCGGGCAACGGCTGGTGCAGGGCAACAACGTCTACGTGTCGGTGCACCCGTCGAGCCGAGAGGCGGCCGACGAGATCTTCGACGGCCTCTCCGAAGGCGCCGAGATCGAGATGCCGATCGCCGACCAGGCGTGGGGGGACTACTACGGAGCGCTGACGGACCGGTTCGGCGTCCAGTGGATGGTGAACTACAGCCCTCCGCGGCAGGCGTGAGCGGCGCCCGCGTCCGATCGAGCCGTCGCTCGACGCGGCTCTGCCGGTGATTCCCCTCACCCGCCGCACGTACCCGAGGAGGTCGCCGGCCGTTACCACCTCTCGATCGGAGCCGCGTCCGTTCCGGGATTCCGACTAGACATGGAGACAACGGTGTGAGGACGGTGATCTACTCGATGGGCGTCTCGCTCGACTGCTACATCGCGGGACCTGACGGAGACGACTGGGGTGCCCCTGATGCCGAGCTGCACCGCTTCCACAACCAGCAGACGAGCGAGCTCGGCCTCCATGTACTCGGACGACGCCTCTACGAGGTAATGGCCTTCTGGGAGACCGCCGAAGAACGCGACCCCTCCGCGCTCGCGAGCGTTTCCGAGCTCGACATGGCCCAGCTCGAGTTCGCGCGGATCTGGAAGCAGCTGCCGAAGCTGGTCTTCTCGAAGTCGCTCGAGGCAGTCGAGGGAAACGCGCGCCTCTCCCGCGCCGATCCTGTGCACACGGTTCGAGCGCTCAAGGAGGAGCACGGTGGGCCGATCGCCGTCGGCGGCGCAGACCTGGCCGCGACTCTCACCGCGCACCAGCTCATCGACGAGTACCACGTGTTCGTCTACCCCGTGGCCCTCGGCGGAGGCAAGCCCTTCTTCGCAGACCGCACTCGTGTCGACCTCGAGCTTCTCGAGACGCGCACTTTCGGCAACCGCGTGGTCTACCTCCGCTACCGCCGTGCGTAGAAGCCGTCACGCCGTTCCTGCCGCCGGTTACGGAGGTGGTCCCGCTAGACCTGGTCGAAACCAGGACGTTCGGCTCGCGTGTGTCCTACGAGCGCTATCGGCAGACCCGCGACGAGCCGGACCGAGACCGCCGTCGGAGCCATCGGTGTTTCACCACGCTCAGGCGTCACTCGTGAACACTGGCGCACGTCCGGTAGGAGAGGAACGAACGACGAAGCCATCGTGCCGACGGCGCAACCGTCAGCCGGCGCGCTCGTCCGGTGGGCGTGTCCAGCGACAACGGGACTAGAGTCAGGCCCCATGGCGCTTCCACGGATGGACAACGTCGGCATCGTGGTGGAGTCCCTCGATGCCGCTATCTCTTTTTTCGCCGAGCTCGGCCTCGAGCTCGAAGGGCGAGCCACGGTCGAGGGAGAGTGGGCAGGGCACGTCACTGGACTGCGCGACCAGCGCGTCGAGATCGCCATGATGCGCACGCCGGACGGCCACAGCCGGATCGAGCTCTCGCAGTTTCTGACGCCGCCTGTGGTCGCCGATCACCGGAACGCCCCGGTGAACGCTCTCGGCTACCTCCGCGTCATGTTCGCCGTGGAGGACATCGACGATACGCTCGCCCGGCTCCGCTCGCACGGAGCCGAGTTGGTCGGTGAACTGGTGCAGTACGAGGATACGTATCGGCTCTGTTACGTCCGAGGCCCCGAGGGGATTCTCATCGGGCTGGCCGAGCAGATCGGCTAGCGGGTCGAACGTTCGCGACGGGAGTGCCCCTCGGGCGTCATTCGCGAACGCTGGCCCAGGCGATGGTGGGCGAACGGCGAAGCAGACGCCTTCCGCCGCCTCTCGCGGATGGCCTTGATCAGGGCGTAGAGCCGGGCCCGAACTCGCGAACCTCCTGCGCACAGCGGCAGGCGACGGCGATCCTGCCAGCCCACTCCAGCGCGTCCTCGCGTGAGGGAACGTCGACAACCGAGAATCCGCCGATGTACGCCTTGCTCTCAGGGTATGGGCCGTCGGTGACCGTCCCGTCGGTGGCCACCACGCTCACCTCCTCGTGGGATTTCAGTCCGCCGCCGAACACCCAGATGCCAGCGTCCTTTGCATCTCGTACCACCGCGTGCGCTGCCTCGGCCACGTCGGGGAGATCCTCCTCGGGAAACGTCATTGCGCCGTCATCGAACGAGATCAGATACCGCGTCATCTCACGACTCCTTTCTCGGCGGCCTGCTCCGACCGCATCTCACCCTGCTACGGACACACGCGCACTGGAGGCCGACAACCCGCCGAGAACTCACCGGTCCGGCCGGATCCAGCCTCACTTCTTCGGGCGTCATCGCGGCACACTGGCGCAGCCGAAGGGCTTACGGACCGGTCGACTCGTCCGCCCACCAGTCGCGCTGGCCATCGACGTCGTCGCGCCGAGCCTCCCCGAGACTGGGCGCGCCGATGACGAGGATCTCGAGGCCCTTCGACCCAGCCTCGTAGCCTCGCCACGTACCGGGCGGAACGCGCACCGCGTCCCATTCCTTGAGCTCGACGATCTCGTCGTCGAGCTTCATCCGCCCGCTCCCGCGCAGGACGACGTACACCTCCTCTTGCTTCTTGTGCGTGTGGCCGTACGGAAAGCGATAGCCGGGCGGGACGCGCTGGTAGCTCAGGCCCGACTTCTCGAGCTCGAGCGCTTCGGTCGCCAAGCGGAACTCCAGGTCCGGCGCGCCGTCGAACCTAGAGCCGATGTCCTCCAGATCCTCCTTGATGTTCCTGAGCGTGAACGGCACGTCACAATCCTACGGTTGGGAGCCCCGAGGATCAGGCGTCTCCCGGGAACGCTGGCCCGCACGAGCTTCTGCCTCCTCCGGTGCTAACGAGGCGCGAACCCGGTTGCTTCGACCCGACCCGAGATCGACGACGGGAATCCCGTTGGCTCGCGCCTCAGGCACGCCCGCGACGGTAGCCTCGGCCGGGTGTTCGACCACGTCGGCGTTGCCGTCTCGGACCTCGCGGCCTCCGAGCGCTTCTACCGCACCGTCCTGAGCGTCCTGGGCGTCGAGCCCAGCCATGCGGACGCCGAGCTGGTCGAGTGGGACGACTGGGACATCGGGCCGACGGACCCAGAGCACCCGGTGACCCGCGGGCTCCACGTCGGCTTCCGCGCCCGCGACCGCGCGCAGGTCGACGCGTTCTGGCAGGCCGGGATCGACGCGGGGTACCGCGACGACGGCGCGCCGGGGCCGCGCACGCACTACGGCCCCACGTACTACGGTGGGTTCCTGCTCGACCCCGACGGCAACAGCGTCGAGGCGGTCCACGGCGACCGCGAGAACGCCGTGCCCGCCGGCCGCGTCGACCACCTGTGGATCCGCGTCCGCGACCCGCAGGCCTCCCGGCGCTTCTACATGACGATCGCCCCGCACGCCGGGCTCCGCCTGACGCACGACGAGCCCGAGCGCGTGCAGCTGTCCGGCCCGGACTACAGCTTCTCGCTCGTCCGGGACGAGCGGCCGCTCACGGAGCACGTCCACCTCGCGTTCCCCGCGCGCGAGGACGCCACGGTTCGCGCGTTCCACGCCGCCGCGCTCGCGGCGGGCTACGAGGACCACGGCGAGCCGGGCGAGCGCGCGGTCTACCACCCCGGCTACTACGGCGCGTTCGTGCTGGACCCGGACGGGCACAACGTCGAGGTCGTCAACCACAACCGGGCTTGAGCGGCAGGCAGATCGCCGGGCGCCATAGCGGACGCTCCGCTCCAGCAGGGGACCTTCCCGGACTCACCGTCATTCTCGGCGGGTGCCTGGAGCGCCTGCGCGACCGCGCTGCCGCCCTTCATGGTCCGCTAGGGCCTTCGGAGGAGGCCTGACGCTTTCGCCGCGGCAGCCTCGCCCTGCGTCCGGTCGTGGTGCGCTGTCGCTTGCCTCGCTCCTAGCCCTCCGCAAGCACTGCGGCGAACCGCTGCAGGTAGAGCGGCCAGCCCTCGTCGCCCGCGACGCCCTCGCGCACGCCCTCCCAGCCTTCGCCGTGGCGCTCGAGGTTGCGGTGCTCGAGCTCGACGCGTGTGCGGTCGGACGTTTCGGCGATAAAGCGCACCTCCACCTCGCTCGTCTTCGCGGGATCGGTCTCGAGCTGCCACTGCGGGCTGATGTCCCAGCTGATGACGACGCGGTCGGGCGGTTCAAAGGCGAGCACACGCGCCCAGTGGCATTCGCTGCCGTCGATCCCGCGGTCGTACAGGTGGCCGCCGACTCGCGGCTCGAACACCGTCTCGGCGACCTCGACCTGGAGCAGATTGTGCTCGGGTGGCTTGAAGCGCCCGAAGTCGTTGGTGAAGACCGAGAACGCTCGATCGATAGGGGCCGCGACGACGATCGACGCCCCGATGGACGTGTCTGGGGTCTGCGTGCTCATCTGTCCTCCTCTGTGGATTCCTCGACGACCTCCCTGTAGGTCGCCAGGGCCTTGCTCCAGAAGCGCTCGAGGTCGGCGCGAAGCGCCCCGAGACCCGCCGGGTCGACCTGGTAGATCCGGTGCTTGCCTGCGCGGCGATCGACGACGAGCCCCGCGTCCTTGAGCACCCTGAGGTGCTGCGAAACCGCGGGCCGGCTGACTGGGAGGTCGCCCGCCAGCTCGCTGACCGCCTGCGGGCGATCGGCGAGGCGCTCGAAGATCGCCCGTCTCGTCGGATCGCCGAGTGCCGTCCAGCCCTTGGTCGCGTAAGCTTGCACTAACATGTAAGCTACCACTTACGCGATTCGGTTGTCAACGTGAGCGCACCAGGTGAGGTCGAGCGAGGCCTGACCCTCACAC
>Ga0075313_1000005_pt1 | contig 51323 bp, 50 predicted proteins | sample MayberryNE_Catta_3_FD_120051 | JGI IMG/M metagenome (GOLD analysis project Ga0075313, IMG submission 120051) | Natural and restored wetland microbial communities from the San Francisco Bay, California, USA, that impact long-term carbon... | ecosystem: Environmental > Terrestrial > Soil >...
GCTCCCGCCGACGACGAGGAGGACGAGCTCCTCGTCCCCGCTCGCGTTCGACACCTTCCGCGGCGTCGTCGACTCCACGTGGCAGAGGCCGCCGGGGCCGAGGACGCGCTCCTCCCCGCCGACCTCGAACCTGGCGGTCCCCGAGTGCACGAAGTAGAGCTCGTCCTGCGTGTCGTGGAAGTGGTGGAACCCCTCGTACCCCGGCGGGTAGACGACCGCGTTCACGCCGAACGCCGTCACCCCGAGCGCCCTGCGCACCTTGCGGAAGCCGTAGCCCTCGCCGAGCTCGTCGATCGACCCGAAGCTGTGCCCCATCTCTACTCCTCTCGCTCGAGCAGGTAGTCCATCGTCCGCCGAAGCCCCTCTTCGAACGTCACCTGCGGCTCGTAGCCGAGCAGGCGTCTGGCCTCGTCCAGGTCCGCCCACGAGGCGCGCACGTCCGCCTCGCGCTCTGGCTCGTACGTCTTCTCGACCGGTCGGGAGAGCAGCCGCCCGATCGTGTCCGCGAGCTCGTTGACGGTGACGGACGAGCCGGTCGCGACGTTCACGATCTCTCCTCCCACCCGAGCCGTGTCCGCCGCCAGGAGGTTCGCTGCGACGACGTTGTCCACGTACGTGAAGTCGCGGGACTGCTCGCCGTCGCCGTACACGGTCACCGGCCGGCCGGAGGCGACGGCACGGATGAAGCGCGGCACGACCGCCGCGTACTGGGAAAGGGGGTCCTGGCGCGGCCCGAAGACGTTGAAGTAGCGAAGGGACACGACCTCCATCTCGTACACCCGGCTGAAGCTCGTGCAGAAGCGCTCGGCCGCGAGCTTCGCGACGGCGTACGGCGAGATCGGGTCCGGGAGCTGCGTCTCGGCCCTCGGCAGCCCGCCCGCGTTGCCGTACACCGACGAGGAGGACGCGTTGACCACGCGCCTCACCGCCTCGTCGCGCGCGGCCAGCAGGACGTTGAGCGTCCCTTCCACGTTCACGGCGGTCGTGGTCAGCGGGTCCTGGACCGAGCGCGGCACCGACGGGAGCGCGCCCTGGTGGAAGACGACCTCGACGCCGCGCACCGCCGCGTGCACGCGCTCGTAGGAGCGGAGATCGCCCTCCACGAGCTCGACGTCGCCCTCGAGCCCGCCGAGGTTGTCGCGGTTCCCGGTCGAGAAGTTGTCGAGCACCCGGACCTCGTCGCCGCGGGCGAGCAGCGCGCGCACGAGGTTGGAGCCGACGAACCCTGCTCCACCGGTGACGAGCGTCCTCAGCGCGGCACCTCGGCGACGACGTGGAAGTTGGCGAACAGGGTCCCCGGGCCGGGCTCGCGCAGCCGTGGCGAGTGGCCGTCCACGGCGCCCGCGGCGGTGTTGATCGCCGCGATCAGCGGCTTCGCGAGGCCCCGCACGTGCAGGCGGTTGAGCGCGAGGTCGAGGTAGATCGAGGCGATCATTCCGAGGCAGGCCGTCGTGCCGGAGGCGGGAGTCACCCTAACCGACGACCAGTCCCCGTTCTCCAGGAGGAGCTTCTCGAGGCCGGCGTGCGTCCAACGCCAGTAGTCCGAGGGTGAGGGGTGGTACGCCATGACGCCGTGAGTCGAGACGAGGACTCTGCCTCCGGGCGCCGCGACGCGGTGCAGCTCGCGGACCGCGCGCGCAGGATCGTCGCAGTGCTCGAGCACCTGGTTGCAGAGGACGACGTCGAACGAGGCGTCCTCCACGGGCAGGTCCTCGGCCGAGCCGTGGAGCTCGGCGTGCGGGTTCTCGAACGCGTCCACGCCGACGTGCTCGGCGGCGAAGGGCGCGAAGAGCGGACGGTAGGGCTTCGCGCCGCACCCGACGTCCAGGAGGCGGTAGGCGCCGAAGTCCGCGCGCGCGCGCCTCGCCTCCGCGCCGAGCCAGCGGACGAGCGGGGCCCGCACCGCGTAGGTCGGCATCGACCGTGGAGGGCGCAGCCGCCGGTCAGACAGCGGTGTGCTCCTCGGCCGCCGCCGCCCCGGCCGCAACGAGCCCCAGGAGGATCGTCGTCGCCGCCTGCAGCGGGATCCCGGCAACGATCCCGAGCGACGCCCACACGCCGGCGTGGGCGAGGAGCGCACACGTCGCCGCGAGTCCCGCTCCGGCGGCCCAGGGGTTCGGCGCGTACGTGGTCGTGCGCACGGCGAGGAGCAGGCCTCCGGCCCCGAGCGCGAGGAGGAGCACGAGACCGACGATCCCGGCGTCCGCGAGCATCTGCACGTACAGGTTCTGGACTCCCCACTCGCGCCCCGGCGCGGGGAAGGCGAGCGGGTCGACGTCCGGGAAGCGGCGGCGCGCGTCCTCGAGGTACGGCTCGAAGGCCTCCGGCCGCGACGAGCGCTGCCAGCCCACCCCGAGGAGCGGCTGGTCCTCGAAGATGCGGAGGCCGATGTAGGCGAGCACCGTCCGCTGCGAGTAGCTCTCCACGCCCAGCGCCTGCTCCTCCTCCCGCAGGCCGACGAACTGGAGGAAGTCGTCGAGCGCCTCGCTGCGGATCGCGGTCACGCCCCCGCCGACGACGGCGACGATCGCGACGAGCGCGAGCACCCGCCGGCCCGATGGCGCGTAGCGCCGTCGAGCGACGAGCCAGAGGCCGAACACGCCGACCGTGAGGCCGGCCGCGGCGGTCACGGAGCCCGCGAGGATCAGCCCCAGGACACCCGTGGCCAGCGCCAGGCCGAGGAGTCCGGCCGCAGGTATCCGCTTCCGCCCCGCCACCACTCCCGCGGCCGCGAGGCTGACCGCGAGGACGGAGAGCGCGGCGAGATCGTGGCGGCCGAGGAACGACGAGTAGCGCCAGCCGGATGTGGAGACGGCGAACACGTCGAGGCCGCCGAACTGCACCAGGGCGACCGTGGTCGCCACGGCGCTCCAGAGGATGAGGCCGCCGACGAAGAGGACGAGGTCCTCCGCGCGGCGCAGGAGGAGCGGGATCGCGGGGGCGAGCAACGCGTACTCGCAGAGCTTCGAGAAGGAGACCAGGTGGTCGTCGAAGAGGTCGTCGTCGAGCGAGGCGGGACGGGCGACCTGGAACGCGAGCCAGCCTAGGAGCAGCAGCCCCGGGAGCCAGACGGCCCGTCCTGCTCGGAGACGCTCCGTCCCGCTGCGGGACGCAGCCACGAGAGCCGCGGCGAGCACGAGCAGGACGGCCGCGTCCGAGAGGCGCAGGTCGATGGTCGTCGAGCCCACGTCGAGCCCGTACTCCGGCTGGAACCGCTCGTGCAGGAAGAGGAAGGGCAGCGCCGCGGTGAGGGCGAGCGCGCCGGCGCTCTCGGAGCTCACGAGGTGGCGGACGCGCGCCGGCGAGAAGGACGAGCCCGGGTACGCCACGCGCGGGACTATAGGGCGGCATCCGGGCCCGGGCCTGATCAGCCTGGGGCACGGCCTACACTGATCCGCCGATGGCCTCCCGCGTACTCCGCCGCCGGTCCGCGGCGGCCGCATGGATCTACGCCGCCGTCGCGTTCGGGATCGTGGGCACCATCGTCGCCGCGCGGTCGCTCGGGCTCGAGGGGTTCGGCGTCTTCGCGACCGCGCTCGCCGCCGTGGGCTTTTTCCAGGCGCTGCTCGACCTGACCGTCGAGGAGTCGCTCACGAAGTACGGCTTCCGCTACGTCGCGGCCGAGGACTGGGGCCGGCTCCGTCGTCTGTTCCGGCAGATGCTGCTGCTCAAGCTCGTCGGCGGCGTGCTGGGCACGGCCTTCCTCGTCGCGCTCGCCCCGTTCGCCGACGAGCTCTTCGACGCGGAGGGCGTTGGCACGGCACTCGCTGCGGCAGCGCTCCTCCCGCTCGTCCAGTCCGCCGAGAACGTCGGCGCCACCACCTTGCTCCTGCACAGCCGGTACGACCTCCGCGGCGCGTACCAGGCCGGCTCGGCCGGGCTCCGCCTCGTCGCCGTCGCGGTCGGCGCCCAGTACGGGGTGGCCGAGACGCTGGCCGCGATCGTCGTCGCGCAGCTCGTCTCGACCGCGACCGTCTCCGTCGCCGGGGTGGTCGCGCTGCGACGATTCCCGCGCGTGCCGGCGCGCGCGCTCGGTGAGGATGTGCCGGGGATCCGCTCGTTCGTGGTGCAGTCCAGCCTGGCGACCGGGGTCATCTCGCTGCGCACGACGCTCGTACCGGTGATCCTGGGCGTCGTCTCGAGCCCGACGCAGGTCGGGCTCTTCCGGATCGCGCAGACGCCGCAGACGGGCTTCGCGGCGGCGAGCTCCCCCGCGCGACTCGTCCTCCTGACGGAGCAGACGCGGGACTGGGAGCGTGGACGCCGCCTCGATGTCCTGGACGGGGTCCGCAAGTACACGCTCGGTGCGTCGGCGCTGATGCTCGTCGCGGTGCCCGTGTTCTTTCTCGCCATGCCCTGGCTCGTCGAGGTCGCCTTCGGCGAGGAGTACGCGGGGGCCGTGGACGCCGCCCGCATCGTCCTCGTCGCCGCCGCGATCCAGTTCGCGATCGGGTGGACGAAGTCGCTCCCCGTGACCATCGGGAGACCGCAGCTTCGCATCGTCACGCACGGCCTGGAGACGATCGCGGTCGTCCCGCTCGTCGCCGTGCTCGGGACGGAGTGGGGCGCGACCGGTGCTGCCGCCGCCGTCCTCGTCTCCACGGTCGTGTTCGCCGCGGCCTGGGCGGTCGCGCTCGTCCGCCTGCGGTCCACGGTCGTCGAGGACCCGACGAGGATCGCGTCCGGGACCGCGCCGTGAGGGTCGCGATCGTGACGGGGATCTGGCCACCGGACCCGGGCGGCCCCGCGAGCCATGCCCCGGCGCTGGCCGAGTTCCTGCACGCGCGCGGCCACGGGATCGAGGTCGTGACGACCGCGAGCGAGGCGCCCGCCCCGCGCGCATACCCGGTGCGCTGGGCGGCGCGGTCGTCGCCCTTCAGGCATGCGCGCGCCTCGCTCCTCGTCCGCGGAAGCGCTGCCGGGGCGGACGTCGTGTACGCGACGAGCATGGTGCGGCGTGCGGCCCTCGGCGCAGCGCTCGCCCGCCGGCCCGTCGTCGTCAAGCTCGTCTCGGACGAGGTGTTCGAGCGCGCGCGGCGGAGCGGCCGGTTCACCGGGACGCTGGACGAGTTCCAGCACGTCGGCGGCGTACGCACGCGCCTCCTCCGCGCGACGCGCGCGGCTGCCCTCCGGCGTGCGCGCCACGTGTTCTGCCCGAGCGCGTACCTGCGCGACCGTGCGCTCGGCTGGGGCCTCGATCCCGAGCGGGTGTCCGTCCTGCCCAACCCCGCGCCAGACGTGCCGTCGCTCCCCGCTCGCGAGCAGCTCCGGGCCGAGCGCGATCTCGACGGCGCCGTGCTCGCGTTCGCCGGGCGGCTCGGCCCGCAGAAGAGCCTCGACGTCGCGCTCGAGGCGGTCGCTGCCGTGCCGGAGGTCACGCTGGCGGTCGCGGGCGACGGCCCCGACCGCGGCGCGCTGGAGGCGCGAGCCCGTGAGCTCGGCCTCGACCGGCGCGTCCGCTTCCTCGGGAGCATCCCGCGGGACGGCGTGCTGCGGCTGTTCCGCGCCGCGGACGCGTCGCTCCTTCCCTCCTCCTGGGAGAACTACCCGCACACGGTCGTCGAGTCGCTCGCGGTCGGGACGCCGGTGATCGCGACCGCGGTCGGCGGCGTGCCCGAGGTCGTGCGAGACGGCGAGAACGGCCTGCTCGTACCGGCGGGAGACGTGGACGCGCTCGCCGCCGCGATCGCGAGGTTCCTCGGCGACGAAGAGCTCCGGCGACGGCTTGCCGAGGCCGCGCCGGCGTCGGTGGCCGACTCCACGGAAGAGGCGGTCTTCTCGCGCATCGAGGAGGAGCTCCGCAGGGCGGCGTCCCGATGAGGCGCAAGCTCCTCATGGCCGGGCGGACGCGCTACTCGCTCCCGCTCTCCCCGTCGCTCGCCCGGAAGTTCGACGCGCTCTCCGACGTGCTGGACGTGCGCGTGCTCGCGTCGCGCCGCGGGCCCGGCGGAGCGGCCGACCCGCGTTTCACGCTCTTCCGGCCCGTCCGCCCGCGAGTCCTCGACGGCGTCGTCTTCTACGCGCTCCTGCCCTTCCGGGTCGCACGGGAGCTGCGCGAGCGCCGGCCCGACGCCGTGCTCGCCCAGGGCGGCCAGGAGGCGGCGCTGGTGCTCCTCGGCCGCTTCCTCGCGCGCGTGCCCGCGCGCGTGATCGCGGACGTGCACGGCGACCCGGCCGCGCCGACGCGCCTCTACGGGTCCCCGCTCCGGAAGGCGCTCGCTCCGCTCGCCGACGCGCTCGCGCGCGCGGGCATCCGGCGGTCGGACGGCGTGCGCACGATCTCCGGTTACACGTCCGGGGTCGTCCGGGGCCTGGGCCGGGAGCCGACCGCCACCTTCGCCGCGTTCATGGATCTCGAGCCGTTCCTGGTGGAGGCGCCCGCGCCGCTCCCCGACCGCCCAGTGGTGCTCTTCGTGGGCGTGCTCGAGCGCTACAAGGCGGTGGACGTGCTGGCGCAGGCCTGGCGCATCGTGGCGCCGCGCGTCCCCGAGGCCACGCTCCGGCTCGTCGGCCGCGGGACGCTCCGCGAGGTCGCGGAGCACCTCGTCGCCGATCTTCCCGGGAGCGTGCGCTGGGACGAGTCGCTCTCCACGCCCGAGGTGGCGACGGCGCTCGACGCCTGCACCGTCCTCGTCCTCCCGTCCCGGTCCGAGGGCCTCGGCCGTGTCGTCGTCGAGGGGTTCTGCCGTGGCCGGGGGGTCGTCGGGAGCCGCGTCGGCGGGATCCCGGACCTCGTGGACGACGGCCAGACGGGAGTCCTCGTGGAGCCGGGCGACGCGCAGGCCCTCGCAGACGCGCTCGTCCGGGTGCTCTCGGACCGCGCTTTCGCGGAGCGGCTGGGCGTGACAGCGCGGACGGCGGTCGAGCCCTGGCTCGCCACGCCGGAGGAGTACGCGCGACAGGTGCGCGACCTCGTCGAGCGCGTCGTCGCGGGCTGACTACCGCCGCCTGCCGCCTACACTCACGCGCGTGCGTGCGGACCGCGCGAAACAGCTCCTGAAGAACGGGGTGTACCGGGCGCTCGGCGAGACGGCGAGCGGCGCCGGCATCGTCGACGGCGAGGCCGAGCGCACCCTGCGCGTGCTCATGTACCACAAGGTCAACGACCTCTGGCCGAACCCCACGAGCGTCCCCACCGCGGTGTTCGCCGAGCAGATGGCGCTGCTCGGGGAGCTCGGGTACACCGTGGTCTCGCTGGACGTCGTCCGCGACCACTACGTGCAGGGCTCCCCGCTGCCCGAGCGGGCGGTGCTGATCACGTTCGACGACGGCTACCGCGACAACCTCGTGAACGCGCTGCCCGTGCTCCACGAGCACGGGTACCCCGCCGTCGTCTTCGTCCCGATCGCGTACCTGGACGACGGCCGGCCGCTCCCCCACGAAGAGCCCCTCCGGCTCCTCGGCGTGCGAAACGAGACGGTTGGCTGGGACGAGCTCGCGGAGCTCGAGGCGGGAGGGGTCCGGGTCGAGTCGCACGGCATCGGCCATCGGCCGCTCTCCGAGCTCGACCAGGCCGAGGCGGCTCGGGAGATCGCGATCTCGAGGCTGCGGCTGGAGGAGCGGCTCGGGCGGGAGGTCGAGGCGTACGCGTTCGTCAAGGGCTCGCTGGCCGACTACCGGCCGGAGCACGCGAGCCTCGTCCAGCAGGCCGGGTACAAGCTCGCCTTCACCTCCGTGTCCGGGGCGAACGGGCCGCGGAGCGACCGTTTCCGGCTCCGCCGCTACAACGTCGAGCCGTACCCACCACGGACGTTCGAGCTCGTCCTGCGCGGCGCCTGCGACCTCATCTCGGTGAAGGACACCGTGCTCGGCACGCACGCCCGGCGGGCGCTCAACGCCGCGCTGGGGACGACCTCCCGGTGAGCTACGAGACCGTCCGCTACGCCCGCGAGCACCGCTCCGCCCTCGTCGCGCTGCTCGCGCGCGTGGGGACGACGCAGCTCTCCGACGAGGAGTTCGCGTGGTGGTTCGAGCGGAACCCTGCCGGGGAGGGGATCGTCTCGCTCGCCGTCGACGACGGGGAGGTCGTGGGCGTCGCGGCGATGAGCTTCTTCCGGACCGCGCTCGACGGCGAGGTGACGCGGCTCGCGATCCCGGTCAACGTCGCCACGGATCCCCGCTACCGCGGCCAGGGCGTGTTCTCGACCCTCGAGCGGGAGAACGAGGTCGCCGCGGCCGCCACCGGGGCGCCGCTCACGGTCACCTTCCCGAACGCGGCCTCGCACCCGATCTTCGTGAACCGCCTCGGCTGGGTCGACCTCCCGCGCCTGCGGCTGTGGGCGCGCCCGCTGCGCGCGGGCGCCGTCGTCCGCTACGCCCTCGGGCGCGCGGGGCGGCGCGGGGGGCTGCGAGCCGCGGATCCCACGCCGCACGCGCTCCGCGGCCTCGACGTGCGCCCGGTCGAACGTTTCGAGACCGACCTCGACGAGCTCGGCCGGCGGGCCGCCCGTGGGTACGGCAGCCACTTCGTGCGCGACGCCGAGTACTTCAACTGGCGCTACCTCGACTCCCCGCGCGACTACCGCTGTTTCGGGGCCTACCGGGACGGACGGCTGAGCGGCGTCGCGGTGGTCGGGCACACGTTCAAGCACGGCGTCTCGGCCGGATTCCTCGCCGATCTCGTCGCCGAGCCGGAGGCGACCGGCGAGCTGCGCGCGCTCCTCGCCCGCGCGGTGGCGGAGGTGAAGGGCGGCGCGGACGGGCTCGTCCTGCTCCCGCCTCCGGGGCGCGCCGCCCGGCGCGCGCTGCTCCGGTCCGGATTCGCCCCCACGAACAAGCAGCTCCGCTTCATCGGGAAGCCGCTCCGGGAGGATGCCTCGCTCGACCGGAGCGGAGGGCCGTGGCACTTCACGCTGGGGGACTTCGACTTCTTCTGATGCGCAGGCTCGTGTTCGTCACCCAGCAGGTCGACCCGGGCCACCCGGCTCTCGCCGCGACGGTCGCGAAGATCACGGCCCTCGCGGAGCTCGTGGACGAGCTCGTCGTGCTCGCGGACGGCATCGTGCCGGAGGCGCTGCCCGCGAACGCTCGCGCGCACAGCTTCCGGGCGCGCGCGAAGGCGGCCCGCGGGCTCCGGTTCGAGACCGCGCTGGCGCGAGAGCTGCCGGGGCTGCGCGGCGGGGCGGTGGTGGCGCACATGAGCCCGATCTACGCGGTGCTCGCGGCCCCGCTCGTGCGACCGCTGAGCGTGCCGCTCGTGCTCTGGTTCACGCACTGGCGCGCCAGCCGCCTCCTGCGGCTCGCCGAGCGGATGTCCACCGCCGTCGTGTCCGTCGACGAGCGCTCCTTCCCGCTTCGCTCGCTGAAGGTGCACGCGATCGGGCACGGGATCGACCTCGCCGAGTTCCCCTGCCTGGACGCGCGCCGCGAGGACGGGGAGCTGCGGCTGCTCGCACTCGGCCGCTACTCGCCTGCGAAGGGGCTCGACGTCGTGCTGAGGGCAGTCGCCGCGGTCGGGGAGGGCGTCCGGCTGGAGGTCCGCGGGCCGGCGCTGTCCGAGGAGGAGCGGGCGCACCGCGCGGAGCTGTCGCTGCTCGCGGCCGAGCTGCCGCTCGAGGGACGCGCCGAGCTCGGGGACGCGCTTCCCCGGGAGCACGTGCCCGCGCTGCTCGCCCACCACGACGCGCTCGTGAACAACATGCGCGCGGGCGCCCCGGACAAGGTCGTGTACGAGGCCGGGGCCGCGTGCCGGCCGGTGCTCGCCTCGAATCCGGTCTTCGACTCGTTGCTCGACCCCGCCCAGCTCTTCGCCCGCGACGACCCCGGGGAGCTCGCGGAGCGGATCAGGGGGCTGGTCGGCCTCGGGGCCGAGGGCCGCGCGGAGCTGGGCCGGACGCTCCGCGAGCGGGTGGAAGAGCGTCACTCCGTCCAGTCCTGGGCCCGTGGGATCCTCCGGGCTGCGGGGATGGTGCCGTGACCGAGGGCCTCGTGCTGCACACGCAGAAGGTGGCCGGAGGTCGCGAGCCGGGAGTACGCCTGAGCCGCTCCCAAAGGGGCGGAGTCAGGTTGTGGAGTCAGGATCAGCCGCCGATCTGTGCCGCCTGCGCCCGGTCGAGCACATCGCGCACGAGCACGGCCTCATCCCTCCGATCCTTCGCATAGACGCGGAGGGAGAATCCCGGATCGGAGTGCCCGACGATCCGGGCCAGCGTGGTCGCTGGTAACGCCGACGCGCACGTGCCGATCTGTCGCTCAGTCTCCGGCTGATAGACGGCGAGGAGGCTGCCGTGCTGCGCGCGCCGTCGAGTCGTGCAACGCCAGGGCCGTATTGACGCGTCGCTGCCTGGAACGAGCGATTCAGCCATACGAGTCACACATTGCCGCTACGCAACGGGAGGTGAAGACCGTCCGCCGTCTGAGGCATCCGGTCGATGTCGGAGTCGCCTGCGAGAAGGCCTGACTTCTGCGTCACGCCACCCGGCTAGGGGGTCTTCTCGATGATCCCCTTCATCTCGTCGGCCGAGAACGCCCGCATCGTGGTCGTGCGCACGTTGCCCTGAGCGCCGAGCGTGAGCGCGAATGCCGTCGCGCTCTCGTCGTCCGGTGCCTCGGAGACGGCGACGATGTCGTACGGCCCAATCGTCCAGTAGATCTCCTTCAGAGCGCCGCCGAACGTGCTCGCCAGCTCTTTCCCGGCCTCCGAGCGGGCGACCGTGTCCTTGAACTGTGCGATCCCTTTCTCGGTCCAGTTGATGAGACTGATGTAGGTGGGCATCGCTCCTCCCTTCGGTGGACCAGAGCCATTCAACTCCTCACCCACCGACTCCGCAAGCGCTGCGTGGGGCCGGGCTGGCTAGCGAACGCCGGAAAGCCCACGACTCGAACAGCAGTCGTGACACGGCGCTGACCGTGACCTCAGTTCGGTTCCCCGGCTACAAGCGTGCGCTCGACGATACGCAAGCTCGACGCTGCCCTCTGCTCCTGCGCTCCATCAGCTCCTCGACGCCGTACAGGACGAGGTCCTCGCCAGTGATGCCACGCTCGGCCGCTTCGTGCCGCCTGGTGCGCCATCACCGTGGCTATTCGAGAACGGCGAGTGGTGGCCGAAGCCCGAGGCTGAGCCGTAGTCAGGATTTCCTGACTCCTGCTGTCACCTGCTGTCCCTCGGCCCGTCCCGGATCCCGCATTGACGGAGCACAATGGCGTCCCGTGACCGCTCGTGTCCCCTCGCCGGTTGTCCTGCACACGCAGAAGGTGGCCGGCATCTCCGGCTCCGAGGCCTACCTCCTGCAGCTCCTGCCCGACCTGCGGGAGCGCGGCTGGGACGTCCGCTTCCTCATGCTGCACGAGAACGAGCCGGGCGCCTGGGAGTTCGCGCGCGAGCTCACGGGCCGCGGCGTCCCGCTGGACGAGATCCGGCTCCGGGCGGACGTCGACCCCGTCGCCTTCGGCGAGGTGGTCGCATACCTCTCGCGCTCCCGCCCGCGCCTCCTGCACACGCACCTCGTCCACGCCGACGTCTACGGCCAGCTCGCCGGAACGTTCGCGCGCGTGCCGCTCCGGCTGTCCACGAAGCACGGCTTCAACGAGTTCCGCGAGGGACGCTGGTTCGGCCTCGCCGACCGCTCGGTCGGCTCGCTCGCCCACGTCCACATCGCGATCTCGCAGGGTCTCGCGCACTACCTCGCAGAGACCGAGGGGTTCGACGAGTCCGACTTCGAGATCGTCCACTACGGAATCGCCGCGCGGGACGGTGTGCAGCCGTACGCGGGCGGCGAGCCGCGCCTGCTCTGCATCGGCCGGCTCATCCCGATCAAGGGGCACCTCGTCCTCCTGCGCGCGCTCGCGCTCGCCCGGGCGCACGTCCCCGGCGTGAAGCTCGACCTCGCCGGCCGCGGCCCGCTCCAGCCGGCCCTCCGGTCGTACGCGCGCGAGCTCGGGCTGGACGACGCCGTGCGTTTCCTCGGCTTCGTCTCGCCCGTGCAGCGCGCGATCGAGGAGTCGGCCATCGTCGTCGTCCCGTCGCTCGGCGAGGGCTTCGGGATGGTCGCCCTGGAGGCGATGGAGCGCGCGCGCCCGGTGATCGCGAGCGCGGTCGGCGGGCTGCCGGAGATTGTCGTGGACGAGGAGACTGGACTCGTCGTCCCCTCCGGGGACGCCGAGGCCCTCGCGGAGGCGATAGTCGCCCTCGCGGGCGACCTCGAGCGAGCCGCGGACATGGGCAGGACCGGCCGCGACCGGGCGTTGACGGCATTCACGCCCGAGCGCAGCGTGCGGCGGATCGAGGAGCTCTACGAGGGCGCGCTCGGCGACGCCCCGTAGGGACGTCGCCGACGCTCCAGGCGCCGGAGGAGCGCATCGATGCCCGCCGCGGCCAGGAGCGCGATCAGGAAGTCCCAGGGGACGCGGTACCGCGTCGCCCCCGCGAAGAGCATGGCGACGAGCGTCTGGTATCCGAGGAGCAGGAGGACGAGGGTCGCGAAGCTCCGCGGCAGGGCGAAGAGCCCGACCACCGCGAGCGCGTACAGCGCGATCATGAACGCCGGCTCCACCACGCTTCTCGCGGTGTCCCGCCACGTCCCGGCCCCGGGCCGTCCCTCGGTCTCGAGCACGTTGGGCTGCCACAGGAGGCGCACGGACTGGCCGGCGAGCCGGAGCTTCTCGTCCGGGTGCTCGCGCCAGAACTCGACGACCCTGTCCTGGAAGAAGCGCATCTGCGCGCACTCGTCGACCTCGACGATCCGCCCTGTCCGCTCGTAGATCGCCCCGGCATCCTGGGGGCTCGGCGGAGCGCCGCGGAACGGCGGCACGTCGTCGATCCAGCCCCCGCGGGCGAGGACGTCGTACGTGTTCAGGTTGTTCGCCTTCCAGAGCGCGCGCGAGTCGGTCGTGATCGCGACGCAGCCCACGGAGACGCGGTTGCGCACGATCCAGGGCGTGAGCACGAGTCCGGCGGCGACGCAGGCGAGGAGGAACGCTGCGAGCCCCTCGTGCGCCCATCCGCGGCGGCCTAGCACCCAGAGCCCGACGACGAGCGGCAGGAGGACGAGCCTCGCATTTCCGAGGATGGCCGCGCCGAGCGCCGTGCCGAGCGCCGCGGACCACCAGAGCGACGCTCCCCGCTCGGCCGCGACGAGCGCGAGCAGGACGACCGCCGCAGCGCACACCTGGTCGAGGATCTCGCGGTTCAGGTGGACGTCGTGCCAGACGAGGTACGGGTGCACGGTCGAGAGCACGGCTCCGAGCAGCGCTGCTCGCTCGCTCGCGACGCGGCGACCGATCGCATAGACGAGCCAGGCCGTGACGACAGCGACCGCGATCTGGGCGAGACCGACGGTGAGCCAGGAGCGGTCGGTGACCCAGTAGATCGGAATGAGGAAGAAGCCGTAGAGAGGCTGCGTGTACGCGGAGGGGACGCCCGGGATGAACCCGAAGGTCCCGCTGTCCAGGAAGGTGCGCGCGAAGTCGTCGCTCTTGTCGACGAACGCCTCGAGGATGTCGCCGCGCTCGACCACGAGGGCGACGAGCCGTGGGACTGCCGCCACCAACGCGATCACGACGTAGGCGTGCTTGTACAGTCGGCGCACGGTGAGCCGGGAACGGTACGCGGTCGTCTCGTGTCACGTCGAGCGGCCGCTCGAGGACTCGGTCTGGGCCCGCTTCTCGACGCTCCAGGATCGTCGGCCCGGCGGCTTCGCCGTCGCCGCGCTGCTGCGGCCTCCCGATCCCGGCGCGGGCGAGGACGAGGCGGCCTGGCTCGAGCGGGCGCGCGACGCGGCGGGCCGAGGGCCGCTGGGGCACCACACGCACTGGACGGCGCCGTCCCACGCCCGGCCGACCGGCGGCCCGACGGGCGACCGCGTGCGCGCCGAGGGCGCGTGGCTGCGGGAGCGCGGCCTCGCGCCGACGCTGTTCTGCGGGGGCGGCTGGTACACGGACACCGAGGTCGCGGAGGCCTCCGCAGAGCTGGGCTACGCGGACTGCACGCTTCGGGCCTCGCGGCCGCCGTACCTCGCATCCGGTGACCCGTGGGCGTTCCTGCCCGCTCCCGCCCGCATCCGCCTGCCGTCCGGCGCCAGGCTGCTCGCCATCCCGACGACGCACTCGCTCGGCGAGCTCGCGCGCGCGCTCGTGCGGCGCCGGGCCCTGCCCGGGATCGTCCACGTGTACTTCCACGACACCGATCTCGTCGACCGCCGCCGGCGTGCGCTCGTCGGCGCACTGCTGCCCGTACTCGCCCGGATGGCGGCACCGAGCGACCTGGACGCGCTCCGCGTCGCCGTCGCGGGCGAGGTGCCCGAGCTGGGCTGGGACGACGTGGCCCGGTTCTAAGATTCCCAGGGTGTCCAAGGCCGCTCCGCCGGCGGAGACCCCACGTCCTGCGCCGGCGCACCAGCCCGCCGGACGAGACGTCCGTGCGTCCCGCCTCTACGTCCTCTCGCGCGCGCCGCTCCTGACCCTCGCCAGGCGGGCCGTCTCCATCGGCTCGCTCGTCCTGCTCGACATCGCCGGGCTCGCCCTCGGGATCTACCTCGCGCTCGTCTTCCGCGAGCTCGTCGCCGGGGAGGGGGACGTCCTGTGGGGGCTCCTCTGGCGGGAGGGGCCGGCCGAGTGGCTGCGGTTCGCCGCCCCGATCACCGTCCTCGTGTTCGCCCAGGCAGGTCTCTATCGCGTGCGCGAGCGACGCCCGGGCCCGGGTCGGATCCTCTCGTCCCTCATCGTCGTCGCGCTCGTCGTGCTCGCGTTCGGGATCGGCACGGGCTACGACTTCACGACCTCCGGGCTCATCCCCACCTCGGTCGTGTTCTCAGCGGTCACGATCGGCCTCCTGCGCGCGGCGTACGAGTCGGCGTCACTCGAGCTCATGCGGGCAGCGGGCATCCGGCGCCGCGTCGTCCTCGTCGGAGAGGGCGAGGGCCTCACGAAGCTGCGGGCCTCTCTCGCGGCGGGCTCCGGGATCGCGTACGAGCTCGTGGGGGCGGTCGCCGAGGGAAGCGTCCCCGGCATGCTCCGGCTCGGCTCGCGGGCGGAGCTGCCCGCGATCCTCGACCGCATCCGGCCCGACGAGGTGATCCTGGCCGAGGCCGCGCTCGACGAGGCCGCCGTGCTCGAGGTCGTCGAGCAGGCGCACCGGCGCGGGATCAAGGTGCAGCTCGCCCCCGACACGACCGAGCTGCTCGTGCAGCGGGGCGAGTACGTTCCCGGGCACGGCGCGCCGCTCTTCGAGCTCCGGCCGCCCGTGCTCACGGGCTGGGACTGGGCGGTCAAGCGCTCCTTCGACCTCGTCGTCGGCGTGCTCGTGCTCCTGCTCGGCGCCCCGCTCTGGCTGCTGATCGCGCTCGCGATCAAGCTGGACTCGCGCGGTCCGGTGCTCTTCGTCGACCGCCGCATCGGCGTGGGGGAGCGCGAGTTCGGGATGCTCAAGTTCCGGACGATGGTGGAGGAGGCGCCAGTGCTGCAGCCGCAGCTCGAGGCCGCGAACGAGGCGGAAGGAGCCCTCTTCAAGATCCGGCACGACCCCCGGGTCACGCGCGTCGGGCGCGTCCTGCGTCGGCTCTCGCTGGACGAGGTCCCGCAGATCGGCAACGTGCTCCGGGGCGAGATGAGCCTCGTCGGCCCGCGCCCACTGCCGCTGCGCGACCACCGGCTGCTCGAGGACTGGCACCGCTCGCGCTACGCCGTCCTTCCGGGGATGACGGGCCTGTGGCAGATCTCCGGCCGCTCGGGGCTCTCCTTCGACGATCTCGTCCGGCTCGACTTCACCTACCTGGAGAACTGGTCGATCTGGCTCGACATCACGATCATCGCGCGCACGATCCCCGCGGTCCTCACGCGGAAGGGCGCGTACTGATGACGAGGACGCCGAAGCTGCTCGCGGTCGCCTCCGCGATCGACCTCGACTTCCGCTACGGCTGCACCCCGGCCTGGTGGCAGCTCTGGAAGGGGATGTACGAGGCCGGCGTTGACCTCCTCGTCACGCCCTACCGCGGGCGGCCGGTCGAGTCGCCGTGGTGGCGGGTCGCCCCCAACCCGACCTACCGGGAGGGCGAGTCCTACGAGGCCGTGCGCAACGCCCTCGCGCGTCTCCAGGGCGACCGCTACCTCCGCCGGGACGAGTCGGACCCGGAGGAGAGCGGGCTCGACCGCCTGGCGCGGGAGACGATCCGGCGGTGGGTGACCCCGCGCTGGAAGCGCCACCTGGAGCGCCTGGTCGAGCGCGAGCGCCCGGATGCGGTGATCGTGTTCACGGTTCCCATGGCGCACCTCGCCGGGATCCCCGAGGCGCTGCGCGCGCGGTTCGGCCTCCCGATCGTGTTCTACGACGGCGACGTCCCGATGAGCCTGCCGGAGTACGGGGGCATGGACACGGGCTTCAACCCGTACCACGGCGCCGATCCGTGGGAGTACGACCTCGTCGTCTCCAACTCCGAGGGCGGCACGCGCAGGCTCATGGAGCTCGGGGCGCGCCGCGCGGAGGCGGTGTTCTGGGGAGCAGACCCCGAGTTCTTCGCGCCCCAGCAGGTGGAGAAGGAGGTCGACGTCTTCTTCTACGGGTACGGGGACAAGTTCCGGCGCGACTGGATGAAGGCGATGGTCGGCGAGCCGTCGCGTGCCCATCCCGACCTCGACTTCGCGCTCGGCGGCCTCGACTTCCAGGGGGACACCGGCGCGGCCCGCCTGCTCGGGGACGTTCCTTTCAACACGTTCGCGCGGGCGATCTCGGCGGCGCGGGTGAACCTGAGCATCACGCGCAGGCCGCACGCGACGGTCCCCGGGTCCTCCACCGCGCGCCCGTTCGAGCTCGCCTCCTCCGGCGCGGCGATCGTCTCCAACCCGCACGCAGGAATCGAGCGCTGGTTCGAGCCCGGCGGCGAGCTCGTGGTCGTCGAGAGCGCCGAGGAGGCGGTCGCGGCCTATCGCGAGCTCCTCGCCGACCCCGGCCAGGCGGAGGAGATGGGTCGGCGGGCGCGCGAGCGGGTGCTCGACGAGCACACGTACGCCCATCGCGCGCGGCGCCTCCTCGAGCTCGTGGGGCTCGAGGCCGGGGTGCCGGCGTGAGGACGCTTGCGGTCGTCCCTGCGTACAACGAGGTTGACGCGATCGGACGCGTCCTCGACGAGATCCGCCGGGCCGACCCCGAGCTGGACGTCGTCGTCGTGGACGACGCCTCCATCGACGACACGGCGGCGGTGGCCAGGGAGCACGGGGCGATCGTGCTCGGCCTGCCCTTCAACGTCGGGATCGGGGGCGCGGTCCAGACCGGGTTCCGGTACGCGCTCGCCGAGGGGTACGAGCGTGCCGTCCGCCTGGACGGCGACGGCCAGCACGACGCGTCCGAGCTCCCGAAGCTCTTCGCGCCGCTCCTGCGCGGGGAGGCCGACCTCGTGATCGGCTCGCGCTTCGTGGACGGGAACGGCTCGTACCGTCCTCCGCTGGCACGACGGCTCGGGATCCGCATCTTCGCGCGGCTCGTCTCCTTCCTCGGCGGCCAGCGGGTCACGGACACGACCTCCGGCTTCCTCGCCCTCGACCGCCTGGGCATCGAGCTCTTCGCGCGCGAGTACCCGCACGACTACCCCGAGGTGGAGGCGACGCTGATCGCCCTCCGCAGCGGCCTGCGGCTCTCACAGGTGCAGGTGCACATGCGAGAGCGCGAGACGGGCGCCTCGTCGATCACGTTCGTCCGCTCGCTGTACTACATCGTCAAGGTGATGCTCGCGCTCCTCGTGGCGAGCCTCCGCCGCTACCCCCGACTCGAGGGAGCCCGCCGGTGACCCCGATCCGTGTCTCGATCGTCGGCGTGCTCGCGTCCGTCCTGCTGATCCTCGTCGTGCTCGAGCTCGTCCGCGGGCGGAAGCTCAAGGAGCGCTACGCGCTCCTCTGGCTGGCCACCGGGATCGTGCTCCTCGTCCTCTCGGCCTGGCGGGGAGCGCTGAACACGATCGCCGGCTGGGCGGGCGTGACCGGCTACCCGCCGGCCGTGCTCTTCGCCGTCGCGACGCTGTTCGTCCTGCTCGTCCTCCTGCACTACTCGACGGTCATCTCGAAGCTCACGGACGAGAACGTCGAGCTCGCGCAGCGCGTCGCGCTCCTCGAGGAGCGGCTCGGCCGCGACCGCGCTAGGGAGCCGTCACCGGCGGACTGAACGCGAAGACGTCGCCCTGCTCCTCGTCGTCTGCCCAGTTGGTCGCGACGCCGATGCGGTACGTGGTGCCGGGCAGCGCCGCGGGGTCCAGGTAGGACGTGTCCCTCGTGGTCGCGACCGGCGCGGAGCGGATGTAGCAGTAGACGGCCCGCGAGCCCTCCGTGTGCTCGCACTCCGTGTCCTCCCCCTCCGCGCGGTACACGCGGTAGAAGACGTTCGCGCGCCAGGGGCCACCGTCGGTCCACGCGAGCTGCACGCCCTCGCCGGCACGCGACGCCTGCAGCTCGACCCCTTCCTCCACGGCCGTGAGGATGAAGTTGCCCGCGTCGTCCTGGATCACCGCGCGCTCCGGGCCGACGCTCGGGGAGGAGGCGGCGATGGCCACCGCGGGGACTGCGATCGTGAGCAGGACGGTCACGGCGAGCGCGCGGCGCCCGACGGGCGTCGTGGCGGGGGGCCGGATCCGCTCGCCCATCCGGCGCGCGAGCGTGGGGACGAGGAGCGGGATGGAGGCGAAGAGGACGAGGTACGCCGGCCATGCGGGCATGAGCAGGCGCCAGAACGTGTTCGCCTGGATGTCCGACCGGACCGAGAAGCCCTTCACGACGATGAAGGCGCCGAGCCAGCCGGCGAGCAGCGCGGCGATCGCCCCGCGGCGCACACGGAGCACGGCGAGGAGCCCTGCGAACGGCGCCCACTGCGCGAGCCGAGCGCTCCAGAAGAACTCCCGCAGGTAGTTCATCTGCTGGCGCCAGTGCTCGACGTCGAGCTCGATGTAGCGGTCGATGTCGAGCGCGAGCACGCCTGCCGAGCCGGCCGCGCCGACCGCCCCCGCGGCGAGCCTGACCTCCTCGAGCGAGAGGACGGGGAGCTGGCCGAGCCCACGCTCCTTCCACGCGAGGATGAGGAGCAGCGACGGCGTGACGGCGATGCCGAACACGGCGCCTGCGCGCCAGCGGCGGGCGACGAGGTAGGCGAGGAACGCGCCCGCCCCCATGAGGAGGTTCGGCGGCTTCATCCCGCCCGCGGCGCCGAGCAGGAGCCCGGCGAGGACCGCGTCCGTGAGGCGCCCGGGGTCGAGCGAGCGGACGAGGAAGAGGGCGGAGGCGAGGACGAGCACGGTCGAGGGGAAGTCCGACATCGCGGTCAGCCCGAGCGCCTGCGGCACGAAGTGCTCGGTCCAGCGCTCCTGGTAGCGCTCGACGAAGAGCGGGATGGCGGCGAAGGGCGCGACCACCCAGAGGAGCGCCGCCCAGTAGCCGAGCAGACGCCCTCCGATGCGGGACGCGATCCCGTACACGCAGCCGACCGCGATCGGGCCGAGCACGAGCACCTGTAGCACGACGAGCGGCGGGAGGGCCTGCACGTAGGTCGGGCCCGTGAACCACATGATCGGAGCGAGGACCAGGGACCAGAGGTAGCCGACCTCGGTCGGAGGAAGCTCGAGGTGCCCGAGCAGCCAGCCCTGCGTCGTCAGCCAGATCTGGTCCCCGCCCTGGAACCAGACCCAGCCGTTGTGCGTCACCGAGAGCGCGAGGACGGCCGTCGCCCCGATCTGCAGCGCGGCGAGCGTGGCGAGGACGGCGCGCGGGCGTTCGAGGAGGTAGTCGAGGGTGCGGCCCGCCTCGCGGGCCGCGCTCACCGACGCGCTAGCGACCGACACCGACCGTCGAGCTGTACCAGGCGACGGTGCGCTCGATCCCCTCGCGGAGCGGCGTTCGCGCCTCGAAGCCGAAGAGCTCGCGGGCGCGCGTCCCGTCGACGCTGCGCCTGGGCTGGCCGTTCGGCCGCTCGTGATCCCACACGACCTCCCCCGCGAAGCCGGTCACGTCCGCGATGAGCTCCGCGAGCTCGCGAATCGAGATCTCCTTCGCGGCGCCGAGGTTGACGGGCTCCGGTCCGTCGTAGCGCTCTGCCGCGAGCACGAGCCCCTCGACGCAGTCCTCGACGAAGAGGAACTCACGGGTCGGGGAGCCGTCTCCCCAGAGGACGACGTCCTCCTCCGACTCGAGCATCTTCCGGATGAGAGCGGGGATCACGTGCGAGGTCTCGAGGTCGAAGTTGTCGCGCGGGCCGTACAGGTTGGTCGGCAGCACGAAGGCGGTGTTCAGGCCGTACTGCTCGCGGTAGGCCTGCGCCCCCACGAGGACCGCCTTCTTCGCCACGCCGTAGGGCGCGTTCGTCTCCTCCGGGTACCCGTCCCAGAGGGCCTCCTCGCGGAACGGGATGGCCGCGTGCTTCGGGTACGAGCAGACCGTTCCGACGACGACGAGCTTCGGGGTCTCGTGCAGCCGCGCCTGCTCGAGGACGTGCGCACCCATCATGAGGTTCGCGTACCAGTAGCGGCCCGGGTTCGCCCGGTTCGCTCCGATGCCGCCCACCTCGGCCGCGAGGTGGAACACGAGGTCGGCCTCCGCGTCGTCGAACATGCGCGCGGTGTCGGCGGCGGAGGTGAGGTCGTAGTCGGCCTGTCGTGCGGCCGTCACGTCGTAGCCGTCCCGCTCGAGGCGCTCGACCAGGTGGGAGCCCAGGAAGCCTCCGCCTCCCGTGACGAGCGCTCTCGTCATGGGGTGGCGAGAGGAGCCCCGGTGGGGAGCCAGTCGACCCGCCCGATCCAGCGGTCGCGGTGGTCCGCGTACCAGCGGATCGTCTGCAGGACCCCCTCCTCCCAGGACACCTTCGGCAGCCAACCGGTCTCGCGCGTGAGCTTCTCGTGCCCGACCCGCAGCGCGAGCACGTCGCTCGCCCCCGGACGGAAGCGGGACTGCGTGGACACGAGCCTGCGGTCGGAGCCCCAGAAGCCGTGCTCCTCGCCGATGCGCAGGATCATCTCCGCCCAGTCCTGCATGGAGATGTTCTCGCCCTGCCCGTACACGTAGACGTCGCCGGGGATCCCGTGCGCCGCGACGGTCAGGTGCCCGCGCACGCCGTCGGTGCAGAAGCAGAAGTCGCGGAGTGGCTCGAGGTTCCCGAGCTCCACGCTCTCGCGCGCGAGAGCCTGCGTCACGATCGTCCCCGTGACGTAGCGCGGGTTCTGGCGCGGCCCGTAGTTGTTGAACATACGGGTCACGACGCCCGGCACCCCGAATGCGTCGTGGTAGTTCATGGTCAGGAAGTCGGCGGCCACTTTCGCGGTCGCGTAGATCGACTTCGGGTTGAGCGGCGAGCGCTCGTGCAGGATGAGCCCGCCGGCGTCGTCGAACTCATGGTGGTGCGCGACCGCCTCGCGGACGTTGCCGTACTCCTCCGACGTGCCCGCGGTGTCGAACTTCTCGAGCTCGAGCCCCCAGTCGACGATCGCCTGGAGCAGGTTCAGCGTCCCGATCGTGTTCGCCATGATCGTCTCGTACGGCCGGTGCCACGACTCCCCGACGTGCGCCTGCGCGCCGAGGTGGAAGACGTATGGCGCGTCCGGCGCGTTCTTCAGCTCGCGGACGAGGTAGTCGATCGAGGTCCGGTCGGTGAGGTCCGCGAAGTGCACCTTCAACCGGTCGCGGAGGTGGCCGATGTTGTTCAGGGCGCCGCTCGAGGTGGCGCGCACGAACGCATGGACCGTCGCGCCGAGCTCGACGAGCGCGTCCGTCAGGTGGGAGCCCATGAACCCGTCCGCGCCGGTCACGAGGACCGTGCGGCCGTCGTAGACGTCGCCGAGCTCGCGGCGGAGATCGTCCAGCGCTGACCCTGTCCAGAGGCTGTCGTTCGGCATGGTGCGTACGCTTCCGCGTCGGTGAGCAAGCGTACAGACTCGCCCGGCCTGGGCTCCCTGGCGAGCGCGGCACTCACCGCCGGCTCGACGCTCGTCGTGACGGGGTTCGCGGCGGTCGTCGGCGTTCTCATCGCGCGCGAGTTCGGCCCCACCGACGAGACCGACGGCTTCTTCGCCGCGTACGGGGTGTTCATCGTCGTCGTGCTCGCGGCGCAGGCGATCCGCGTCTCCGTCCTGCCCTCGCTCGCCCGGGCCTGCTCCGAGGGCAGGCTGGCCGGGGAGATGGCGGGGTTCGCGGCCGCCATCGCGGTCGTCGCCGTCCCGCTCCTCGTCGTGACGGAGCTCGCGGCCGACCCGCTCGCGGACCTGCTCACCGGCGGGGGCTCCGAGGAGGCGCGAGAGGCGGCCTCCGACGCGCTCCGCTGGATGGTGCCCGCGGCGGTGGCCCACCTCTTCGCCGGCCTCGCCGCGAGCGGCCTGGCGGCGCTCGACGACTATGCGACGGCGGCGCTCGGGTACGCGGCCGGGAGCACGGCCGGGCTCGTCCTCATCCTCGCGCGGGTCGAGCCCGACGGAATCGTCTCGGTCGCCTGGGGCATGGCGGTGAACGGCGCCGTCGCCCTCCTCGTGCCGCTCGTCGGGCTCGCGTGGCGGGCGCGCTCGACGCGTATGCCGGCGGCGGCGATGCGCCCAAGCGGCCTCTCGCTGACCGCGCGGCTCGCGGCGTTCGCGGCCGGTGCCGCGTTGCCGATCGCCCTGCAGGCGCTCTACGTCGTCTGCGTCCCGTTCGCCGGCGGCGGGGACACGGGAACGGTCGGGAGCCTCGGCTTCGCGTACCTCGGGTCGTCGGCGCTCGTGGCGGTGACGGCGTCCTCGCTCGGGCTCGTCTCCTCCGTGCCGCTCACGAGGGCCGGGCTCGGCGCGGCCGAGGCGGTTCGGCACGTCGTCTCGACCTCCTGGCTCGCGCTCGCCTTCGTCGGGGGAGCCGCCGGGCTGTTCGCCGTCGCCGGCGCCGACCTCGTCGAGGCCGTCCTCGGCGACACGTACGGCGGTGACCTCGGCGTCGAGATCGGAGAGCTGGTCGTCGCGCTGAGCCCCTGGATGGTCGCTTCCATCGGCGTGAGCGTCGCCTTCCCGCTCACCTTCGTGGCCGACCGGACGCGCGGGTTGCCGTGGATCGGGCTAGGCGCGATCGCCCTGCAGGTGCCCCTTGCGTGGGCGGGGTGGGAGGCGTTCGAGCTGACCGGGCTCGCGCTCGCCCTCGGCACGTCCACAATGGGAGTGCTCGTCGCGATCCTCGCCGAGCTCGGCGTGCTCCGGCCGGTCCTCGCCGGCCTCGCGCGCGCCGCGGCGACCCTCGGTGCGCTCGTGCTCGTCGCATTCGTCCCGCCTGCTCTCGTGCTCGGGCCGGTCGGCGCCGCGGCCGCCGGCGTTGCGCTCTACGTCGTCCTCGTCGCCGGGCTCCGACCGCCCGGTCTGCGGGCCGCGTGGCGATACCTGCGCGCGCTCGGCTGAGGCGGGTCAGCCCTTCTTGCGCCAGCGCAGGCCGGACCTGCGGCGGTAGACGCCGACGAGCGAGAGGCCGAGGCGCGTGCTGAAGAAGCGATGCCGGGCGGATGCGACGGCGCGCTCGCCGGGCGGCAGGTGGCGGAACGCGAGCCGGCCCCCGATGCGGCCTCCCTCCCAGTCGAAGGGCGGGAGGCGCTCGTTCAGCTTCCGCACGACCACCGTCCGGTAGCCGACCGTGCGCTCGACCTGCCAGTCCGCGCTCCGGCCGAGATGGTCGAGCACGGCTGCGACCGGAGGAAGGTAGGCGTCGTCGAGCAGCAGGCGTCCACCCGGGCGCAGCCGCGGCGCGACGTGCCACCAGTCGAGCACGGGGTAGGGGAAGCCGTGGGCGCCGTCCAAGAGGACGAGGTCGAGCTCCCGGCTCTCGAGCGCCGGGAGGACCTCGTGGGACGAGCCGATGCGGAACGTGACCGTGTCCGCCGGGACGCTCAAGTGCTCGCACGTCGCGCGGATGCGCGCCTCCTCCTCCGGCTCCGGCGTGACCGCCTCGTGGCTCGTCCGCGCCGCGGCGAAGACGATCGTGCTGGCGCCGGCTCCCGTCTCCAGCGTCGCCATGCCCTTCTCGAGCGCTCCCTCGAGCCACTCGAGCGCCGGCCAGGAGAGACCCCAGTACTCGTCGCCGGGGCCGTGGAGCCCGGGCGGTGCGCTCCGCAGCCGGTCCGCGATCGTCGGCGCCATCGGCGACACGTTACGCGGCGAGCTCGGCGTAGACCGCGTCGTGCGCGCGCGCCGTCGCCTCCCAGGTGAAGCTCGCGGCACGTGCGAGTCCCTTCTCGCGCCACGGCTCCGGGCGGGAGAGCACCTCCTCGACCGCCTCGACGATCTCGTCCACCGACATCGGGTCGAAGAGGCGCGCCGCGTCGCCGCACACCTCGGGGAGCGAGGCCGCGTTCGAGCATGCGACCGGGCAGCCGCAGGCCATGGCCTCGAGCGGAGGCTGGCCGAAGCCCTCGTACAGGCTGGGGAAGACGAGCGCCGCCGAGGTCCGGTACAGGCCGACGAGCTCGTCGCGCGAGACGCGCCCGAGCGATCGCACGCCGGACGGCGTCTCGCCCTCGTAGCCGGTGAGGACCAGCTCGAGGCCCGGGCGCGACGCTCGCAGCCGGGCGAACGCCTCGAACAGCCGTCCGTGGTTCTTGTGCGGCCACGCGAGCGCGGGGTAGAGCAGCGCGTCCCGCCTTTCGCCCTCGCCCGGCGAGAACCGCTCGTGGTCGATGCCCAGGTGGATCGGCCGCACCCGCTCCTCGGGCACGCCGAGACGCTCCACGATCGTGCGCGCGGCGTGGCGCGAGATCGTCACGACGAGCCGGCTGCGCTTCACGGCCGACCCGTAGGCCGCCCTGCGGTAGGCGCGTTCGGCGGCGGAGAAGAACTCGGGGAGGAGCTCGTGCTGCAGGTCGAGCACCGTGCAGGCGGCCGGCGGCGAGTCGACCCGCGGGATCATGACGCTCAGCGGGAAGTGGATCGCGTCGAGGCCCTCGAGCCTGCGGCGCAGGCGCCCGCCACGCAGGACGCCCTCGGCCATCGCGAGGACCCGGCCCGGGGTGGAGCGCGAGGCCCGGTACTCCGTCACGACCTCGGCCGGCAAGCCGTCCACGTCCGCGGCGATCGAGGGGAGGAAAACGCGGTACTCGTTCGTGCCCACTCGCCCGAGCGCGCGGACGAGCTCCCGGACGTACGTCTCCGAGCCGCCGCTCACGCCCGGGACGAGCGTCAGGAGCGAGATGCCGACGCGCACCCGACGGATGCTACGAGCGCGTGGCCGCCGCCTCGGCGTAGACGGCGTCGTGCCGCTCCGCGCACGCCTCCCAGGTGAAGCCGGCGGCGCGGGCGAGACCGAGCTCGCGCAGCTGCGGCCCGCGCTCGTCGGCCTCCAGCACGGCGCCGGCGATCGCGTCCGGGTCGAGCGGGTCGAAGTACACGGCGGCGTCGCCGCACACCTCGGGGACGGCGCCTGCGTTGGTGGCCGCCACCGGGCAGCCGCAGGCCATCGCCTCGAGCGGAGGCAGCCCGAACCCCTCGTACAGGCTCGGGAAGACGAGGCAGGCGGCGCGGCGATAGAGCGACACGAGGCGCTCGGTCGAGACCGAGCCGAGGGAGGTGACCCCCTCGGGGAGCGGCTCGAGGCGCTCGAGCCCTCCGCCGGTGAGCACGAGGCGCAGCCGCGGACGGGTCTCCCGCAGGCTCGCGAACGCCTGCAGCAGGCGCGCGTGGTTCTTGTGCGGCCACGGGCGCGCGGGGTAGAGGAGGAACGGCTCACGCTCGTCCTCCGCGGGCCGGAAGACCGCGTGGTCGATGCCGTGCGGCACGACGTGCACGCGGCCAGGCTCGAGCCCGAGCAGCCGCACGGCACGGTCGCGGACGAAGTCGCTCGTCACCACCACGGCGGCCGCGGTGCGCGCGCCGCGGTCGTACGCGATGCGCCGGAACGACCGCCGACCGGGTCCGAAGAACTCCGGCAGGTCGCGGTGCTGCACGTCGTGCAGCGTGACCACCGTGGGCAGGCTCGTCCGCGGGAGGGGGACGGTGAGGGCGTAGTGGACGACGTCGAGCCGCTCGAGCCCGGTCCGGACCTCGCGGGAGCGGACGGCCGAGAGCGCGAGCGCGGGGATCCGCGCGGGGCCACGCCGCGCCGCCGGCCGGTCCTTCACCTCGACGGTGGGCAGGTCCCCCGCGGCGTCCTTCGCCCCGGTGGGGACGAACATCGTGTAGTCGTGCGCTCCGACGCGGGCGAGGGCGCGGGTGAGCTGCCGCACGTACGTCTCGGACCCGCCGAGGTCGCCCGGAGCGAGCGTGAGGAGGGAGACGCCGACCCGCACCACGCCGATCCTAGGGGAGCCCCGAGTCGGAGCTACTATCCCGCCGTGCCCGCCGAGGACGCCGAGAATGCCGCTCCCGCTCCCGCCCCCGTCGACGTCGAGGAGCTCTTCCGTCGGCTGAAGGAGGAGGTGCGCCGGTCCGGCTCCGATCCCGGCGCCGCCCCCGGCGACCCGTCGGAGCGCCGGGCGGCGAGAGCCGAGGCGGAGCGCCTGTGGCCGGTCTCGGCGGACCGGTCGCTGCGACTGCGCCCCGGAGTCCGCGGGGGCATCGGCACGCCGGTGAAGGCGGTCCTGCGCAAGCTCATGCGCTGGTACGTCGAGCCGCTCGCGTACGACCAGCGCTCGTTCAACGCGGCGTCGCTCCGGCTGATCGACGACCTCCACGAGCGGGTCGAGCGCCTGGAGGCCGAGCTCGCGCCGGCGCGTCCGGACCGTCCGGCGGACGGCTGAGCGGGCGGAGGCCCCGCCGGGCCGGGAGGCCCGTCGGCGGCGCCGATAGAATGCCGCGATGCCCTTCGGCGGAGCCGAAGATCCGGAAACTGCAGGACTTTCCCTCCGGCAGCTGAGCGGCAGCGGGTAGGGGCCATCGCGTGCGCATCGCCGTCGTCAGGCCGCAGGTCCCGTTCGCGCGCGGCGGGGCCGAGATCATGTCCGACCGTCTCGTCGAGGAGCTCCGTGCGCGCGGCCACGAGGCCGACCTCGTCACCGTGCCGTTCAAGTGGTACCCGGGTGCGCGCGTGCTCACCCAGGCCTTCCTCTGGAGGCTGCTCGACCTCGACGAGGCAGACGGCAGGCCGATCGACCTCGTCGTCGCCACGAAGTTCCCCTCGTACCTCGTCCGCCACGCGAACAAGCGCGTCTGGGTCCTGCACCAGTTCCGGCAGGCGTACGAGCTCGATCGGACCGAGCTCGGCCAGTTCGGAGAGTCGGCCGAGGACCGGGCGCTCCGGCGCAAGGTGCAGCAGCTCGACGGGGTCGCCCTGCGCGAGGCCGCGCGCGTCTTCGCCACCTCGCAGAACGTGGCCGAACGGCTGCGTCGCTCGACGGGCCTGGACGCGGAGGTGCTCCCGCACCCTCCGCAGGAGCTGCCCTATCGCTGCGAGGGGTACGGAGACTTCGTCCTCTCCGTCAACCGGCTCGACCGCGCCAAGCGGATCGACCTCCTGCTCGAAGCCGCGGCCCTCGACTCCGCGCTCGAGGTGGTCGTCGTGGGCGACGGCCCGGACCGCGGCCGGCTCGAGGAGCTCGCTCGCTCGCGCTCCCTCGACGGTCGCGCGCGGTTCGCGGGCCGCGTCTCCGAGGAGGAGCTCGCGGACCTGTACGGTCGCTGCCTGGCGGTCTACTACGCGCCGGTGGACGAGGACTTCGGGATGGTCCCGTTCGAGGCCTTCCTCTCAGAGAAGCCCGTCCTGACGACGACCGATGCGGGCGGGCCGCTGGAGGTCGTCAGCGACGGCCGTACCGGCCTCGTCGTCCCGCCCGAGGCGCGTGAGCTGGCGCGGGCGGCGGAGTGGCTCCGCTCGCACCGCGAGGAGGCGGCGGCGTACGGCCGTGCGGGCAGGACGATCGCCGAAGGCGTGACCTGGGAGCGCGTGGTCGAGAGGCTGCTCTCGTGAAGGTCGCGTACTTCTCGCCGTTCCCGCCCGAGCGGACCGGCGTCGCCGACTACTCCGCGCTCCTCGCGCCCGCGCTCGCGCGGCGCGTCGAGCTCGTCATCGCACGTCGAGGGCGCACGCGCGCGCCGCGCGGCGTCGCCGTGTCTCTCTACCACGTCGGCAACGACCCGGATGCGCACGGGTGGATCGTGGACGCGCTGCGGCGCCGGCCGGGGATCGTCGTGCTGCACGACGTCGTCCTCCATCACCTGGTCGCCGGCCTGACCGTCGGGCGCAGCGACGGCCACGGCTACCTCGACGCCATGGAGCGCGACCACGGTGTCGTCGGCCGGCTCCTCGCGCACGGCGTCCTCGACAAGCGCATCCCGCCGCTCTGGGAGTCGAGAGCGGAGGAGTTCCCGCTCGCCTCGTTCGTGCTCGAGCACGCGGCCGCCCTCGTCGTCCACTCCGAGTCCGCTGCCCGGCTCGCGCGTGCGGCGGGGTACGAGGGGCGTGTCCACGTGATCCCGCACCCGGCCTGGCCGGTCCCGGACGTCGCGCCCGAGCGGCCCGCAGGCGAGGTGGTCGTCGGCTGCTTCGGCGTCGTCAACGCCAGCAAGCGCATTCCCGAGCTCCTGCGGGCGTTCGCGTCCGTGCGGGAGCGACGGCCGCGTGCCGCGCTGCTCCTCGTCGGCCCGACCTCGCCGGGGTTCGACCTCGACCGTCGCCTGCAGCGGCTCGGCCTGGCGAGCGAGGGCGTCGTGCGCGAGAGCTGGGTGGACGAGCGCAGGCTGTGGGGGCTCATGGCCGGCGCGGACGTCTGCGTGAACCTGCGCAACCCGACCATGGGGGAGACGTCGGGCAGCGTCGTGCGAGCGCTCTCCCTCGGGAAGCCCATCGTCGTGAGCGACCTCGGCTGGTTCGCCGAGCTCCCCGCAGACGTCGCGCTGAAGGTCCCGGTCGACGGGAGCGAGACGGCGGTCCTGGAGGCGGCGCTCGAGCTCCTCGTGACCCGGCCGGAGGTCCGGGGGGCGATGGGCCGCGCGGCGCATGAGCTCGCCGCACGCGCCCATGACCTCGAGCGCGTGGCCGACCTGTACGCCGCGGCGCTCGAGGAGGCGGCCGGCGGCGAGCGGGTCGCCGACGAGGTGCTGCGCGAGGTGAGCGAGGCCGCGGCGGGAGTCGGGATCTCGGGGGACGACGCCGAGGCGGCGGAGATCGCCCGGCGGCTCGCCGAGGTCGAGCTTGGCCGCTAGCCTGCGCCGCGTTCCGCCATGGGCCTGGCTCGTCGCGATCGTGGCGGCGTCCTTCGCGTTCCGAGCGCTCCTCGCCCGGGGCATCGCCGCGCCCTTCGTCATCGTCGACGAGATCATCTGGTCCGAGCTCGCGCGCGGCATCGGAGACGACCTCGAGCCGGTCCTGCGCGGGGAGCCGAACCCGGGCTACAGCCTCGTCTATCCGGTCCTGCTCGCGCCGGTGTACGCGCTCTTCGAGAGCCTGCCGGACGCGTACGGGGCGGTGAAGACGCTGAACGCGCTGCTCATGTCCCTGGCCGCGGTGCCTGCATACCTCCTCGCCCGGAGGGTCGTCGGCACGGGGCTCTCGCTCCTCGCCGCCGCCCTCGCCGTCCTCGTGCCCTCCCTCGCGTACACCGGGACGGTCATGACCGAGAACGTCTTCTACCCGCTCTTCCTCGTCGTCTCGCTCGCGCTCGTCCTGGTGCTCGAGCACCCGAGCTGGCGGCGTGTCCTCCTCCTCGCCGCCCTCGTCGCGGTCGCCTTCGCCACCCGCGTGCAGGCAGCGACGTTCGTGCCCGCGATCCTGCTCGCCCCGCTCGTCCTCGCTCTCGTGGCCGGGCTCGGGCTGCGCGAGACGGCCCGCCGGTACGCGAGGCTGTACGGCGCGTTCGCGCTCCTCGGCGTCGCAGCGCTCGTCGCGAGGCTCGCCGCCGGGCGTTCGCCGGACGAGGCGCTCGGCGCGTACGAGCCGGTCGGGGAGGCCTCGTACGAGGTCGGGGAGGTGCTGCGGTACACGCTGTGGCACGCGGCCGAGCTGACCCTCTACCTGCTCGTGATCCCGGTCGCGGCGACCGTCCTCCTCGTGCTGCGAGCCCGCTCGCTCGACCGTCCGCTCCAGACTCTCCTCGCCGCGACGCTTGCGCTCACCGCGTGCTTCGTGCCCGCTGTGGCGGCCTTCGCCTCGGTCTTCTCGGAGCGGATCGAGGAGCGGAACATGTTCTACCTCGCGCCCCTCTTCGTCGTCCTGCTGCTCGCGTGGGTGGAGCGGGGCGCGATCCGGCCGAGGACCGCGAGCGTGCTCGCCGCCTCAGCCTGCGCGCTTCTCGTCCTGGCCATTCCCTTCGACCGCTTCCTCGCGACGCCGGCGATCACGGACACGCTCATGCTGCTCCCGCTCTGGTCGCTGCAGGACCGCATCGGCGCCGACTGGATCGCGCTCGCCACGCTCGCGCTCACCGCGTCGCTCGCCGTCGTCCTCCTGCTCGTGCCGCGCCGCTTCGCCCTCGCGCTACCCCTCCTGCTCGGCGTGCTCTGGCTCCTCGCGTCGAGACCGATCTGGTCCGGGACGCACGGCTTCGAGCGCTTCTCCGAAGGCGTCCGCTTCCAGGGCATCCGCGCCCAGCACCGCGACTGGATCGATCGCGCCCTGCCCGACGGGGCCGCCGCGGCGTTCCTGTGGACGGGCCGTACGGACTCGCTCACCGTGCACCAGAACGAGTTCTTCAGCCGCGGGGTCGGGCCGGTGTACTACCTGGACGACCGAACCCCCGGGTTCCTTCCCGAGACGAAGGTCTCGATCGACCCGCGGACCGGCCTCGTGACGCTCCCCGACGGGAAGCCGGTGACGGACGAGCACGTCCTCGCCGACTCGACGTTCGAGCCGATCGGCGAGGCGATCGCCCTCGACGTCGGCTGGGGCATCCGCCTGTGGCGCATCGACCCACCGCTCGTCTCCGCGTCGCGCGTCGACGGTCTGTACCCCAACGACACGTGGTCCGGCGAGACGGTGACCTACGCGCGCCGGCGCTGCGAGCCGGGCCTGCTCCTCGTCGAGCTCTCGAGCGACCCCGCCCTCTTCCTCGAGCCGCAGACGGTCGTCGCCTGGGCGGGCGACGGGAAGACCGCGAGCGTGCGGCTCGCGCCCGGCGACCACGTGGTGCTGCGGATCCCCGTCGCCCCGAGGCCCGGGGAAGACGACTGCCGGGTCACCTTCACCGTGACGCCGACCGCCGTCCCCGCGCAGGTCACCGGCGGGGAGAGCGACGACGAGCGCGTTCTCGGCGCGCACTTCAACAGCTTCCGCTACACCCCGCTCGACTCGTGAGAATCGCGTTCGACGTCTCACCGCTCTCCCACCAGCTGCTCGGGATCGGGAACTACATCCGCGGCTCGCTCGGTGGCCTGGTCGAGGTCGCGACGCCCGGCCACGAGGTCGTCGCCTTCGCGCCGACCAGCATCCGCGGGCCCGAGCGCATTCGCGCCGCGCTGGCGGGCCTCGACGTCGAGCTCCGTACGTGGCGCCTCCCCTTCTCGCACGCGCTCCGCACGGCGTGGAGCGCCGCCGGCCGCCCGCAAGCCGAGCGGATGCTCGGCGACTTCGACGTCCTCCACTTCAGCGACTGGATGTTCCCTCCGCAGCGCGCGGGCGTGCGGGCGACGACGATCCACGACCTCGTCCCTCTCCACCATCCGGAGTGGACGACGGCGCGGACGAGGTCCATGCACACGCGCAAGTACGAGAACGCTGCCCGGACGTGCGACGTCGTGTTCGTGAACTCCGACTTCACCGGCCGCGACGTCGTGGAGACGCTCGGCGTCGATCCCGAGCGGGTGCGCGTGGCGAGGCCCGCTACCAAGCGTGTGTTCCGGCCGGACGGCGAGGCGGCGGACCTCGGCGCGCCGTACGTGCTCACGGTTGCGACGCTCGAGCCACGCAAGAACCTGCAGTCGCTCGTCGAGGCCCATCGCCTGCTCGCGGGGGACGTCCTGCTCGCTGTCGTCGGCGCGGAGGGGTGGGGGGAGCAGCCCTTCCTCGACGATCGGCGCGTGCGGCGGCTCGGCTTCGTCTCGGACGAGGAGCTCGCCCACCTGTACCGTGGCGCGGCAGTGGCCGTCTACCCCTCCAGGTTCGAGGGGTTCGGCATCCCCGTGATCGAGGCGATGGCGTCCGGATGTCCCGTCGTCGCCTCCTCGCACCCGTCGCTCGACGAGGCGAGCGGGACCGCGGCCGTCCGGGCGGACCCGGAGAGCCCGGGGGCGATCGCCGCGGCGATCGAGCAGGCGCTGGGCGACCGTGAGCGGCTGTCCGCGGCCGGCCTGGCGCACGCCGAGGGGTTCACGTGGCGGGCGGTGGGTGAGGTCTTCCTGCACGGCTACGAGGAGGCAGCCCGCTGAGGCGGCCCGAGGAGGTGATGGTCGTCGTCCACCGGCCCGCTCTGGGCGGCCGCGAGTTCCTCGTCCTCGAGCGCTCGCCGGACCGGCACGGCTACTGGCACGTCGTCGCCGGAGCGCTCGAGCCGGACGAGGACGAGACCTCCGCCGCACGGCGGGAGCTCCGCGAGGAGACGGGGCTCGAGGCGGAGGTCGAGCGCCTCGAACGGGGCTACGTGTACTCGCTCGACGACGAGCCCGCGGACGTGCGGGCGCGCTTCGACGCCTCCGTGACCGAGATCGACGTGACCGCCTTCGCGGCCGAGGCGCCTGCGGGGTGGGACCCCGCGCTCGACGCCGAGCACGTCGGGTACCGCTGGTGCACGCCGGAGCAAGCGGTCTCGTTGCTCCGCTACCCCGAGCCGCGGGACGCCGTCGCGCGCACCGCGCGGCTGCTCGAGGCCCGCGCGTGAGGGTCGGCGTCGACGTCTCGCCGCTCGTGCAGACGCGCGCGGGCACGGCGCGCCACGTGCGCGGGCTGCTCTCGGCCCTCCGGGAGCGGCCGGGCCTCGACCTCGTGCTGCTGCGCTACGGCGGGACGGGACGCGCATCGAGCATCCTGCGCGATACGGTCTGGTACCCGCGCGGGATCGCCCGCCGTGCGGCGCGCCTCGACGTCCTGCACTGCACGACCTTCCGCGGCCCCGCGCGCGGACGCGTGCCCACGGCCGTGACCGTGCACGATCTCGCGGTCCTCCGCTACCCCGCGGCGTTCCCGCGCTGGCACCGCCTGTACGGGCGCGCGGGGCTGCGCCGGGTGCTCGCCGGGGCGGACGCGATCGTGGCCGTCTCGGAGTTCACGAAGCGCGAGGTCGTGGACCTCGCGGACGTCCCCGCGGAGCGCGTTCGGGTGGTGGCGAACGGCGTCGACCCGATCTTCCGACCCGATCCCGCGCCCCGGGCCACCGCCCGCGAAGCGAGCGACGAGGCCTCCCGAGCGGGATACGTTCTGGCCGTCGCCACCCTCGAGCCGCGGAAGAACCTCGAGCGGGCGGTCCAGGCCGCAAGACTGGCGGGGAGGGAGCTCCGCGTCGTCGGAGCGCGCGGCTGGGGTGGAATCGCGGTCGAAGGATGGGTCGGCGAGGTGCCGGACGCGGAGCTGGCTGCGCTCTACCGTGGGGCGAGCTGCGTGCTCTACCCCTCCCTGTACGAGGGGTTCGGGCTGCCCGTGCTCGAGGCCATGGCGTGCGGGACGCCGGTCGTGACCTCCCGCGGCACGGCGATGGAGGAGGTCGCCGGAGGCGCGGCGGTCCTCGTCGATCCGTCCGACCCGGCGTCGATCGCGGACGGGATCACGGAGGCGGACCGGCGGTCCGGGGAGCTCGTCCGCCTCGGGCTCGAGCGTGCTTCCGGCTTCACCTGGGACGTCGCCGCCGACGCCGTCGAGAGTCTCTGGCGGGAGCTCGCGTGACCCGCCTCGTCGTCGTGGACGCCGACGTGCTCGGCCGGGAGCGGACGGGCGACGAGACGTACGTGCGGAACCTGCTCCGCGAGCTCGGCGTGCTCGCCCCCGCCGCGGGACTGCGGATCGCCGCGGTCACGCGGCGCCCGGACCTCGTCCCGGGTGGCGTCGAGTCGATCGAGCTCCGCGCGGGAGTCCAGGAGCTCCGCATGGCGTGGTCCCTGCCGCGTGCCCTCCGGCGCGTCGATGCGGACCTCTGCCACACCCAGTACGCCCTCCCCCTGCGCGCGCCGTGCCCGTGCGTCGTCACGGTGCACGACCTCTCGTTCGAGCGCGAGCCGGAGCTGATGGGCCGCAAGGACCGGCTCGTCTTCCGGCGTGTCGTCCCCCGAGCCGTCCGGCGGGCGGTCCGCGTGCTCACCGTGTCGGAGCGGACGAAGCGCGACCTCGTCGAGCTGTACGGCGCTCCCGAGGCGAGGGTGGTGGTGACGCCGAACGGCGTCGACCCCGCGTTCCGGCCCGGCCCGGGCGCACGCGACTACGTTCTCTCGGTGGGCGCGATCCAGGCGAGGAAGAACCACCTCGCAGCGCTCGAGGCGGCCACGGCCGCCGGGTTCACCCTGCGCATCGCGGGCCCCTCGAAGGACGACGCGCTCGCCGCGGAGCTTCGACGCCGCGGCGCACGGCTGGAGGGATACGTGGAGACCGAGCGGCTGGCCGAGCTCTACCGCGGAGCGGCCTGCCTCGTGCAGCCGTCGCGCTACGAGGGCTTCGGGCTCCCCGTCCTCGAGGCGATGGCCTCGGGGACGCCGGTCGTCGCGGTGCCGGAGCCGGCGCTCGTGGAGGTGGCCGGCGAGGCGGCAGTCTTCGTCCCCGTGGAGGGGCTCGCGGGCGGGATCCGGCAGGCTCTAGGCGAGCGCGACCGGCTCGTGGCGGCGGGGCTCGAGCGCGCCCGGGCGTTCGGGTGGCGCGCGAGCGCGGAGCGGACCCTCGGCGTCTACAAGGAGGCGCTCGGGGAATGAGCGTCTCGGCGGTCGTGGTCTCGCACGGACACGGGCGGGAGGTGAGTGCGCTCCTCCCGGCGCTCGTCCCGCAGGTGGCCGAGGTGCTCGTGATCGCGAACGTGGCCGGGTCGGTGGCGGACGTTCCCGCGGGCGTTCGCGTCCTCGAGAACCCGCGCCCCCTGAACCTCGCCGCGAACGTGAACCTCGGCGTCGCCTCGACCACGGGTGTGTACGTGCTCGTCGTTAACCCCGACGCCGTTCCCGAGCCGGGCGCAGTCACCGTCCTGTCCGCGTTCGCGGACGCACATCCGCGCTGCGGCATCGCCGGCCCGCAGCTGCGCTGGCCCGACGGGAGCTGGCAGCCGTCGCGGCGGCGGTTCCCCACCGTGCGCGGCACGCTCGTCCGCCGCACGCCGCTCAGGCGGGTGCGCGGGGTGTACTCCCAGCGCGACCACTACGAGCTCGGCACGCGCCCGACCGAGCCCGTGCTGGCCGACTGGCTGCTCGGCGCGTTCCTCCTCATGCGGCGGACGATGCTGGAGGAGCTCGGCGGGTGGGACGAGGGCTACCGCCACTACGTCGAAGACATCGACCTCTGCTACCGCGCGATGCGGGCGGGCTGGGAGCGCTGGTACGTGCCGGCGGCGGCCGTCACGCACGACTACGCGGCGGTCATCGACAGGCGCTTCCTCTCGCGGCACACGCTCTGGCACGCGCGCGGGATGGCCCGCTTCGTGCGCAAGCACCCCGAGCGCCTCCTCGCCCTGTGAGCGAGCGCGAGCAGTACGCCCGGCAGGCCGAGGAGTGGACGGAGCGCTCCTACGCCGACGCGAGCGCGTATCTCCGGCACCGCGCGGAGCTCGTGCTGAACCTCGGCCCGCGGCTCGAGGCGGGAGACGAGGTGCTCGACCTCGCCTGCGGGGACGGCGGCCTCGGCGGGTTCCTGCTCGAGCTCGGCCTGCGCTACCGCGGCGTCGACGCGACTCCGGAGATGGCGGCGGAGGCGCGTCGCCGGCTCCGGGACCTCGCGCCCGTCGACGTGGGCGACCTGAACGAGTACGTGCCTCCCGCGCCGGTCGCCGCGACGACGGTGTTCCGCGCCCTCTACTACGCGCACGATCGCGCCGCGTTCTTCCGGCACACGGCCGGCTACACCGAGCAGAAGCTCGTCTTCGACCTGAACCCGCGGCAGTACGGGCGCGAGGAGGTGCGCGCCGATCTGCGCTCCGCCGGCCTCGAGCGCGCCGCTCTGCGTCCCTTCCTCGTCCCGCAGACGGTCGCCCTGCCTCGCCCCGCGGTCGCGGTCGCCAAGGCCCTGGAGCGGTCGGGGCCGCCGGCGCGGCTCGCCCTCCGCTTCCGCTTCACCTACCTCGTCGCCGCCTGGCGCCGCTAGGAGCCGCCACCGAACAGCGGGCGGAAGTGGACCTGCATCGTCGCGCCGAGACGGCGCCGCTCGCTGTTCGACGGGTCCACCTCGTTCGGCGAGACGGTCGGCGCGACCTCGACCTCGAGGCGCCACGGCACGCTCGGCGCGGCCAGGGTCACCCCCTCGGTCGTGCAGTCCTCCACGGTGAAGGTCTTCTCCGCGGTGACGGAGGCGATCGCCGGCTGCCGGTCAGGCCCGATGCCCACCGGGCCGATGCGCGCCGTGGCCGTGGTCTGGCTCGGTGGGCTCGGGCACCAGCCGAGCCGCGACAGCGTGAGCACCGCGAACCCCGGCCCGTCCCGGGAGACGTCGTAACGCGTGTAGGCGCCGCGGGCGACAGGGTCGTCGCTCGTTCCCACGAGCCAACCGTCGGACGCCCGGCCGGTGACGGCCGATCCGAGCTTGAGGACGTCGCCCTCGATGCGATAGAGGGTGTCGTTCCCGCGCCGGGCGACGGGGTCGCCCTGGAGCTCGACCCCGTTCACGGCGAGGGCGTACCCGGCTCCCGGCGGGGGCGTGAGCGTGCCGTCGGTCGCCTCCAGGTCCGGCGTCAGGATCGGGCCGGGACCGGGCGCGGTGCCGTCGAGGCTCCACATCTTCCGGATCGAGGGGTTGAAGAACTCGGTGAGCCACACTCCGGTGGGATCCGTGATCTGCTGCCCGATCACGACGACGGGCGCACCCTCCGTCTCGCGCTCGACCCAGTCGAAGGGCTTCGCTAGGTTCCTCGCGATCCGCGTCGACAGGTCCCGTTCCCCCTCCGCCGCGTACACCTGCGCGGTCAGCGTCCAGGAGAGGACGAAGACGGCCGTCACGCCCGCGAGGGCGCGGTACGCGCCGGAGCCGCGCGGCAGCCGGCGGAGCGCGACGACGACGGCCAGCGCGAGCACGCACACGACGAGGAGCGCGACCTCGATCCTTCCCTCCGGCCACTCGAGCTCGCGGTTCGCGAACGCCGCGATGGAGAGCCCGTGTGCCTCGTAGTTCGGGTAGCGGTCGAGCTGGAGCGGCGTCGCGGCGACCACGTAGACGGTGAAGGCCGCCGCGGCCGCGACCGCCCACCAGCGCCCTATGCCGCGCTCGACGGCGAGCGCGGTGGCGGCGAAGAGGATCGGCGCGACGTAGATGAGGTTGCGCTCGACGATCACCGTCCCGTAGACCGTGGAGAGGTAGGCGCCCTTGATGGCGGCGTAGCCGGCGAAGGCCGCCAGCGCTGCCACGCTCGTGACGACGAACGCGCGCGTCCGCGGGTCCCTCGGCTCGCTCCGTGGCCGCGCGAGGGCGGCGACGCCGACGAGCATGGGGACGATCCCGATCCCGATCGCCAGCGCTCCGAGCGCCCACGTGCCGTGGTCGAGGATCCGGTCCTTGTAGAAGCCGGTCGTATTCCGCCAGCTCGTCGAGTAGTGCCCCACGAGGGCCGAGAACGCGAGGGCCGCGCCGACGGCGAGCATCGCCGCGCCCGCCCGGTCCCAGCGCGACCACTCCGCGCGCCAGCGGCGAACGGTGTCCGACTCCCAACCCAGCCACATCAGGCCGAGCAGGAGCACGCCGAGGAGGATCGCGAGCTGCGTGCGCGTGAGCGCGGCGACCACGGCCGCGAACGCCGCGATGCCGATTGTGAACCAGCGCGGCTCGGCGAGCGCGCGCGCGACGAGCCAGAGCGCCGTTGTCGAGACCGGGTAGGCGAGCGGCTCCTCGACGAGGATCGGCGAGTACGCGAGGGCGGGCACGGCGGTCGCGCCCGCGGCCGCGCCGAGCGCGTACCAGGGGGAGACCACGAGGCGCGCGAGCCCGTACGCGGGGAAGAGGGTCGCCGTCATCGCGAGGACCAGCAAAAGCTTCGCCGCCGCGTACGCCGTGGCGCTCGACGCCAGCCACCAAACGGGCGCCAGGAAGTAGGCGACCAGCGTCGCGAGCCCGTACGGCTCTCCACGGCGCGCCGGCTCGCCGGTGTCCGCGATCGCCCGCGAGAGCTGCGTGAGCTCGACCTCGTCCGTGAAGATCGTCGGCACCGGGTGGCGGGAGGCCTGCCACGCGTACAGGGCGGCGAGGGCGAAGTACACGCTCGCGAGCGGAACCGCCGCGAGCAGGCGGGCGAGCGGGTCCGGGCGGCGCGCCCGGCCTCGCGTGCTCGCCGCGCTCACGGGAGCGAGACCTCGACCGTCTCGGGCGGCGAGAACTCGGTGCGGCGCCGCACGATGCGGCACGGGATCCCGGCCTCCTCCGCCGCCCGGACGACGGCCTCCAGGCGCTCCTGAGGGGCGGCGGGGATGGTCACGAGGACCTCCTCGGCGCGGGTGCTCCCGATCGCCCGCGCGGCCTCGTCCGTGCTCCCGACGACCGTGATCCCGAGGATCCGGCGCCGGCGGACACGCGGGTTGTCGTCGAGGAAGCCCACGACGCGCGCCTGGTGCGTCTCGCGGAGCTCCCGGGCGAGCCCCCTCCCGGCCGCGCCGGCGCCGACGACGAGGACGCGCCTGCGGTGCCTCCGCCGGCCCTGAAGCTCCGGCAACAGCCGTAGCGTCATCCGCGATGCACCGACGCGGACGGTCGCGAGCACCGCGTCCACGACGAAGATCTCGACGGCCGGGAACGACCCGATCGGTCGCAGGGCGACGAGGACGAGGTAGGCGGCCACGGCGGAGACGACGCAGGCGATGCCGATCGGGAGCGCGTCGCGGGCGGTCGCGAAGCGCCACACCCGCCGGTACACGCCGAACGCGACGAAGGCGACGTAGCGGGCGCCGAGCAGGACGGGCAGCGCCGAGAGGAACACGGACCGCTCGTTCTCGGTCCCCGTCCCGCCCACGACGAGCAGGTAGGCGGCCAGGAACGAGCCGCAGAGGACGACGAAGTCCACGACGACCTCGACCAGGCGCCGGGGCTCGAACACGAGCGCACGCCAGAGCGACGGCTCGGGGCCCGGGGCTCCGCGGCGCGAGCGCTCCTCGAGGTCGCTCAGGAAGCTCCCGAACTGCACGAGGAGCACGAACGTGACGAGCACGCCGAACGCGGTCAGGCGCCCGTTGTCGAGGACGTTGTAGGCGAGCGCCGTCGCCCCGATCGCGCCTGCGACGAGCGCGAGCAACAGCACCGCCTTCGCCTCGGAGAGCCCGTAGTAGACGAGGCGGTGCGAGGTGTGGTCGCGTCCTCCCTGCGTGACCGGACGCCTCTCCGCGAGCCGTTTCAGGGTGACGAGCGTCGTGTCGAGGATGGGGATGGCGAGGATCAGGAGCGGGAGCAGGATGGTGGCCGTCGTCGTCCCCGCGACGGTCCAGCTCGAGGCGAGCGCGAGCGACGCGAGCCCGAACCCGAGGACCTGGCTCCCCGAGTCACCCATGAAGACGTGCGCGGCGCGACCCGGGCGGAGGTTGAAGGGCAGGAAGGCCGCGCACGCGAGCCCGAGCGCGAGGGAGAGCACGAGCACGGTCTCGCTCTCGTGCTCCGTCACCGCGTCGATCGCGAAGTAGCCGCAGGCGATGGCGGCGAGCGTCGCCGCGAGCCCGTCCATGTTGTCCAGGAGGTTGAAGGCGTTCGTGATCACGACGAGCCACAGGATCCCGATCGCCCACGCAAGGACGTCGTTCCCGACGATCTCGACCTCGAGGCCGCTCGCGAGCACGATCACTGCGGCCGTGACCTGCGCGGCGAGCTTCGCGAGCGGGCTCAGGTGACGGAGGTCGTCGAGCAGCCCGGCCGTGAAGAGGAGCGCCGCCCCGGCGAGGATCCCGCCGAGCTCGCTGCTCCACTCGACCGCGCCCACGGCGAGGGCGACGAGGACGCCCGCCACGAAGCCGACGAAGATGCCCACGCCGCCGAAGGTCGGCGTCTCCCGCTCGTGCCAGCGCTCTCCCGTCGGTACCGCCACGAGCCGTCCGCCGAGCGGCGACCGGAGGAGGGCCCAGAGAACCGCGGCGGTGACGGGGAACGCGGCGCTCGCGACCAATGCGTCCACAGGCAGAGAAGGGTAGTCGAGCGCCCAGCCGCCCTAGACTCATCCCGTGTCCGTCTACGCCGACGTCGTCCGCTACCGCGAGCTCTTCGGGAGCCTCTTCCGCCGCGACCTGCGGGCGAAGTACCGCGGATCCTTCGTCGGTCTCGCCTGGTCGCTCCTGCACCCCCTCGTGCTCATGGCGGTCTACCTCCTCGTGTTCTCGGTGCTCTGGAGGGTCGCGGAGGTGGGGAGCGACGACTACTGGCTCTTCCTGCTCTGCGGGCTGCCGCCGTGGGTCTTCTTCGCGACCGCGGTGCAAGCGTCGTCCAGGAGCCTGCTCGAGAACGCCAATCTCATCCGCAAGGTCCGGTTCCCGCGCCAGCTCATCCCGCTCTCCGTCGTGGGCACGAACCTCGTCAGCTTCGCGGTCATGCTCGCGGTCGTCGTCGCCCTGAGCCTCGTCGCCCTCGACGACACGGGCGCGACCGTATGGCTCGCGTTCCCGCTCGGCGCCCTCTTCGCGTGCATCGTCGCCGGAGTCGCGCTCGCGCTCGCGTCGCTGAACGCGCTCTACCGGGACGTCGAGCACCTGCTGCAGGCGCTGCTCCTCCCCTGGTTCTTCCTCACCCCGGTGCTGTACAGCCTCGACCAGCTGCCGGGCGTCGACGACCATCCCGAGCTCGAGTTCCTCCTCCACTGGGTGAACTTCCTCACGCCTCCGATCGAGGCGCTGCGCGCGGTCCTCTTCTTCGGCGAGGCGCCCTCGGCCGGAGACGCCCTGTACACCGCCGTCGCGGCGGCGGTCTCGCTCGCGGTCGGGGCGCTCGTCTTCAGCCGCTCGGACGACCGGATCGCCGTCGAAGTCTGACCACTGCCCGGCCCTCGAAGAGGGCGTCCCGCCCCGTGAAGGCCGGAAGGCCGAGGTGGCTCGAGGGCTCGAGCCCGTCGAGCAGCGAGGGAAGGAGCAGGGGGTGCGGGAAGCGCGGGTTCCGTCCCCCGCCGGCGCCCCAGGGGGCGAGTCGCTTCCTCTCCGCGCGCTGCTCCGTCTCGACCGCGCCACCGACCGCGGCCCAGCCCTCGGCGTGCGCGTCGAGCAGGAGCCGGGACCAGTCGGGCGCAGGCAGCGCTCCGGGGACGAGGTGCGCGCGCGCGACCGCGTCCTCCTCCACCACCGGCTCTTCCTGCGCGGCGAGCGCAGCCCTCGCCTCGGGCTCCGGCTCGCCGTGCCAGACGACGGCCAAACGCCGCTCGGCGATACGCGGCGCGACCTCGACGGGCACCTCGAGCGGGAGGCAGCCGATCTCGTGGAACCAGAAGCGGAGCTCCTCCACGAGGTCGAACGCGAGCCGGTAGCTCCCCGGCGGACGCGGAGCGAGCACGGCCGCGTGAACCTCGACTTCCTCGCCCGGCTCGACGACCTGAGGGAGCGCAGTTCGCACGCCGTCCCAGACGATCGGGTTCCCGAGCGGGTCCAGCCAGTGGTACGCGATCTGGACTCCCTCCGCCCCCCGCGAGCGCCACGGTGCCGTGCCGGCGTTCCGCAGGCGCAGGCGGGCACGACCCGTCGTGCCGGCTCGCGGGGCCGAGATCTCGTAGGCCAGCCAGCGGACGGCGAGCGGGCCCACGGGAACGGCGTGTTCGGCGACTCGTTCCATGCGGCGGACTACTCTAGATTCGATGGAACCGGGCGAGATCAGGGTCGACGGGGTCTCGCGCCGCTTCCGCATCCACGCCCGCGACGCGGCCACGCTCAAAGACCTCGTCGTCCAGCGCGGTCGGACGGCGCCCACGGACGTCTGGGCGCTGCACGACGTCTCGCTCGACGTGGCACCCGGGGAGGCGGTCGGCCTGGTCGGCCGGAACGGCTCGGGCAAGACGACGCTTCTCCGGCTCGTCGCGGGGATCATCAAGCCGACCTCGGGGCGGGTGCGTGCGGAGGGCAGAATCGGATCCCTGCTCGAGCTCGGCGCCGGCTTCCACCCCGACTTCACCGGGCGCGAGAACGTCCACCTGAACGGGGCCATCCAGGGGCTCCGCCGTTCCGACATCCGTCGGCGCTTCGACGAGATCGTCGCGTTCGCCGAGCTCGAGCACGCCATCGACCGCCCCGTTCGCACCTACTCGTCGGGGATGACGATGCGGCTCGGCTTCGCGATCGCCGCCTTCCTCGACGCGGACGTCCTGCTCCTCGACGAAGTCTTCGCCGTGGGCGACGAGGCGTTCCAGCGCAAGTGCTTCGGACGCATCTTCCGCTTCAAGCAGGAGGGCGGGACCATCGTCTTCGTCTCGCACGACGCCGCGGCCGTGGAGCGGCTGTGCGAGCGCTCGGTGCTGCTCGACCACGGGCGGGTCGCCTTCGACGGCCCGACGCGCGAGGCGGTTGCGCGCTACCGTCGTGCGCTCGCCGACGAGACGGATCCCGCGGAGCGCAGCGCCGGCCTGCGCGAGTGGGGCTCGGGGGAGGCGACGATCGCCTCCGCGGCGCTCGTCGGCGAGGAGGGCGAGCCGCGGCTGCAGTTCCTCTCCGGCGAGCCGTTCTCGCTCCGCGTGACGGTTGCCGCACGGGACGGGGTTCCCCCGCCGCGCCTCCAGCTCGAGCTGCGCGACGACGCCGGGACGCTCGTCGCGGGCGAGGCCGTCGACCTGCGCTCGCTGGGCTGGTCGGGTGGAGACGGGGAGCACGGCCTGCGCCTCGACATCGGCTCGCTCCCGCTCGCGGAGGGTCGGTTCCACCTGCGTCTCGGCCTCACCGACGAGGGCGCGGAGCGCCTCTACCACTGGCTCGACGACGCACTGGTGTTCGTGGTCTATCCGGGGGGCGACGAGCGCGGCGTGGTCCGCTTTGAAGGGACATGGATGCTCGAGGAGAAGTCACCGACGTCATGACCGCGCGCACCTGTCCCGACTGGCCGCAGCTGATGGAGATCGCACCCGACCTCCAGTTCAAGCACTACACGGTTACCGAGGCGCACCTCCCGGCCGAGGCGCTCGCGCACGTGTCCCACGTCTCGCTCGGCGAGGTGGAGATCTGCTGCGATCGCGAGCGCCACGTGTTCAATCCGGGGCACACGGACTCCGAGGTCGGCCAGGCGCTCCTCGGATCCCACTGGTTCGACGTCCACGAGTGGTCGACCTCGGGCCCGGGGACGGACGCGACCCAGACCGCGATCGACACGCCGCTGCAGGATGCCGGCGTCTCGGACGCCGCGTAGTTCCACCGAGCGTACGCTTCGGCGCATGCCGACGATCGTCGTTCCCCATCGCGGAGACGCGAAGCGACGGCTGCCCGCGGGCAGCCGGGCCGCGCTCGCCGTCGCGATGCTCGGCGACGTCGTCGAGGCGGCCCTCGGCGTCGGTCCGACCCTCGTGGTCACCGACGATCCGGTCGTGGTCCCACCCGGGGCGCAGCATGTGGCGGACCCGGGGCACGGGCTCGGGGCCGCGGTCGAGGCCGGGATCGCGCGCGCCGCAGGACACGTCCTCGTCGTCAACGCGGACCTGCCCTGCGCGACCGCCCCGGCGATCGCCCGGCTCGCGGCGGCCGGGCTCGCTCTCGTGGAGGCGCGCGACGGCACGACGAACGCCCTCTCGCTCCCAGATCCGTCCACGTTCGCCCCGCTGTACGGGCCCGGGAGCGCGGCACGCTTCCGTGCGCACGCACCGTTCGCGGCGGTCGTCATCCCGGAGCTCGAGGCGGACGTCGACTCGGACGAGGATCTCCACCGCCTCGCGCCGCGGGTCGGCCCGCGGACGAGAGCACTCCTCGCAGTCACGGCGTGACGGTCGTCCTGCTCGCGGGCGGCGGCGGGGGTGCGCGCCTCGCGCGCGGGCTCCAGCACCTGCTAGCCCCGGGCGAGCTCACGGTCGTCGCGAACGTCGGCGACGACGTTGAGATCCTCGGCCTGCGCGTCTCTCCCGACCTGGACGGCGTTCTCTACGCGCTCTCGGGGCTCCTCGACGGCAAGCGCGGCTGGGGTCGGGCGGGCGAGAGCTGGAACGCGCTCGCAGCGGCTGCCTCCTGGGGCGGCGAGGACTGGTTCCGGCTGGGCGACCTCGATCTCGGGCTGCATCTCGTCCGGACGAAGGCGCTGCGCGAGGGCAGTCCGCTCAGCAGCGTCACCGCGGAGCTCGTCCGACGTGCCGGCCTCGCGACGACGATCCTGCCCGCCACGGACGACCACCTCCGCACGCACGTCGTCACCGCGGCCGGGACCTTCGCGTTCCAGGACTGGTACGTACGGCGCGGCCACCGCGACGAGGTGGACGGGGTCGTCTACGAGGGCACGGAGTCCGCGGCGGCCGCTCCGGGGGTGCTCGATGCCATCGGGGCGGCGTCGGCCCTCCTGATCGCGCCGAGCAACCCGTACCTCTCCATCGGCCCCATCCTCGCCGTCGAGCAGATCCGCAGCGCGCTCGAGACGCGGCGGACCCGGTGCGTTGCGGTCAGCCCGCTCGTCGGCGGGAAGGCGGTCACGGGGCCGCTCGACCGTATGCTCCTGCGCATGGCGGGCGGTACGAGCGCGGCACACGTGGCGGCGCTGTACGAGGGCCTCCTGGACGCGCTCGTGGTGGACGAGGCGGACGCGGGCGAAGCGGCCCGCTCCGTCGAGCTCGTCCCCGCGCCGATCCTCATGCGGGACGGCGACGCCGAGCGTGGGCTCGCACGACGCGTCCTGGAGGTCGCGTGCGGGTAGCGATCGTCGGCGGAACGGGGCCGTTCGGCAGCGCGCTTGCGACCAGGCTGCGCGACGCCGCGGGGTTCGAGGTCGTGATCGGGTCCCGTGCTGCCGAGCGTGCGGCCACGACGGCTGCGGAGCTCGGCGTCTCCGGCGCGGCGAACGAGGACGCGGTGCGCGAATCCGACCTCGTCGTACTCGCCACGAAGGCGGGCGCCGCCGTGGAAACTGCCCGCTCCCTGCGCGACGCGATCGGCGACACGCCCGTCCTGTGCGTCGCCTCGGAGCTGCGCGTGACGCAGGAGGGAGCCTTGCCGTCGCCCGACCCCGTCTCGCTGGCGGAGCGGGTGCAGGCCGAGCTCCGGGCGCCCGTGCTCGCGGGCCTCCACTCGCTCGCGGCCCGCAGCCTGGCCGCCAGCGAGGCTCCGGAGGAGGACGTCTTCGTGTGCGGCGACGACACGGACGCGAAGGCGCTGGCGCTCGAGCTCGCCGAGCAGGTGACGGCCGGGCGCGCCGTCGACGCCGGCCCGCTCGCGAGCGCTCGGGCGCTCGAAGGCCTCACGGCGATCCTGGTCGGCATCAACCGCCGCTGCAAGACCCACGCGGGGATCAGGGTCACGGGCCTGGAGTGAGCGCCGAGGTTCGGGTCATCCCGCTCCTCGGCATCCCCGAGCTCGAGGAGGGGGACGACCTCGGGAAGCTGCTCGCGGGTGCCGCGGAACGGGCGGGCGGGCTCGCCGCCGGTGATGTGCTCGTCGTGGCGCAGAAGGCGGTCTCGAAGGTAGAGGGCCGGGTCGTCCGGCTCGACGAGGTGGTGCCCTCCGCGCGAGCCCTGGAGCTCGCGGGCGAGCAGGACGCGCGCCGGATCGAGGTCGTGCTGCGCGAGGCGCGGGAGGTCGTGCGCGTACGCCCGCCGCTCGTGATCGCCGAGACGCGTCATGGCTTCGTGTGCGCGTCGGCCGGGGTCGACGCATCCAACGCGAAGGGGCCGGACACCCTGATCCTGCTCCCGCTCGACCCCGACGCGTCGGCCGACCGCTTGCGCGAGCGCGTTCGGGAGATCACCGGCGCGGACGTCGCCGTGGTCGTGTCGGACTCGTTCGGACGTCCGTGGCGACAGGGCACGACCGAGGTCGCGCTCGGCGTCTCCGGAATGGCGGCCCTGCTCGATCTCCGCGGGACACGCGACCCGGCGGGCTACGTCCTGCACTCGACCCAGGTCGCGGTCGCGGACGAGGTCGCGAGCGCCGCCGAGCTCGTCATGGGGAAGACGCGAGGCGTGCCGGCGGCGGTGGTGCGGGGCGTAGCCGCCCCGGGCGAGGGCCGCGGCGCCGATCTCGTCATGCCGCGCGAGCGCGATCTCTTCCGCTAGGCCGCGACGATAGACTCTCGGCGTCGTGCGGACGTACGCGATCTGGGGCAACGCGACCTCACCGGCGCACGAGGAGTGGGTTCGTGCGGTGGGCAGTCAGTTCGAGCGGGCCGACTTCCGGAGGGTGGAGGACGTCGCCGAGGCCGACTTCGTCCTCAACATGTTCGACGCGGCGGATCCGAAGGCGTTCCGCCGCGCCTCCCGCGGCACGTACTCGGCCGCGTTCTACGAGTTGCCGGAGGCGCCCGAGGACGCGCTCAAGGAGAGCTACCCGATGCTCGTCCGCACGCTCTCGAACGTCGTGCTGCTCCGCGTGCCGGGACAGGGTGTGTGGTTCACGACCATGGAGCGCGGGACGTACCACGTCACCGACGACCCGGCCGAGATCTTCGAGCGGCTCGCCCCCCTCGCGACGTCGCGGCTCGTCATCGACAACGAGTGGGTCCCCGACCTGGAGCCGGAGCTCTGGGACGGCGACGAGATCACGGCCGACATCGGCGCGGCCGGCCGGCGGCTCGACGATCTCGACCTCCTACCCTCGCCTTTCCCGGTCGAGGAGTACCTCTCGGGCCGTGACCTGCGTCACGTCATGCGGCTGTACAGCGTCGGAGGACTCTCGTACGGCAATCTCTCCGCCCGCAAGGACGAGACGCGGTTCTGGATGAGCGCGAGCGGAGTCGACAAGTCCCAGCTCGAGGCCGTCGGGCGCGACATCCTCATGGTCAAGGACTTCGACGACGACCGCGGCGTCATCGTGCTCAGCGTCCCGCCGGGGATCGAGCCGCGCCGCGTGTCCGTGGACGCGATCGAGCACTGGATGATCTACCGGGCGCACCCCGAGGTGGGCGCGATCCTCCACGTCCACGCGTGGATGGAGGGCATCCCGGCGACGGACGTGAACTACCCCTGCGGCACGCAGGAGCTCGCGGTGGCGGTCGCCGACCTCGTCGCCGCGGAGCCGGACCCGGCGCACGCGGTGATCGGGCTCCGGAACCACGGCATCACCTGTACCGGCGAGAGCCTCGCGGAGGTCCTCGACCGCGTGGCCCCGAAGGTGCTCCGCCAGGTTCCGATGACCTGACAGGGCGTGACTACGCCCGCAGCCGGAAGAGCGTCAGCACGGCCAGCGCAGGGGCGATGACGAGATCGTTCGCCATGCACCAGACGCACACGGCGTCGATCACGAAGAGCTGGACGACGACGAGATAACCGCCGAAGAGGAACCCCACGATCGCGAGCGTCGCTGCCGACAGCCTCGCAACCGGGGCATCCCAGACGAGGAGCCCGAGGATCGTCAGGTAGGCAGCCAGGCCCAGCGCCGCGACCGGGATCCCGGCGAGCTCGGAGTACGACGACTGCTGAACCGTCTCGCACCCGCCGCCCTGGACGCAGATCACGGACTCGTCGGCGAAGTGCGCCCACGAGAGGTAGCCGGCCACGCCGATCCCCGCGAGGGTCACGAGGACCGCGGCGATGCGCAGGGTGCGATCGCTCAACCGGCGAGCGCGTCGTCGAGCGCGGGCCCCAGGAGGGACGGATCGATCGCGTACGGCTCGTCGTCCCCGATCTGGACGAGCACCGTGGGCGTGCCCGGCACCTCGTCCGCCATCGCCTGGGCCTCGTCCTCCTCGATCAGCTCGGTGACGGTGTCGCCATCCCTGTCGGCGAACAGACGGTCGACGTCGAGCCCGGAGATCCCACCGGCGAGCTCCCGTACGAGGTCGTCCGTGACCCAGCCGCTGTTCTCGGCGCCCTGGCGCCGGTACAGCGCCTCCTGGAGGTTCCAGAGACGGTTCTGCAGCCCTGCGGCGATCACGAACCGCAGCGCCTTGTCCGAGTCCGGCCCGAGGAATCGCAGACCGCGGAACTCGGCGACGACCCGTCCGGGTCGCACGTAGTCGTTCACGAGGATGGGCAGGACGTTCTCGGCGTACTGCGCGCAGGCCGGGCACTGGAGATCGGCGTACTCGACGACCCGCACGGTCGCGTCCGTGCTCCCGAGCAGCGCCCCCTGCTGCGGGATGCCGTCGAACTCCACGACGGGCGTCGGGGAGCCGCCCGAGCCTCCGTCGTCGTCCCGGGCGAGCAGGGCGACGGCGACGAGGGCCCCCGCGATGAACGCTGCCGCGGCGATCGCGATGAAGAGCGAGCGCCGTGACACCTGGTCGGAACGCGGACGGGAGGCCATCACCGGAAGTCTGCCTGCAGGCATCGACGGCTCACGTCGCGAGCCCACGGGCCGCCCGCGTGGCAGCCCGCCCCAGCGCTGCGTACGCGGCCAGGAGCTCGGGCTTCGTCCGAGCCTCCGCGAGGGTCCGGAGTTCGCGCGACACTCCCTCGTCGATCTCCTCGCGACCCCAGGCGAGGTACGTCTCGCTGAGGTCGCAACGCCGGGCCAGCTCGCGCAGGACCTGCAGCGACGGCACTCGCTCCCCGCGCTCGATCCTCGAGATGTACGCCGCGCTGCATCCGGCGAACGCGAGCTCGCGCTGGCTCAGACCGGCAGCCGTGCGGGCGATGCGAAGCCGGTCGCCGACCGCGCCGGCATCGTCGACGTGCGGAATGCGCTCGCGCCTCCGCCGCACGGGCGGGCTTCCGCCAGCACGCTCGCGGGACGCGTCCGGCTTCGGAAGCGGCACGCGTCGAGCCTTCGCGATCACCGCTCGTGCACGGCCGTGCGTGCGCGCAGGTTCGCCTGCACCGAGACGACGCCCGGAACGCGCGAGACGAAGACCGGCAGCAGCTCCCGGTCCGCTTCCGTCTCGACCTCTCCCTCGAGCCTCACCGCCCCGTCCACGACGTTCGCCGAGACCATGCCGGGCTCGAGCCAGAGCGTGCGACGGAGGATGTCGCCGCGGATCTCCGAGGCGATCTCGTCGTCGGTGCGCGTGAAGGCACGGACGACGTCGGCTCGGGTGACGATGCCGACCAGCTTGTGGTCGTCGACGACCGGCAGCCGGTTGACGGACTCGGAGACCATGACGCGCGCGGCCTCGTGCACCTCGCGACCCGGTGCGATGGTGACCGCGGGCGCGCTCATCGCTTCACCCACCGTCGTGGCGGCGATCTTGTCGTGGTAGTCGAAGTCCGGCTCCACGAGCCAGCCAAGGAGCCCCGAGCGCGGCGCCTCGCTCCCTGCCTTCACGACGATGTCCGCCTCCGAGAGCACGCCGACGACGGCGCCCGTCGCGTCCACGACCGGGAGACCCGAGATGCCCTTTCGTGCGAGCAGTCCCGCCGCTTCCCTGAGCGGGGTCTCGGGCGTGACCGTCAGGACGTCGAGGGACATCAGATCGCTGACCTTCATCGCTTCTCTCCTTTCGTCCTCCGAATCGTCCCGGGCCGACCGGGGCGGGGCATCGGGGAGTACGCGGAGCGTCCGTTCGGGTTCCCACCCAGCGCGGAGCTGGCCGGAGCAATACACCGAGGGATACACCCGCTGACGAATGGGCGTCCCTCGACCGAGGGAGTAGGTTCGTGGCCATGATCGAGTTGGCCACGGAGCGAAGAGCGACGCCCATCACCGAGCGTCAACGGGAGGTCGTCGCGCTGATCGCGGCCGGGTGCTCGAACGACGAGGTCGGTGCGCGGCTGGGGATCTCCCCCAGGACCGCCAAGGCCCACTGCGACGTCCTGCGGCAGAAGCTCGGCGTGCGCCGCAGGCGGCAGATTCCGGTCGCCTTCCGCCTCCTCACGGGCGAGGATCCGCTGACCGCAGGGCAGGCCTGGGCGCTGGGAGCCCGGCGGCCCGACTAGCCACGATGCCCGCGGCCGCCGGCCGCGGGCATCTGCGGGCGCGACGGTGTAGGGTCGAGCGCACACCGGGGCTCGCGTCGGGGGGACGGAAGACGGCAACGGTCCGGCAGTCACACGCACTCAGGCGACGACGCGTCATCGACCGTCCGCGGCTCGTCGCGCTGCTCGAGGAGTCGAAGGCGCGTGTGCGGATGCTCGTCGCGCCGGCCGGGTACGGGAAGACGACGCTCGCCGAGCAGTGGGTCGCCCGTGACGGGCGTCAGGGCGCGTGGTTCACGGTCAGGCGCTCGTCGCAGGACGTGGCCGCGCTCGCCCTCGGGCTGGCGAACGCCGCCTCGGCTCTCGTGCCGGGATGCGACCTTCGCCTCCGCGAGCATCTGCGTGCCGTTCCGGCACCGGCCGAGAACGTCGAGACGCTCGCCGAGATCCTGGGCGAGGACCTCGCGGCCTGGCCGACCGGCGGCTGGCTCGTGGTCGACGAGTACCACGAGATCGCCGGCGCGCCCGGGGCGGAGCGGTTCGTGGCCTCGCTCCTGAAGGCGTCGCCGGCGCAGCTCCTGGTCGCGACGCGGCAGCGGCCCTCGTGGGTCACGACCCGGGCCCTGCTCTACGGCGAGGTGCTCGAGCTGAACCAGGCCGTGCTGGCGATGGACGCCTCCGAGGCTGCGGAGGTGCTCGGTACGAGGACAGCGCGGTCGGCCTCGGGACTGGTGGCGCTCGCGAACGGCTGGCCGGCTGTCATCGGTCTCGCGGCCGTCTCGACCGTCGACCTCGACGCAGACGGCGACCAGGTCCCCGAGTCCCTCCATCGCTTCTTCGCCGAGGAGGTGCTCGCCTCGCTCGGCGAGGACGTGCGCGACGGACTCGTGCAGCTCGCCTTCGCCCCCGTGCTCGACCGGGAGCTCGCCGACGAGCTCCTGGGCGCGCGGGCCGAGACCGTTTGCAGGGCAACGCTCGAGGTCGGGATCCTCGTCGAGCACGGAGGGGCCCTCGAGCTCCACCCGCTGGCGCGTTCGTTCCTCGAGGAACGGAGCAGCGAGCCCGGTCTCGAGGTCGACGACAGCTGCGGCGCGCGGTGTATCGCGTACTACCGCGGGCGGCGAGACTGGGATGCCGCGTTCGAGGTGATCGCCCGGATCGGCTCGGCCGACGAGCTCGACGCGCTGCTGCTCGCTGCCCTCGACGAGCTCCTCGAGACGGCCCGGCTCTCGACGATCGAGAACTGGACCTCGCTGGCCTCCCGTCTCGAGCTGGACACCGAGCCGGTCGAGCTTGCCCGGGCGGAGGTCGCGCTGCGGCGAGGCAGTCATGCCGTCGCCCAGGCCCATGCGGAGGTCGCAGCCCGGAACGCCGCCTCGCCGCTTCGCTTCCGCGCGCTCGCGGTGGCCGGGCGAGCCGCGCATCTCGCCTCGCGCGAGGACGACGCGCTGGAGCTCTACCGGCGTGCGGAGGAGGCGGCCTCGAACGAGGGCGAGGAGCGAGATGCGCTCTGGGGGCAGGTCATGTGCTCGATCGAGCTCGAACAGGA
>Ga0075313_1000006_pt1 | contig 49011 bp, 55 predicted proteins | sample MayberryNE_Catta_3_FD_120051 | JGI IMG/M metagenome (GOLD analysis project Ga0075313, IMG submission 120051) | Natural and restored wetland microbial communities from the San Francisco Bay, California, USA, that impact long-term carbon... | ecosystem: Environmental > Terrestrial > Soil >...
CCGAGCCGGGGGAGAGGATTCGCGACCGCGTCCTGCACGGAGGGCACGTCGCATCGTGGGCGGAGGCGCTCCTCTACGCCGCCGCCCGGGCGCAGCACGTCGAGGAGGTGATCCTCCCCGCGCTCGACCGCGGCGCGTCCGTCATCTGCGACCGCTACGTCGACTCGTCGGTCGCCTACCAGGGAGTCGGGCGCGGCCTCGGGCTCGACCGCGTGCTGGGGCTCAACCTGGACGCCGTCGGCGGGCTGCTCCCGGACCGCACGTTCCTCCTGCTCCTCGACCCCGCGGAGGTCCCGAGTCGCCTGACCGGCGCGCACGACCGGCTGGAGCGCGAGGACGACGCTTTCCGCACGCGCGTCGCCGCGGGGTATCGCGAGCTCGCCAGCCGCTTCCCGGAGCGGATCGTCCCGCTCGACGCCACGCTGCCGCCCGACGTGATCGCGGAGGAGGTGTATGGAGCGCTTCGCGTCCGTTCCTGAGCAGCCCGAGGCGAAGCGGCTGCTGGCGGCCGCGCTCGATGAGGGCCCGGCGCACGCGTACCTCCTGCACGGCCCGCCGGGCGTCGGGAAGCGGACGGCGGCGTTCGCTCTCGCGGCCGCCCTGCTCGGGGACGAGCGGCGCGTGCACGCGCGCACCCATCCCGACCTCTACCTCCTCGAGCCGCTCGGGGAGATGATCCGCATCGACGACGTGCGGGCGCTCCGGCACGACCTGCACATGCGGCCGTTCGAGGCCGCGCGACGGGTCTACCTCGTCCTCGACGCGCAGCGCATGAACGAGGACGCGGCGGACGCGCTGCTCAAGGACCTCGAGGAGCCGCCCTCCTACGCGGTCCTCGTCCTCGTGGCGAGCGAGCTCGGGCCGCTACCGCCGACGATCCTCTCGCGCTGCCAGCTCGTGCCCTTCCGGCGGCTCTCCGAGCGGGCGGTGCGGGAGTGGATCGGCGCGAACGCGGGCGACCGGGGCGACGAGGAGGTGCGGGCGCTCGCCCGCGCCGCGGCGGGGCGGCTCGACCGCGCGCGGCGCCTGCTCGACCCGGCCGCGGCGAAGCGGCGGGACGCCCTCGTCGACGTCGCCCGCTCCGTCTACCGCGACGACGGCTTCGAGCCGGGCGAGGCGGCGGCCGTCCTGCTCGCGGCGGCGGAGGAGCTGGGGCAGGAGGCGAAGGAGCGCGAGCAGGCCGCGCTGGAGGGAGTCGACCTCCCCGCGCGCGAGGCGGAGCAGCGCGTGCGTCGCGCGCAGCGCGGCGCGGAGCGGGAGGAGCTGCTCGCGGGCCTCGAGGCGCTGGAGGCGTGGTACCGCGACGTCGTCGTCCTCGCCGCCGGCGCCGAGTCCGCTGTGGTGCACGCGGACCGGCTCGACGAGCTCCGGGACGATGCGGCGACCGAGGTCGGCCTGAGCGCAGTCGGCGCGGCGGAGCTCGTCCGGGACGCCTGGCGCGGTCTCGAGGAGTTCAACCTCAACCCCTCGCTCGCGCTCGAGGCGCTCTTCGTCCGCCTGCACCGGCAGCTGCGCGGCGTGCCCGTATGGTCGTAGGCCTCGTCGGCTGCGGACGCTGGGGCCGCCACATCCTGCGCGACCTCGTCACGCTCGGGTGCGAGGTCCCCGTCGTCGCCCGCTCGCAGGCGAGCGTGGCGCGCGCGCGCGAGGGCGGGGCGGCCGCGATCGTGCCGGACGTCGCCTCGCTCCCGGAGCTCGACGCCGTCGTCGTCGCGACGCCGACGAGCACGCACGCCGCCGTCGTCGGAGAGTCGCTCGAGCTCGGGATCCCCGTGTTCTGCGAGAAGCCCTTGACCGACGACGCGGAGGCGGCCCGCGGCCTGGCCGAGGCCGCGCCCGCCCGGCTGTTCGTGATGGACAAGTGGCGCTACCACCCGGGCGTCCTCGAGCTCGCCGCGATCGCGCGCGAGGGAAGGCTGGGTGACGTCTCCGGGCTGACGACGACGCGCGTCGGCTGGGGGAGCCCGCACGACGACGTGGACCCGGTCTGGGTGCTCGCGCCGCACGATCTCTCGATCGCGCTCGAGGTGCTCGGGGAGCTCCCTCGTCCACGCTCGGCCGTCGGGCAGCTCTTCGACGGGCACGTCGTCGGCCTGTCCGCGCACCTCGACGGCCGGGGCGGCTGGCACGCGTTCCGGGTCTCGGCGTGCTCCCCGGTACGCGACCGGCGCGTGGAGCTGCACTGCGAGACGGGCGTCGCCGTCCTCGCCGGCGCGTGGGATCAGCACGTCTCGGTCTTCGGGAGATCGGCCGCCGAGCCCGAGGAGGAGCGCCTCGAGACGCCCGGGGAGCTGCCCCTCCTCGCCCAGCTCCGGGCCTTCGTCGAGCACGTGCGCGGCGGGCCGCCGCCGAGGTCGAGCGCAGCCGAGGGCGCCGCGATCGTCGCGACCCTGGCCGAGCTCCGGCGCCTCGCGGGTGCTTCGTGACGGACGCGACCGTCCTCATCCCCACATTCCGCCATGCGGCGCTGCTCGGCTGCTCGATCGAGAGCGCGCTCGACCAGGAGGGCGCCTCGATCGAGCTGTTCGTGGTCGGGGACGGGGTCGAGGACCGGACGCGCGAGGTCCTGGCCCGGTACGAGGGTGACGCGCGCGTGCGCTTCTTCGACCTCCCCAAGGGCCCCCGGCTCGGCGAGGCGCACCGCCATGGCATCCTCCCGCAGGCCTCGGGGCGGATCGTCACGTACCTCTCCGACGACGACCTCTTCCTCCGCGACCACGTGGCGACGATGCTGGAGCTGCTCGAGGACGCGGACTTCGCGCACCCGCCCTCCGCGCGCTTCGCCACCGACGGCACGCTGCTCTTCTTTCCGTGGGACTACTCACGGCCCGAGTTCCGCGAGCTCGCGCGCGGGCGGCGAGGGTCGATCGGCCTGACCGGGGTCGGGCACACGATGGACGCGTACCGCCGGCTCCCGCACGGCTGGCGGACGACGCCCGAGGGGATGCCGACCGACCACTGGATGTGGCTGCAGTTCATGGAGCTGCCTGGCATCCGGTGCGCGCGCGGCGAGCGTCTCACCTACCTGACGTTCCCGGACCCGGTGTGGGGGAAGCTCCCCGAGGCGGACCGCGCGGCACAGCTCGCGCAGTGGCTCAGGCGCACGCGCGAGCCCGGGTTCGACCTGGAGCTGGACGCAATGCTCCGAGACGCCGTGCGCCGCGCCGCGGAGGACTACCACCTGTGGGCGCGGAGCGAGCAATTGACGGTGGAGGCGATGGAGGCGAGCAGGGTCTGGCGGGCCCGCGAGCGTCTCGTGACGGCCGCGCCGCTGCGCAGGCTGCTCGCGAGAAGCTCGAGCGACGCCTGATCGCAGCTCGACCCTCCGTCGATATGCTCGCGTCGGATGGAGACGGCTGCGGCGGACATCGACGGCCTCGACGAGGCGCGGAAGGACGCCGCCCGGGTCGCGCCCGACGGGAGCGGCCTGCAGGCGCCGATCGCCGGGGTGGAGGTGCGGCGCGCCCGTACGCACGCGGACGAGCGGGGCACGCTCACCGAGATCTACGACGAGCGCTGGGGCTTCTCCGACGACCCGCTCGTCTACGCCTACTTCGTCACCGTCCGCCCCGGGCACGTCCGGGGGTGGGCGATGCATCTCGAGCAGAACGACCGGCTCTTCCTGCACACCGGCGTCCTGCGGGTCGTCCTCTACGACGGGCGCACCGATTCCGACACGTACGGGCGCTTGAACGTCTTCCACTTCGGCGAGCACGATCGCGCGCTCGTCCGCATCCCGGCCGGTGTCTGGCACGCGGTCGAGAACGTCGGCGAGCGCGAAGGCGCGTTCGTCAACCTCCCGTCGCAGCCGTACAGACACGACGACCCGGACAAGTACCGCCTCCCGCCCGACAACGACGTCATCCCGTACCGGCTGCAGCAGCCTCGCTGAGCCGGGCCGCCTAGGGCGGCGGCTGCCGCAGCACCTCGAGCGTGCGCTGCGCTTCGGCGAGTCCCTCCGCGCGGAGCGCGTACCAGTACCCCCGCGCGTTCCCCCGCAGGGACACGAGCCCTCCCGCCCGCAGGTGCGTCAGGTGGTGGTGCGTGGTCGACCGGGCGAGGCCGGTCTCAGCCGCGAGCTCGTCGAGGGTCGCGTCGGCGGCCGCGAGGCGCCGCAGGATGCGGAGCCGCTTCGCGTCGCCGAGGGCGCGCCCGAGCGCGGTCGCCCGCTCCGCGAGAGCAGCCTCCGGGTCGAGCCGCTCCTCGGCGAGCGGGTAGCAGATGACGCGCGCGTCGCGGTGCTGGCAGAGGAGGAGGAGCGGCCGCGCGGCGACGTGGGGGACGAGCACGACGCGCGGGAGCTCGGGCTCGGGCTCGTAGAGGTAGCCCCGTGTGACCTCCGCGATCAGGTCGCGCGGGGCGAGGGTGCCGGCACGGCGGCGCGTCTCCTCGGCCTCCGCCCCGAGCATCGCCACGAGCCCGGCCTCGACGGGCGCGAACACCTCGTCCGCAAAGAGCCGGAGCGCGGAGAGCACGCGCGTCCTCGTCTCCTCGGGCCCGACTCCGAGCAGCGTCTCCAGGGACTCGCGCGCGCGACCCGCGTAGTAGCGCGGATGGACGAGCAGCGCCTCGACGGCGTCCGGCTCGCCGGTCGCCCCGCGCTCGAGCGCATCCTCCCCGACGAGCGTGACCCAGGCCGGGACGTGCACGCCGACCAGATGCCGGCGGAGCTCGAGCGCGTCGAGCTCGCCCAGCCGCTCGACGAACGTCCTCGCGTCGGGCGCCGGCAGCTCGAGCGCCGGCCCGAGCAGGTGGAGCCAGACCTCGCCCGAGCTCTCGCCGCACGCAGCGACCGCCTCGGCGAGCTCCGCGCTCCAGCTCGGCGGGGCAGCCCAGGTCTCCGCGACCGGCCCGTCGGCGACGGTCGCCGCGCTCAGCCCGATCAGGAGCTCGAGCGCGGGGCGTGCCTCCACCTCGACCCCGCGCCTCGGGGGCCAGGGCATGACGTCCCGAACCTCGGTGCCACTCATTTGACATCCATCGTGTTGATTCGATAATAATCGAACAACATGACGTCCCTCCGGTACCACCTCCTCGGCCGCAGCGGCCTGCGCGTCTCCGAGCTCGCGCTCGGGACGATGACGTTCGGGCCGGACTGGGGCTGGGGCGCCGACCTCGACGAGTGCCGCAGGATCCTGGACCGCTTCGTCGAGGTCGGCGGCAACTTCGTCGACACGGCCTCGAACTACACGGACGGCTCGAGCGAGTCGTTCGTCGGCGAGCTCGTCGAGGGGCGGCGCGACCGCTTCGTCCTCGCGACGAAGTACACGCTCTCGCTCGACCCGCACGACCCGAACGCGGGTGGGAACCAGCGCAAGAGCCTCGTGCGCGCTCTCGAGCAGAGCCTGCGCCGGCTGCGCACGGACTACGTCGACCTCATGTACGTGCACATGCGCGACCACCTGACGCCGATCGACGAGGTCGTGCGCGCGCTCGACGACCAGGTGCGCCTCGGGAAGGTGCTCCACGTCGGCGTCTCCGACTCGCCCGCCTGGCTCGTCGCGCAGGCGAACACTCTCGCCGACCTCCGCGGGTGGAGCCCGTTCGTCGCGCTACAGGTTCCCTACAGCGCGTCGGGCCGCTCGCCGGAGCGCGAGCTCTTCCCGATGGCCGCCTCGCTCGGCCTCGCCGTCGTCGCGTGGGGCGTCCTCGGCGCCGGGATCCTGACCGGGAAGCCCACGGAGGAGCGCCGCTGGCCCGAGGACGCCGTCTCCGACCGGGCACAGCGCGTGCTCGCAGCTCTCGAGGCGGTCGCGCGCGAGCGCGGCCGCACGCCTGCCCAGGTCGCGATCGCCTGGGTGCGGCAGCGGCCGGCGCCGCCGACCGTGATCCCCCTCGTCGCCGCCACCCGCGAGGCGCAGATCGTCGAGAACCTCGCCGCCGCCGCGCTCGAGCTGGAGGCCGACGAGCTGGCCACGATCGACGACGCAGGGACGCCGGAGCTCGGCTTCCCACGCGACTTCCTCGAGTCCGAAGGCGTGCGCGGGCTGATCTACGGCGAGACGTACGACCGCATCGTCGTCCCCGCCTGACGCACGCCCGGCCGGCGCTACACTCAGACGGCCTCGCCGACGTAGCTCAGCTGGTAGAGCACTTCACTCGTAATGAAGGGGTCCGCGGTTCGAGTCCGCGCGTCGGCTTCGAGAAACACCTGCTCTTGCGGGCATTCTCTAGAAGGCGCAGGGTAGGCAAGACGCGCTCGGCGTGACCTCAAACATTCATCAAACGCGCGGTCCGGCAGGTCGGTTCGGTTTGGTCGTGGACAGGACGGGTAGGGCCCTGGGTACCCACTCCAAGGAGGAGCCATGGGAACGAAGGTCCATGAGGTCATGACCGATCGTCCGCGCTGCGTCACCCCGGAGACGCCGGTCACGGAGGCCGCACAACTCATGGAGAGCGACGACATCGGTTCACTGCCCATCCTCGATGGTGAGCAGTTGGCCGGAATGGTGACGGACCGCGACATCGTCATTCGAGCAATCGCGAGAGGGAAGGACCCGCGCGGCATGCCGGTACGCGAGGTTGCGAGCCGTGAGCTCGTCACCGTCCGCGCGGAGGATGAACTCTCAGATGCCCTCAATCTGATGGCGAGTCAGCAAGTGCGGCGACTTCCTGTCGTAGACGACGACAACCGACTGGTTGGCATCCTTGCCCAGGCCGACGTCGCCGCTGTTGCGAAGGAGAAGGACGTCGGTGAGATGGTCGAGGAGATCTCGAAGACACCGACCGGTCCGAGGTTGTAGCGCTCTCAGACTTCACCTGGCGTCGCGACGATCCGAGTCCGCGCGTCGGCTTCGGGAAACACCTCATTTTCCCGGCTTCATTGCGAAGGCGCGACGGTCACGTGCCTGGCGACGAAGTGCTGGCCCTGCAACTCGAACTCTGTTTGCCTAGGCTCCTCGTCGTCTCCCGCACCCGAGGGTGCGTTCGGCGGTGTGCGGGCTTTCGGCCGGAATCCTGGCTCGCAGGGCCAGCTCGGACCAGTCTACGCCTTCCAGGCGCGCAGGAGAGGCGTGGCTAGGTCTTCTTCTCTCCGGTCTTGTCTTTCTTGCCCATCCCCAACCACCCGCGGATCTTGTCCATGAGGCTCATGTCACCGAGTCTACGCCGTTCTCGCAGTCGCGGGGAGGCGGATACGGTGGATCGCGTGCCCATCGACGTGACGACCGAGATCGAGATCGCGCGGCCGCGCGACGCGGTGTCGGCGTTCGCGGCCGACCCCGACAACGCGACCGCGTGGTACGAGAAAATCGAGCGCGTCGAGTGGCGGACGCCGCCACCCCTCGACGAGGGGTCGCAGCTCGACTTCGTGGCCCGCTTTCTGGGCCGACGGCTCACGTACACGTACGAGATCCGGGAGCTCGTCGCAGGCGAACGGCTCGTCATGGGGTCGTCGTCGGGGCCCTTCGCGATGGAGACGACGTACGCGTGGGCGGACGCGGGCGACGGCACACGAATGACGCTGCGCAACCGCGGGGAGCCCGCCGGCTTCGCGAAGCTCGTCGCGCCCTTCATGGCGCCGGCCGTGCGGCGGGCGAACCGGAAGGACCTCGCGCGCCTGAAGGCGATCCTGGAACGAGGCTAGACGGGGACGAACGGAGGGCGGCCGGAGCACAAGCCCGGGGTGGGCGCGGCGCGGCACACTTGGGCGATGCGCGTCGCGGCGCTCCTGCGCGGCATCAACCTCGGCCACCGGCGGATCGCGATGTCCGACCTGCGCGCGATCGTGGAGGGGCTCGGGCACACGCACGTCGAGACGTACCTGCAGAGCGGGAACGTCGTGTTCACGCCGAGCCCGAAGGCGCCGAAGGACCTCGCCCGCTCGCTCTCGGCCGCGATCTCGGAGGCCACCGGGCACGACGTCGACGTCGTCGTGCGGACGGGGGTCGAGCTGCGGAGGGTCGTGGCCGCGAGCCCGTATCCCGCCGACGACCCGACCCGGGTCGTGGTGGCGTTCCTGGCAAAGCGCGTCGCCCTTGGCAAGCTCGGCCTGGGCGACCTCGAGGCCTACCTTCCGGACGAGCTGACGCTCGTCGGACGGGAGATCTACGTCAGCGTCCCGAAGGGCCAGGCGCGCTCGAAGCTCATGAAGACGCTGACCTCGAGCCGGCTGCCGACGGTGCTGACCGTCCGGAACTGGCGCACCGTGACCACGCTCGCCGAGCGCACCGCCTAGCCGGCTCAGGCGGCGAGCGGTGTCCGCACCTCGACGGTCGTCTCGACCGGGAGATCGAGCGACACGGCGACGAGGCACGTGCGCTCGGCCTGCTCGGCGAGCTCGTGCGCACGCGTCGCGTCGGCGACGTCGGTGTCGATCCGCAGCGCGAGCTCGAGCCGCGTGAAGCCGAAGCGTCCGTCCGGCCGCATGCTCGCCACGCCGTCGCCCGACACGTGGAGCGTCTCGACGCGGAGCCCTTCGCGCTCGGCGAGCCCGGCGAATGTCACGGCGAGGCACGCGGCCGCGGCCGCCACGAAGAAGTCCTCCGGGCTCCACGTGTCCGGGTCGGTGCCGTGGAACTCCGGCGGGGTCGCGATCGCGACCGGCGCCTTCCCGGTGACGCGGGCCAGCACCTTGCGTCCGCCCGTCCACTCGACCGCGAGCGGGAAGTGGAACTCCTTGGCGCGCATCAGTAGAGCGCGGCCGCGAGCTGCCGCCGGTAGCGCACCGTCACCGGATGCTCCGGCCCGAGATCGCCGAAGAGCAGGACCGCCAGCACGCGCAGCCGGTCGCGCTCCCCGTCCGTCGCGGACGAGATCGCGTCCATGAGGAGCCCGAGCGCGCGCTCGTTGTCGCCGGCGTCCACCGCGCTCACGACCTCGGGCAGCTCGCCTGCCGAGCGAAGCTCGGCGGCGACCTGCTCGGCGCCGGAGGGCCCGGACAGGCCGTCGAGGAACTCCGCGACCATCGGTCGAGGGAGCGCACCTACGAACTCGGCCACGACCTGGCCGTTGCGGTAGGCCTTCACGGCGGGGATGCCCTGGATCCCGTACTGCAGCGCGAGCTCTTGGTTGGAGTCCACGTCGACCTTCACGAGCTCGAGGTCGCCGGCGCGCACGGCGGTCTCTTCCTCGAGCACGGGCCCGAGCGCGCGGCACGGGCCACACCAGGCCGCCCAGAAGTCGACGACGACCGGCTTCTCGTGCGAGCGCTGGAGCACCTCCTGCTCGAAGGTCTCCGTCGTCACATCCATCTCTGCATCAGTCCTTTCGTCCGGGGTTGCCTCTCAGCCCGCCTGCGCCAGCGCGCCGTAGCGCTCCCTGAGCCCGGAGCAGACGAGGTCGCAGAGCTCCGCGATGGTCGGGTCGGAGATCCGGTACAGGATCGTCGTTCCCTTCCGCCGCTTCGCCACGATGCCCTCGCGCTCGAGCTGGTGCAGGTGCTTCGAGGTGTTGGAGAGGCCGACCGAGGCGCGCTCTGCGAGCACGCCCACGGGAAGCTCCTCCGTGGCGTCGAGCTCGTTCAGGAGCCGGAGCCGCGTGGGATCGGACAGGAGCCGGAACCGCTCCGCGGCATGCTCGACGAGCTCGAGTGGTACTGCCATGGAAGACATGCTAGCCTTATTACACTAATTGGTCAAGTAGTTGATAAGGAGGAACACCATGCCGAAGACCGGTTCCACGTACACCATGAGCGGGACGACCTCGCTCCCCTTCGCGGACGCGGTCGCGCGCGTGCGGGAGACGCTCGCAGAGGAGGGGTTCGGCGTCCTGGCAGAGATCGACGTGCAGGCGACGCTGCGCGCGAAGCTGGGCGAGGAGATGCCGCCGTACCTGATCCTCGGCGCCTGCAACCCGCCCTTCGCGCACCGGGCGCTCGGGCTCGAGCCCGAGCTCGGCGCGTTGCTTCCGTGCAACGTCGTCGTCCACGAGCGGGACGGGGAGACCCACGTGCTGGCAGCCGACCCGGTCGCGCTGCTCTCGCTCGTGGGCAATCCGGAGCTGGACGAGGTTGCGACCGAGGTCCGTGCGCGGGTGGAGCGCGCGGTCGCGCGGGTCTGGGCCGAGTAGGAGCGGGCGCTCCGGTCTCCGTCGGGCGCGGTCGGCCTTCCGCGGGTGAGCCGCGGCGCAGACGACGTCAACCGAGGAACGCCTCGAGCCGCGCGGCCTCGGCCCGCAGCTCGCGCCACACGGGGCGGGGGAGCGGCTCGAAGGGCTCGGGGCGGACGCGGCCCCGCTCCGCCGTCCAGATGCCCGCGACGAACCCGTCCACGAGGAACGTCTGCTCGACCATGCCGCCGTCGATGACCGCCCTGCGGGCGTCGTCGCTCAGCACGCGCCTGCGGTCGGCGTGAGCGAGGAGGAGGTTGTCGAAGCGAGGGAGGAAGCGCACCGGGGCGGGGGTGTCGCCGGCTGGAAGCGGTGCACGCCGCAGATCGAGGAGCTCCCGTCCGGACTCGTCGCGGAACCGGCGAAGGGGCTCGAGCGCGGCGAGCGCGGGGGTGAGGGCGGAGGCCCGCAGCCCGCTCCACTGACGGAAGTCGGCTCTCGAGGCCGGGCCGAAGGCGGCGAGGTAGCGTCGGGCGAGCTCGATCCGCGCGGGGAAGACCTCCGGAAAGGCGACGTCGTCGAGGACGACGAAGCGCATCTCCCGCGGCGACCTCCGGAACGCGGACTCGGGCGCGTGGACGATGCCCGCCTGCAGGCGGAGCGCGAACCAGTGCAGGAAGGGCGAGGCGGCGACCTGCTCGCCCGCCGCCTCCGCACCGAGCCGCTCGAAGACCTGTCTGCGGGTGAGCGCGCCGTCGGCGAAGAGCGCTCTCGCGCGCCGTGCGACCCGGGAGCCGAACGCGATCGTCTCCTCGCCGAGCGCGAGCGCGCGCCCCCGGTCGAGCGCCGCGGTGAAGGTCGCGTAGTCGCTCGCGCTCACCAGGTGCAGCGTCGTGCGCATGACGGTCGCCTTGAGGATCCGCCGCCGAACGAGGGCCCGCTCGAGCGACTCGGCACGGAAGCCCTCCAGCCTCGTCCAGAGGCCGACGTAGGGCGCGGGCGGCCACTGGCCCTGCAGTCCCGCGACGCGCTCCACCGCGCGGACGGGAGTGAGGCGATGACGGCGGAGGAGGAGCTGGCGGGCCAGCGTGGCCCGGTTCAGCTCGCGAAGCGTCAGCGTGCGCACGGCCCGACGATACGTCTCGGCGCTACGCTCGACGTGCAGGCATCTTCCCGCTCACGACGAAGATCTCGCCCGCCAATGCGCACGGTGCTCGTGACCCTCGTGCTCGCCCTCGCCGGCACGCTCGCCGTCGACCTCCAGCCGGGCGGCGCACCGCAGGCCGCACCGCCCCGGCCGGCTGCCGCGCCGAAGGTCGCGGCCCCTCGGAACGCGATCGAGATCGCCCTCGTCCGCGACGGCCGGCTCGTGCGGGTCGAGCGGCCGCTTCCCCGGGGAGTCGTGCCCGCCTGGCACGCGCTCCGGCAGCTGCTGCGTGGGCCGACGCGAGAAGAGCGTGCCCGGGGCCTGCGCTCCGGATTCAAGCCGGGGACGGTGCGGATCAGGTCGGTCGCCGCGGAGCCCGACGGCTGGCGGGTGAGCTTCTCCCGCGGTCTGCTCGGCCCGGCGACCGCGAAGACCGTGCGGACGAGGTTCGCGCAGATCGGGGCGACCCTCTCGCGGCTCGAGGGCTCACGCCGGTTCGCGGTGATCTCGGCGGCCGGGAGGCTGACCACCGTGCTGAGGCTCGGGCTCCGGCCCGACGCGTGGCGTCCGGCGCGGGGCGAGAACGGCTATCCGTATGCCGTCCGCGGCGTGCAGCTCCGGCTTCGGACGCTCGGGTACCTGGACCGGGCCGGCGTGAGCGGCGACCTCGACTATGCGACCTCCCAGGCCCTCCTGGCCTTCCAGGGCTGGGAGGGGCTCGTCCGCACGGGCACGGTCACGGGGCAGACGCAGCTCGCGCTCGTCACCGCGCGCCGCCCGCGGCCGACGACCTTCGCCGCCGGCAGGCGGATCGAGATCCACCGCGACCGCGGCGTCGTCCTGCTCCTCGAGGGGAACGAGGTGCGGCGGGTGATCCACACCTCGACGGGGGCAGGCGGGGTCACGCCCACCGGCTCGTTCAGGGTGTACCGGAAGGAGATCTACTCCTGGTCGGTGCCGTTCCAGGTCTGGATGCCGTACGCCTCGTACTTCATCGGCGGGTACGCGATGCACGAGTACCCGGACGTGCCCTCGTACCCCGCCTCGCACGGCTGCGTGCGGCTGCCGGCGGGGGAGGCGCAGCGCGTGTACGCATTCGCGCGCCTCGGAACCCCCGTGCACGTCTTCTGAGCCTCGGGCGTCCGCGGGCAGCGCGGTCGCGCAAGCCCTCGCCTGCGCACGCGGAGCGAGCCTCGCGCCGTCCGCCCGGCGCTTCACGCTGACCCGCGTGAGCCAGCCCTTCACCGCGACCGGGCTCGACGCCCTCCCGCCCGCGGAGGTGGCCCGCAAGGCCGAGGCCGTCGGGGTCGCCAAGGCCGGTATGGACACGTTCGGGGTGTTCGTGCTCGCCGTGCTGGCCGGGGCCTTCATCGCGCTCGGAGCGATCTTCGCGACGACCGTGGCCGCGGGCGCGGGCGACCTGCCCTTCGGAGTCGTCCGTCTCCTGTCGGGGCTCGCCTTCACCCTCGGCCTGATCCTCGTCGTCGTCGCCGGGGCGGAGCTCTTCACCGGCAACAACCTGATCGTCATGGCCTGGGCCAGCCGCCGTGTCTCGACCGCGGCCCTCCTGGGGAACTGGGCGCTCGTCTGGATCGGGAACCTCGTCGGGGCGCTCGGCACCGCGATCCTCCTCTACCTGTCCGAGCAGTACACGTTCGGTGCCGGCGCGGTCGGGGAGGTCGCGCTCGCCACCGCAGCCCACAAGACGAGCCTCGGCTTCCTGGAGGCCGTCGCGCTGGGCGTCCTCTGCAACGCGCTCGTCTGCCTGGCCGTGTGGCTCACGTACGGCGCGCACACGACAGCGGACAAGATCCTCGCGATCGTGCCCCCGATCGCCGCGTTCGTGACCGCCGGCTTCGAACACTCGGTGGCGAACATGTACTTCGTCTCGATCGGGCTGCTCGTGAAGACCGACGACGGGTTCGTGGGCTCGCTCGACGCCGCTCCCGAGCTGGACGGCCTGACGTGGGGCAGCTTCTTCGCCGACAACCTGCTCCCGGTGACGATCGGGAACGTCATCGGGGGCGGCCTCCTCGTCGGTGCGGTGTACTGGCTCGTCTACCTCCGCCCGAGGAGAGAGGGCGCGTAGGGCCGGCCCCCGCCCGCTCCGCCGCGTCGCCCGCGGCGATGTCCACTCTCGGCACGAAGTCGACACACGGGCGCGTGAAGTCCTCCCTAGCCTCGGGAGCGTGGGTCGAGCTTCCTTCGCACTCCTCCTCGCCGCCAGTGTCGCCCTCGTCCTCGCCACGGGCGCGCCCGCGCACTTCGACCGCGCAGAGCCGTACACGCATGCGGGCTGCCCGACCACCGCCGCGACCCGCTCCGACCCGGTCAACGTCGTCTTCCACGGCTGGGGGACGTGGGGCCGCGTCGAGCGCCAGATCGAGTCGCACGCCGGCTGGACGTCGCGGTCCGGCTCCACGCAGTGGTTCGCAGAGCACGGCACGTGCTCCGCGCCGCACGCCCAGCGCGCGAGCGGCGAGGGCTCCCGCTTCCACGTCCGCGTCCGCGGCCAGCACTGGGACCCGGGCCTCGGGTGGGCCGCCCTCGCCGGCGCCCACCACGAGGACCTCGTCCTCTTCCCATTCCCGTGCGGGCACGCGGTCGACTCCAACGGAGCTGCGGGAAGTGGGTTCGACCAGGGACGCGACGAGCTCGAACGCCGCTTCCGCGACGCGGGCCATGCGACCTCGCTCGTCTGGTGGGGGAACACGCAGAGCTTCCGGCAGTGCGACGGCGACTACGCGGCGTCGGACGGGTGGACCCTCCTCGTCGCGCTGCACCGGGTGGGCCACTGACCCGCCTGGCGGCAGGCCTCCTCGTGCCGATCCTCGGGGCGGTGCTCGTCACCGCGCTTCCGTCCGCAGGAGTCGCCGCCCGCGCGCTGGACGGCGGACAGCTGTTCGACGCGGGCGAGCAGGTCGACGGGCTTCCCCTGACCGCCGTGCTCGGGCGGGACGGCTCCGCCCGGTTCGTCTCGTTCGTCTACGGCGACTGCCGGCCGGCCGACGACGTCGGCTGCGCGCCGCCGGTCGAGGTTCAGGTCTGGCCGGCCTGCACGAGGCACCTGGGGCTGTACCGCGGAGCCGAACTTGGAGTCGCCGGGGAGCCCGAGCGCGCCGTCGTCCGCGGAGCGCCGGCTGCCTTCCTCGACGGTGGTACCCGGCTCGAGCTCCAGACCGGGCGGGCGACCGTGGTCGTCTTCGCGGGCTCGCGCGCCCGCGTCGAACGTGTCGCGGCGGCGCTTCGCACGGTGGACGGCTCGATCGGACCGGGTGGGCCCTTCCCCCCGCCGGTCCCCGGCGCGCTCGAGGGACAGGACACGTGCTGAGCGCGCCGTCCGCTACGCCGTCGCGAGGGCCGCCGCCGGGGCGACCGCATGCTCGAGCGCGAGGTCCGGGAACGGCGACAGCGGCGCGAACCGCGCTTGGAAGAAGCGCAGGTGCTCGGGCTCGTACGTGATGCGGAGCCCGGGGACGTCCGCGGCGTGCGCGAGCGTGCCCACGACCACGTCCGCGACCCAGGTCAGGTGCTCCTGCGTGTACACGCGCCGCGGGATGGTGAGCCTAACGAGCTCGAGGCCGTCGTACGGCTCGGAGCCGTGCTGCCCGGAGACGATGCCCCGCTCCATCGAGCGCACGCCGCCGGCGAGGTAGAAGGCCGCCGCGAGCGCCTGCGCCGGGAAGCTGTCCTGCTCGAGGTCCGGCAGGGAGCGCTTCGCGTCCACGAACACGGCGTGCGCTCCGACGGGAAGCACGATCGGGACACCCGCGTCCTGCAGCAGCTCGCCGAGATAGCGCGCCTGTGAGACGTAGGCACCCACGACGCGCTCGTCGGTCGACTCGCGTATGCCCTGCGCGAGCGCCTCCATGTCGTGCCCGGCGAGGCCTCCGTAGTGGGGGAAGCCCTCGTACAGGACGACGAGCTCGCGCAGCCTGGTCGCCAGCGCCTCGTCGTTGACGGCGACGAAGCCGCCGATCGGCACGAAGTGATCCTTCTTCGATGAGAAGATCGCTCCGTCCGCGTGGTCCGCGATCAGCCGGACGAGCTCCGGCAGCGACCGGCTCGCGTAGCCCGGCTCGCGCTCCTTCACGAACAGCGCGTTCTCCGAGATGCGGGTTGCGTCGAGGACGAACGGCACGCCGAACGTGCGCGTGAGCTCGCGCACGGCGATGAGGTTCTCGATCGAGAACGGCTGCCCGCCGGCCATGTTGAGGCACGCCTCCTGGCGGACGTACGCGACCTCGTCCGGCCGTGCCGCGGACAGCACCTCCTCGAGCCTGGCCAGGTCGATGTTGCCCTTGAACGGGAAGGGCGAGGCGGGCACGGACGCCTCCGCGATCGCCACGTCCACCCAGCGGCCGCCCGCGAGCTCGACGTGCTCGCGTGACGTCGTGAAGTAGAGGTTCGAGGGCACGATCGTTCCCGGCCGGACGAGCGCTCGGGCGAGCAGGTGCTCGGCGCCCCGGCCCTGGTGCGTGGGGACGAGGTACGGGTAGCCGTACGTCTCGCGGACGACCTCGTCGAGGCGGAAGAAGCTCCGCGACCCCGCATACGCCTCGTCGCCGAGCTCCATCGCGGCGCGCTGCTCCTGCGAGAGCGCAGACGTCCCGCTGTCCGTCAGGAGGTCGACGAAGACGTCCTCGGAGCGCAGGAGGAACGTGTTGTAGCCCGCGTGGTCGAGCGCACGTCGGCGCTCCGCCGGGGAGCGGAGCGCGATCGGCTCGACGACCTTGACCTTCCAGGGAGGCGGGGCCGGTCGCTCCATCGAGCGGATCGTCTCCGGGCCCGGCACCGCGTGTCATCGGGGAAAGCCCGCAAGCGGGTGCGGCCGCTCCGCGCCGCGGGGGCACCGGCCCACTATCGTCCCGGCCGTGGAGACCATGCGCGCCGTGCGCAAGCGCGAGCGGGAGCCCGGGCTCGTGCTCGACGAGGTGCCGGTCCCGACACCCGGGCCGGACGAGGTCCTGATCGGGATCGAGGCCGCGTCGATCTGCGGCACGGACCTGCATATCAGGCGCTGGGACGAGTGGTCGTCCGAGCGCGTGCAGCCGCCGCTGACGCTCGGGCACGAGCTCAGCGGGACGGTCGTCGCGGTCGGGAGCACGGTGCGCGACGTGGCGGAGGGCGACTACGTGTCCGCGGAGAGCCACGTCACGTGCGGGGTGTGCTTCCACTGTCGCACTGGGCGGGCGCACATGTGCGAGCAGACGCGGATCCTCGGCGTCGACCGCGACGGCGGCTTCGCCGACTACGTGGCCATCCCCGCCTCGGTCGTCTGGCGGAACGACCGCTCGAAGCTGCCACCCGAGATCGCCTGCCTCCAGGAGCCGTTCGGGAACGCCGTCTTCGCCACGTCGACGCAGGACCTCGCGGGACGCGCGGTCGCCGTGCTCGGCTGCGGACCGGTCGGCCTCTTCACGATCGCGATCGCGCGTGCCTTCGGCGCGGGGCGGCTACTGGCCTCGGACCGGGTTCCGTTCCGCCTCGAGCTCGCGAGGAAGCTGGGCGCGGACGACGTGCTGAACTTCGACGAGGTGGAGGACGTGCCGGGGTGGTTCGACTCCCACAACGAGGAGGTCGGCATGGGAGTCGTCTTCGAGATGTCGGGCGCGCTGCAGGCGATCCAGAACGCGTTCCAGATCGTGCGGCACGGGGGGAACGTGGTGCTCTTCGGGATCCCCGCCCGTCCGGCGACGATCGACGTCGCGGAGTCGCTCATCTTCAAGAACCTCACCGTGACCGCGGTCAACGGCCGCGAGATCTGGGAGACCTGGTACACGACGCGCTGGCTGCTCGAGCACGGCGTCGTCGACCTCCGGCCGCTGATCACGGCGGAGCTGCCGCTCGAGCAGTTCGACGAGGCATTCGCGCTGCTCGAGAGCGGCGACGCCTGCAAGATCGTCCTGCGACCGAACGGAGTCGTCACGTGAACACCACCCTCACGGAGCAGGTCGGCACGGAGCTCGACGGGCTGCGCGAGGCCCGGACGTACAAGCGCTTCCTCACGCTCGAGTCGCCGCAGGGCCCTGTCGTCCGCATGGAAGGGAGGGGCGACGTGATCGTCCTCTCCTCGAACAACTACCTCGGCCTCGCGGCGCACCCCGAGGTGGTGCGGGCGGGGATCGAGGGCCTCGAGCGCTACGGCGCCGGGACCGCTTCGGTCCGGTTCATCTGCGGGACGTTCGCGCCGCACCACGAGCTCGAGAAGAAGCTCGCCGAGTTGTCCGGGACGGAGGCCGCCCTCACGTACGTCTCCTGCTGGAACGCGAACGAGGCCGTGATCCCGACCCTCACGGACGAGGCGACGGTGATCCTGACGGACGAGCTGAACCACGCGAGCATCATCGACGCGGTCCGGCTCTCTCGACCGGCGCGGAAGGTGATCTACCCGCACTCGGACCTGGACGCGCTCCGCGACGGGCTCGCCTCCGCGCCCAGCGGTGCGCGGAAGCTGATCGTCACGGACGGGGTCTTCTCCATGGAGGGCGACCTCGCGAAGCTGCCCGGGATCGTCGAGCTTGCCCGGGAGCACGACGCGGTGGTGATCGTGGACGACTCCCACGGCGTGGGCGTGCTCGGCGAGACCGGTCGCGGCACGGTCGAGTACTACGGCCTGCTGGGCGAGGTGGACGTGATCACCGGGACGCTCGGGAAGTCGCTCGGGGCGCGGCCGGCGGCTACGTCGCCTCCTCCGAGGAGGTCTGCGACCTCCTCGCGCAGCGCTCCCGGCCACAGCTCTTCTCGAACGCGCTCCCCCCGACCGTCGCGTGCAGCGCGCTCCGGGCGATCGACGTCATGCTCGAGGAGCCGGGCCTCCTCGGGCGCCTGCGGGAGAACACGCGCGGCTTCAGGGAGATGCTCGTCGAGGCCGGCTACCAGCCGCTCGAAGGGGAAGCCGCCATCATCCCCATCATCGTCGGGGAGACAGCCGCGGCGATCGCGCTCTCCGCGCGCCTGCTCGACGAGGGCGTCTTCGTCACCGGCTTCGGCTATCCGGTCGTGCCCGAGGGCACCGCGCGCGTCCGCGTGCAGATGTCTGCCGCGCTCTCGCCCGAGCACCTCGAGCAGGCGATCGAGGCGTTCCGGCGCGTGCGTCCCGGCGGGGCCGGGGTCAGCGCTTCGTGAACACGTAGTCCGTCGCCCTCGCCTGCTGGTGGCAGGACTGGCAGAGCTGGCCCTGGGCGAGGATCGTGTAGCGCTCGGACTTCGAGGAGCGCGTGTACTCGACGTATCGCCAGCGCCCGTTCGCCTTCCGCATGACCGCGACCTGCCCCACGTACCCGGCGCCGCGGGGCACGATCGTCTTCACGATGACGGTGCCGTTCGGGAACTTTCCGCGCCGGCGCGGCTTGCTCGCAAACACGTTCTTCAGGCCCACGTGGGCGTTCGACAGCGGCCCGGTGCTGCGAAACGGCTTCCGGTTCAGCTTGGGCCACTTCGCGTACCCGTTCGTGTAGCGCGGAAGGCCGTTCGCGGTCGTAGACGCGACCGCCACGACGATGCCGGACGCTGCCAGTGCCAGCACCACGACGACGGCGACGAGCCTCGTCCGCACCGGGCGATGATACGTCATCCGCCAGCGGCCGCCGGCGGGGCTCCGGGTTGCACGCGCCGTCGTCGAGCGGCAAGACTGTCCGTGGCCCGGTGAGCTCGGAGATCGCCACCAGCAACGTTCCGAGGCGTGCGGACGAGGGTCGAGGCCGCGCGACCCGCCGCGACGCGCGCGTGCTCGTCGTCCTGCTGCTGGGGCCTCTCGTGATGCTCGGCGGGCTCGTGTGGGCTGTCGCCCAGCCCTACCGGATCACGTTCCTGCACCGGGAGGACAAGGGGCTCTACGACTTCGTCGTCCAGCCGCCGCTGCTCGTGATCCTGGTCGGGATCTTCTTCGCGCTCGTGCTCGCTCCCGGCCTCGTCGACGACCTCGAGAGCGAGGAAGATGGTCCCGCGGCCTGAGATCGCGCACTGGCTGACGGGCGCGGTGTGCCTGCTCCTCGGGCTCGTCCTCTTCTCGGAGGCCGTCGTCGGCAGTGCCGTGTTCCGGCGCCGGACGTGGCGCGCGTACCTGTGGCCGAGCATTGCGCTCGCCGGGGGCGTGTTCCTGTGGGTCATCGTCGTCTTCTCGACGTTCTCCCCGATGCATCTGCTCGCGCACGCCGTTTGGGCGCAGGCGGCGATGGTCGTGGGCGCCGTCCAGCTCGCGGTCGTGCGCGGGAAGCTCGCGAGCCCCCTCTGGTCGCTCGTCACGGCGGGCGCCCTGCTCGCCTCGGGTGTGGCGTTCCTCGTCCACGAGCAGAACCCGTGGCTCTTCTCGCGCTCCGCGTTCCTGCACCACGCGATCGGGTGGGTCGTCGTCGCGGCGGCGGTCTTCCCGCTCGGACACGCGCTGCGGCCCGAGCGCGTCGTCTGGCGCGCCGGCTTCGCCCTGACGTTCGTCGTCGTTGCCGTGCTGCTCTTCGCCGATCGCGACTTTGCTCCGATCTTCGGGCGTCTCTCCGACGCGGCGGTCCGGTGAGGCGGCCGCTCCTCGCCGGGGCGGCGCTCGCCACGGCGCTCGTCCTTCCCGCGTCCGCCTCTGCTCACGCGACGCTCGTCGCGGCGTCACCGGCCACGCAGTCGCGCGTGGACCGCGTGCCCGACGCGGTCCGCCTCCACTTCAACGAGCCGGTCACCGCCACGGAGGGCGCGATCCAGGTGCTCGCGCGCGACGGTACGGTCGTCTCGGGGCCGTCGGTCGTCGCGGTCGACGGGCGGGTCGTCACGGCACCCGTGCGCGGCCTGCGGGACGGCGCCTCGTACACGGTCCGCTGGCGGGTCACCGGGAACGACGGCCACTCGCCGTCCGGCGTGTTCACGTTCGGGGTGGGCGTCGCCGCGCCTCCGCCGACCGAGGCAACCGGAGCACGCGGGACCACCTGGCGGGACGACGTCGCTCGCTGGGCCCTGTTCGGAGCGCTCGCGCTCCTCATCGGACCGCTGACGATGCGGCTCGTGGTGCTCCGGGGCGGAATTCCGCCGGCCCTCGAGCGCCGGTTTCACCTCGTCACCACGGTCGCTGCGTTCGCGGTCGTCGACGTCGGCATCGTCGCGTTCCTCGTTCGCGCCGCGAACGCCCTGCAGCTGCCGTTCGGTGACCTGCTGTACGGCGACCTGCAGCCGTTCGCGGAGAAGACCCGGTTCGGGGTCGCGTTCCTCGTCATGACCGTGGGCTTCGCGCTCGTCGCGGCGCTTCTCTCGCTCGCCTGGGTGTTCGACCGGACGGACCTTCGCCGGGCGGCGCTCGGGCTCTCGATCGTCCTCGCGGCGGGGCTTCCGCTCTCCGGACACCAGGCGACCGAGCCGAACGCGACCGTCGCCTCCGAGCTCGCGGACTGGGTGCACCTCGTCGCCGCGTGCGTGTGGGTGGGCGGGCTCGTGACGCTCGCGCTCCTCGTCTGGCCGAGCGCGCCGACGGTGCGGAGAGCGGCGTTCCTGGGGTTCTCGCGACTTGCGGTGTGGCTCGTCGCGGCGATGGTGCTCGCGGGCGGCTACCTCGCTCTCGTGCGGCTGCCCGAGCTCTCCGACCTGTGGAGCACGGACTACGGCCGGCTCCTCCTCCTGAAGCTCTCGATCGCCTCGCTCGCCCTCGGCTGGGGGGGCGTGCACCACCTCGTCGTGCGACCCCGTCTGGAGGCGGGCGGCGCCCCACGGGTCCGTCCGAGCCTCGTCGGCGAGGCCTCGGTCGCCGCCGCCGTCCTGCTCGCGGCCGCCGCCCTGACGAATGCAAAACCCCCGCAGGTCGAGCCGGTCCCTCCGGCCGCGGCGTCCTCGACCCGATAGAACGGGCTCGTGGCCCACGGGCACCACCACGACGCCCACGCGGCGAACGCACGCGCGCTCGCCCTGGCGCTCGCCATCACCGCCGGGTACACGGCGGTCGAGGTGGTCGCGGGCGTGCTCACCGGCAGCCTCGCGCTCCTCGCGGACGCGGTGCACATGGTCTCAGACAACGTGTCGCTCGCGATCGGGCTCGTCGCGATGGGTCTCGCGCGGCGACCCGCGACCGCGAGGCGGACGTACGGCTACAAGCGCGCCGAGGTCCTCGCCGCGCTCGCGAACGGGGTGCTGCTCGTCGCGCTCGCTGCGTGGATCTTCTACGAGGCGATCCGGCGCCTCGGCGATCCGCCGGAGGTCGTCGGCGGCTGGATGCTCGCGGTGGGCGTCGTCGGCATCGGCGTCAACCTCGCGGCGGGCGCGATCCTCTTCCGGGACCGTGGGCGCGGCGTGAGCCTGAACGTCGAGGCGGCGTTTCGCCACGTGGTCGCCGACCTGCTGGGCTCGGTGGGGGTCGTCGTGGCCGGCGCGGTCATCGTCCTGACCGGCTGGGTCGAGGCCGATGCGCTGGTGAGCATCGTCATCGGCCTGCTCGTGCTCGCGAGCTCCTGGACGATCCTGCGCGACTCGACGTCGATCCTGCTCGAGGCAGCGCCGCGCGGGATCGAAACCGACGCGGTCGGAAGGCGGCTCGCCTCGGCGCCGGGGGTCGTCGAGGTGCACGACCTCCACATCTGGACGATCACGTCCGGCTTCCCCGCCCTCTCGGCCCACGTCCTCGTCGGACGCGGAGAGGACTGTCATGCGCGCCGGCGCGAGCTGGAGCAGGTCCTCGCGAGCGAGTTCGGGATCGCCCACACGACGCTGCAGGTCGACCACGTAGGCGACCACGGCGCGCTCGTCGAGCTCGGCCGTATCTAGACGACGAGCACGGCCGCTCCGCGAAGCGCGCCGCTGCGGAGCCGCTCGAGGGCGTCGTTCGCGCCCTGGAGCGGGAACGTCTCGATCTCCGTATGCACGGGCACCCTGGGTGCGAGGGCGAGGAACTCGTCGCCGTCGTGGCGCGTGAGGTTCGCGACCGACCGGACGACCCGCTCGCCCCAGAGGAGCTCGTACGGGAAGGAGGGGATGTCGCTCATGTGGATCCCGGCGCAGACGACGACGCCTCCCTTGCGCACGTGCCGGAGCGCGGCCGGGACGAGCTCGCCGGCGGGCGCGAAGACCACCACCGCGTCGAGCTCCTCCGGCGGCCCCTCGAGCGCGTCGCCCGCCCAGGTCGCGCCCAGCGAGCGGGCGAAGGCCTGGGCGTCCTCGTCTCCTGCTCGTGTGCCCGCGAAGACGTGGCGCCCCTGCGAGGCCGCCACCTGGCAGACGATGTGCGCGGACGCGCCGAACCCGTACAGGCCGAGCCTCTCCGCGTCCCCGGCCAGCCGGAGCGATCGGTATCCGATCAGCCCGGCGCAGAGGAGCGGCGCCGCCTGCTCGTCGGGGTAGCCGTCGGGCAGTGGGAAGCAGTAGCGCTCGTCGGCGACCGCCAGCTCCGCGTACCCGCCGTCGATGTCGTAGCCCGTGAAGCGCGCCCGGTCGCACAGGTTCTCGTCGCCCGACGCGCAGTAGCGGCATTCGCCGCAGGTCCAGCCGAGCCACGGGACGCCGACCCGAGCGCCGGGCTCGAAGCGCTCGCCAGCGGCGAGGACCTCCCCGACGATCTGATGCCCGGGGACGAGGGGCAGCTTCGGCGCTGCGAGCTCTCCGTCGACGATGTGGAGGTCGGTGCGGCAGACGCCGCACGCGAGCACCCGGAGGAGCGCCTGTCCCGGCGCCGGCCGGGGATCGGGAAGCTCGACGCTCCGCAGCGGCGCTCGCGCCGCGTCCAGCACCATCGCCTTCATCGCTCGACCTCCAGGCCAACCGGTCCGACGCCGGGATGACGCAAGTTACAAGTTGTAACTTGGCGACCTCGAAGATGAGCCTGAGCATAATCGAGTACCGGCGACTCGCCCCGACCGAGCTCTGGCGGGTGGGCGAGATCGACCGCAGCGAGCGGATCGAGGCCTTGTACGTGCAGCACGGCACGCGACTCGAGCTCCGGGCCGGTGACTTCAGTGCGAGGCCGTGGCTCCCCGAGGGCGAGGGGGAGCACTCGGTCGCGGCGCAGCGTGCCGCGCTCGAAAGCTACGTCGCGCAGGGAGCCTCCGTCCTCGGCGCGTTCGACGCGAACCTTCTCGTCGGGGTCGGAGTGGTCGTGCCGCACCTCCGACCCGGGATCGCTCAGCTCGCGTACCTCCACGTCAGTGCCGGTTACCGCGACCGCGGGATCGGCCGCAGGTTGGCCGACGAGCTCGAGCGGATCGCGCATGAGGCGGGTGACGGGGAGATGGTCGTCTCCGCCACGCCGTCGCTCCACACGGTCCGCTTCTACGTTCGGCGCGGCTTCGAGCCCATGGCCGAGCCCCTGCGCGAGCTCTACGAGCTCGAGCCCGAGGACGTTCATCTGGCGAAGCCGCTGTGACGACGACTCGCTAGAGGACGACCTCGGCGCGTGCGGTGCCCGCTCGCTCGTGGCGCGCGACGACTCCGATCCGATCGCCCGGCTTCGCCTCGACGACCCAGTCGACCTTCGTCCGCTCGCTCGTCGAGTGGTCGACGCCCCACCAGGTCACGGACCTGCGCTCGATCCGGCCGCCGAGCTGGCCGGCCTCCTCGCGCGCCCGCCCGGCAGCGAGGCGGGCGCCGTCCGGGAGCTCGAGCTCGACCTCGATCGGGCGCACGATCTTTCGCTCGAGCGCCTTCTCCGACACGTTCGTCGGCAGCCAGCCCGCGTTCTCGAGCACGAGCCGCAGCCGGTACGCGCGGTCCCCGACGGGCGTGGCCTCGAACGACCGAGCCTCGAGCCGCGGCGAGACGAGCGCGAGGAAGAGCGCGAAGTCCGCGTGCGGGCTCAGCTCCTGCTCGAGGCGTGAGAGGGGCGGGTTGAACCAGAAGCGGACGAGGTCCCAGCCCCCGATCTCGACCCGCCCGAGCTGGGGGTGCTCGAACGGGTACCAGTCGACGTAGCCCTCGCCGAGCTCGTCCGCGAGCTTGATCAGGGCGAGGTCGTCCTCCGGAGGATGCTCGCGGATCCACTCGATGAAGTGGTAGCCGTCGAGGCCGGCGGCGCGCTGCGGGCTCCAGAACTCGGTCACCCAGCCGTACGCGCCGAGGTGGTCGTAGACCCAGTCGACGTCGCCGCCTCGGATGACCTGCTTCGGGTGGTACTTGAAGTCGTGGAAGATCGAGATCGCCGGGTACCCGGTGAGGCGCATCGCCTCTTCGCCCATGAGCTTGAAGGCGCGAAGGTCGGCGACCGGGAAGTCGTCGTCCGGGTGGCCCGACCACGGCCGCAGGTGGACGCCGCTGAAGGTGTGGTAGCCGACGTAGGACGTGATGTTCCTGCGGTCGACGATCGCCTGGACGAGCGCCCGCACCTCCGGCTCCGAGGTCGGGTACGGGCCCGCGCCCTGCTGCTCGCTCTCGGGCGCCCACTCCGCGGGCCAGTTCCGGTTCAGGTCGAGGCCTTCGAGCGCGGGCGCGATGGGGATCGTGACCCCGTCCCAGTTCCGGATCGTGCCCTCGGGGAGCACGCGGTAGAAGTGGCCGGCGAGGTCGTCCGGCCGGCGCGCGACGAGGAGGCGGGGATCGTCCGGGTGCGGCTTCCACGAGCCGTTCGAATCGGGGATGCGCATGTACAGCACGCGGCCGTCGCCGTCCACGTCCTCGCGGTGCAGCCCGTCCTCCGGCTCCTCCCGCGGGTACGGGCGCACGCTCGAGCGCCGCCAGCGCCCGTCAGCTAGACCCGCCTCCGCCCCGTCCGGATTGACCCGCGGGACGACGTAGAAGGTGCGCGTGTCGACCGCGTGCGTCACGCGCTCGTCGCTCCCGTGCCCGTGCAGCAGGCGGTCGACGAGTGCCAGGGCAGCGGTCGTCCCCGTGAACTCCATCGCGTGGATCTGCGCGTGGACGAAGATCGCCGGCTTCTCGAGGGGTGGCCCGGTCTCGAGGTTGGTGACCGTCGCCAGCGGAATCTCGCGGCCCTCGTACGACGTGCCGATCGGCTCGACGCCGAGCAGCGAGGGGAACTCCGCGGTCCACGCGTTCAGCGTCTCCAGGAGGGCCGCGTAGTCGTAGAAGCGGTCGTACCGGACGCGCATCGCGCGCGACCCTACTCCATCGGTGCCCGGCGGGCTCGGAGGATGAGCCGCCAGTGCTCGGGCGCGATCGGCGTCGCGCCGTCCCACGAGCCGAAGGCCTCCGCCTCCGCGAAGCCCGCCTCCCGGAGCATCTCCAGCCAGTCCGTCGCCGAGTACACGTGGATCACGTAGGGCCGCTCGAGCCACTCGCCAGTCCGCGACGCGAGGACGCGGTCGGTCGCGAGCGTGCCCGCGGCCCAGTCCATCCTGTGCTCCTCGAGCAAGACCGTCTCGTCGTCGAGCCTGTGCCACGTGCGCGAAGGCGCCGAGCTCCGGGCGAGGGCGTCGCGGTGCGCCGTGTCGACGATCAGCGCCGCCCCGGGACGCAGCACGCGCCGGAGCTCGCGCAGCACGCCGACGTCCCCGGCACGGTCGAGGTAGCCCAGGGAGGAGAAGAGGCAGAGGGCGGCGTCGAAGCTCTCCTCCTCGAAGGGCAGGCTGCGGTAGTCGCCGCGCACGAGCGTGGGCCATTCGGCATCGCCGCGGCGCCGCTCGGCCTCGGCGAGCTGGCTCTCGGAGCGATCGAGGCCGGTGACCCGGTAGCCGGCCTCTGCGAGCGGGAGTGCGTGCCGGCCGTAGCCGCACGGGCAGTCGAGCACCTCTCCGCCTGGCGCGACCTGCGCGAGCGCGACCGCCGCCAGCGCCTGCTCCCTGCTCCGTTCCTCGCTCGTCATCGGCTCGTAGATCCGCAGGTACGTCTCGTCGAAGAGGGCGTCCCAATCCCCCATCTCGGGCAGACTGCGGGCCATGCGCGACCTCCTCGAGTACCGGGCCGAGTTCCCGATTCTCGAGCATACGACGTACCTCGTCAGCCACTCGCTGGGGGCGATGCCGCGGAGGGCGGCCGAGCGCCTGGCCGACTTCGCGCGCATGTGGGCCGAGCGAGGGATCCGCTCCTGGGCCGAGGGCTGGTGGGCGACCCCGTGGCAGGTCGGCGACCAGGTCGGCCGGATCGTCGGTGCGCCGGCCGGCTCGACGGTGCTGCACCAGAACGTCGCGATCGCCGAGGCCGTCGTCCTCTCCTGCTTCCTCCCGGCGGAGGCACCGCGCAACCGCGTCGTGTACGAGCGAGGGAACTTCCCGTCCGTCCGCTACCTGTACCAGGCCCAGCCAGGGCTCGAGGTCGTCGTATGCGAGGACGAGGGCGAGATCGTCGAGCGCATCGACGAGCGGACGCTACTCGTCCCGATCAGCCACGTCCTCTTCAAGGCAGGCGAGATCCAGGACGTCGAGCCCATCGTGCGCCGGGCACACGAGGCGGGCGCATTCGTCGTCCTCGACTGCTACCAGTCCGCGGGAATCGTCCCGCTGGACGTCGCGGCGCTGGACGTGGACTTCGCGGTCGGCGGGTCGGTGAAGTGGCTCTGCGGCGGGCCGGGCAGCGCGTGGCTCTACGTCAGGCCGGATCTCGCCGAGACCCTCGAGCCGACGTTCACGGGCTGGCAGGCCCACGCGGAGCCGTTCGCCTTCGAAGAGGACCTGCGCTACGCGTCCGGAGCGGCACGCTTCCTCACGGGCACCCCGAACCCCGCTGCGCACCTCGCCGCGACGGCGGGCTACGACCTCGTCGAGGAGATCGGCGTGTCCCGGATCCGCGAGCGCTCGCTGCAGCAGACGCAGCTCCTCATCGACCTCGCGGACGCGGCGGGCTTCGTCGTGCGCAGCCCCCGCGAGGCGCATCGCCGCGGAGGCACCGTCACGATCGAGGTGCCCGAGTTCGCTGCCGTGCACAAGGCCCTCGAGGGACGCGGGATCCTCTGCGACTTCCGGCCGGACACGGGCATCCGGCTCGGCCCGCACTTCTACAACTCGGACGACGAGCTGCGATTCGCGGTCGAGCAGGTCGCGGACGTCCTCGAGACCGGCGCGTACCGACCCCACGTCGGCGTCGTCGCCGTCCACTAGAGCCGGCTCCCTGGACGCCCGGCGCCCGGGCACCGTACGATCATCCTGCAAATGGCCCTCCAGACGGCCGAGAAGGTGCTCCACGAGATCGTGTCGACCGTTGCGTCCTCGCTCGAGCTCGGCGAGGTCCTGAAGTCGGTCGTCCGCCTCATGTCCGAGGGCGGGGGCGTGCACGCGTGCTTCGCGTACCTCGTCGAGGACGACGGCGAGCGCCTCGTGCTGCGCGCCGCCTCGCCGCCCTACGGCAAGCACGTGGGCAAGGTCACGCTCGAGCGGGGCGAGAGCCTCGCCTGGTGGGCGGCGGAGCGCGGAGAGCCCGCGTTCATCCGCGACAACGCGCTCGCCGACGCGCGCACCAAGTACGTGCCGGAGCTCGAGGAGGAGCGGTTCCAGTCCCTGCTCGCGGTTCCGGTGACCGCGCGTTCGGGCGAGGTCATCGGCGTGATCACGGCGCACACCGAGGCCCCGCGCGAGTTCTCGGACGACGAGGTCGACTTCCTCGTGACCTCCGCCGCGCTGGTGGCGAGCGCGATCGAGAACGCGCGCCTGTACGAGGACTCGCGCCTGCGGGTCGGCGAGCTCGAGCAGCTGACCGAGCTCGCCGAGGCGATCGCCCGGGCGGAGGCGCTCGACGAGCTGCTCGAGACGGTCGTCGCGGGGGCCCGTCCGCTGCTCGCGGCGAGGGCCTGCCACGTCTACCTCCTCGACCCGGGGAGCGAGGACCTCGAGCGACGCGCGAGCGACCCCGACCCCGGTGCCTCGCGGGCGACCCTCGGCCTGGCGGAGCTCGGGCCGGAGCTCGCGCGCGGCGGGCGGGCGTCTCGCCTCTCCGTCCCGCTGGTCGCGAACGGCGAGCTCATCGGGCTCCTCGTCGCCGAAGGGAGCGCGCGCGTCGAGCTCGCTCGCGCGGTCGCGAGCCAGGTCGCGGTCGGGATCAAGAAGGCGCAGGTCATCGAGCAGCTCACCGAGAAGAACCTGATCAAGGACTTCTTCGAGGAGCTCGCGGGCGGTCGCCCGCGCGGCGATCTCGAGGGCCGCGCGGCCCGTCTCGGCTGCGACCTCGACCTTCCGCACGTCGTCCTCGTCGCCGAGCCCCCGAGCGAGCAGCTCGAGCGCGCGCTGCGCTCGTCCGCGCCGGGGTCGCTCTTCGATCGCCGCGAGGACTCGCTGCGCGCGCTCGTGCGCCTGCCCGGAGCGACCCCGGAGGGCGTTCTCGAGCGCGTCCGCAAGGTGCACGAGGGCCTCGACAGGCCGGTCTCGGTCGGGGTCTCCAGCGTCTGCCGCGGGCAAGGTTCGTTCGCCGACGGCTTCGCCGAGGCCCAGCAGGCCCTGCTCGGCACCGTCGTCCTGTACGGGGAGCCCACGGTCCTCTGGTACGAGGAGCTCGGTGCCTACAAGTACCTCCTGCGCGTCGCCATCGACGGCGGGATCCGCGATGCGACGGTGGACGCGGTCGGAAAGCTCGCGGAGTACGACGCCCAGCGCGGATCCCAGCTCGTCGCGACGCTCGAGGAGTTCCTCCGCCGCCACGGGAACATCAGCGCGACGTCGGAGGCCCTCTTTGTGCATCCGAACACGCTCCGCCAGCGGCTCCGGAGGGTGGCCGAGCTCTCCGGTCTCGACCTCCGCAAGGACGACTGGCTGATGATCGAGATCGCGGTCAAGATGGTGAAGCTGCAGCAGGCGCTCGGCGCGCGCTCCTGAGCCCGTCCCCGCACCGGAGCGCCTGGCTCAGCGCCGCGGAGCGTGCGTGAACCAGGTGATGCGGAGGGCCGACGCCCGCCCGATGTGGCCTACCCAGAGGAGCATCTCGTCGAGGCCCGCCGCGCACTCGCCGTGGGTCCCGAAGTCGTACAGCTCCTGCGCGAAGACCGTCACGAACGGGTACGAGACGGTGAAGCCGATCGACTCCCGTCCGCAGATCCCGACGCTTCCGTTCGCACGGTCGAGGTTCGAGTCCGGCAGGCGGGACCGGCGAACGACGGTCGCGCCGTCGCGGGCGTGCTGGCGCACGACGACGCTCGGCAGCATGGTGTCGTCCGTCGGCACCGCGAGCCGCACGCAGCCGTGCGGGATGGCATACACGCGCCCGGCGCTGCCCTCGTGCGGCTGAGCTCTCGGGAAGCTGCACCCCGGCGCATGACCGCTCGCCGCGGGCGTGAGGACGATCGCGACGACGATCGCGGCGAGGCCGACGACGGCCGGCGACACGGCGAGGAGGCGACTCGAGCCGAGCGTGGCGGCCCTGCCCATGCGCGAGCGAGTATGGCCCCCGCAACGCGTCCGCGCGACCCCTTCCGGGGGCGATCTCGGCGGCGCCTCGCGGGTCCTTGACCGGCCGTGCGGACGGCTACGCGAATCACACACATCGCGCTCGCAGAAGGTGTGGAGGCCGAACCTTCATCCGGCTCGGAGCGCGTGGTAGGCCTATGCCCCACGTCCAGGGAGGCTCTCGAATGGATCGCAGCGCCGTCGATGCAGTGTGGGGTCAGATGCAGGACCGCGGGGTCACGTTCGTCTTCGCGCAGTTCGTCGACATGTACGCGCGGCCGAGCGCCAAGCTCGTGCCGGTCCGCGCGCGCGAGGACTTCGACGCGCTCGTCCAGGACGGTGCCGGCTTCGCCGGGTTCGCGGCGGGCGAGATAGGCCAGGCACCGAGCGACCCCGACATCGCCGCGATCCCCGACCTCTCGAGCTATACGCCCGTCCCCTGGCAGACGAACCTCGCGCGCTTCGCGTGCGACGTCACGGTGGAGGGGGAGGAGTGGCCGTACTGCCCGCGCACGATCCTCCGCCGGGTCATGGCCGGCGCCCGCGAGAAGGGCTACGAGTTCAAGATGGGGCTCGAGCTCGAGTACTTCCTCGTCCACCAGGACGAACGTGGCGCGATCCGGATCGCGGACGAGAAGGACACGCTCGAGAAGCCCTGCTACGACATGGCGGGGCTGACGCGGCAGTACGACTTCCTGACGACGGTCTCGGGCTACTGCAACGACCTGGGCTGGGGCAACTACGCGAACGACCACGAGGACGCGAACGGCCAGTTCGAGCAGAACTTCACCTTCGACGACGCCCTCGTCTCCTGCGACCGCGCGATCTTCTTCCGCTACATGGTGCACACCCTCGCGGAGCAGAACGGGATGATCGCGACCTTCATGCCGAAGCCGTTCAGCGAGCTGACGGGCAACGGCTGCCACTTCCACATGTCGCTCTGGGACGGCGACACCAACCTCTTCCTGGACGAATCCGACCCGCGCGGGCTCGGCCTCTCGGAGCTCGCGTACGCGTTCATCGGCGGGCTGAAGAAGCACGCCCGCGCCTACAGCGCGTTCACCGCCCCGACCGTGAACTCGTACAAGCGGCTCAAGGTGGGGACGACGGTGAGCGGCGCGACGTGGGCGCCGGTGTGGATCACCTACGGCTACAACAACCGCACCCAGATGCTCCGCATCCCGGGGCCGGGACGCGTCGAGGACCGCACCGTCGACGGCTCGTGCAACCCGTACCTGGCGGCGGCTGCGGTCCTCGCTGCCGGCCTGGACGGGATCGAGAACGGGCTCGAGGCGGGCGAGCCGAACTCGGACAACCTGTACGCGATCGGCTACGAGGAGCTGCGCGCCCGCGGCCTCGAGACGCTGCCGGCGAACCTCCTCGAGGCCACGCACGAGCTCAAGTACAACGACCTCCTGCGCGAGGCCTTCGGCAAGGGGCGCGAGGAGGACTACGTGGACTACTTCGTCGACGTCAAGCGGGGCGAGTGGGACCGCTACCACGAGCAGGTCACGCCGTGGGAGATCCGCGAGTACCTCACGCGGTTCTAGTTATGGAGAAAACCTCCATACCGAGTTCTCGAAGTTTGGCGATGCCTCTGGTCGTAGCGACGACCTGCATGTGTACCTTCTGAACATATGTGTGGGATCGTAGGGCTCTTCGCGAAGTCGGCCGAGATCGAGGAGCGGCTCGGCGTCCACCTCGCGGCGATGCTCGCCCAGATGTCCGACCGGGGGCCGGACAGCGCGGGGGTCGCCGTGTACCGCGACCCGGCGCCGCTCGGCTCCAGCAAGCTCACGCTCCATTCGGCGGACCCGCACGAGGACTGGCACGCCGTCGCCCGGGCGCTCGCCGGGGAGTTCGGGGGAGACCCGGAGCCGTCCGTGCGCGCGAGCCACGCGGTGCTCGTCGTCGACGCCGACGCGGCTGACGCGGAGCAGTGGGTGCGGGCGACGAGGCCGGACCTCCGCGTCCTGAGCGCCGGCAGCGTCATCGAGATCTACAAGGAGGTGGGGCTGCCGCGGGACTTCGTCGACCGCTTCCGGCTCGAGGGCCTGAGCGGCACGCACGCGCTCGGCCACACGCGCATGGCGACGGAGAGCCGCGTCACGACCGCGGGCTCACACCCGTTCTCGACGGGCTTCGACCTCTGCCTCGTCCACAACGGCTCGCTCTCCAACCACAACCGCCTGCGCGAGAGCCTGCGGCGCGATGGCATCGAGTTCCAGACGGAGAACGACACGGAGGTGGCCGCGGGCTACCTCGCCTGGCGCATGCGGGAGGGCGCCTCCCTCGAGCAGGCGCTCGAGGGGTGCCTCGAGGACCTGGACGGCTTCTACACGTTCGCGGTCGGGACCGCCGACGGGTTCGCCGTGCTCCGCGACCCGATCGCCTGCAAGCCGGCCGTGCTCGCCGAGACCGACGGCTGGGTGGCGATGGGCTCCGAGTGGCGCGCGCTCGCCGTGCTCCCCGGCGCCGCCGACGCGGAGACGTGGGAGCCGCAGCCCGGGGTGGTGTACGCATGGGAGCGGGCACGGGTGTGATGGCGGTCCCGGTCGAGGAGGTCGGCTTCGAGGTCGTCGATCTCGGCGAGGTCCCTCTGCGGGAGCTCAACCAGCGGCTGCACGACCTTTCCCGCGAGCCCGGCCCGCCGGCGTGGCGGATCCTCAACCCGAACGGCGCCCACGCCCTCGCGTGCGGGATCGACGCGGACGTCGAGGTCGAGATCCAGGGCCACGTGGGCTACTACTGCGCCGGGATGAACAAGCACGCGACGGTGGGGGTGCACGGCAACGCCGGTCCCGGCCTCGCGGAGAACATGATGTCGGGGCGCGTGGTCGTGGACGGGAACGTGAGCCAGTCCGCGGGCGCGACCGGCCGTGGCGGCCTGCTCGTCGTGCACGGCGACGCGTCCGCTCGCTGCGGGATCTCGATGAAGGGGATCGACGTCGTCGTCGGCGGCTCCGTCGGGCACCTGAGCGCGTTCATGGCGCAGACCGGCTGCCTCGTCGTCTGCGGGGACGCAGGCGAGGCGCTCGGCGACTCGATCTACGAGGCCCGGTTGTACGTCCGCGGCACGGTCGCCGGCCTCGGCGCCGACTGCGTCGAGAAGGAGCTGCGCGACGAGCATCGCGCCCAGCTCGCCGGCCTGCTCGAGGCCGCGGGCGTGGACGCCGACCCGGACGACTTCCGGCGCTACGGCTCGGCGCGCCAGCTCTACAACTTCAGGATCGACAACGCGGGCGCGTACTGATGACGGCCGTGGACGCTCCGTCCGAGACGAGGGGGCCCGGCGTCGACGGGCCTGGCCCCGGCTCGGAGTGGCGGCCGGGACTGCGGGAGTCGTACCTGTTCGACCGCAACGTCATCGCCGAGATCCAGCGCGCCGCGCGCGAGGGGATCTACGACATCCGCGGGTTCGGCGCCAAGCGGCGCCTGCCCCACTTCGACGACCTCCTATTCCTGGGAGCGAGCGTCTCCCGGTACCCGCTCGAGGGCTACCGCGAGCGCTGTGCGACCGACGTCGTCCTCGGCACGCGCTTCGCGAAGAAGCCGCTCGAGCTGAGGATCCCGGTCACGATCGCGGGCATGAGCTTCGGCGCGCTCTCGGCGCCGGCGAAGGAGGCGCTCGGCCGCGGCGCGACGGAGGTCGGCACCTCGACCACGACCGGCGACGGAGGCATGACGCCGGAGGAGCGCGAGCACTCGCAGACACTCGTCTATCAGCTCCTGCCCTCCCGCTACGGCATGAACCCGGACGACCTGCGCACGGCGGACGCGATCGAGGTCGTCGTCGGCCAGGGGGCGAAGCCGGGCGGCGGCGGCATGCTCCTCGGGCACAAGATCTCCGACCGGGTCGCGGAGATGCGCGACCTGCCGAAGGGAATCGACCAGCGGAGCGCCTCGCGGCACCCGGACTGGACGGGCCCGGACGACCTCGAGATCAAGATCCACGAGCTGCGCGAGATCACGGACTGGGAGAAGCCCGTCTTCGTCAAGGTCGGCGCGACGCGCACGTACTACGACGTGCAGCTCGCGGTCAAGGCCGGCGCCGACGTCATCGTCGTGGACGGCATGCAGGGTGGCACCGCGGCCACGCAGGACGTCTTCATCGAGCACGTCGGCATCCCGACCATGCCGGCGACGCGGCTCGCCGTGGACGCGCTGCAGGAGCTCGGCATGCACCGGCACGTCCAGCTGATCGTGTCCGGCGGCATCCGGAGCGGGGCGGACGTCGCGAAGGCGCTCGCGCTCGGCGCGGACGCGGTCTCGATCGGCACTGCGGCGCTGATCGCGATGGGCGACAACAGCCCCGAGTACGAGGCGGCCTACCGGGCGATCGGGAGCTCGGCCGGCTTCTACGACGACTGGCAGGCGGGCCGCGACCCGGTCGGCATCTCCACGCAGGACGACGAGCTCGCCGCGCGCTTCGACCCGGTGCTGGGCGGGCGGAAGATCGCGAACTACCTCCGTGTGCTCACGCTCGAGGCGCAGACGCTCGCCCGCGCCTGCGGGAAGTCGCACGTCCACAATCTCGAGCCGGAGGATCTCGTCGCGCTCACCCTGGAGGCCGCGGCAATGGCGCGCGTCCCCCTCGCCGGCACGGACTGGATCCCGGGCAGCCGGCCGGGGTAGCTCCCTGCTACGGCCGGGGCGGACCGCGTGTCGCGGTCTCGGTCAGCCGCGGGTGACGTGCGCCGCGACGGCGAGCCAGCGCCCGCCGCGCCGCTCCCAGACGTCCGTGTAGCGGCCTCCGCCCACGCTGCCGTCGGGCCGCGTGTACGTCGTCCGCCCGTGGACGAGCGCGACGTCGCCCAGCAGCCGGACCCGTACGTCGTGCGCCTGCAGGCCGGAGACCGGCACCGGGCGAGCGGTCTGCTCCAGGAAGCCCGCCCGGTCGACGAGCGAGCCGTCCGGGTTCGAGCAGAGGAAGTCCTCCGCGAGGAGCTCCTCGAAGCGAGCGACGTCCCCGGCCTGCACCGAGCGCACGTACTCGGCGTTCTGCTCGAGGAGCGCGTCGAGGTCGTCCTGGCGGGAGGCGCCCACCTCAGACGCCGCGCGGCGCCTCGTCGTCCAGCACGACCCGCATGAGGTCGCGGATGGAGACGATCCCGACGACGGCGCCCTGCTCGACGACCGGGAGGTGGCGGAAGCCGCCGTGGATCATGAGCGTTGCCGCCTGCCCGGTCGACTCGCCCGGCTCGACGGTCTCGGGACCGTGCGTCATCGCGTCTGCGGCCCGGGCGTCGAGCCGGCCCTCGGCGACCGCGCGCAGCACGTCGCGCTCGGTGAGGATGCCTGCGAGCCGCTCGCCCGCGAACACGAGCGCGGCGCCGACGCGGCTCGAGGACATCCGCTGCGCCGCCTCCGTCAGGCTCGCCTCCCCGTCGATCGTGACGAGCTCGCGCGTCATGACGTCGGCGACGGTCGGCACGGCCCTCCGAGCATAACCTGCCCCGTCGGGCTACCCGAGCCAGCCGAGCTCGCGCGAGATGGCCTCGGCCTCGGCGAGGAGGACGGGCAGGGCGGCCGCGATCGAGCGCTCGTCGAAGCGTGAGGTGGGGCCCTGCAGCGCCGCGATCGCAACGAGCTCGCCGCGGCTCGAGCGGACTGGCGCGGCGATCGCCGATAGGCCCGGCTCGCGCTCCTCGACCGCCTGCGCCCAGCCCTGGGCCCGGACGCGCTCGACCTCCGCCGCGAGCTTGCGCCGGTCCGTGATGGTGCGCGACGCATAGCGCCGGAGCGGGCTCTCCGGCAGCGGCCGGCCCGCGAACGCGAGCATGACCTTGCCCGCCGAGGTCGCGTGCGCGATGGACGGCCTCCCGAGGTGCGAGACCGGCTGGACGTGGTGGGCGCCGGGCACGTAGTCGACGGTGACGGCGTCCTGCTCGCCCGGCACGGAGAGCGTCGCGGTCTCGCCCGTGCGGCGGACGAGCTCCTCGAGGTGCGGCCGCGCGACCGCCCGCGCGTCGAGGCGGGCGAGGAGCGCGTTCGCGAGGTGCACGACGCGGATCCCGAGGCGGTAGCGGCCCGTCGCGGCGACGCGTTCCGCGAGGCCGGCGGCGACGAGCGTGCCCAGCTGCCGCGATGCCGTACTCGGCGTCATCCCGGTGCGGCGGGCGATCTCGTTCGTCCCCAGCTCGCCTCCCTCGGCGAGCGCGTCCAGCACCGCGATCGCTCGCTCGGCGGCCCCGATCCTCCGCGTGGACGGTTGACTCGTTCGGCTCATCCGTGTACGGTCGTTGCGGAGTTTGGCACAGTGTTGCTGAGCATGCAATTCCAGCCCTAGATGTCGTTCCTGCTCCCGTGCCCGTACTGCGGGCCCCGCCCCGTCGACGAGTTCGCCTGCTTCGGCGAGGTGACGAACCGGCCGAACGGGCCACCCACGCTCGCCGAGCTCACCGAGTACGTGTACTTCCGCGACAACGTCGCGGGCCTGCAGCGCGAGTGGTGGCAGCACCGGGCAGGGTGCGCGGAGTGGTTCCTCGCGACGCGGGACACCCGCACGAACGCGGTGTCGGACGTCTCCGTGCCGGACGCGGCGCGCGCTGGATGAGGCTCGGCCCGCAGCCCTCGGAGCTCCTCGACCGCTCGTCACGGGTCATCTTCACCTTCGACGGCCTCGCCGTCGGCGGCTTCCCCGGCGACACCATCGGCTCCGCGCTCTACGCCTCGGGGCACCGGGTCTTCTCGCGCTCCTTCAAGTACCACCGCCCGCGCGGGCTGCTCTGCTGCTCCGGCCACTGCCCGAACTGCATGCTCACGGTGGACGGCGTGCCGAACGTGCGTGTTTGCGTCGAGCCGATCCGGGCGGGTGCGGTCGTCGAGGCCCAGAACGTCCTCGGCTCCCTGAACCGCGACCTCCTCTCGGTCACCGACAAGATCGGCGGCCCGTTCACGCCCGTCGGCTTCTACTACCGGACCATGATCCGGCCGCGGCGCCTGTGGCCGCTGTACGAGAAGGTCCTGCGCAACCTCGCGGGCCTGGGCCGGCTGCGCGAGGGCGCGGGGTGCGAGCGTCGCTACGACGTCGAGCACCGGCGGGCACGCGTCCTCGTCATCGGCGGCGGGCGGAGCGGACGCGCGGCGGCGCTCGGCGCCGCGACGCTCGGGCCCGGCGTCGTGCTCGTCGACGAGGGTGCGCGGCTGGCGGGCGCCGAGCTCGCCGGCGTCGAGGTGCTCGCGCCCGGGCGGGCGCTCGGGATCTGGGAGGGCAACCTCGTTCCGGTCGACTGCGGGACGACGCTGTACCGCTTCCGGGCGGAGCGGATCGTCGTCGCCACCGGCGCCCTCGACCAGCCGCTCCTCTTCCCCGGCAACGATCTCGTCGGGGTCATGCTCCCGGACGCCGTCCGGCGGCTGATCCGCGACTACGCGGTGCGGCCGGGAGACCGCGCGGTGGTGCTCGCCGCGGACGAGCGCGACCTCGAGGTGGCCGACGATCTCCGCGCGGCCGGCGTGGCCGTCCCGCGCGCCGTCGACCTTCGCTCCGACCCGCTCGGCCGGATCGAGGCGCACGGGCGCCGCGGCCGCGTGCACGGGGTCGTGCTCGACGGGAGGCGCGTGGAGTGCGACCTCCTCGTCGTCTCCGCCGGACGTCAGCCCTCCTACTCCCTGCTCGCGCAGGCGGGAGCCGAGGTGCGGTACGAGCCGACGAGGGGGATCTTCGTGCCGGGCGTGTTGCCCGACTCCGTCGAGGCGACGGGCTCGGTGACGGGCGAGGGCTGCGGCACGGTCAACCCGTACCGGGCGGACACCGGCACGGGGCGGCACGACAAGTGCTTCGTCTGCGTCTGCGAGGACGTGACCACGAAGGACGTGGCACGGGCGGTCGGCGAGGGCTTCGACTCGATCGAGCTCTCCAAGCGCTACACGACCGTGACCATGGGACCCTGCCAGGGCAAGCTCTGCCAGCTGCCCGCGATCCGGCTCTACGCGAGGACGACGGGCGTTGGCGAGGCGACGGTGGGCACCACGACCGCGAGGCCGCCATGGGCGCCGGTCGAGCTCGGGCTCCTCGCCGGGCGCCACCACGAGCCCACGCGCAGGACGTCGATCCACTTCCGGCACGAGGAGGCCGGAGCCGAGATCATGTGGGCCGGGCCGTGGAAGCGCCCGTACGCGTACGGGGAGGACCCGGCGGACGAGGTGCGCGCCGTGCACGAGTCCCTCGGCGTCATCGACGTGTCCACGCTCGGAAAGATCCTCGTCGAGGGCCCGGAGGCGGCCGCGCTCCTCGAGCGCCTGTACCCGAACCGCTTCGCCGACCTGAAGCCGGGCCGCATCCGCTACGGCGTCCTGACGACGGACGGCGGCCGGATCATGGACGACGGCACGGTCGCCCGGCTGCGAGACGACCTCTACTACGTGACGACGACCTCGACCGGGGCCGACGCGGTGACGGCCTGGTTCGAGTGGTGGAACGCCGTCTGGGGTCTCGAAGCCGAGATCGTGAACGTGACCGGCGCGCTCTCCGCGGTGAACCTCGCTGGTCCGCTCGCCAGGGAGGCCCTCGCACGCCTGACCGAGGCGGATCTCTCCGGCGAGGCGTTCCGATACCTCGACGCGCGGGAGATCGAGGTCGCGGGGATCCCGTGCCTCGCTCTCCGGATCGGGTTCGTGGGCGAGCTCGGGTACGAGCTCCACTTCCCGAGCCCGGCCGGGGAGCACCTTTGGGACCGCCTCGTGGAGGAGGGGGCGACGCCCTTCGGGCTCGAGCCGCAGCGCGTACTGCGGCTCGAGAAGGCGCACATCATCGTCGGGCAGGACACGGACTCCGAGTCGAACCTCCTCTCCGCGGGGATGTCCTGGCTGCCGAAGCTCGACAAGGACGACTTCGTCGGCAAGTGGGCGGTCGAGCACTTCGCGGAGCGCGAGGAGCGCGAGCGGCTCGTCGGGTTCACGATGGTCGAGAACGTCCTCCCGCCGGAGGGCGCCCAGGTCGTGATCGAGGGGCGACCGGCGGGGCGGGTCACGAGCGCGCGGCGGAGCGAGGCGGTCGGCGCGGTCATCGGGCTCGCGTGGCTGCCACCGGAGCGCGCGACCGAGGCGGGCACGCGCTTCGAGGTCGGCATCGGGCGCCGGCGGTACGGCGCGCTGGTGTGGAACGGCCCGTTCTTCGATCCCGGCGGAGAGCGGATGCGGTCGTGACCGAGCTCGCCTTCCTCTCGCCGTCACACTGCGAGCCGGGGGCGCTCGCCTCCCCGCTGCGACGCGCGCTCGAGGGCGTCGACCCGGCCCTCCTCGAGGATCTCTCCCTCGCCGGCAAGGTGGAGGTGCGCGGCGACGTGGGCGCGATCGCCGCGGGGCCGGGTGAGGAGCTCGTCCGCCTCTCGCCGCACAGAGGGCTCATGTTGACCGACGGCAATCCCGCCGACGTCGTCGACCGCCTGCGTGCCGCCGGACTGCGCGCGTACGACGCGACCGGAGCGCTCGCCGGGCTCGCGGTGACGGGCGAGCGGGTGCTACGACGGCTCACCGATCTCGACCTCGGCTCGCTGCCCGCGGCGGGGCCGGTCGCGCACGTGCCCGCGGTCGTGCTGCGCGACGACGGTGAGCGGTTCCGCGTCTACGTCGCGCAGGAGCTCGGGCACTACCTGGCCGAGTGCGTGCTGGACGCGCTCGCCGGGGAGGGGCGGGCGTGAAGGACATCTTCCGCGTGCGGCGGATGTGGCGCCCGCGCGGCGAGCTCAAACGGCGTTACGAAGTCGTGATCGTGGGAGGCGGGTCCCACGGGCTCGCGACCGCGTACTACCTGGCGAAGCACCACGGCGTGCGCGACGTGTGCATCCTCGAGAAGTCGTACATCGGCTCGGGCGCGTCGGGACGGAACACCACGATCATCCGCGCCAACTACCGCACCCCGGAGGGCGCCGAGTTCTACCGGGCGAGCGTAAGGCTGTACCAGGACCTCTCGGTCGACCTCGACTTCAACCTCATGTTCTCGCAGCACGGGCACCTGACGCTCGCGCACTCGGAGCGGGCCCTCGTGGTCATGCAGGAGCGGGCCGAGGTGAACCAGCTCCTCGGCATCGACTCGAGCGTGGTGGGCCGCGATGAGGTCGCCGAGCTCTGCCCCGAGCTCGACGTCTCGAACCGGCCCGCGTACCCGATCATGGGCGCGCTCCACCACCCGCCCGGCGGGATCATCCGCCACGACGCGGTCGTGTGGGGGTACGCGCGTGCGGCCGACCGCCTGGGCGTCGAGATCCACCCGTTCACGGAGGTGACCGGGTTCCGGCGGGACGCGGACCGCATCACCGCGGTCGAGACGAGCCGGGGGCCGGTCGAGTGCGGCCAGGTCGTGAGCGCCACGGCGGGCTGGTCCTCGCTCGTCGCCGGGCTCGCAGGATTCCGGCTGCCGATCACCACGCACATCCTCCAGGCCTTCGTGACCGAGCCGCTGAAGCCGTTCCTGGACGTGATCATCGTGTCCTCGCAGCTCCACGTGTACGTGTCCCAGACGGACCGCGGCGAGTTCCTGATCGGCGCCGAGATCGAACCGTACACGACGTACAAGAGCGCCGGGACGCTCTCGTTCCTGGAGACCTCGGCGAGGCATACGCTCGAGCTGTTCCCGCAGCTCGAGCGGGTGAAGGTGCTCCGGAGCTGGACGGGTCTGTGCGACCTCTCCCCGGACTACAGCCCGATCCTGGGCCGGACGGAGGTCGATAACCTCCAGCTCTCGGCGGGCTGGGGCACGTACGGCTTCAAGGCCGCGCCGATCGTCGGGGTCACGCTCGCCGAGCTCGTCGCGACCGGGAAGACGCCGCCCCTGATCGCGCCCTTCTCCCTCGAGCGCTTCCACACGGACACGCTCGTCTCCGAGCTCGCCGCCGCGGCGGTCAGCCACTGAGCGCGCTGCGGGAAGCCTCGCCGGCCGCTATACCTCCGCCTGCGGAAGGAGCGACATGAAGACAGCCATGCCATCCAGCCTCGAGATCGCCCAGCGCGCGACCCTCCGGCCGATCCTCGACGTCGCCTCCGGCGTCGGCCTCGAGGCCGACGAGATCGAGCCCTACGGGCGCTACAAGGCCAAGGTGAGCCTCTCCGTCCTCGAGCGCCTCGCCGACCGGCCGGACGGGAAGCTCGTGAACGTGACCGCGATCACGCCGACCCCGGCGGGCGAGGGCAAGACGACGACCTCCGTGTCGCTCACGCAGGGTCTCGGCAGGCTGGGCCGGAACCCGGTCCTCTGCCTGCGGGAGGCCTCGCTCGGCCCCGTCTTCGGCGTGAAGGGCGGCGCCGCGGGGGGCGGGTACGCGCAGGTCGTCCCCATGGAGGACCTGAACCTCCACTTCACGGGCGACCTGCACGCGATCACGGCCGCGAACAACCTGCTCGCCGCGATGATCGACGCACACATCCTGCACGGGAACGAGCGCGGCATCGATCCGATCACGATCTCCTGGCGCCGCTGCCTCGACATGAACGACCGCTCGCTGCGCGACGTCGTCACGGGGCTCGGCGGCCGCGCGAACGGGTACCCGCGGCAGACCGGGTTCGACATCACCGCCGCGAGCGAGATCATGGCCCTCGTCGCCGTCGCCCGCGACCTCGCCGACCTGCGGCAGCGCCTCGGGGCGATCACGATCGGCCAGACGTACGACGGGGAGCCGGTGACCGCCGAGGAGCTCAGGGCCGCGGGCTCGCTCGCCGTCCTGCTCAAGGACGCGATCAAGCCGAACCTCGTGCAGACGCTCGAAGGACAGCCCGCGTTCGTCCACTGCGGGCCGTTCGCGAACATCGCGCACGGGAACAACTCGCTCGTCGCGGACCGGGTCGGGCTGAAGCTCGGCGACTACGTGATCACCGAGTCCGGCTTCGCCTCGGACATGGGCATGGAGAAGTTCTTCGACATCACCTGCCGCATCGGCGACCTGCGGCCGGACGCGGTCGTGCTCGTCGCAACGGTGCGCGCGCTCGAGCACCATGGGGGCAAGCCCGACGGCGGCCTGGAGGCGATCGAGGCCGGCGCCCAGAACCTCGCGCGCCACATCGGGATCGTGAAGGAGTTCGGGCTGCAGTCTGTCGTGGCCGTGAACAAGTTCCCCACTGACACCGAGGAGGAGCTGGAGCTCGTGCGCAGGCTCGCGCTCGAGCACGGCGCGTACGCGGCGGAGGTGAACGAGGCCTTCGAGCGGGGCGGGGAGGGCGCGACGGCGCTCGCGGAGGCGGTGATCGACGCCGCGGAGCAGCCGTCCAAGTTCCGGTTCTCGTACCCGCTCGACGCGCCCATCGAGGACAAGATCCGCGCCATCGCGACGAAGGTGTACGGGGCGGACGGGATCGAGCTCCTGCCCGCGGCGAAGCAGAAGGCCGCCGCCTTCGCGGAGACCGGTCTCGGCACCCTGCCCATCTGCATGGCGAAGACCCACCTCTCGCTCTCGCACGACCCCGCGCTCAGGAACGCGCCCACCGGGTTCACCGTGCCGATCCGCGACCTCCGGCCCTACACGGGCTCGGGCTGGATCGTGGCGCTGTGCGGCGACATGATGACGATGCCCGGCCTCGGCAAGGCGCCCGCCGCGTTCTCGATCGACGTCGACGAGAACGGCGAGACGGTCGGGCTCTTCTAGACGCCGTCCGCGGTGCTCCGTCCACCCGAGTCCGAGTGGACGATGAGGACGTCGCAGCGCGTCATGCGCTGCACGGTCTCGCTCACCGAGTGCCCGAGCATGCGCTCGACCTGGCTCAGCTCCCGCGTGCCGACCACGATGAGGCCTGCGTCGTGCCTCTCGGCGACCTCCACGATCGCCTCCCCGATCTCGCCGGCCGCCTCCACGAGCTCCGCCTCGATCCCCAGCTCGCGCAGCCTCGCGTCCGCCTTCCGAAGCTCCTCGCCGGGCCCGTCCGGACGCTCGTCGCCGATGAGCACGGGAACGACGCTCGTGACGACGAGCTTCGACTCGTAGAACTTCGCGAGCTCGGCGGCCCGCTCGAGCGCCCGGTTCGAGCCGGGGGTGTCGTTGTAGGCGAGGACGATCGCGGTCACCTGTTTCTCCTCCTGGTCGATTCCCTGCGGGCGATCGTCGGCTCGGGGCCTGGTCGCGCCATCGGTGGGGACGCTGTCATCGGGGTGGCGATTTCTACGGAGCCGCCCGTGCGCGGAGGTCGCTCTCGGGCGGGGCGAGCCCGAGGGCGACGAGGAGATGCTCCTGCCAGTCGGGCTGGCGGGAGACGCAGGACGGGCAGACCCGGAGGGTCGAGCCCTTGAGCGCGGGGTGGTCGACCTCGGCGCCCGGGGGCAGCTCCAGCCGCCCCCACGCGGCGCTCGAGATCAGACCGTCCGCCTGCTGCCTGCTGCAGAGCGCGCAGCGGAGGTAGAGCCGCGACATCTAGCTCAGGCTACTCCTACCCCCACGGGCCGATGAAGGGGCCGTCCACGTCCGCGAGCAGGATGACCACGACCACGACGATGCAGAGGATCGAGAGGCCGATCATGAACGGCGTGATCCACGTGACTTCCTTCTGCAGCGGTGGGAAGTCGATCTGCTTCTCTGCCATCGCTCCTCCCTCCTAGGTCGTCGGGCCGATTGTCGGAGGCGCTCCGGCCGGCGGGCGCTCCAGTGCACCGGACGCCTTCAGGCGGCTCGCCTGGTGTGTCAGCTTCCGGTTCTCGAGGATCACGAAGCCCCAGAAGGCGACGAGCATGACCGCGAAACCCAGCACGGTCATGATCCAGGTCCCGGTGGAGCCCTCACCGCCGAAGGTCCAGAACTCGGCGATGTCCTCGGTCCACTCGTCGAACGGGAACGCGTCGAACATCGCCTAGCTCCTCTCCTCGGTGACTCCGACGGGTGCGATCGGCCTCCCGTTTGTGGTCTGCCAGTAGGCGTCGAGCAGCACCGGAGCACCGTCGACCTCGCGGCCGTCCGGCTCGATGACGATCTCGGGAACGCGCTCGAACTCCGGGTAGAAGTCCTGCTGGAACTCGGCCATGTCGAGGCCCTCGAGCTCCACCTCCGGCGGGACGCGCAGGAGGTTCATCCGCTTCAGGATCCAGCTCACGGCGTAGCCGGGCAGGAACGCAAGCGGCAGGAACGCCATCATGCCCATGAGCTGCCCGCCGAACGAGGACTCCACGTTGTTGATTCCCGTCGGGTAGCCGCCGGCGAAGATGCCGACCAGGAGGACGCCGTAGAACCCGCACACGCCGTGGACGGCGACCGCGCCGACGGCGTCGTCGACCCGCAGCTTCTTCTCGATGTAGCCGCCCGTCCAGACCGCCACCATGCCGCCGGAGATCGACAGCAGGTACGCGAGGGACGGGTGGTACACGTCGGCGCCGGCGGACACCGAGACCACGCCGGCGAGGCCGCCCGACAGGGTCCAGAACGGGTCGCCCTTGCTCGCGAACCAGCCGCCCGTGAACCCCCCGGCGAACCCGATCGTGATCACGAAAGCGATCGCGCCGAGCGTGGTCGGGGAACCGTAGATGTTGAGCCAGCCCGGGAAGATCGTCGACTGGATGACGAGGCAGGCCGCGTAGAAGCCGTAGAAGCCCGTGAAGATGAGCATCAGCCCCATGAGGGTCAGGTGCGTGTTGTGACCGCGGAACGATCTCGCCAATCCGTCGGCCGTGTACTTGCCGATCCTCGGGCCGAGGTTGAGGAGCACGCCGAGTGCGAACGCCCCCGCGACTCCGTGCACGACGAGCGACGCGATCGCGTCGTGGAAGCCGAAGCGCGTGACGAGCCAGCCGCCCGAGCTCCAGCCCCAGGCCGCGTCCATGATCCAGATGAAGGAGCCGAGGATCGCGGTGAGGATGAGGTAGGCGGAGAGGCGGATGCGCTCGATGACCGCTCCCGACATGATCGAGCCGGTCGTCCACGAGAAGAGGAGGAAGGCGAGGAAGAAGACGGCGCTGACGTGATCCTGGAGGTTGGGCCCCATCTGTGCGGCCCACGGTGCGGTGTTGCCGCAGAAGCCGATGAGGAAGTCGAGGCCCTCGACCGTCGGGCTGTCGTGGCCGTCCTTCGGCCAGCCCTCCTGGAAGCAGCCGTACGTGTACCAGCCGAAGTAGTAGAAGGTCGGAGTGACGACGGCGATCGTGAGGATGTTCTTCATCGCCGTCGACATGAGGTTCTTGCGCCGCGAGGCGCCGCCCTCGTACGCCATGAAGCCGACGTGGATCAGCCACATGATGACGACGGTCCAGAAGTAGAACTGCTCCGTGAGGACCAGCGAGTCGAGGCTCACCTGGCCCTCGAGCTCCTCGGTCGTTGCCTGAGCGAGCCAAGACGGGAACGACGAGATCATTCCACCCCTCCTCGGGCGGCAGTACCGCGGTCGACGTCCCGGGGACCGTATGAGGCGAGGGGGGCCGTTTCCATGTACGCCTGTACCGGCGTTCGCATCCGCACTATGTGCGGGTGGTACACACGGCGAGGGTCTAGGACTGCGTGATCACGCCCGTCTCGGCGTCGATCACGAAGTTCCGGAAGCGCGCGGGCCTCCCGTTCTGGTCGAGGCTCTCGGCGAGGCCAACGATCCAGTACAGGCGCACGGGAATGCCCCGCTGGATGGCCCTGACCAGGACGCAGGACTGCTCGGTGCACGGCGTGAATCCCGCCGCGTCCGTGGCGATCTCGATCGCCTCGTCCTGTGAGATCTCCCGGTTGTGCCCTCCGCACGAACGGGACGCGGCGAACGCCGCGACGAGGACGGCCAGGAGCAGCAGCATCCGTCCGAGCGGCCGGTCGCGGAGCCCGCGTCGCGCGCTCGGCTCCGCAGGCGGGCGGCCGTCACCCGCTGCTTCGGAGTGCCCAGCGCCGGTAGACAGCGTATGCCCTCAAGACGAGGTAGCCCAGGAAGTGGGTCATGAAGACGAGCAGGAGCCACCAGATCCACCAGGCCCAGTGCGGGCGGAGCTCGCGAAGCTCGATCACGGTCAGGTACAGCGCGAGCCCGAGCGTCAGCCACATGAGCGCCGGCGCGAAGCCGAGCAGGAGGATCGGGAGCACGCGTCCATCCTCGCGGTCTGCCCAGGCCCTAGCAAGTCGCAACCGCCGAGAGCCCACCGCGCCCGTTCCCGGCGACTCGGCTGCTGCGAGGTGCGGCGGTCGCTCCGGGCTCCGGCAGACGTCCACCGCAAGGCGTCGCGAGCGGCTCCGAGCGCGCGAGGCGGGCCATGGCCGAAGGGAGAGGGAAGTTACAAGTTGTAACTTGCTCCGTTCGCGCCGCTTGCCTCCGTCGGTGTGCGTGTCGGGGGCAAGCCCGGCGGGACATGTCCCAACACGGAAGAGGACACGTCCTCGGATCGGGCTCCGGCGTGTCCGGAACGGGCAGACGGCTGGCGGCGTCGCCAAGCTCCGGCGATACGGCGAGGTCGAGACCGGGTGGAGGTCGCCGGCTGTGTCCCGAACGCGCGTCGGCCTGCAGCCGCAGGCGTCGACGAGTGGCTCCATGATCACGGGTGGCTCGAGGCGGCCTGGAGGTCGTCGGTCGTGCGCGGCGCGGTACCTCGGCCCTCAGCCGCAGGAGTCGACGCCTAGCTCCAGGGGTAGGGCGAGCTCGAGACGGGGTGGAGGTCGCCGGTGCGGAATCGGTCGAGCCGGAAGGGGTGCAGGAGGCTCGAGCGGTCGCCGAGGAGGACGCGTGCCACCTCCTTGCCCACGCCGATCATCTTGTACCCGTGGTTCGAGTCGAAGACGCCGTACACGTTCGGGCGCACGTAGTCGAAGACGGGGAAGTTGTCCGCGGTGAACGCGCCCACGCCGCCCGACCGCGCGACCCGGTACTGCGGCCGGCAGCCCTCGAAGCGGGCCATGGCGTGCGACAGCGCCGCGCACCACATGTCCGGGAAGCCCGGGTCGACGTCCGTCGTCTGCGGGTACGGGTCGAGCTCCACCTCGCCGTCGACCGTGAGCGGGGACGCGCCGCCCTGCACCCCGTCGCGATCGCGCTTGAAGTAGATGCCCCACAGCTCGTCGGTCACGAGGCGCCCGTCGTCGGTCACGAGCGGCGCGTCCGTGTCCAGGTGGATGACGGGGGGCGGGCCGCCGTCCGCGGTCGCGAAGAGCGTCGGATCGACCGTGATCTCGCCCTCCTGCAGGTTCCAGAAGGTCCACATCGGGCGGTCCCTTACGACCTCGCCCGAGGGCGTCGTCACGTCGATCGTCTGCGGCAGCTCGAGCATCGTCCACAGCCTCCTCGCCCAGGGGCCGGGGCAGACGACGACCTGCTCCCCGACCTCGACACGCCCGGCGCTCGTTGCGAGCGCCTGCACCTCGTCGCCCGGCCCGGGCTCGAACCCGCGGACCTCCACCCCCGAGACGACGCGCACGCCCTCTCCCTCCGCCTTCGCGAGGAGCCCGAGCACGGACTCGCGGTTGAACGCGAACCCCCCGCGGTGCTCGTGCAGGCAGGCGGTCACGCCGCCCGCCCGCCAGTCGGGGAAGAGCGCCTTCATGTGGGCGTCCACCTCGGCCTCGCCGACGACGAGCTCGGAGCCGTAGCCGATCCGCTCCTGGCGCTCGTAGGTCGCGGCCAGGTCCGCCTCCTGGCGCGACGCCCCGAGGGCGATGTACCCAACCGGGTTGTACGCGTAGGCCTCGGGATCCGACTCCCACACCTCGACGCACGCCTGCATGAGCTCGCTCATCGCCGGCTGGAAGTAGTTGTTCCGAACGACCCCGCACGCGATCCCGGACGCCCCGGCGCCCGGCCCCGTCTTGTCGAGGACGAGGACTTCTTCGCCGGAGCCGAGGCCGCGGGACCGGAGCTCGCGCGCGAGGTGGAAGGCGGTCGAGAGCCCGTGGATGCCGGCGCCGACGACGACGTAGGGGGCGCGTCCGGGCAGCTGCACTATTGCCTCCTCGACAACAACGTTGCGCTACGCAGATGACGACGCTAGCAGTTCCTCGCGTCCACCGACCAGACGCGCACGGCGAGGCAGCGCCGAGCCGGGAGTGTCCGAGGTCGGGCCCACCAGCCGGGTGCTGGCCGGCGAGCCGCGCTCCGGACGAGTGCCCCGCCTAGTGCCCCGCGGGCTTCTCCCAGCCCTCGAGCACGGGGGGCCGCCACTCCGCTCCGACCGTCCTCGACCCCTCGACCCACGGCCCGAGCTCCGGCTGCGGGAACTTCGTGTGCACCTCCTTGAGCTGGATGCCGTACGAGTTCCCGGACTGGAGGTGCGCGATCAGCGCCTTGCGCGCGAGCTCGTCCTCGCGGCCCGGCGGGATCGGGAAGTAGATCTTGAGGAACGAGTTCGAGTAGCGGTCGAAGACCGCCGGCACGCCGTCCTCCTCGAGGAGCTGAACGTCCTCGAGCCAGTTCAGGTCCTCGCCGGGGGTCGCGGCGAGCAGATCGACGCCCTCGACGAGCGACAGGTCCTCCTGGTACGGGAAGCGGTGGCCCGAGAGGAACTCCGCGTCGAGCGACTTCGTCTTCTCGGGCTCGGAGTAGGCGAGCTCGTGGCGCTCGTCGGCCATCGCTCAGCGCTCCATCGCCCGCAGGTGCTCGACGTTCTCCGCGTGGTGCGCCTGGAGCTCCTCCTCGGCCTTGATCGCGAGCAGCCGCTTCACCTCGGCGAGGATCTCGTGCTCGGTCTGCCCGACGGTGTAGCTCGTCCCCGCGAGGGGCACGCGCGCCATCGCCGACGCCTCCACCGTCAGCGCGGCGAGGTCCTCCGGCTCCAGGGAGTGGACGTTCGTCTTGCCGCAGGCCCTAGCGAGCATCTGCAGCTCCATGGTCATCGCCGTCAGGAAGTTGTAGACCCGCTCCGCCGCGTCCTCGACGACGAGGCGCTTGCGCAGCTCCGGATCCTGCGTCGTGATCCCGACCGGGCAGCGCCCCGTGTGGCAGTGGTAGCACTGTCCCGCCGGTACGCCGACCGTCCCCTCGTAGTCGGTGACGCCGGGGAGCTCCTTGTTGCAGTTGAGCGCCATCAGCGCCGAGTGCCCGATCGCGACCGCCTTCGCGCCGAGCGCGAGGCACTTCGCGACGTCCGCGCCGTTCCGGATCCCGCCCGCGACGACGAGGTCGATCTCGTCCGCGAGCCCGACGTCCTCGAGCGCGCGGCGCGCCTCCGGGATCGCGGCCATGAGCGGGATCCCGGTCTCCTCGGTCGCGACGTGCGGGCCGGCGCCGGTCCCGCCCTCGGCGCCGTCCAGGTAGATGACGTCAGGCCCGCACTTGGCGGCCATGCGCACGTCGTCGTAGACGCGCGCGGCGCCCAGCTTCAGCTGGATCGGCACCTGGTAGTCCGTCGCCTCCCGGATCTCCTGCACCTTCAGCGAGAGGTCGTCCGGGCCGAGCCAGTCGGGGTGGCGCGCCGGCGAGCGCTGGTCGATCCCGGCCGGGAGGGAGCGCATCTCCGCCACCTGCTCGGTGACCTTCTGCCCCATGAGGTGCCCGCCGAGACCGACCTTGCAGCCCTGGCCGATGAAGAACTCGACCCCGTCCGCGAGCATCAGGTGGTGCGGGTTGAACCCGTACCGGCTCTGGATCACCTGGTAGTACCACTTCGTCGAGTAGTCGCGCTCGGGCGGGATCATCCCGCCCTCGCCCGAGCAGGTGGCCGTCCCCGCCATCGACGCGCCCTTGGCGAGCGCCATCTTCGCCTCCAGGCTGAGCGCGCCGAAGCTCATCCCCGTGATGTAGATCGGGATGTCGAGCTCGAGCGGCTTCCGCGCGAAGCGCGCGCCGAGGACGGTC